>Ga0209403_10000046_pt1 | contig 165916 bp, 168 predicted proteins | sample ArcticOcean_MG_C_8_FD_187440 | JGI IMG/M metagenome (GOLD analysis project Ga0209403, IMG submission 187440) | Marine microbial communities from western Arctic Ocean - ArcticOcean_MG_CB11_86 (SPAdes) (version 2) | ecosystem: Environmental > Aquatic > Marine > Oceanic | place: Arctic Ocean... | reverse complement strand
GACCACAAGAGCGTAGACGGCTCACTCCGTGCCTCGCCGCACTACTTCAACACTGAAGACGAGCTCGATGTTTTCGTGGGGGCTTTGGGCGAGATCACCTGCAAAGGCTGACCCCGCCCAAGCCATCGCGCATAGACCTTGATGCCATATATGAAGAAATTGGCTCGGGCTCGCGTACCTCTAATCACGTGAAAGGGAGTGACATTGCAGCCTGAGTTGGAGCGAGAACTGATTCGTAAGTTGAAGTCCGGAGACACTCGGTTCTATGAGCCGTTGGTGAGGGCCTATGAGCCGTCGGGACTACGCTTGGCCGTAGCGATGATGGGAAATACAGAAGATGCGAAGGATGCCCTTCAGAATTCCTTCGTGAAGGCCTTCAATTCCCTACATCGATTCGATCTGTCCAAACCCTTTGGCCCCTGGTTCTTTCAGATTCTGAGGAACCAGTGCCGTGACATGCTGCGTAGCAGAAAAGCCCGCTTTCGTGTCGAGACGCTGGACGAGCGACTTGAAGCGCGTCCCGAAGATTACGAAAAAGGGCCGGAGCGAGCACGCCAACGATCCGCTGCAAAGGCGACACTCTGGCGGGGTCTCGAGGAGATCGGTGAAGAACATCGAGAGATCCTCGTACTCAAAGAACTACAAGGCTTCAGGTATACCGAGATCGCTCAGATCCTGGAGATCCCTGAAGGCACCGTGGCGAGCCGCTTGTACCACGCGCGACATGCGCTGAAAGACACCCTCGTGAGTATGGGTGTCGACTATTAGGAGCTTTGGCGAACAGTGAGCGAACAATTCTCACACGACGACTTGATGCGCTATTTGGACGGCGAGATGCCGCCCGACGAGCGCACGCGAGTAGAGGCCGAAGTGGAACGGTCCACCGAGCTCCAACGAGAGCTGGCGATCTTCAAGGCCATGCGCGCAGACTTTCAGTGGCTGAGCTTCCACCCGTCCGACCACCACAACTCGGTTTGGGATCAAGTGAACGCGAGCGTGACGCGACCTATGGGCTGGTTCTTGGTCATCACCGGCATAACCGTGTGGATGGTCTACGGCGTATATGTGTTCGCCGGTTCGCCCATCAACCCGTGGGAGAAGTTGGCCATGGGCGCGGTCGTGATCGGTATTCTTACGCTCTTGTCTACAGTTATTTGGGAGCGATATCGCGAATGGGGCCATGACCCCTACAGGGACGTGCACCGATGATCGTCGTCACTACGCCAACCATTCCAGGAATGGGCATCAAGTCGACGCTCGGAATGGTACGCGGCAACTCGATTCGAAGCCGTCACCTTGGGATGGACATCATCGCTCTCATGCGCAACCTGGCGGGCGGTGAGGTCCACGAATACACGAAGATGATGGCCGAGGCTCGTGAGCAGTCGATCGATCGGATGGTCGAAGAGGCTCAGGCGCTCGGCGCGGAAGCAGTCGTCGGGGTACGCTTTCAGACGTCCATGGTGATGAAAGGCGCGGCGGAAATGCTCTGCTACGGCACAGCCGTCATGCTCGGCGACGACAGCTAGTCGGAGTACCGCAGGTCCCCACGGGCTGGTCTTCCAGCCCTGACTCTGCTTGCTGATCGCCCGCCCGTCCAGCATTTTCGCTAGGCCTCCCCAGGGGCGGTCCCATGAGGGCAAACCCGTGGCGCTTCTCGCCATTCTTCAACCGGACGTGCGCGCTGCTGCGCGCATTAGCACCGCATTAGGCGCGGCACACGACGTCGTCGCGTGTGCGTCTTGGCGTGCGTTGCGGGCAAGCATGAAGAAGGGGCGAGTGGACGGCTGCATCGTGGACGCTCGTCACCCGTCGAGAGACGGAGCACGGCAAGAGCTATCCGCGCTGCGTGAGCAGTACCCGATATTGGCGATCGTTGCACATGTGGACGTATCAAAATGATCAGACTATTACGACCTCGGCGAATTGGGCGTGGACGGCCTCATGGTATACCGGGAGCGCGAATCGGCTGCCCCAGAAGCGGTCGCGCGGGCGCTCACGTCGCGAAGGGCTTCCCCCGCCGCGACGCTTGTTGCTTTGGGGGCGCCTCCTGCTCGCAGGCGCCTACTTGAGCCGAGATGGAGCGACGGTTGAAGAGACAGCATTCTCCCTGGGGTATCCGACCGCTGCAGCGCTGGCTCGTGCGATGAAAATGCACACCGGCCGAACTCCCGGTGAGGTTGCGACCATGGATGGTATCGACAGCGTGCGAAGACTCCCGTTCTCTACGGCGCGTCCCGGAACGGGCGGGTCGATCGCCAAAAGTGTGGTCCTACTCGCCATCTTCGCCGCGCAGACAGCATGCGCCGGAATCGGAGGCGGGTTCCATGGAGTAGACCGCGACGCGGTGGAAGCGGCACTCGACACCTCCCCCGTAGATCAGGTGCACTTCGGTGTCATGGCCGTCGACGTACGGACAGGCCGCACTCTGTACGCTCGTAATGCCCACCGGAAGTTCGTGCCCGCTTCGAATCAGAAGGTGTTGGTCACATCTACAGCCCTCTCGCTTCTTGGACCTGACTACCGGTACGAGACGGAAGTGTGGGCCACAGGCTCACGTATGGACTCCATGCTCGACGGGGACATCGTCGTGTTGGCCTCCGGAGACCCGACGATGTCGGACCGCTTCTGGGCGTCGGGCGAGGCGGCGCTCGCCGCGATCGCGGATACACTGTACCGCCGAGGCCTCCGTCACCTCACCGGATCGGTGTTCGTGGACGTCTCCCAATGGGACTCTACGACGGTCGGGCCTACCTGGGAGGTTGAAGACCTGCGCTTCGCCTATGGCTCAACAGGCGGTGCCTTCGCAATCGACGAGGGTGAGATCCAAGTCGTTGTGACGGCGGGCCCTGCCGTGGGCACTCCGGCAAGCGTGGAATGGAGGCCTCGAGGGACGAGTGACTATCTCACATCTCGGATCCTCACCGCACCACCTGACAGCAGCACTCGCGTGCGTCCTTTCTACCTTCCCGAGTCTCGGAGATTGGTCCTAGAGGGTCGAGCTGAACTGGGGACCGTGGACACGGCCTCCTTCGCCATTCGCGATCCGGTGCGTCAGGCCACAGCGGCCCTCGGCACAGCGATGCGGCAGGCGGGCATCACCATGGAAGGCACGGCCCGGGTCGCATGGGCCGACAGCATGCGTGTCGGACGTGGATGTCTCTCGGGTCTCGTACAAGAGTGTCCCAACGCCGGACACATCTTCACGTTCTCGTCACCCCCGCTGGCCGTCATCTCGCAACAACTCCTCGAGCGCAGCCAAAACTGGATGACCGAACAGCTCATCCGCACACTGGGCGCCGAACTGGGAGAAGAAGGGAGCTGGGATGAGGGGGTCGATGTGATTCGGACGTTCCTCACCGAGGAAGTCGGCATCGACAGCCTCGACGTGGCCCCGCGGGACGGCTCCGGCCTGTCCGCGTATAACCTGGTCACTCCGAGGGCGCTGGTCAGCATCTTGTCCTTCATGCGTCACAGCGAGAATTGGGACGTCTTCAAAGAGGCGCTCGCGTCGCCCGGAGAGGAGGACTCGACGCTCGAACACCGCCTTCTCGACCTCGAAGGTCGCGTCTTCGCGAAGACCGGCACGATCTCAAATGTGAACTCTCTCTCCGGATATCTCGTAAGAGAGGATGGTAGTGAGGTCATATTCTCTGTCCTGTCCAACGGTTCGGGCTTACCTGCCTCCATTGTCCGGGCTGCCATAGACGACGTCGTGCGCGATCTAGCCCGCTGAGAGAGCCGAAGTGAATGAGTGATTTCGACCTACCTAATCTTCCTTCCGATGAAGATCTCGGACTATCAAAGGAAGAGATCGCAGAGCTTGAAAAGGAGTTCGGCGACACCGGACCGGAGATGAGCGACGCCGAGATGGCGGCGCTATTGGGTGAAAGCCCGCCACCTCAGGCCGCTCCTGCAGCGGCAAGCCAGTCTCCGGCACAGGGCGAGCCCTCAGGCGGCCAGGCGGCCGACTCAGAGCCTGACCCGAAGGTGGCCAAGACAGCCGCCAAAGCCGCCGCCAAACAAGCGAAGGCTGAGGCGAAGCGTGCTGCGAAGGAGCAGAAGGCCCAGCCGCCTGGTGAAGAGACACCTCGGCCAGCTAACGAGGACGGTCCTAGGACGAAGTGGCGGGGACCGGCGACCTTGGTGTTGCTGCTTCTGATGGCATTCGTGTCGAGCAGCAGGACCGGACTCCCCCGTCCTAGGCCTGCTAACGCGCCCGGCACCGAATTCTCGTCGGCGCGGGCCATGACGATGCTGGTCGACATCGCGAAAGAGGCGCACCCCTCCGGCTCGCCCTACCACGCCGTGGTACGGCAATACGTGGTGGACCGACTGACCTCGATGGGCCTCAAGCCCGAGACCCAGACGACCACCTCGATGATCCAAGGGCCCACCCGAGCCCAAGCGGCCACCGTCCATAACGTTGTCGTGCGCATACCGGGCACGGCCTCGACCGGTGCTGTCCTGGCGACGGCACACTACGACAGCCGGGAAATTTCGAGGGGTGCTGGCGATGACGGTTCTGGTGTCGTTTCGCTCCTCGAGGCTTACAGGGCGATCCAGGCAGGCGAGCCCCTCCAAAACGACCTCATCCTGTTGTTCACCGACGCGGAAGAACTCGGTCTCCTTGGAGCCCGTGCCTTTGTGGATGAGCACCCCTGGATGGCCGATGTGCGAGTCGCACTCTCCTTCGAAATGCGTGGCGGCGCGGGTCCGGCAATGATGTTCGAGACCAACAATGAAAACGGTTGGGTCGTTGGGGCTCTTAGAGAGGGCGTGCCCAGCGCGAGGGCAAATTCGATGGGGTACGAGGTATATCAGCGTATGCCCAACGACACGGACTTCACGCCATTTCGTGAAGCGGGCATCCAGGGACTCAACTTCGCGGGAATCGACAACGCCCACGTCTACCACCAAGAGTACGACACCCCGGAGAATTTCTCCGAGACGACGCTCCAACATCAGGGCCTCAACGCGCTCGGCTCCATGCGCTACATGGGCAACCAGGACCTCACCACGGTAGACGCGCCCAACGCGGTCTATCTGAGCCTGCCCGTGTTGGGGCTCGTCGTATACGCCGCAAAGTGGGTAACGCCCATTAGTGGCGTTCTGCTCGTGCTGCTCGTGCTGGCACTCGTGCTCGTACGAACCGGCGGGTGGGGATACACCGGAACGCTCGGCGGCGTGGTAACCGCACTAGTAGGTGGGGGGCTCGCCGTGGGCGCCACCGTTGGCCTTACCGGCTGGCTAGCGAGCCAGCATCCCGAGTTGGGCAGCCTGCACGGGTCGGCCTACCACCGAGAAGGCTGGTACATCGTGGCGCTGGTAGCTGCGTCCTTCGCGATCGTGACGGCGCTGCATGGAATCGCACGTCGTCGGTTCCGTTGGCAGGAGCTGACCCTGGGCGCCGCAATCGTCCCAGTGGCCGCGGCTGTCGCCCTGGGGCAGTTCGCTCCCCTCGCAGCCATGAACCTCCAGTTGCCTGCCGCTGCGGCGCTGGTGGCGCTCATCGTCGCACTCGTTCTGGCCAAGAACGCCGACGGAGTCGTGGGTTGGGTGATCGCGATGGCGTTCGCGCTTCCCGTCGTAGCGATCATGGAGCCGCTCACGGAGTTCCTTTGGATCGCGATGTCGATTCAGCTCGGTACCGCCATCGTTGGCCTGGCCGTGGTCGCGCTCTACTGCGCTCTGCCTGCACTGGACTCGTTGAGGCATCCGAATAGCTGGTGGGCGCCTGTGACTGGCGTCGTGGTCGCAGCGAGCGCGCTCGGACTGGGGCTACTCGGCGCGCGTCCGTCCGCCGAGCGACCGGCGCCGTCCACGCTCGTGTACGCCTACGAATACGGCGAGCCCCAGGGACTCTGGGCCACTGAAGCCCTGACCGACTCTGTAGACGCGCCAGCATACGCATGGGCAGCCGAACGGGTCGGGGCCGCCTTCGGGGCGGAACAGGACCTCACTGCCTTCGGCTACGTGGGTGGAGATGTGCCCGTGGCCCCGGCACCCGTGGTTGACGCCGCTCCTCCGTTCGTGACCTACGAATCCGACGAAACGGTCGACGGGACCCGGCGTGTCACGCTCGCGCTCGTCTCACAGATCGGGGCGGAGATGCTCCGCTTCACCTATCCGGTGGGTGGGCGCACGCGGCTGATCGCACTGAACGGAAGGAGGATCGACGACCCTGAGGCCTTGCAGTGGGCTCAGCACTGGGGGACACCTGATCCAGCTGTCTTCCTCACGCTCGAAATGCCGGAAGGGGCCGACGTGGAGCTGAACGTCATCGAGCACCTGCTGCGTCCGGAGGAACTCCTCGGTGCGGACGCCTTCGCGCGACCCTCGACGTTGGCGCCCAACATCAACCGAATGAGTGACCGCGCGATGCTGCTGTCCTCGATCCGGCCCGACGGGGGAGGGCCGGAACAGGCCCTGGTTCCATCCGAGACAGAGGCGAGAGAGGAGAGCACCGCTGCCGAGACTCCAGACGGTCAGACGCTCACCGCCGACACCGTCGTAACGCCCGACACGACAGTTGTCCTCGATAGCACGGCAGCCCCCGACGCCACCGCGCTCCCGACAAACACGATCGGCCGATGAAACGACATGCTGCGTTCCTTCTAGTAGCCCTCGGCGCATGCACAGGCACCGCAGAACAGGGCGCAATTGCCTCTGCAGACGTGCGCTTCGAGATCCCCGACTACGCATCGGATAATTGGTACAAGGGCAACACCCACGCACACACGCTCGAGAGCGACGGCGACTCTCCTCCGGAATACGTGGCACAGTGGTACAAAGACCACGACTACGACTTCCTCGTTCTGACGGACCACAACGTCTTTACGGACCCGGCGACGTTGGCGCACATAGTCGACTCGACCTTCCTGCTCGTGCCCGGTGAAGAGGTGACATCGAGCTTCGAGGAGTCGTCCGTTCACGTGAACGGTCTCAACCTGCCCGGCCTCGTCGAGGCTCGGCAGGCGGAGTCTCTCGTGGCGACGATCCAGGCCAATGTGGATGCGATCCGTGAGGTGGACGGTGTGCCCCACATCAACCACCCGAACTTCCGCTGGTCCTTCGGCGCAGAGGAGCTTGCTCAGCTTGAGAACGACAAGCTCATCGAGATCTGGAATGGCCACCCCACCGTGCACAATGAGGGCGGCAGCGGCGCACCGGGACTCGAGGAGATCTGGGACATTCTACTCACCGGTGGAAAACGCATCTTCGGCATCGCCGTGGACGACGCACATCACTTCCAAGGTGAGTTCTCCGCGGACCGCGCGAACCCGGGCCGAGGCTGGGTATCGATCCGAGCAGCGGCCCTAGAACCGCTCGCGCTCATGACTGCGCTCGAGGCCGGTCACTTCTACGCGAGCACCGGCGTGGAGCTCGCAGACGTGATGGTGAGCGAAACTCGCCTCGAGGTACACATCGAGCAGGATAGAGACTTCAAATACACGACCACGTTCATTGGGTCGAGCGGACAGATCCTCGGTGCAACTGAAGCGAATCCATCCATTTTCAACCTAACCTCCGATGTCGGTTACGTTCGAGCCAAGATCGTGGACTCGGGTGGATGGGTGGCGTGGACACAGCCGGTGTTTGTCACCGGCGGATAAAGGCAAACCGCACATGCTCCGTTGGATCGTGACCGCTGGCTTCCTCGGCTTCGCAGAGGGAACGAAATCGAATCCTCGAAGCCATCGCGGAAGCCGCGCAGGCTGTTGGGGAAATGGAACGACTCATCGTGAGGCTCGTCGGATGAAGACATGCTCAGCAGTACTCATTCTCGTCGCAGTCCTCGGAATCGCAGCGTGTTCGCCGGGCGTCTCGAACGGCACGCCCGATGCCGCGGCAGCCTTCTCCGACTCTGATTGGCCGGCTTATGGCCGCGATCAAGCGGGCACGAAGTTCTCGCCGCTGACGACTATCGACCGATCGAACGTGGCATCTCTCGAAGTCGCGTGGACGTGGGAGACCGGCGAGACCGTGATCGAAGGGCCAGCGGCCCCCGTCCGTGGATCCACCGTGCGCCCCGGGACGTTCGAGGTCACGCCAATCGTCGTCTCAGACACCATGTATGTGGTGACTTCTTACAACCGTGTGGTGGCGCTTGATGCCTCCACGGGCGAGGAGATCTGGGAGTACGACCCCCTCACCACGGACTTTGGGCAGCCGCCAAACGGCACCGGCTTCGTGCACCGCGGCATCGCGATGTGGACGGGTGAGAGCGAGACCGGCGCGCCGCAACGCAGGATATTCCTCAACTCGCGCTGGCGGTTGATCGCAATCGATGCTGCGACGGGGATGGAAGTCGAGTCGTTCGGATACCGCGGGGAGATCGACCTCACCGCTGACATGATCTGGCACACAAATCCGCTGCACTACACGCAGACGTCGCCGCCTGTCGTGTTCGGGGACGTCGTGATCCTGGGGAACGGTGTCGGGGACGCGATCGTGTATCCGTACGACCCCCCGGGGCAGTTGCAGGCGTTCGATGTGCTCACAGGCGAGCGTGTGTGGAATCTCAATCTGATTCCGCAGGAGGGCGAGCCGGGCAACGAGACGTGGGAGGGTGGCTCCGAGACGTTCACCGGCCACACGAACGCGTGGGCTCCGATGGCGCTCGATGACGAGCGCGGCATCGTTTACCTGGGCGTCGGGACGCCGAGCAACGACTACTACGGCGGGCATCGGCTGGGGGACAACCTGTACGCGGAGTCACTGCTCGCAGTCGATGCGCGGACCGGTGAACTGCTCTGGCACTTCCAGACTGTGCACCACGGCCTGTGGGACTATGACCTCCCTGCCCCGCCTGTACTGTATACGGCACAGGTCGACGGCCGCAGCATCGACGCCGTAGCCATCGTGGGGAAAACGGGCTTCGTGTACGTCTTCGACCGCGTGACGGGTGAACCCGTGTGGCCCATCGAGGAGCGGGCTGTCCCCGGGAGTGACGTGCCTGGTGAGGTCGCGGCGCCGACGCAGCCCTTCCCGACCTTGCCGGAGCCGTTTTCGCGGCAGCAATTCACACCAGACGACTTGATCGACCTGACGCCCGAGCTGCGCCGTCGGGCTGTGGAAATGACACGGGGCGTGCAGTTCGGCGGGCTCTTCACCCCTCCGACCATGCAGGGCACGCTGGCCATGCCGGGCATCATTGGCGGGGGCAACTGGGGCGGCTCAGCCGTGGACCCGACGACCGGCCTCATGTTCGTGAAGGCGACCGAGGAGGCGAGCCTACTCAAGATCGCGGCAACGGACCCAGCTAGGACGGCAGGCGACTACGGGATCGACAGAGCGTCCAACCGCTCGCTCCGCATCGAAGGCATCCCCATCACGAACCCGCCGTGGGGCACACTTTCCGCCATCGACATGAGTACGGGACGACTCGCATGGCAGGTGCCTGTGGGTGATCGGCCGGAGTTGCGGGACCACCCGTTGCTGCGTGGCGTGGAGCTACCGGACAGGCTCGGCGTTCAGGGTGCGGCGGGACCGGTAGTGACGGCCGGTGGGCTCATCTTCCTGACGGGAGGCGGTGACGTGCTGTATGCCTTCGACTCCTCGAACGGTGAGGAAGTGTGGAGTGCGCAGCTGCCTGCGGTGGGTTATGCCAACCCGATGACGTATGGCGACGCGAGTGGGCGGCAGTTCGTGGTGATCGCTACGGGTGCCCGAGGGGAGAACGGGATACTCGTAGCGTTCGCGTTGCCGGAGTAGCGGGAAGCGGAGCCGGATCAGGTCCCGCAGAAGGTTTTGTACAGCCCGAAGCTCTCGGGCGCGGGGCCTTCGTACTCCTCTAGTCCTTCGCGTTGATCGAACGGATTCTCGAGCACGGCTAGAAGCTTCTTGAACGGCTCGTAATCGGACGAGTCCGCTGCAGATTGCAGGGCTTCTTCGACTTTGTGGTTGCGGGGGATATAGATGGGGTTCACCCCATCCATCCCGCTGGCGATCAGCTCGGTGTCCGCGTCCTCGCGCTCCAACCTGGCCAGCCAACGCTCTAGCCACGGCGCTAGCTCGGTCGGATCGTCGAACAGCGAGTGCGCTACCGCCGTGCCTCCTCTGAGCACTTGGGCCAGGGCACGGAACAGCCCGGTGAAGTCCACGGCCTGGGCCTGCATGACAGCGAGCAAGTCTTCGGTCAACCCACGGTCCCCGTCTTCGGCACGGCTCAGGCCGAGTTTCGCCCGCATGTCGGCAAGCCAGAAGGCCTGGTACATGGGCATGAAGCGTTCGATCTCTTCTGTAGCCAACCGGACCGCATCTTCGGAGTCGTCCGGGTTGATGAGCGGCAGCAGGGTCTCGGCGAGACGAGAGAGATTCCATTGGGCGATCGCGGGTTGGTTGCCGTAGGCATAACGCCCATGTTGGTCGATCGAACTGAACACCGCCCCGGTGTCGTACGCGTCGATGAACGCGCAGGGCCCGTAGTCCAGAGTCTCACCGGAGATGGTCATGTTGTCGGTGTTCATCACCCCGTGGACGAACCCCACGGACAGCCACTTCGCGACGAGGACAGCTTGTCTTTCGCTCACTGCACCTAACAGTGCGAGGTAAGGGTTCTCGGCGGTTGCGAGGTCGGGGAAGTGACGCCGAAGGGAGTAGTCAGCCAATTGCCGAACTCGCTCGATCTCCTGGCGTGCTGAGAAGAACTGGAACGTCCCGATGCGGAGGTGACTGGCGGCCACCCGAGCCAGAACCGCACCTGGCTGAGGACCCTCGCGGAAGACGCTATCCCCCGTGGTGACTGCTGCGAGAGCGCGCGTGGTCGGAATGCCCAAAGCGTGCATCGCCTCACCAATCAGGTACTCACGCAGCACCGGACCGAGGACCGCCTTGCCGTCTCCACCGCGTGAGAACGGCGTACGGCCTGACCCCTTGAGCTGAAGATCCCGGCGCACGCCGTCTCCGTCGATGAGTTCACCGAGGAGCAGCGCACGACCGTCACCGAGCATCGGCGAGAAGCCACCGAACTGATGACCCGCGTAGGCCTGCGCCAGGGGCTCAGCACCGGGAGGCGCGACCACACCCGCGAAGAACGCCGCGCCCTGGGGGCTGGCCAGCACTTTTAGGTCCAACCCCAGCTCGGCGGATAACTCCGTATTCAGCTGGACAATCTTCGGGTCGGGTACGGCCTCACCTTGCCAGGGCACATAGAACCCCTTGAGTTCGGCCGCATAACTGTTGTCGAACTGGAATGTGTCGCCGGAGGGCATAGGTGTACTCAGCCGTCGGGCGACAGGTCTTCGACCTGGGAGACATAGGCACCGTAGCCCTCCGCTGCCATGTCATTGCGATGAACGAACCGGAGCGAGGCTCCATTGATGCAGTAGCGTAGCCCGCCGCGATCCGCTGGGCCATCCGGAAACACGTGCCCCAGGTGGCTGTCGCCGTGGAGTGAGCGCACTTCGGTGCGAGTCATTCCGTGTGTCCCATCACGGAGCTCAGCCACGTGTTCGGCAAGAATAGGCTTGGTGAAGCTCGGCCAACCGCAGCCCGACTCGTACTTGTCCGACGAGGCGAACAGGGGCTCCCCGGACACGATGTCCACGTAGATGCCCGGGTCTTTGTTATCGAGGTAGGGCCCGGTGCCGGCCCGCTCGGTGCCGCTTTCCTGGGTGACCCGGAACTGCTCAGGGGTCAGAGCAGCCACAGCCTCTGGGGTCTTTTTATAGTCTGACATCTTGGTTGATTCCCGTGTCGGTCCTACGTCATCCACGTTGCCCACCCGATGAGTGCTCGGAGCGATGACATAGACGGTAGCGATCGAGTCAAGCGGCGTGCCCCATTTCGCCATGTCAAATCCGTGGGGCCCGGTTGCGTTTCAGGCGAGCGGGGACTGCGGAGCGCCTATGAGTAGTCGTTTCGTCCACGTATGGGGCCGCCCGCCACCTGCCCTCAGATTGCGACGAAGCCGCTGTCTCATAATCTTTATATGGAGTATGGGTCCATAAAGATGCCTAACCTTATGAAGACCACCATCGAGATCTCTGACGCGCGGCTAAACGCCCCCAAGGAGCGAGCAACCGCACAGGGCACTCACGGCCGGATTGAAAACCGAAGGGCATGACCCAAGACCGCAGAACGTTCCTTAAGCGCACCAGCGCTGCGCTAGGCGCCGTCGTTGTCGGGCCTGCGTTACCGATGGCTGGGGCGGACCACGAAAGACAGGTCCGCCGCCTCGATCCCGCGCTCCTCCGCTCCGTCGCAGAAGTTGTCCTTCCTTCGGAGCTGAGCGCAGGGGCCCGAGAGGAAGCCGTGGCGGACTTCGAATACTGGGCAGGCGAATACGAACCCGTCGCTGAGATGAACCACGGGTATGGTACAGATGTGATTCGGTATGGCCCTCCGGACCCCATCCCCGGCTGGACGGCCCAGCTCGCAGCCATTCAGCTCGAAGCACAGCGACGCTCGAGCACCGGTTTCGCCGACCTGGATATGGCCGCTCGGCGCACACTCTTAGAAGGACAAACCCTCGACACCGGCGATGGCCTCCCAAGCCCTCTGCGTGCCCAGCACATCGCGGTCGCGCTCATGGCGCACTGGTTCCGTTCACCTGACGCCATCGACCGCTGCTACGATCGCCGCATCGCGGAGCGTCGCTGCCGAAGTATCGATACAGCGCAGGCTGAACCGGAGCGCAGAGGATGAGCGCGCGACGCACGCGTCAGGTCGAGGCCGATGTTCTCATCATCGGGGGCGGCATCTCCGCGGCGATGGTCGCCGAGAAACTCACCGCGAACACGGATGACAACGTCCTGATCGTCGAGGCTGGCCAGCACTCGACCGCGACGGACCAGCGCGCCCGCGCTCGCCAGCGTTACATCGATTACGGCGAGAATCCGTGGCACAACGACCACATCGACGACCAACACCCGTTGGGGATCATGTCCCGGTCTATGGCGGTCGGGGGCCAGGCGCTCCACTGGGGCGGCACGGTGCCGCGCTACAGCCCGGAAGACTTCCAGCTGCAGTCGACGTTCGGTGTGCACGAGGACTGGCCAATCACGTACGACGACCTCGACCCGTACTACCAAGAGGCCGAAGAACGCATGGGGGTGTCGGGCATGCAGGGCCCGGGTGCGCTCGATCCGCGTGGGGCACCCTACCCCATGCGGCACGTACCGCTGACCTGGACGCTGGAACGGCTTCAGGGATGGATCGAGGGCGCCGATATCCCGATCTGGGCGAATCCGGTCGCGAAGAACACCGAGCCGTACAACGGACGGAACGTCTGCGCACGCTGCGACACGTGTAACATCTGCCCAACGGGCGCGAAGTACTCGCCGGACTTCACCTTCGCACAACTCTTGGCAGCGGAGCACATTCGGCTTCAGACAGGCACGCTCATTCGGCGCCTCGAGCTCGAAGCCGGCTCGGATCGCATTCTCGCAGCCATTGGACGGAGCTACGACGATCCGGATACAGACATCGTGTACCGGGCTCGCAAGTTCGTACTGGCGGGCGGATATACGTGGTCGCCACATCTCCTCATGTTGTCTGCCAACGATCGATTCCCGGACGGGCTCGCTAATTCATCCGGCACCCTGGGTCGCTACATGACGGGCCACCGCGCAGTGAGCGCGACGGTCGAGCTGCCCATGCGGCTCCTGCCGGGCATGTACTACGGTCACAGCCTGATCTCGAAGTACTTCCAACGCCCCCAGCTTCCCGGCGGGCCGGGGCTCTCTAATGGGCGCTACGTGCGCAGTGACTTCCGGGTCTGGGAGTCCGCAACGGGACGGGGGCCACGCATGCGAGGGGCCGACGGCCAACTGATGTTGGGCGACGAGGTCATGGCGGACTGGCGGTCGCGGACAGCCACGGGCACCGCCCGGCTCCGTTCCTACTACGACGTGATCCCGGACCGTTCGAGTCGCATCGTTCTGGACTCGTCTCGGAAGAACCGATTCGGCGACCCGATGCCCAATCTGGAATTCGTGGACGCGCCTGTGTCTCGTGACCTACGGGCGCACACCGAGGACCGGCTGAGTGAGAACTTCGAGCGCGTGGCGCGGGCTGGTGGCGGACGGGTTCTGCGGACCTCCGTCGACTCTACTCAGGACCACCCGGCAGGAGGTTGCCGCATGGGCGACGATCCCGGCACGAGCGTCGTCGATTCATGGGGCCGCGCACACGATCACGAGAACCTCTTCGTGGTTGGTGCACCGACGCACGTGTCCGGTGGATGTAACAACGGCACGCTGACGTTCTCGGCTCTGTCGCTGCGGGCGGCTGAGGAGATCGGGCGGGGGTGAGGACTTGACGCCGCGCGCGCCATATGGCACATACGCTCACATTTAACATCTTCACATACACGGGCGTCAAAGGTCCAGAAGCGGAAGTGCGAACCCCACGTGAAAAGAAAGGCGAGAAAATGCGAATGAGACGATCCGGCTTCACCAAAGTCGGGATGGCCTTGGCCGCCGTAGTAGCGATCAGTGCATGCGACAGTACGACCGGAATTGAGTCGATTGATGATCCGGTACTGCGCGACATGGCCCTCGTTGCGGCTGACGCTGCGCTCGAGGACGTGAACACCTGGGCTCAACCGTTCGGCTTCGGGGCATCCGGTGCCGAGATGGGACGCGGAATGGGAGGGCCCGGAAAGGCGAGGGGTCGAGCCGGTGGCCGCCGTGGATTGGGCCATGCAGGCTCGGGAACGGTCGAGAGGACCTTCTACGATGCGGCCGGTAACGAACAAGCCGAATTGGACGACCTCACGACCGAACGAATCGCGGTCGTGACCGAGGTAGGCGGTGATGTCAGTCGCGAGAACTGGGCCGCCTCGGTCTACCGAGTGCGAACCATGACAATCACTGGGCTGGAAGGTGAGGAAACCCACCGTACGATGAACGGGACAGGCGAGAGCAAGATCAGTCGCAGCCGGCACACCGACGGGGGTGACCGTTCGTACGAGATGACCGGCGCGTTCACGTACAACGACGTGGTGGTGCCCATTCCGGGCTCCGACCCGCGTTACCCGATTTCTGGCACGATCACTCGTGCTATGGAGTCGACGCGGACGGATGCAGACGGCACGGAGACGAAGTCGATGACCATGACGATCACGTTCGATGGTGACGAAACAGCTAGCGCTGTTGTGAACGGTGAGCCGGTGGAGATCGATCTGACGACTCGCGAGGGGCGTCACCCTTTCCGGGGAAGAGGGGGTAGGTCGGGCGGCTGATCGCCGACTGATTCTCGGTCTTCATGAGGGGCGGTGGGCCGAGAAGTGGGCATCGATGCCGAACTCATTGAACGGGCGGCCTCTCTCTTGCCGCAGGCGGCCGCCGACTCTGGCATCGCCGGATCTTGGGTGGACCGATCAGGCACCTCCGCGACAGAGTTCGGCCGCGCCACACAACCGGTGCTCTGACGCCGTCCGGTGGGACGGCGTCAGTAGGGCGATTTCGTCCTAGTGGTGCAGCGTGCGCACCGTGAGGCCCGGGAGCAAAGTCGTCCCCGGCAGGTCGATCTGAGTGACATCACCCCGGGTAGAGATGTCCGGCCCAGCTTCAACGATGCGACCTCCGCGCACGAGGACCGACCACCCCTCTCTCATCTGTTCGCCATCGAGCGCGCGGTCGGGGGTCAGCAGCACAGACTCCTGTGCCGAGGCTGATCCAAGCGAGACGAATACGAGAAAGACAGCAGCAGACAGGCTACACATGGAGTGTCCTCAGCTTCATAAAAGTGGGCGTAGCACGAATCTGGGCCCGGGAAACACCATTGAGCCAGCGGGCTTGCCTAATGAGAAGGCGACCCGCAGGCTAGGGTTTGTTTTTCGGCGCCCTCCCACCCGCCGGCCATCGATTCGAGTCCAGCTTCACCTCCCGACTCAATACACGACCGCTATGGACGAGGACACACAGAACCCACCAGTACAGCCGCGCCGAACCTTCTTGGCGGGCATGAGTGCCATCTTCGTCGGGACCGTTGCCGCGCTCGTGCCGGTCTTGTCAGGTGCCACATCTCTCCTGGACCCTCTCCGACGCAAACGGACTGAGGCGGGAATGAGTCGGGTGACCACACTGGCCGTACTCCCCAACGACGGCACACCGAAGAAATTCACGATCACCGCGGACCTCACCGACGCGTGGACGATCCATCGCGACGCACCCATCGGGGCGGTCTATCTGCGAAAGGTCGGAGAGGACGTACACGCTCTGAACGTCGTCTGCCCGCACGCAGGCTGCTTCGTGGGGATCGCGAAGGACCGGCCCGGTTTCACGTGCCCCTGTCACAAGAGTTCGTTCGACTTGGCCGGAGTCATCGACGACCCGGCGAGTCCCAGTCCCAGAGATATGGACTCGCTGCAGGTCGAAGTGCGAAATGGCGACGAGATATGGGTCCGCTTCCAGAGCTTTCAGGCGGGCCATACCGTAAAGACCCCGGTGCAATGAGAGCACTCCTCGACTGGTTCGACGATCGCACCGGAGCCAGAACGCTCCTTCGTGCAGTGCTGTTCGAGCGGATCCCAGGTGGTGCCCGTTGGAGGTATGTGTGGGGCAGCACTCTGACGTTTGCCATCGTCGTCCAATTCGTTACCGGCCTCGTGCTTTGGGCGAGCTACAGCGCTAACGCTCAAGGCGCGTGGGAGAGCGTCTACTTCATTCAGCACCAGATGCTTGGCGGTTGGATCCTCCGAGGCATCCACCACTACATGGCCCAGGCCACGATCATCCTGCTCGTCGTCCATCTCATGCAGGTCGTGATCGACGGCGCCTACCGAGCTCCGCGCGAGGTGAATTTCTGGTTCGGGCTCGGGCTCCTGCTCGTGGTCTTGGGATTGTCACTCACCGGCTACCTCCTGCCTTGGGACCAGAAGGGGTATTGGGCGACCAAGGTCGCCACCAGCATCGCTGCCATGACTCCGGTCGTGGGAGGGGGCCTGCAACGCCTGTTGATTGGGGGTGTCGACTATGGGCATCTAACCCTCACTCGATTCTTCGCGCTGCACGCAGGCGTCCTACCGGGCCTCTTGGTCCTCATGATCGTCGGCCACGTCTACCTCTTTCGCCGACACGGCGTGACCACGGCCAAGACCAAAGATACTCCGGACGGCATGTTTTGGCCGGAGCAGGTCCTCCGTGACGGAGTGGCCTCTCTCGCCGTGATGCTGGCGGTGCTCGCCGTCGTGTGGGCAACCGGCGGCGCCGATCTGGGAGCCCCGGCCGACCCAACCGAACCATACGCTGCCGCCAGACCTGAGTGGCACTTCCTCTTTCTTTTCCAATGGCTGAAGTACTTCCCTGCAGGACTCGAAGTGGTGGGTGCGCACCTCGTTCCAGGCCTCGTGTTCACCGTCGTCGCAGCGATGCCGATCATTGCCCGATGGCGATGGGGGCACCGGTTCAATCTGGCAACGCTCGCGGCCTTGCTGGTTACGATGGCGGGGCTGACACGCCTCGCAATGATCCAGGATGGCGCAGACCCTGAGTACGCGGCGGCGGCCGTCGAGTCACACGCTCAGGCGGAACGTATGGACATCTTGGTCACGGCTCAGCACGGGATCCCGGCGGCAGGAGGGTTGGCCCTGCTCCGCGCCGACCCACTCACCCAAGGTCCCCGGATCTTCTCCACACACTGCTCTGGATGTCATAGGGTGGATGGCCTCGATGGATTGGGAGGCGCACCAACCGACACGCAATCCGCCCCGGACCTGGCGGGCTTCGGGAGCCGTGCCTGGCTCGAGGGCATGCTCGACCCCGAACAATTCGGGTCGCCAGCCTACTTCGGCGGCACATCACACCGGCGGGGGGCGATGTCGCGCGTGGTTGAGGGCAGGATCGCAAATTATGAAGACAGCCAAGTGGCTCAACTGCAACGGGTCATCAAAGCTCTCTCCGCTGAGGCGCAGCTGCCAAGCCAAGCTCTGCTCGACGCAAGCGACGCTCAAGAGATCGAACAAGGGCGACTCGACATGAGCAGCGAGAGCATCGGATGCACGGATTGCCACGTCTTCCATGGTGTGAATCAGGAACAGCGCGGCCCCGAGCTTACCGGATGGGGGTCACGGACCTGGATGCTCGGCATGCTTCACGACCCGGGGCACGCTGACTACTACGGCGAAGACAATGACGACATGCCCGCATTCGGCATGGACGAAATCCTCACCGAGGCAGAGATGGCCCTCGTCGTCGACTGGCTACGGGGTGTCTGGGTCAGAGAGGGCGATGATGCTACAGCCCCAAACCGCGGGGATGATTTCGGCGGAACCTGACCTCATCCGCGTGTCGAGGGGACCGTAACTTCAGCCGCCTACCGGCTCGAAGAACCCGTAGTGTTCGAGCATGAATGCGCGAATGACCCGGGCGAGCTTCGCAGCATAGGCCCTTCGGTTCTCCTCGGTATCGCGCAGCCCATCGAAATGATGCTCGATCTGTATGCCACTGATGAACTCCCCATCCGTCCACGACCCGTGCCTCCGGGTGTTGTATCCGCCTTTGAAGTATGACTCCGCTCCCGGACTCGGATCGCCAGGGCTTGGCACCGCACGCACACCCTCCCACTGTAGAAATCCTCCGAAAGACAGCGGCCCGCGTAGGAGTTGGGAGAACGGAAGCGACGAGTCACGGCCCAGGTCACGGATGCTCGAACTCGCGACTGCCACTATCGAGTTGAGCAATGCGTCAGCCTGGTTCAGCTCGTCCGCCCCCAAGAGGTATCCCAGTTCAAGTCGGTCGATCGCGTGGCCGTGACCATGCATATCGAAGTACATGCCCCTGTCGAAGCGCTCTTCGACATCGACCCGGGCCATCGAAATCCAGTCCTGGAACTCGTGCCACGCCTGCTCTGCGTAAATGCTCTGCTGGGCGGCCTCGACGATCTCGCGATTGGGATCGAGCTTGGCCCGGTGAAGGCGGGAGATAATGACGTGGGGGGCGTACCCGGTCAGTTCAATGAGTGCCTCTCGCACGGCCTCCGTCAGTTCTGCTGTGTTCCGATCCGAGCCGATTGTACCGTAGGTACGGTCCGGAATCTCGTTCGGGGTGAGCGCCCCTCCGTGCGGCGACGAAATGACGACCGGGAGTTCACCGGGGATGTACTCGACGTACTGGTCGCGGCCGAAGTAGCTGACACCCGGCTCATAGACAGCGACGTCCTCAGGGACGTAGACCTCGAGCTGCGCGGTTCCCTTCGCACCATCGATCGTCGCGGACACCGTCGTCTTCCCTGGCGCGAGACTAGTGATCACTCCGTTGACCCCTACAGAGGCGACCTCGGGATGGGCCACGCTCCACGACGCCGTTCCGGACACGAGGGCGCCCGAAGCATCTCGGGCGACGGCGTCGAAGTCCGCTGATCGGCCGACCCCGACGATGAGCGCAGCGGTCGGCTGAACGCTGACGGAGATCGTTGCGACATCCGTCCCACTGCCTTCCCCGCACGCGAGCATGACACAGGCAGCGAGAAGACTCAAGCGGCGCGCGGTCGCCCGCGCGGTGCGTCCGATTGGATGAAGACTGATCATGGTCACAAGGTACATTGCGGACTAAAGCAACTGAAGGAGCAACTGCGGCGCCGGCCCGTGACTTTCGGAACGCCCGGTGCGATCCTGATTGCCCCTGTGTCGCGGCCGGAAACCCTCGCACCTGGCTGGACCGCCCCGTGGAGCCGCTGACACCATGACCGAACAGCCAGACCGGCGGGCCGAAAAGGCACTCGCGGGCCTCGTCCGACTCCTAGAGCACTCCGGGGAGGCGCGCTGGCTCAAGTGGGCCCGAGACCACCTCAAGACGACACTTGTGAGCGGCCTGAGTCCGACCGTACTCGACGCCTACGGCGGCATGGGCTCGTTCAACGACTTGATCCTCGATCCAGCGAATGGTCACGCGCTGGAACAGCAGGAAGTGCCGTGGGCAAACCGCCTTCTCGCTGTGCTCGGCGAACGGATCTACCAGTTGGCCGTCGAAATCACGGATGAGCGATTCAGCGCCGACTGGGTCCACCCCGCCGATCCACCCATCGAAGGATCGCGTTGTCTGTTCTGTGGCCATGGGGAGATTTCTGACCAAGACATCGAGTGGTGGGCAGCGCGCATTCTGGTCCCGGCTTCCGTCGCGGACTCTACCCTAGAAGATCCCGGTGGGCTGGTCGCGACGCTGTTGTCAGGTCAGGTCACTGGAGCGGCGGAATCACGAGCCGATGTCATAGCGCGCGCGACAGCAAGCGGCGTGCAGATCGCTTTCCGGGACGGAGACATGCGACCCTGTTCGGCGTGCGGTAACGCGGATACCGCGCGATACCGCTGGGTCTTCGCGGGCGGAGGGCTCCATCCGACCGAGGACAACGTTGAACTCCGAGAGAAGGGCCACTCATACCGGCCCTCTTTGGAGCCTGCTGCCTTCCGTGCTGGACTGAAGCCACAGGGCGCGGAGGTCATCGCGGAGGGTGTGTGGCACCTGGGTCCCAAGCCGCAAGACGCGCTGCTCGATGCCCAGATTGAGATCATGGAAGCCCTGCGCGGCCTTCCCGGGAATATCTACGTCACGAGCCAGGAAGAACCGGAGCCTGCCGAAGTGGAAGGCTGGCACAGGATCGGCGAACACACCTGGCTTGTCCCTCCGTCCATGTCTTCGCGCGTGTCACTCCAACTGTACCTCAAGGCCGGGGCCTGGCAGATGTATGTAGCCGACACACCGGTCAAGGCGTCCGACCTCCCCGACCTCTTCAAGTTCGACTCGGACGAGGGACCGAAGGAGCTCGCCGAAGTAGGAGTCCTGGCTCTCATCGATGCGTGGCACGACAACACGGCATGGAGAGTCGCGATCGCCTTGTTGGGAGCGTAAAGCGCCCCTATCCTGCGTACTCGCAGCAGCACGATCGACACAACGACTCCCGGTGCCCGCACCATGAAGCGACTTACTCAGATCCTTCTCGTCGCCCTCGTTACCAGTGCTTCGCTACTGGTCCCGCAGGCCGCGTTCTCCCTGACGACACCCGTGGTAGCGCCTCAGCAACGTGGTGGTGGTGGCGGCGGCGGACGCGGTGGTCGTGGTGGTGACGACGAGGCGAGTTCGGACGGTCCCAAAGAATACTCCGAGGTCATCACGGAAGATGCCGTCACCAAGTTGGGCATGTTCGATGTGCACGAGGTGGATGACAAGCTCTACTTCGAGATCCCGACGTCCGAACTCAATGTGGAGATGCTACTGATTCAACGATCCGTGGAGTCCACACTTCAGGATCCGGGTTCGTTTTTCGGAGCTGGACCACGCTTGATCGTGCAGTGGGAGCTGGACGACGAACATGTGGTGCTGCGCGCGAAAGAGTACGACGTGATCGCGGACGAGGATTCGCCGATTTGGGGCCAGATTTCGGGCTTTCGTAAGGGCCCCGTCCTCGCCCGGCTCAGCGTGGAAGCGTTCAACGACGACGGATCGGCCGTGGTGGACGTCTCCAGCCTATTCATCTCGAACATCCCCCAGCTCGGACCCATCGACGGCATCAACGCCGGTCGGAGTTGGGTTGAGGACTTTTGGTCGTTCGGCGATGCGGTCAACGTCCAAGTCACGCAGAGTGGCTCCGCTGCTCCGGCCGCAGCTGGCGGACGTGGAGGCCCTCGGGGTGGTGGACGTGGAGGCAGCGGGGGCAATCAGTTCCAGACGGTGAAGAAGTTCTTCAGCATGGCCCGGCTCCCCGAAGACCCCATGATGCCGCGGTGGCACGACGACCGTGTCGGATTCAACTCGAGCCGGTCGTACGACTTCTCCCGACCGGACAACCGGCTGGAGCAGGTGCGCTTCATCCACCGGTTCCGCCTGGACAAGCAGAACCCGAACGCTGAGATCTCTGACCCAGTCGAGCCCATCGTCTACTGGATCGACCCGTCCACGCCAGACTGGCTCAAGCCGTGGATCCAGAGCGGTGTGGATGCATGGCAGTCCGCCTTCGAGAAGGCCGGCTTCAGCAACGCCATCTTCGGGCGTATCGCTCCTACGCCGAACCAAGACCCGAATTTCTCGCTCTTCGATGCCCGGAATTCCGTCATTTACTGGCGGCCATCCACGGTCGCGAATGCCACAGGTGGACAGGTCGTCGACCCCCGTTCAGGCCAGATCCTGAAGGGTGAGGTCAACATGTATCACAACATCATGGACCTGCAGAAGGCTTGGTACTTCATCCAGGTCGGGCCACTGGACGAACGTGCTCAGACTCTGCCGCTGCCCGACTCGTTGATGGGCAAATTGGTCGAATACGTCGTGACACATGAGATCGGTCACTCCATCGGCTTCCCGCACAATATGAAGGCCTCCGCCATGTATCCGGCGGACTCACTCCGAAGCGCCACTTTCCTCGAGCGGATGGGCGGCAGTCACGTCTCGACCCTCATGGACTACTCGCGCTTCAACTACGTGGCGCAGCCCGAAGACAACATCCCGCTCGATATGCTCATCCCGAAGGTCGGGCCGTACGACGACTTCGCGGTGAACTGGGGTTATGGGTCGATCCCAGGTGCGAGCACTCCGGACGAGGAGGGTGCAACACTCGACGAGTGGGCGCGTCAGCAGGATCGCTTCCCGTGGCTTCGCTTTACCACTTCGGACGCAGCGGGTTCAGATCCGGAAGCACTGACCGAGGCAGTGGGCGATTCAGATGCGGTACAGTCCACCACATACGGGATGATGAATCTCAAGCGTGTGATGGACATGATGTTGGACGTCACCGAGAAGCCCCAGGAGAACTACGCCGAGTTGGAGAACTTGTATGGCCAGGCGGTTGGCCAGTGGGGCCGGTACATGAACCACGTCGCAGCCCTGGTGGGCGGAGCGATCACACAGGAACGATACGGCACAGGCCCTCGGTTCACGCCGGTCGCTGAAGAGCGCCAAAGAGAAGCGGTCGAGTACCTGACTGAGACGTCGTTCCACGTACCTGAGATGTTCTTGGATGAGGCCATGCTGCGCCGTATGGAGCCGACTGGTGTGGTCGCGCGGTTCCGCACACAGCAGAGCCGGGTCCTCAACAGCCTCATGAGCCAAGCCAAGCTTCAACGCCTCATCGAGTTCGAAGCGACGTCAAACGACCCAGGTGACGAGTACAGTATCGCGGACTTGATGGACGACCTCGTGGCCGGTGTCTGGGATGAACTGGACGACGGCCCCGTGCGCATCAACACATACCGCCGGAATACTCAGAGGGCGTTCCTCGAGACCGTCGACAATCGGCTGAATCCGACTGAGGCCGAGTTGACCCGGGCGAACAACCCGGTACCTGCCGGATGGACGTCGGACATCCGCGGCGTCATGCGCGCGACCCTGGAAGACCTCAACTCTTCGGTGACAGCCGCAATCGGGAACGCGGGAGACGGCATGACTCGCATCCATCTGCGGGACGTTGCCACCGAGATTGATAGGATCCTCGAGGGCAACTAAGCCAACTAGGAAAGAAAGCGGCGAGCCTGGAGACGCTCCGGGCTCGCCGCTTTCTTTTTCACTGCCTACGGGGGGAACTCAGGTTTAGGTAAGAACGGCTTCTGTAAGAAGTCGATAAGCTCGTTGTCAGTGACTTTTTTCTGGGCACTCTCGCGCGCATAGCCGGCGGTGATGAGGACCGGCATGGTCATGTCGAGTACGACAGCGACGTGGTCCTCCACGTCGCGCCGGAAGACGCTCAGCCTGGGACTCAAGCCCCAGGTGCGGTGGGAAAAATTGGTGCGCAACTTCCCTTCTGGTCCCGCATCCCTTAACGCCGGAGATTGTACGTCTCCGAGACGATCCATACTGCACACAACGTAGGACTGTATGATCACAGCACTGCTCTTGGCGTTCGCAACGCCCCAGGTGGCCGATTCTGGATCCGCGCTAGCCGCTCGCGTGGAAATCATCCGGACGGAATACGGAATTCCTCACATCATGGCGGACGACCTGAAAGCCATGGGATTCGGCCTGGGATACGTGCAGTCCGAAGATTTCTCGGCGTCCATCGCGACCTCTCTGATCGAAAGCCGCGGCACGTATTCTCGCTTCACCGGAGAAGACGCCCTCGACGCGGACCACACGTCACGGGGGGTACACGCCCGAGCTGTAGGCACGTTCAGTCGCCTCGATCCGAACACCCAAGCGGTGTACTCCGGCTTCGCTGAAGGTGTGAACCACTATATCCGCCACCATGCAGACGAATTTTCCGATTGGATTCGTCCGGACTTCACCGGTGTGGACGCACTCGCGAGGGATGTACAAACGTGGAGCCGTGCCGACGCCGCCCGTTTCGTCAGAACCCTCGAATCGAACGGCATGCCGCCAGCGCCCGCCCCTGAAGACGAGGCCGCCGCAACTGCGTTCCTCCTCGACGGTTCAAACGCATGGGCCTTCTCGGGTACACGCACCTCATCCGGTAATGCGATCCTGCTCCGAAACCCGCACCTGTCCTGGGCGACGGACGCGCAGTTGCTCACGCGCAGCCTCGGCTCGACCTACTACGAAGCACATGTTCGCGTACCTGGTGTTATCGAGTTCTATGGGGACTTCCGGATCGGGAGCGCGTTCGGGATCATCGGCGGCTTCAACGAACACCTGGGCTGGGCGACGACCAACAACTACCCGAGGTACTCCCAAGCTTACGCACTGGAGGCTCATCCGACCCTAGAGAACCACGCAGTACTGGACGGACAGCCACTAGCGCTTACGGAGCGCACTTCGACCGTGGACTACATGGAAGTCAACGGTACTGTCGCGTCGGATACCCGGTCGACGTGGTGGACCTCTCACGGCCCGGTCATTCACCGAACCGACGACCGAGTCTACGTCCTCAAGGACCCGAGAGACGGCGAGTTCCGGCGCGGCGAGCAATTCCTGAAGATGATGATGTCCGAGTCGCTTGATGAATGGCTTGATGTCATGCACATGCGCGCCCACCCGAGCTCGAACTTCACTTACGCGGATGCGAACGGGAACGCTGTTCACTACTACAACGCTCGACTGCCCCTCCTTCCCCACGAAGTCACCGGGGACACCGCCGCCTTCGCCGCGACCACCGCGGATATCTGGTCGGAACTCGTCCCTTGGGACGACCTCCCGCTCTACGTGAATCCTCCGGGTGGGTATGTGTCGCAGACGAACGACACACCTGACTACACCAACCTCAACGTGCCGCTCGATCGAGACACAGTCGCTGCGAACCTGCCTGCACCGCGCCTGCGTCTGCGGAGTCAGTTGTCGTTGGACCTCGTGCACAACGACCGGAAACTCAGCCTAGAAGACGTGGTTGAGCTGAAACACTCTCCGCGCATGCTCATGGCGGAGCGAATCCTGGACGACCTGCTCAAAGCCATTAGGGACTCAGGCCGACGAGGGCTTCAGGACGCAGCCAATGTCCTCGGTGCATGGGACCGAACCGCAGCAGCCGAAAGTCGGGGCGGCGTGCTCTTCAAACGGTGGTCGAACTTCTACTTCGCTAACGAAGACACTACCGAATTGTGGACCCAACTCTGGGACCCCGCCCGGCCAGCCACGACACCATTCGGGCTGGGGAACGCAGCGAATGGAGTCGCCGCGCTTGAGCAAGCACTGTCGTCCCTGGCCACCGAGGGCGTCGACATCGACGCGCAATGGGGAGACGTCCACCGGGTCATTCGTGGCGATGTGGACCTGCCGGTGTCGGGGTGTGAACCCACCCTGGGCTGCTTCAGGACACTGTCCTACACCCGGGTGAGCCCCGGGCGTTACGCAGCCAATCGCGGAGACGCCTGGATTTTCACAGTGGAATTCGGTGACATTCCCAGGGCGTACACGGTATTGTCCTACGGCCAAACTGCACGCGAAGACTCCCGGCACTACGATGACCAAGCAGTGCTATTCGCCCGAGGCGAGATGAAGAGCGTCTCTTGGGCCGATAGTGACATCGAGCGGACGACCCTAGAACGCTACAGACCTGGAGAAGAAGTCAGGCGATGAGCCATCACCCCAAGCCCGATCGCGCGAAGATCGAAAAGTGGAACGGAGTCCTCAGTCCATACTGGGGAGCCGACACACCCAAAAGCGTAACGCAGATCTTCACGTCCCTAATTCCATACGCCGCCCTCTGGTACGCGATGTTGCGCAGCCTTGAGGTCGGGTACTGGCTCACGCTATTACTCGCCGTCCCCGCGGCTGGTTTCCTCATGCGGATGTTCATGATCCAGCATGACTGCGGCCATGGGTCTTTCTTCAAGTCACGAAAGGCTCGCGACTGGGTAGGTAGGTTCATCGGCGTTCTGCTGCTGACGCCCTACGACTACTGGAAGCGGACGCACGCATACCATCACGCACACTCCGGCGACCTCGACTTCAGGGGATTCGGAGACGTCGACACGTTCACCGTTAAGGAGTACATGTCGTGGTCGCGCGCGGAACGTCTTCGGTATCGAATTTACCGACACCCACTCGTGATGTTCGGGCTCGGTCCCATCTACCTCTTCGGGCTCAAGCATCGGTATCCCTATGACATCCCGGACCACTGGAAGAAGGCGTGGAAGAGTGTCTGGTGGACGAACGTGGCGATTGTCGCAGCGGTAGTCCTCGGTGGCACGCTCGTCGGGTATCAGCGCTTCTTCCTCATCCAGATTCCAATTCAGTTCGCTGCGTCATCGCTTGGGATCTGGATGTTCTATGTGCAACACCAGTTCGAACACACGTACTGGCACTCGCATGAAAACTGGGATTACTACGATGCGTCGCTGCACGGCAGCTCATACCTCGTGCTCCCCAAGCTGCTCCAATGGATGACATCGAGCATCGGGGTACACCACGTGCACCACATGAGCGCGCGGATCCCGAACTACAAATTGCAGCAGGTTCACGACGAGAACCCAGAGTTCCACGGTGTGACAAAGGTGAGTTTCAAGGACACTCTGAAGCTCATCAACCTCGCCCTTTGGGATGAGGAGAACCGACAGCTGATCCGGTTCAAGGACCTCAAGCAGTTGAAGGCCGCGTAGCGAGCTTCCCAAGGAGAAAGGCATGGAGCTAGGAGCCCTTTCGGAACCCACGCTTCTCGCTCTATCTGTTAAGCGATGAGCGCTACCGACTTGTCCACGACGGAGGGAACTCTGCTGTCTTTGAAATCATGGATGCTCCCACCGCGCCTGACATCGCACCGCTTGCGACGGACACCCTGCGTGCCGGGCCCGGGCTCTGACGCATGAAGGTCTCCCTCTTTGCAACGTGTCTCGCCAACCAGTTCTATGCGGATGCCTGCGCGGACACTGTGCGGCTGCTTCGACACCTCGGCGTAGAGGTCGATGTTCCGAAGGCTCAGACCTGCTGTGGCCAGCCCGCCTACAACGCGGGGCGGCGAGCCGAGGCCTGTGATATGGCTCGCCACACGGCGACGGTCTTCAGCGACTCTGGCTACATCGTTCTTCCCTCCGGTAGCTGCGTGGGCATGATGCGCTCCCATTATCCCGACCTCCTCTCAGAGGACGAAACGGTACCGGACTTGGTCGGGCGCACATTCGAGCTCTCCCAGTTCTTGGTGCGGGTCATGGGCGTAACGAAGCTCGGCAAGGGGCTGGAGGGTCAGCAGATCGCCTACCATCACAGTTGCCATGCCCTGCGAGAGCTCGGCGTTCGAGATGAACCACTCGCCTTACTGCGTGGCTGCGGGGCCGAGGTCGTGCCGTGGGAGGCCGACGAAGAGTGTTGTGGCTTCGGTGGACTCTTCAGTGCAAAGCTCCCGGAGACATCAGCAGCCATGGCCGACCGGAAACTGGACACGCTGCCCGAGGTCGATGTCCTCACCTCAACGGACGGGGGCTGCCTCATGCAGATGTCAGGACGAGCGTCCCGCCGTAGCGTCGGGCCGCCGTTCAAACACCTTGCCAGTCTCCTCTGGGAAGGAGTGGGCACATGAGCGGCGGATCCACTCCGGGTCAGTACCGGAATGAGGCCGCTCGGACGATCCGCGAGGAACCTCAGGTCCGTGACTCCGTCACTAAGGCGACGCTCACGTTCGACGCGCACCGGGTCGAAGCGTTCGCTCAGATTGATTCCGAGCGATGGAGAGATTGGGCCCGCGACGTAAAGACGCACCTCCTGACCCATCTCGATAAGTATCTCGAAGAAGCCGAAGCGCAGTTGATCGCAAACGGCGCGAAGGTGCACTGGGCCGAGACGGCAGAAGATGCCCTGGAGATCCTGGCAGGCATCGTCAGGGAGCACGGCATCAAGAGCGCCGTGAAGGCGAAGAGCATGCTCAGCGAGGAGCTGCGGGTGAACCCTCACCTCGAGAAGCTCGGCGTGGACGTCCGGGAAACCGACTTGGGCGAGTACATCCTTCAGCTTCTGGGCGAGCCTCCGAGTCACATCGTCGGGCCAGCGATTCATAAGAGCTTGGAGGACTGCCGCGAGCTCTTCCACGAACGTCTCGGGACACCGGTGAACGCAGAGCCAGACGAACTCGCCGCTGCCGCCCGGGAGGCACTGCGTAAGGACTTCCTCGCTGCCGACCTCGGCATATCAGGCGGGAATTTCATGGCAGCTGATACCGGCACCATCGCGCTCATTGAGAACGAGGGGAATATCCGGCTCTCTACATCGCTGCCTCGAGTTCACGTCGCGTTCGTTGGCATCGAGAAACTCGTACCTACGCTCACGGACGTCGCTGGATTCGTCCAGCTCACGTCACGCGCAGCCACCGGCCAGCCCGTTGGGAACTACGTCTCGCTCATCCAGGGACCAAAGAAGGCCGATGAGCCGGACGGGCCCGAAGAAGTTCACGTCGTCCTCGTCGACAACGGTCGTACGAAGCTGCTCGCCGACGACGAAGCCTGGGAGGCATTGAGGTGTGTCCGGTGCGGTGCGTGCCTGAACATCTGCCCGGTGTATCGCCAAACGGGGGGCCACGCCTACGGCTGGACCTACTCTGGCCCGATCGGGGCAATCATCGCACCCGGAATCTTGGGACTCGAAGAGTCGATGCCGCTCCCTCACGCGTCGAGCCTGTGCGGAGCCTGTGCGGACGTATGTCCCGTGCGCATCCCGATCCCGGACCTGCTCGTCCATTGGCGCGAGAAGGCCGTGACCGCAGGACTCGCGCCGAAGTCCGAGACCTTGGGACTTAAGGCCTACTCCGCCTTGGCCCAACGACCCAAGCTCTTCAACACCGCCGGCGCAATCATGCGTCGTGCTCCGCTCGAGTTGGGCGGTCGAGCCCTACCCATCCTCAGTGGTTGGGTCCTCGAGCGGGCCGCGCCTGAGCCAAGCGCAAAGAGCTTCATGCAGATGTGGGAGGAAGGCATCGTATGAGCGCTCGTGATCGAATCTTGGGCCGTGTGCGTGAGGCATTGGCCGAACGGAAACAGGAGGCCCATCCAGGTCCGTTTGGAGGATGGCGGTCTGAAGGTGAGGACACTCCTGCGGTAGACCGGTTCATACAGCTGTTCGAAGCCGCAGGTGGAGAGGTCGTGCGGTTCGACGACGACGCTGTTGCTGCTGCATGGGTAAGGGACTTCGTGTCCAAGTATGACGCGGTCTCGATGGGGAGGCTGGCTCGATGGCCCACAGCGGTCGGCGCTGAGTCGCCGGAATTGGTGCTCAAGTCAGCGGATCCTGCCGACTCCGATGTCGGCGTTTCACTGGCGTACGGAGCCGTGGCTGAAACCGGCTCGCTCATCATGACCCCTCAGGACGGACGGCGGGCTCAACTGCTCCCGCCCGTGCACGTCGTCTGGGTCGAAGAGAAGATGATTTTCCCGATGTTGTATCAGGCCCTTTCCACCTTGGGGAAGGATTTGCCGTCCGCAGTCGGATTGCACTCCGGCCCGTCGAAGTCCGCGGATATCGGGCAGATACTGGTAAAGGGTGTGCATGGACCAGGACGATTGATCGCTGTGCTTTTGGCCGACAAAAAGAACAGCACATGAAACGAGGCGTGATGGTCGTGATCGCGATGGCGTCAGCCGCCTGCGCAGCCCCTGAGGCACCGGCAGACACTCTCCCCTCCCTCTTTGCAGACGACATGACCGTGGGCGACCTCACGCACGCCGTGAGCGCTGAGGCACCGTATTGGCCCGGGTCTCCTACGAGTCCGTTCCTGCACGACACATTGTCCGCTCATGACGACGGCGCTCCGTCCATGGCGGCCTACGCGGTACCCGAACACTTCGGCACACACTTCGACGCACCCGTGCACGGCGGCAAGGGACTGGCATCGGTCGATCTCGTACCGACGTCCGAACTCTTCGGCCCCGCGGTGGTGATTTAGTGCAGCGGCCATGACCGACCCGATCCTCCGCCAAAACGACACTGAGAGCTGCAGATTCTCATGGTTCGACGGGATAAAAGCTCCGCTAGCCCTGGCTGCCGTATTGATCGTCGCAGCCTGTAACGGGGATGGTGGGGACGCCAGCGATCCGCCGAATACCGACCAGATTCCGCCCGCATCTGCCCCCGACCACCGCGCCGTCCTCCTCGACCCCACCCACCCCGCCTGGTCCGAACCGGCCCCCGACACCTTCGAAGCCCACCTCGAAACCACGCGCGGCCCCTTCGTCATCGAAGTCATCCGTGAATGGGCGCCCGTCGGCGCGGACCGCTTCTACAACCTGATCCGGCACGGGTACTACGATGACGTCCGGTTCCATCGAGTGGTCCCGGACTTCATCACCCAGTGGGGAGTCTCAGGCGATCCGGAGGTCGACGCGGTGTGGTACGAACGCGGCATGCCCGACGACACGGTGGTGGCCAGCAACGTGAGGGGCACGATCGCCTACGCGTTCACGGAACCCCACACGCGAGCCACCCAGATCTACATCAACATGGTCGACAACTCGCGCCTCGACGCTGGCAGCTTCGCGCCCTTCGGTCGAATCACGCGAGGCATGGGGACCGTGGTCGACTCGATCTACTCCGGATACGGTGAAGGGTCCGGCGGCGGCGTCCGCAACGGCGACCAGAGCCGCCTCGTCTCCGAAGGAAACGCCCACCTGGACGAGAACTTCCCGGAGCTAGACCGGCTGATTCGAGCGACGATCGTCACTCGCTGACCTCGTGGCTGGTTTGACCGGCTTCGTTGCGCGTCGAAGGTTGATCGACTCCGGGTGATCCACCGCCGCATTTGTGAGTGAGGCTACAGTGACCGAAGGCTCGTCGACCTACCAGCTCAAACGCGTGCTACGCGTCCGAGACGGCATGGCAGTGACGGTCGGCATCGTGATCGGCGCCGGCATTCTCCGCACGCCTGGCCTGATCGCGGGGTATCTCGACAATCCTTGGCACATCTTGGGGATGTGGTTTTTCGGCGGGGTGGTCGTTGCCCTCTCCACGCTGGTACTCGCGGAGATGGCTGCAGCACTCCCCGAGGCGGGGGGCAAGTACGTCTACGCTCGGCACGCTTGGGGCCCCACGATGGGTTTTGTCGCGGGGTGGGCTGAACTTCTGGTCTCGCGAGGCTTCTCGGGCGCGGCCAAGGCGGTCGCCATCGGGGAGTACATCCGCATCCTTACCGGCGGACGAGGCTCCATCTCTTTGTACGCCCTCGCGGTCTGTGTGGCCTTCTTCTTCCTGCATACGCGCGGCCTCAAGGCAAGTACTCAGTTCCAAAACATCACTACGGCCATCAAGGTCCTGATCGTCTTAGGGATCGCCGCCGCCGGCCTCGCTGCGGGTGAGTTCGCGGGTTTCCAGCCCTCGGTCACGTCTGCGTCGGGCCCCACCGCCGGCCTGCTTGGCTTCGCCCTCGCCTATCAGTCCATCTCCTTCGCCTACTACGGCTGGGAAGACGCGGCGAAGATGGCTGAAGAGGTGGAAGACCCAGGGACTGCTCTCCCGAAGATCCTCGTCGGTGGGTCACTCGCCGTGATGGTCCTCTACCTGCTCCTGAACACCGCATTCCTGGCCGCGCTCACTCCGGCTGAGATGGCCGGTTCCGAGCTCGTCGCTCAAGACGCGATCACCGCCGTCTTCGGGAGCGCCGCAGGCACTGTCGTGGTCGTCGCGAGCCTGCTCATCCTCATCAGCAGCCTGAATGTGAACTTCCTCGGGCTGCCTCGAGTCGCGTACGGACTGGCCCAGCACGGATTGGCTCCACAGGCGTTCGCCGAGGTCGATGCCCGGGGCACGCCGCGCAAAGCGCTCTACTTCATCTCGGCCTGGATCGGTCTGATGGCCCTATCCGGACAGCTCGAGTTGCTCATTCGGTTCATGATGACCGTCGCCATCACCGTGGACACCATGGTGCTGATGGGGTATTTCAAGCTGCGCTGGTCTAAGCCGGACCTAGAAAGGCCCTTCAACATGCCAGGACATCCGTGGCTGCCGGCCGTCACGGTCGCGTTGTATCTCGCGATCCTGGCGATCTTGGTCGGCACCCAGCCTCAACTCGCGCTTGGCGCTGGAGCCATGATCGCGGCCATCTTCATCGCTGGCTTCTTCACAGCACGAAGAAATAGGGGCTGACCCTGTCCTCTCCGACTGAGACCCTCCGCGCCTTAGCTGCCGCACGCATCACACATGTCGTCGGCATTCCAGACAACACATCGGCACCGCTCTTCGATGCATTGGGGGATCATCCCTCGATCACATTGGTCACGGCGACGAGAGAAGGTGAGGCGATCGCAGTGGCCGCAGGGCTCTGGCTCGGAGGCGCCGCACCGCTCATCGTGATTCAAAACACGGGGCTGCTGGAATCCGGCGACAGCCTGCGGGGCACAGCTTCCCGAATGGGGGCCGCGGTACCGATGCTGATCACGGGCCGGGGCTACGCAAAAATGGCGAAGGCCGGCATCACTCCGGATGAACCACGGACTCGGGCTTTTCTCACGAGGCCCGACGTCGACACAACCGCTCCACTCACGGAACCAACGCTAGACGCGTGGGGCATCCCGTTCGAGCGCTGTGAAGAGGAAGAGTATGCGGCTGCCACGATTCTTAGAGCCATAGAGTCCGCTAGAACCGAAGAACGACCAACCGCGGCGATCATCGCCTGCCCGCTTAACTGATGCTCACACGAGCTCAGCTCCTGGGTCCGCTGGCCGAACACAGGACCAACGAGGTCGTGGTCACGACCATGAGTGTGACCCGCCCATGGGGGCGTGTGTCTGATCATGACCTCGATTTCGCTTCGGCGGATAGCGCGATGGGTCACGCGGCAGACCTCGCCCTCGGTGTCGCGTTGGCCCAACCCGACCGACAGGTGATCTGCCTGAACGGTGACGGCAGCATGCTCATGACACTCGGCACGCTCGCCACGGCGGTAGGAGCTCAAGCGACCAATTTCGTTCTCGTCGTCGTCGACAACGGCACATATGAGATCACGGGAAATCAGCCAGTCGCAGCCTCTGCGATTATCGATCACGCCGCTATGGCCCGGGCCGCCGGCTGGACAAACGTCCACACGTTCACCGATGCTCGCGAATATACTGTGCAACTTCCTGCGATCCTCACCGCGGCTGGACCCACGTTTATCCACGCGTTCGTCGCACCAGGCACAGAGGGCCCAATCAGCCGTACTTCGGCAGAGCAAGCGCGCTATCTGAAGGTCTCCCTGGCGGACTGGTGCCGCGTCATGAAGGCGTCGCTGATGCGCACGGGACCCACGGCCTGAAGGCATCCCTGTCGTGTGGGGAATATTCCCTCGACGACCCTTGATCCACCTCCCTAGGCGTCCTGGCGTTCCCTATGTCACGGATGATGGCTGCACGTAGCTTGAGGCCCCGCAGAAGTGCCCGAACGAATGAACCCCAAATCTCTACGTCCTTCCGCCATGACCACATTGCCGTCAGAGATCGAGATCGAGCTGGGGCTCGACGAGGCAGACGACGACGAGGCCATACGCCGGAAGGCGGCGCGACGGCTCGGCTGCGAGCTGGACGACGTTCCCCGACTCGCCCTCCGCAAGCGATCGATTGACGCACGACACGGCAAAGTCGTGTTCCGGCTCTTGCTGGAGCGGGACCCGGCGCCGCGGGAGATGGGCGCCCCCCATCCCGTCGACGTGGATCGCCTCAACCGCGTGATCGTCATCGGAGACGGGCCTGCGGGCTTGTTCTGTGCCTACGAACTCGCGCGTCGCGGCATCGGCTGTACGGTGGTGGACCGAGGCAAAACAGTTCAGCCCCGCCGCCGGGACCTGAGGGGATTGAACCAGCTCGGGGTCGTGGACCAGGACAGCAACTATTGCTTTGGCGAGGGCGGGGCGGGGACGTACAGCGACGGCAAACTCTACACGCGGTCCCACAAACGCGGCGACTGTCGCGACGTGCTCGAAGTGCTGGCGCTGCACGGGGCGCCCGAGTCGATCCTGACAGACGCACGCCCCCACATCGGCAGCAACAAGCTGCCCAAGGTCGTGACCTCGATCCGAGAGCACCTAGAGCGTCACGGTGTGACGTTTCGCTTCGGCACGCGCGTGGTGGGCTTGCTGACGCGGGAGCAGGGGGCACGTCGTCGCGTGTGCGGAGTGCGGATCGAATCAGGGGAAGAACTGGGCACCGACGCCGTTGTGCTCGCCACCGGACATTCGGCCCGGGACGTCCACCGTATGCTTCTCGACGCCGGAGTTTCACTGGAACCGAAGGCGTTCGCGTTGGGTGTGCGCATCGAACACCCTCAACCCTACATCAATCGCATTCAGTACGGCCGCCACGCGGATCATCCAAAGCTACCCAACGCCCCCTACAAGCTCGCGTTCACTGAGTCGGGCCGAGGCGTGTTCAGCTTCTGCATGTGCCCCGGCGGGTTCCTCGTTCCGGCTTCGACCAGTCCTGGCGAGTTGGTCCTCAACGGCATGAGCCTCTCCCGGCGCGATTCGCCCTTTGCGAATTCTGGATTAGTGGTCGGCATCGAGGTTGCGGACACACTGAGGGCTGGCTTCAAGGGACCGTTGGCGGGTGTCGAACTTCAGCGCCGCATTGAAGAGGCGGCGTGGGAGGCGGGCGGCGGCGGCCTGCGCGCGCCGGCCACCCGAGCCACCGACTTCTTGGCTGGACGGGGTTCCACCACCGTCCCGAATACGAGCTACCAACCCGGGCTGGCCGCTTCCAACGTCGGAGACGTACTGGACTTGGTCGGGCTGGGGCTGGCGGATCGTATGCGCCGCGCGCTGAAAGTCTTCGAAAAGCGGATGCGGGGCTACGCGAGTGAGGAGGCCGTGCTCGTCGGCGTCGAGTCACGAACGAGCTCACCTGTGCGCGTACCCAGAGATCGCGAAAACCTCACCAGCCCCGACCTCGAGGGACTCTATCCCTGCGGGGAGGGGGCTGGATATGCGGGGGGCATCATGAGCGCGGCCATGGACGGCATCGGCGTGGCTCGGGCGGTCACTGCGGCGGTCACTGCGGCGCACCCAGCGGCCGGAACGGGGTGACACCCGCCCGCGACCTGCGGACATAGAACGTCCCCTCAACCGCCCCACGAGCGAGGAGGCGCGCACTCCGATGCGGGCATCCCGACGCGATCCGGCACGGCGTCTTCTCCAGTCCCCAAGGTCGATTTAACGAACCTGCCCTTCCCCTCCTCCAATGTTCAGAGTGAGGCGGGGGGTGACCTCGCCAGAGGTGCGCTAACGGGATGAAGACCATGAAGAAGATGACCGGAGGGCTAATGGTTCTGGCGACGGTGATGGCTACCGGAGCAGCGGACCTCACAGCCCAACAGGGACGACGAGGCGCACAAATGGGTGCGGATAGAGGGCAACGCGGGGGTGTGGAGAGGATCATGCAGATGCGCGAGCGCCTCGAACTCACAGACAATCAACTGGCGCAGCTCGACGCGCTCCGCTCTACGAGCGTGGCGCGCCGGACCGCCGCGATGGCTCAGATGTCCGAACTGCAATCGCAGCTCGCTGCGGGCCAAATAGAAAGAAGCGATTTCATGGCCGCCATGGAGGGGCGCAGAGACGAAACCGAGGGAGTCGCAGAGGCCCACCGGACTCAGATCGAATCGCTCCTGACCGACGCACAACGCGAAACCCTTGAGCAGGCTGGCCAGCGCGGTCGCGCCTTCCGAGCGGGGGTCGCCGCAGGCATGCGCCGCGGCGGGCAAGGCCAAGGCATGTCACGCCAACGCGGCGTTCGTGGCCAGCAGGGCATGAGGGGTCAGAATCGCCAGCGCCCGGCGATGCAGGGGCGGCGCGGTCCCGGGGGCCAGGGTGCCGGAGCGCATCGCGGCCAGGGTGTTCGGGATCAGCGCTCGGGTCGAGCACCTGGGGGTGCAGTACGCATGCAGCGCCGTCGAGGCGGCGGAGCGGGCTCCGGCAGCGTGGCCGCAGACACAACCAACATCGGATTCATGTAAATGACACGCACCTCACCATGTGGGTCCGATGCGGCCCCCGTCTGGCTACGGCTGGGCGGGGGTCTTTTTGGTGCGGCTTGACTCAGGAACCGCCTGTGCCGTTCTGCCGGATCCACTTCCGTAGGTCACCCACGTCGTAGCGACCATTGTCGTTCCCCACCTGATCGATGTAGTGCTTCTCACCAGGGGAAAGCTGATCGACATCAGTGAGCAGGAAGGGCTGCATGATCTGCTCGAACACAGGATTCCACGGCGTTGTGTTCAGCTGTACCGAAATATCCTGCGAGATGAGACCCCCAGCGTCCTGCACGCGGATGGTCAGGTCATGAGGGCCCGCTTCAGTCACGAAACCTCCAACGAACAACTCGTCACCGTTCGCAGACAGCGTCATCGTCGACGGGGCGTTCCCCGTGACCGTATAGGGCTGCCTTCCCCCGGCGATACGGATGAACCGGAGGAACGACTTGACCGCCTCCACCTCGAGCGGTGCTTCTGGCGTGACGATCAGAGGGGTTTCCCCGGTGGAGAGAACGATCCGCGCACGACCGTTCTCCACTGAGATCTCGTGAATCGTCACCGACGTGGTCCTCCCGTCACTCAACAGTAGCTGAGGCGCAGTGGCAGCATGCAGTTTCCTACTTACTCCGTTCACACCCCACGCATCGCCGGCCTCTCCACGGTTCCCACCCTCCAGGCTGTTCCGGGTCAACCCACGATTCCCGTCCTGCTCGAGCATCGTGAGGTTGTAGGGGTCAATCGTCGTAGGATCGGGGCGGAACGACGCCTCTGTGTCCTGCTTTATGAGGAGCACCCCTTCGGCCGGGATCTCAGCATCAAAGCCCTCTTGAACGCGATACTCCGCGATCAAGAATTCTGTATCCCCTGCTCCAAGCGGAATTCTCAGCGCCTCACGAGAGGTCAGAATCGGGTCGAGAAAGATCTCCTGGTTCCACACCTCTCCGGGATCGACCCAGTCGATCCACCCCAGGACGCTCTTAGACCGCGCTGTCATGTGCGTGGGCCCGAAAGGCTCGGCACGATCTGCGACCGGGCCACATCCCCATGAGCCAGCGGCCATCAGCGACCAACACCCTAGAACCCATCGCCGCCCCAATGCCCCATCCCCCGTGGGGTGGTAGTAGTCGGGAAGCCCGAGAACATGGCCGTACTCGTGCGAGATCACGTTGGCGGACTGAACACTCTCCCCTGTGCAGTCCGCGACACTCTGCGTGATGTATCCATTGATCTCGATCGGGCTGCCGTTCGCACCTGGGTCGTCAGTGACATAGGGCCCACCCTGACCCGTCGCTCCGTTGATACTCCAACGGTGGGGCCAGATCGACGGACCACCGCACGAGCCCGCAATCTCGAGGAACTCGAAGGTGACGGCATCAACAATCCCGTCGTCGTCCCCGCTGTTCGGGATCCCGTCCGGGCCGTCACTGTCGTATTCGCCGAAGTCCACGTTCGGGTCCGTGAGCGTCAGCGCCTCGACCAAGTAACTCCCCAGGTCCGCATCTCCTCCCAGCCCGTTTCCAGTCCCGACGATGGAGTCCATGGTGTTCGACGTGCGGACCCAGGGGAACACCTCACCCGTCACGGTCAGCGCCCCGCCTGACATTTCATGGTACGCCTCGGTGATCGTCCCGTACGGAGTTGGACCATCGAACAGCGATGCCTGGATGTCATCCCGAGAGATGTGAGGCTCCTCGGAGTCCGAGAAGAGGGCCAAGATGATCGCGAGCTTCGCTATGCCTTCCCCTCGGCTGGCGACCCGTTGCCCTCCGGACTCGGTCCGGAAGAGTCCATTCGGGAGTTGGTACGCCGTGGGGTCAGCCTGTACGCGTTGGTAGTAGGCATCAGGTAACGACAGCCCCCGCAGGCGCGCCGCAGATTCGATGTCTTGAGCGCTCACCGGAGTTCCCAGACTGAGCACCGCTAACAGCGCGCCGAGGAAACCGATTTCCCACTTCATCGACGAAACTCCAGCTCATAGTCCGTGGTCCCGCGAAGCTGATCGTCCGGCCCCGCCACCTCGTGGATCACCCACCCCGGTGGATTCGTCGTGTCGGAAACGGCCAAGCGGAAGCTGAGGTCGCCGCCGCCCTGATCGATAAGGACAACCTGTGTGATGCTATTCCCTTCCTGGCTCCATACCTCGGTGGCACCGGACGCACTCACAGACCCGACGTCGTCGCCGAGAATCGCGACCAATGCGGCCCCCTCGCTGCCATTGGGAGACTTGAGAGTCACGGTCATCGTGCCAGGGCCTGAAACGGGCGCCTGATCGGAACATGCGCCGATCAGTAGAAGCATCATCACCGTCAGGAATGAGCGGAGGAGGGTCATACGGGAACCTCGGTCAGGGTCGATCGAGTGGACAGGCAATCTACGTCTAGTGGATAGGGCGCATTTCGTCGGGGTTCCTAGCACGCCGGCCTTAGGCCGGAAGGAGTGCACGCCTCCCGCCGGTCACGAGATCGGTCGCTGTACAGGCTGCATCTTTACGGCCCACATCCCGGAGTTGATGTCGCTGAAGAAGATGTTGCCCTTCCACGGCATCACACTCCACGCACCGGGTGAATTCGGGATGTATCCGACCGGGTCGTGCGCTTTGAAAACCGCCATCTCACGGCCCTGCGTGTACAGGTTGCCCATGAGGTCTCCAGATATGTCGACCATCCGGACGCCACCCTCATAGTACGCCTGATAGAGGATGTCGTCCTCCACCCACATGTTGTGCGTGCCGTACTCGCTAGCCTCGTAGCGCGCCAGCTGGACCGGATTCATCGGGTCTGTGAAGTCGAAGATCTGGACGTATCCCGAAGTCGCGCGCGGGTACCCGCCCTTCCCAGTCTCCGGATCGTACTGCACACGGTGGTCGGGTCCCGCACCCTCCCAAGCCAGACCACTCCGTTGCACACGCTCGTCACCAACCACAAGGAGAAAGCGGTCGCTCGACTCCTGGTAGTAGGGGAAAATCGCGTGCGTCGATCCGGTCGTGGTCGGGAAGGTCGTGACCAGCTTCGGGCTCTCGATGGAGCCCCCGTACTTCCCATTACCCACATCGACGACGACAACACCCGTGCTCCACTCAGCCGAATACGCCAGTCCGTCGTGCACCCACACGTCGTGGATCCGAGAGCCAGGGTGGTTGTACTCGCTGACATAGCGGGGATTGTAGACGTCGGTAACGTCGATGATCACGAACTTGTCGCCGGCGGCGAGGGCGAACAGATGCGTGTTGGTGGCGAACATGTTGTGCGTTCCACCGGTCATCCCATTGCCTTCGTAGGTGGAGGCGATCTTCGGGTGGGCAGGATCCGCCAAATCGAGGAGGATCACCCCGTTTCTCCGGTTCGACGCACCCTCACGCGAGATGGCCCCCCAGCGGCCGTCGGGAGAGACCTTCACGTCATTCGACGTGCGCGCGTCAGCGGGCACCGAGTCCGTTTTGAAGATGTTGGTGGGGTCAGTGACGTCCCAGACCATCGAAATCCCATTGCCGGACTTGGAGCCAGTCAGCGCGTAGTCGCGACCGTCCACGCCCTCCCAGATCCAGAAGTCGGTGGTGAAGATCCGATCTTCACTACCCTGCCCAATCACCTCGAGCTTCCTGACCGCGTTCCTTGGGACGACCCGAAACGAATACTCGGCAGAAGCGCGCCCACTGGAAGCCACCGCCGTGTACACGCCAGGCACGTCGGCAACCATGCGCCCGTCCATGATCTGTGCAGGCCCGGCAGGCGCTACGATCGAATCATCTGGCTGGTAGATGTAGGTCCACGAGATGGGGGCGTCTGTGACTGCCCCACCATCGCCGTCACGGGCAGTAGCTATGAACGTCTGCACGTCTCCCGTGCGCACCTGTTGTGACCCTCCCCGCAACTCCAGTGACGTGACTGGGGACGCCGTCACTTCGTGGGACATTTGTCCCTCGACGCCCTCGATGGAAGCACGAATCGCGACGGTGCCTGGGCGCACGGCTCGCACGTTGCCGAACACATCGACGGAAGCCGTTCCCTCGTTCTCACTTTGCCACCGGACGTCCGGATATGGACGAACGGAGCCGTCGGCGTGGTACCCGACCGCGCGATGGGCTACTCGCGTGCCCGCGTAGAGCCGACCACCATCTGTCTCGATGGCGACACGATCGATCTCAGGCCACTGAACAACGACCGGTATCGTTAGCGTCAACGGCTCCCGACCTGGCGCGACTATGGTGGAGACGTTGAGCTCGTATTCGCCGGCTCGGACACCCGTCACGACTCCATCCGAGTAATGGATCGCGTTGCGTTCGCCGCTCCAACGGAAATCAGCCGCTACCATCGTCCCGCTCGCATCCATTGCTGCAACCGACACCTGAGCGGACTCGCCCACACGCAGCTCGATCCGGTCCGGAGTCGCGACGAGCGCCATCGCGGTTTGCGCTTCGGCGGACGTGACAGTGAACAGCAGGGCGACGAGCGTCAGGGAAGTACGGTTCATAACGAACAACTCTCGATCTAGAGGCTTCTTAGATTGAGAGTTGTACGTCGAAATCAACGTTTATTGCAAGCGCCTTCCGCGCTACTCCTGGCTTAGAGCCTCTGTGGGATCGACGCACGCCGCTCGGGCCGCGGGAATGATCGCGCAATGAGGGCCGTCCCGAGGAGCGCGAGCGAAACACCGCTGATCATCAAAGTCGATGCACCACCGCCCGTGAGCTCGTTACCGATGTACTGGCCGAGAGGAATGGCCGAGGCGAGTCCAAGCACGGTACCGGTCACCACGACCCCCACCACGTCCGGAACGAATAGACGCACGACCGCTGAGCCATCCGCCCCAAGCGCCTGGCCGATGTCGTCGAACTCGGCTCAGCCGAATACGGGACGAGGGATGTTGGGGGGACTTGACGCTTGGCCATCGAACGTCAACCGGCGACTCCCGCGCCATATCCGAACAAGGCCGGAGTCCCACCGGTATGGACGAAAAGGGCCGGACGATCACCCAGCGCTCCGCGCGCCGCATAATCGAGAAAACAAGCGAACGCCTTTCCCGTGTAGACCGGGTCGAGAAGCAAGCCTTCGTGGCGCGCCGCCTGAAGAATGGCCTCCTTCCCGGCGGGGCCCATACGACCGTAACCGGGCCCGAGAAAGTCGTCGGTGACTTCGATGTCCTCAATGTTCAGTTCGAGGTCCATCTGAAGTAGACCGGCGGTTGCCACCGCACACTGATGGACCCGTTCTCGCTGCGCTGCCACGGCTCGCCGAACGCACACACCAATGACGCGTAGATCCGCAGCGCCTAATGCCCGTAGCCCCACGAGCAGGCCGGCATGGGTCATCGCGGATCCGCTCGGGACCACGACCGTCCCAAAGTCGATCTGCATCGACTTCGCCTGCTCCACGATTTCAGTAGCCGCGTCCACGTAGCCAAGAGCACCAAGTGGAGGGTGCCCCCCGGACAAATGGATGACGTAGGGTCGCTCCCCGGCTGCAGCGAGCTCCGCGGCCACACGTTCCAGTTCGGCATCGGCGCCCGCCTCGTTCTCTCCCTCAGGGAAGGTCCGAACTTCAGCGCCGAGTACATGATCGAGGAGAACGTTGCCCGACCGGTGGTATAGCTCCGGCATATCCAGCACGCGCTGCTCGAGTTGCACGATACAACGCAGTCCTAGCTTCGCAGCCGCTGCTGCCGTGCTACGCACATAATTGGACTGCACGGCGCCGGTAATGAGGACAGCGGAAGCCCCCTGCTCCAACGCCTCACCCAAGTAGAACTCGAGCTGCCGCGCCTTGTTGCCACCCATCGCGAGACCTGTGCAATCGTCCCTTTTCACATACAAATCGACTCCGCCCACCGCAGCGGAAAGATTGGGCATGAACTCGACTGGGGTCGGCCGGTGAGTCAATGCAGTCCGCGGGAACGCTGCAAGCGTCTCTGTGACCGTCATGTTAGGGCCTGTGCGAGTGCGAAGAGGCCGGTTCCCGCGAGCAAGAGAAGCACCCCGACCCTGAAGACCTTCTCACTGACCCTGCTCGCCAAGCGGTGACCGATAGCGGAAGCAAGCATCGCGACCGGTACCAACACCGCCGCGTTGAGCCATACGTCTCTGCCCACACCGACCATCACCACCTGTAGGATCAATGATGCGGCGTACGCGAACGCGAAGAAGGTGAGCGTGGTCGCGCGGGTGACGTCTTTGGAGAGTCCTACAGCCAACAGGTAGACCACTACAGGAGGACCGGTCATGCCCAAGGAGGTTGTCATCGCGCCGGCTAACACACCTGTCGCCAGCCCACCCGCGACCCCTGGCGTGCTTTCCGAACCGGAGTCCACTGCGGACCGCATTACCGATGCTCCCACAAAGAGGAGAATCACGACCCCGACCATCAATTCGAGCTGCTCAACGGCAGCGACCTTAAAGAGGACCAATCCGCTCGGGAGCCCAATTAGCGCACCCCCCAGGAAGCGTTTCAGGACGGTACGGTCTGCGTCCTTCCACAGAGGACCGATGAGGGCCAAAGAGATCGCCAGGTTAATGACGATCAGGAGTTGAACAGCCTCTCCTGACCCGATGAGCAGCAAGAACGCGGACGCTGCGAATAGGGAGAATCCGAATCCAGCGAGACCCTGGATGATTCCTGCCACGAGCGTGACTACGATGAGCGAAGTCAGATGGTCCCTTCCAACGCAACCTTCATAGCCCGATACCCCTCGTCCAAGAAATACTCGACGTGATCGAAGTCGAAGGTCGCGTATCCCTCCAACTCAGGCCGTATATACATCACTGGTGGACCGTCCCACTGAGCGAGCAGGTCGCGCCGGCGACGCCATGTCATGATCGCAAAGATCCGTTGATGGACAGCAATCATGCCCTGAGAGAGCACCTTGTCCACATCACCCGTCTCACCCGCACCGGGATCGATGCCGATGATGCCCGTCGCTCCTTCGTCCTCAGCGCGCTGGAGCGCGAGAGGATGCGCGCTCCCGCCGTCTACATATGCGTGCCCATTCGTCTGAAACGGAGGATAGAAGACGGGCAGTGCGGAAGATGCGTAGACGGCCTCGAGCAAAGAGATGTCAGTCCGAGCCCCGGGCCCGAACCACTCAGTAGAGCCGTCCTCGAGGTCCACCGCGTTGATCAGCACGGGGATGCTGAGCGCGTCCCAACCATCATTGGGAAGCAACTCTTCGAAGAAATCCATCAGAGCCTCGCCCTTGAAAACGCTGGGCTGCCTTATGCCGTTGATCCAAGCCGCACGGCGATTGAGCCGAACGATGTCGTCTCGCGTGACCGCTAGGGCGTGTTCGCACATCTCCTCCCAGGGCATCCCGCTGGAGGCCAACGCACCCACCAAAGCCCCAATACTGGTCCCAACGATTCCCTGCGGCCGCACCCCTGCCTCCATCAAGGCGCGCCATGCGCCTACGTGGGCGAGCCCCTTGAGACCACCTCCGCCAAGCACCAGCCAAGGCCGTTTCCCCAACCCAGCCAATGTGGCGAAAGGTCTTGATTTTGGGGACATTTCACCCTCTACAACGTCCACTTGACGCTCCTAATTGACGTATCTAGCTTTCGGATCCTGAAAGAAAGAATCATTCTTGATAAGCGGAATCGTAACGATTCCGCTTCCGTGTCTGAGGCAGGTATGAGCGACTCTCCCATTCTGAAGATCCAAGGCCTCGAAGCCAAGGTCGCCGACGAAGATATCGGCATCCTGAACGGCGTCGATCTCGATATACACAAAGGTAAGATCCACGCCATCATGGGGCCGAATGGCTCCGGCAAGAGCACGCTCGCCAAGGTACTCGCCGGGCACCCCGGATACGAAGTCACTTCAGGCACCGTCGAGTTCCGTGGCGAGGACCTCCTCGACCTCGAAGCCGACGAGCGTTCGCGAGCAGGCGTCTTCCTCGCGTTCCAGTACCCCGTGGAGATCCCTGGGGTCTCGATCGCGAACTTCCTCCGCACGGCCATGCAGGCACATGCGGCAGAAGGCGAGGAGGTCGACATCTTCGACTTCGCGGACGAACTGACCGAGCGGATGGAGATGCTCGAGATGGACGTGACGTTCGCAGAGCGCCATGTGAATGACGGCTTCAGCGGTGGTGAGAAGAAGCGCAACGAGATCCTTCAGATGGCCATGCTCAAGCCGAAGCTCGCCGTAATGGACGAGACGGACTCGGGGCTGGACATTGACGCGCTCAAGATCGTCGCCAACGGCGTAAATAAGTTGGCAGAAGAAGATCCCGAGATGTCGATCCTCCTCATCACGCACTACCAGCGCCTCCTCGACTACATCAAACCCGACTTTGTGCACGTCATGGTCGACGGACGGATCGTCCGGTCTGGTGGTCCTGAGATCGCTCTCGAACTCGAAGCTGAAGGTTACGCCGCGTGGAACGACGCGGACGCACCTGCCGGCGCCTAAGCAGGACCAAGGAGACCCTCCATGCCGCAGAATGACACCATTCAGGATCTCGGCCTAGACGAATACAAGTACGATTTCGTCACCGAGTCCAAGCCTGTTTTCCGGGCCGAGAAAGGTCTGTCCGAAGAAGTCGTTCGGCAGATCTCCGCGCACAAAGACGAGCCGCAGTGGATGCTCGACTTCCGCCTCAAGGCGCTTGAGGTCTACGAGTCGAAGCCAATGCCCAAGTGGGGCGGCGACCTCTCGGACCTAGAGAACGTCCTGGACGAGATTTACTTCTACGTGCGCCCGCAGGATCAGATGGAACGCTCGTGGGACGACGTTCCGGACAAGATCAAGGACACCTTCGAGAAACTCGGCATTCCTGAGGCCGAACGTGCGATCTTGGCCGGTGTCGGGGCGCAGTACGAGTCCGAGATGGTCTATCACTCGCTCAAAAAGGAGTGGTCAGATAAGGGTGTCATCTTCGATTCCATCGAAGACGGACTGAAGAACCATCCCGAGCTCTTCAAGGAGCACTTCGGCACGATTATCCCGACGGGGGACAACAAGTTTTCCGCCATGAACTCCGCGGTATGGTCTGGCGGCTCGTTCGTGTACGTCCCGAAGGGAGTCCACCTCGATACTCCGCTCCAGGCGTACTTCCGCGTGGACCAGGAGCGCATGGGCCAATTCGAGCGTACGCTAATCATCATAGATGAGGGCGCGCACGCTCACTACATCGAGGGCTGCACGGCGCCGGTATATTCGACCGAGTCGTTCCACTCCGGCGTCATCGAGATCATCGTCAAGAAGAACGCGCGCTTCCGGTACACGACCATTCAAAACTGGTCGAATAACATGTACAACCTCGTCACGCAGCGAGCGATTGTGCACGAGCACGGCCACATGGAGTGGCTGGACGGCAACCTCGGGTCGAAGCTGACCATGAAGTACCCGTCCTGCTATTTGGTTGGAGAAGGCGCGCACGGAGAAATCCTCTCCATCGCGTACTCAGGTGACGGGCAGCACCAGGACACGGGCGGCAAGGTTGTCCACGTTGCCCCACACACCACGTCGACCATCGTCTCGAAGTCCATCTCGAAGGGTACGGGCCGCTCCACCTACCGTGGGCTGTGCAAGGTCCACGAGGGTGCGCACCACGCTCGCTCCAACGTCGAGTGCGACGCGTTGCTCATCAACGACACCTCACGCACGGATACCTATCCGTACATCGAGATCGAAGAGAACGATGCCAGCGTCGGACATGAAGCTTCGGTCTCGAAGATCGGTGAAGAGCAGCTCTTCTACCTGACGAGCCGCGGCATCTCGGAGATCGAGGCCATGGCCATGATCGTGCGTGGGTTCATCGAGCCCATCGCGAAAGAATTGCCTCTCGAATACGCCGTCGAACTCAATCGATTGATTGAACTGGAAATGGAAGGGTCCGTCGGGTGACGACTTCCGAAGCCCGCCCGCAGGGGCTCGTCAAGCCGAAGCTCGGGGTAGGCGGTCGAGTACGACGACCGAGGAATAGCATCGCTATTTCGCAAGTCGGCGCACGGAGACCAACGACGGCCGAGTCCGATTTCACAAGCCCACACCACGACAGATCATGATGAGCACAGAGTTGATGGAAGGCGTAACTGAAGCCCTTAACCCAGCGGCCGTCGAGAAGCTCGCGATCAGCGAGCCCCAGTGGCTGCAAGAGCGTCGCTCGCATGCATGGGACGTTTACGAACGAACGCCCATGCCGACGACGAAGCTCGAAGAGTGGCGCTACACGGACCTCAAGAAGACACTCGACCTCGACGCGCTGAAGCTCAGCACGGCGGAGTCCATGACGGACCAGGCCACATGGCCTGAGCGTCTGCGCGCCGCGATGGACGAGGACCGTGATGCTTCCGGGCACATGGTCATCATCGATGGTCACGTGGTCCACACGGACATCGATGAGGGCCTCGCCGCGAAGGGTGTGATCCTTGAGTCACTGCACGATGCCGTGGCGAATCACCCGGAGCTCGTTCAGGAGCACCTGGCCACCGAGGCTGTCCCCGCTGAGGAAGGAAAGTTCGCTGCACTCAACGCCGCACTCTGGAACGACGGGATCTTCCTGTACGTCCCGCGTGGTGTCGCGCTCGAGCTGCCCATCCGTGTAACGCGCTGGTTCAGCGAGTCTGCGACGGCGTACTTCAGCCGTGTACTGATCGTGGCCGAGCACTCGAGCCAGGTCTCGTACGTGGACGAGATGCTCTCAGATGACTTCCAGTCTCAGACGATGACCTCGACCGCCGTCGAGGTCATCGCCAAGCAGAACGCCCAGGTTCAGTACGTTGCGGTTCAGCGTCTCGGAAAGGGCGCGTTCTACCAGTCGGTGCAGCGCACGCTCGCGCACCGGGACTCGACGCTCGATACGCTCAACGTGGCGCTCGGCGCCTCAGTGACGCGCGTCGACCTGAATGCCCGTCTCCTCGGGCCAGGCGCGAACTCGGACATGCTGGGTCTCTACTTCGGAGACGGCGACCAGCACTTCGATTTCAATACCAGCCAGGACCACACCGTCCCGAACACCTCGAGTGACCTGCTCTACAAGGGCGCTCTCGACGGGGCAAGCCATTCTGTTTTCCGTGGTATCATTCGGGTGTATCCGGGTGCCCAAGGGACGGACGCATACCAAACGAACAGGAACCTCCTGCTTTCGCCCAACGCACGCGCGGACTCGCTCCCGAACCTCGAGATCGAGGCGGACGACGTGAAGTGTTCGCACGGCGCGACCATCGGCGAACTCGACGCGGAGGCCAAGTTCTACCTCATGAGCCGTGGGCTCCCGCTCGTTCAGGCAGAGCGCCTAGTCGTGCTGGGCTTCTTGGGTGAGGTGCTGTCCAAGCTTCCGCTGGGTGGCGTGGTAGAGAAGGTGTCCCGCGTGATCGAGCACAAGCTCGCGCAGCAAGGCTGATCCATGGCTGACTGGGTGCGTGTCGCCGCAGACGGTGACGTCGCGATCGGAATGCTCAAGGGTGTGATGGCCGGCACGACACCCGTCGTCCTCGCGAACGTGGAAGGCGACATCTACGCCCTCCGTGACGAGTGCTCCCACGAGGCCCTCCCCCTCTCTGACGGAGAACTCGAGGGCACCGATGTCGTATGCCTGTATCACGGGGCGCGCTTCGATTGCACGAGCGGCAAGAACAAGACACTGCCGGCCATCCGGCCCGTGAAGTCCTTCCCGGTAGAAGTCCGGGACGGCGACATCTTCATCGACGTGGAGTAGCCTCCACAGGACGTCATACATGGCCGCACTCGACCACACGCGCATTCGCCGCGAATTCCCCGCGCTCGAGCAGAAGGTCAACGGGAAACCGCTCGTCTACCTAGACAGCGCGGCAACGTCACAGAAGCCGAAGGCAGTGCTCAAGGCGCTGAGTGACTACTACGAGCACGACAATGCGAACGTGCATCGCGGTATTCATGAGCTCTCCCGTCGGGCGACCGTGGCGTACGAAGAGGCTCGCGGAAAAGTCGCGAAGTGGATCAACGCGGAGGAGCCGGCCGAGATCGTATGGACACGCGGTACCACAGAGGCCATCAACCTCGTCTCGACAGCTTGGGGGCTGGACAACGTGGGTGAGGGCGACGAGATCCTGATCTCGGTCATGGAGCACCACTCCAACATCGTTCCGTGGCAGCTCCTGGCGATGCGCACGAAAGCCAAGATCAAGTACATCGAAATCGACGACCAAGGCCGCTTGATTCTGGACGATCTCGACACCCTGCTGACAGAGCGAACCAAGGTGGTCGCGCTAGGGCATGTGTCGAACGCACTCGGGACCATCAACCCAATCAAGCAGATCGCGGCGGCAGCGAAGAAGGTCGGCGCCCTGGTCGTGATCGATGGCGCTCAAGGAGCCGTCCACACCAAGGTCGACGTTCAGGACCTGGGAGTGGACTGCTACGCCTTCAGTGGTCACAAGATGTGCGGACCCACTGGAATCGGTGTGCTTTGGGCGCGAAAGGAGTTACTCGAGTCAATGCACCCGTATCAGGGTGGCGGTGAAATGATCCACATCGTGGGTCGCGACGAGAGCAGCTGGGCCGAGGTGCCCCACAAGTTCGAAGCAGGCACACCGAACATCGCTGGAGCGATCGGGATGGGTGCGGCTGTGGACTTCCTAGGTACGATCGGCATGGACGCGATCACAGCGCATGAGCGCGACCTCATGGAATACGCTGTCGAGCAGGTCGGCGCGGTCGAGGGCATAAAGATCTACGGCCCCGAGTCCCTCGACGAGCATTCAGCTGTGGTCTCCTTCACATTGGGAGACGCCCATCCTCATGACATCTCGACCATCCTCGACACCGAGGGTATTGCTGTACGAGCGGGCCACCACTGTGCTCAGCTCGTGATGAAGCACTTCGGGGTCGCGGCCACCGCGCGCGCTTCGTTCTACCTGTATAACACACGAGACGAAGTGGATCGGCTTGTCGAAGGACTCGGACACGTGCGAGCGATCTTCGGATGAGTCCGGTCGAGTGGAGATGGTCCTCCACATCGGCTAGATACGCTGACGTGGAAAGACGAAGTCCCCGCACATAGATTTGAAGACCTCACCCGCCACGAGCATGTAATGGAAACTCCGCAGCTCTCTTCTCTGTACCAGCAGCTCATTCTCGAGCACTACCGCAACCCGCGGAACAAGGCCGAGATGGAGGAGAATACTGTAGAAATCCACATGGCCAATCCGGTCTGCGGAGACGAGATCAAGCTGCAACTCCGCATTGAGGGCGATCACATTGCCGAGGCGAAGTTCGTCGGCCAAGGATGTTCGATCTCTCAAGCCGCCATCAGCATGATGACGATCAAGTTGCAGGGCGCCTCTCTAGAAGAAGCCGGCGCACTTGCCGGGCGATTCACAGAATTGATGCACGGGGACCCGGAAGCGGCAAAGGACAAATCGCTGGGTGACCTTCGGGTACTACAAGGAGTCAGCAAGTTCCCCGTGCGCGTAAAGTGCGCGCTCATTGGGTTCGATGCGCTTCAAGAAGCGCTGAAGAAGCACGGAGCGTCAGACTGAGTCCTCGCGAAGTCCACTCGGCCCACCTGTCCGATACCAGGGCGGGTCCCCTTACCGTCTGGGTCTCGGCCACCGGCGTGCGTCGCATCGAGTTCGGCCGCCTGCCCAAAGAAGACCACACGGACACGCCAGAGGAATGGCCGGACAACCTTCGGGAAGCAGTCCGGCAACTCACAGAGTACTTCGACCGGAAGCGTGAGGTGTTCGACCTCCCCCTCGATTTCGATGGAATGACGACCCCGTTTCGGGACGAGGTTTATGAGCGCCTGATCGGCATTGAGTACGGCCAGGTTGTCTCATATGGTCAAGTGGCCAGGGACATCGAAAAGCCCGACATGGCAAGGGCCGTCGGTCAGGCTGTCGGAGCGAACCCGATACCCATCATCGTTCCCTGCCACAGGGTCGTCGCGTCTGACGGGCGATTGACGGGTTTCGCTGGGGGACTGAAGGCGAAGGTCGGCCTACTGAGACTCGAAGGGATCGGCGTCGATGGCTCGGCGGCGAACAGCAAAGTACGCCCAGAGGTCATCCCTCTGGATCTCTAGACCTACTCTCCAGAAACATAAAATGAACCGCACCTCCATCTTTACAGCCCTTCTGCTCGTCATTGCCGCTTGCGGTGGCTCCGACTCCGACGCCCCGGGTGCAGCCGTGGTCCAAGCTCCCGACACGTTCATCAAGCCACTCGAACGTGAAGCGCTCACCGAGACGCAGATGATGGGGCTCGATATCGCGAATCTCTCGCTTGAGGTTCCATGGACGCGCAACGACATCAATCGCCGTCCTACGCCTCAAGCCGCTCGAGCACTCGTCGAGAGTGTCGTGGTCGAGAGCCATGACGGTTTCGATCGGATGATCTTCGCGTTCGGGTCCGGGGTCGCTTTTCCTGGGTACAACGTCCGGGTGTACGACCCAAGTAACTCCATCGTGTGCGGCAATCCCGACGAGGTCACCGAGGAAGAGTCCGCCCCCGAAACGCAGCCTCTTGTCCCGGAGGTCGAAGGCGATCGCTTCCTGGTTCTGAACCTTCATCCAGCCCGCACGAGTGAGAACGGCCGCTCGACCATGCCCGTAGGGACCGAGACATACGCGCAGCAGCGCGTGCATGAGGCGGGAATCGCATGCGAGGAGAACAATGTTGTCACGTGGATGACAGGCTTGGCGGAGGGAACAGACGTAAGAGTCCTGGAAATGCGCGGGCCAAACCGCCTTGTGGTAGACGTCCGTTGACCCCGCCCTCTATGCGCGCCCTTCTCGTCTTGAGTGCGGCCCTGGTTTTTGCCCCGTTATCGGCAAACGCACAGTACGTGGAGCCACGCCGGCCGGTTGAGCGCACCGAGTTGGGTGGACGAGTACACATGCAGATGTCCACCTCCTCTGTGGATGGCGTGCCCACGACCGAGTTCATCCTGCGCCGTGCCCGCATATGGGCGGCTTCGCGTCTCAATGATTGGATCGATGCGGCCGTTCAAATCGACATGGCAAAAGGTCGGGTGATGGGTCGCTACGCCTTCATTCGTTTTGAATTCGATCCTGGCTTCATCGTGACGACCGGCCAATTCAAGCGAGCGTTCGATCTCTTCCAACTGACAAGCTCGAGTCAGATCCTGGCCATCGAACGGGACGGCAACATTCCGGGAGTGACGGACTGCACCGGGGTGAGCGGACTGTGTTCGTACTCGCGATTCTCCGAGAGGCTTCAATACTCGTCAATAGACGTGGGCGTGCTCATTGAAGGCGACCTCGCGGACGGTCGTCTCTCTTACGGCGCCACGCTCACCAACGGAGGCGGCGGGAATACACGCGAGACCAACGACGCCAAGTCGGTGTCAGGCCGCGTCGAGTGGTACCCCTCAGAGAAGCTCCGAATTGGTGGCAACTTCAGCTTCCACGACTACACCAACGAGATCACGGGTACAGACGACTACGCGCCGGCCCGTGCATTCGACGTCGAGTGGGGAAATTTCGACGAAGGGCTTCACGTCCAGTTGGGTGTGATGGCTGGAGACAACTGGCGCGCACTCACACCCTCAGGCAGCAGCCCGCGGTTTCTGACCTACCAGGGGATCGCGACGTACAAGTCCGTCCTCTCCAACCCAGGAAAAGTCCTCGCCGTAGAGCCCATTGGCCGGGTGAGCTGGGGTGATCCGGATCGTTCGACCGGAAGGGATGGCGGGTGGCTGATGACGCCGGGGGTGATTCTCCACTTCACGGGCCGGAATCGGTTGGCCGCGAATGTGGACGTGTGGAAGCCCCAAACGGGGGTCACCGCATGGGGCCTCAAAGTGCACACCTCAGTCTACTTCTAGTCGTCGAACCCCTGAAAACGGCTCGGCGAGAATGCCTGGAGGCGCACATCCTCCTCGCCGAACACTTGGTTAGCAATCATCTCTCCGGTAACCGGCCCAAGTGTGAGTCCGAGCATGCCGTGCCCGGTTGCGACAACGAGATCCTCGATGCCATCCAGGGCTCCAACGATCGGCATTCCGTCAACCGCCATCGGGCGCAAACCGCACCATTCGGACGACGGCGCTGCGTGCCCCAAATCGGGAAAACAAAGACGACCTGCCATCGTGAGCTGCTCGAGTCGAGCCCGCCGTATCACGTCGTTCTCCCCTGAAAATTCCATGGTCCCCGCGAACCGGACGAAGCCGTCCATGGGCGTACAAAACACCGAGGTCTCACTCAGTACACAGGCGACCCCAAGCGGCGGTGCCCCATCGGCACGGATCTCGATGTCTCGGTGGTACCCCTTCCCGGGCTGCACCGGTAAACGAGTACCCACCCGAGCCGCGAGCTCGAGGCTGAAAGGCCCTGTCGCCAGCACTACGCTGTCCGCTTCGAGCACATCCCCATTCGACAAGCGGACCCCAGTGGCTCGACCTCCTGCGGTCGTGAGTTCGCTCACTGACGCCCCCTCATTGATACTTACGCCCAGCCGGCGCGAGCGGTCAGCGAGTTCGATGAGGAACCTCAACGGGTCGAGCGTGCGCGCTTCAGGATAGAACATCCCCCCGATGATGTCGCGACCGAACGCCGGTTCCCGATGCCGAAGCTCGTCTCCACTCACCGTCTGCGGGTGGTACCCATGTCGCTCGATGATCGACGACTCGTGCTTCACCTGCACGAGGCCCTTCTTGGTGGAACAGACTTCGAAATACCCCTCGGTCTTGTAGCCACACTCGATACCTTCGGCTTCGATGAGGTCGTCGAAGAGATGCAGTGCATCCATCCCGAGTGGAGCCATCACCTGCATGCACGACTCGACGTGTTCGTGGGTGCAATATCGACCGAATCCAAGGAGCCACTGCCAGAGCTTCGGATCCCACCGGGGCGGCAGAAACAATGGCGACGCCGGATCCAGCATCTGGGTTAGCGCCTGGACGATTCGTCCAGGTCGGTTCAACGGAGGATGCCCCGCCGAGACTGTACCGGCATTCCCTCCAGAAGCACCGGCGCCAAGAGTGTCGCGCTCCAGCACCTGGACGTCGGCTCCCCTCCGCGCCAATGCATAGGCGCAGCTCACTCCGATCACACCGCCGCCCACCACGAGAAACTTGGGTCTACTCACGGGCTAAAAGGCCCACGGCTCACGATATCGGGTCGACGTCGGGACATCACCCGGCCAATGGATCCAGGAGCACCTTGATCGAACCGGTCTTTCTGCGGTTCGCAGCCGTCGACAACGCGTTCTGGTACTGATCGAGCGGAAATACATGAGTGACCATCTGGTCCACCGGAGCTCCCGTTTCGAGCAGCATGTCGTGGGTGATCTGGAACGTATGTTGACGCTCACCTTTCCAGTCTTCGATTCCGTACCCGACGAAACCCTTCACGTCGAGTTCACGCGCCCACAAGAACGTGAGGTCCAGGTTCTTGAGCTCAGCGGCGCACCCCAGCATGACGATTCGCGCCCGCGGGGCCGCGAACCGGAGGGATTGGGAAATCGTCTGGCCGCTTCCCACACAATCGAAGATGACTGGGAAGCCACCGCCGGCATAAACCTCTTCCCCAACGATCGGCATGTAGGCCTGACTGCCCGTGTCCACGAGGGCCTGCCGCGCTTCATCTCCCGGAGACACGACCTTGGAAGCACCCAAGCTCCGTGCGATGTCCGCTTCGTGACCTCGTTTGATTTGAGCGACGATCGGACCTTCATAGCCAGCCGCTCTCAAGGACCAGATCGTCCCGAGCGCGATGGGGCCACTCCCAATGACGAGCACCGGGCCCGGGCCAAAGGGCCGTGACCCTAAAACCGCGTGCATGCCCACCGCGATCGGCTCGATCAGGGCAGCTGTGTTGTCCGACATCTCGTCGGCTACCGGAAAGAGCTGACTCTCGTGTGCAATCATCCTCTCGGCCCAAGCTCCGGGGAGCGATGCGTGATAGCCAATCGTGGCACCGCGCTTCAGCGGCTCACCGTCGACCTGGACCACTCCCTCCTCACCCATTCGTTCACAGGTGCAGTGACTTCCTCCAGAGCACGATGGGCATTGTCCGTCCCCTGGGAAGCCCCTCATCGTGCAGGAAATCATTGGGTCTACGACAACCCGTTGTCCGGGCGTAACGCTTGAGACATTTGAGCCGACTTCCAGGACTCGCGCGAGGATCTCGTGTCCGAGTACAGCTGGAAATGAACCGAACGGCTCCATGGCGGGGCTCGCCTTGAACGTCAGCGTGCCGATGTCAGTGCCACAAATGCCCGCCTTCAGAATCTCGAGCCGGACCCAATCACCATCGGGTAAGGACGGCTCCGCAACGTCACCGAAGGTCACACCGCTGAAGCCGCCAAAAATGGCTGATTCGGTGATCTTCCCGAACCCTTTTCCAATCAAGAAACTCGGAATCGTGACGTTGAATGAAACGGCTCGCATGAACGTTATGCCTTTTCTTCGCCGGTCGTCGGCCGGAGCGGATCCCCGGCCTCGTCCTCCTGCTGTCCTTCTCTGACTCTCATCCCCAGAAGCCTAGGGCGCCGCGCCGGACAGGGCGCGTAACAATGATCTAAGCGGCCCCCACGAACGGCCGACCAAGCCGCTGACGAGCATCGCCACACCGAGCAATCCCATGCCCAAGGTCCACAACATTCCGAACTGTCCCTCCGGAGCGATACCGCCAACACCCGCCCCGAGGGCCCCGAAACCGACTCCTAGTAGTAGGGCGACGGCCCGTTCCGATCCACACAATTCAGTCGAGTCGGACGGGCGTCCCGGAAGACGATCATTCTGAGTCGAAGCCAGCACATTCTTTCGAGCAGCCGGCATGAAGAGTCCCTTAGGGGGATCTTCCTCTTCCGCTTCGTGTTCGCCCTGTTCGTCTGTGACCGCCGCGTTCGGAGTGACCTCAAGCAGTTCGCGCGCCGCTTCGGCATCGGCGCGTCGGACCCAAATACGGGCAGGCCGAGAGAACGTCACGCCGGCATCAGCCCCGCCGGCGTCGTCGGCCTGCAGACGGTGTGGAATACCCGCGTGGGCCAAGAACCCAGCCGCGAATTCGGCTTCGTGGCGATAGAGATACTCGGCAATGACCACATCAGGATCGTGACGGTCAGGTGTCTGAACGGCTCGACGGGACATCACGTCAGCCCTCTGCACCGACAGCAGGCTGAGCCTCTATCCAGATCAGATCGATCTGAAGGCCCGGACAAAACGAGGTGGCATGCGGACGGCTCGTTCCTTCGAACTGCACGCGTAGGTCCTCGATACGGAGGTCCACTGGGAAGTGGGCTGGAAGGTAGGTCTCGGAATTGCTTTCGATAACCCAGCATCCCCCCTCGATCTCGAGCTTCTGAACCAAGCCGGTATCAGCAAGCTCGGGCTCAAGAAGGTTGCACCCGCTCAGGCCCAGCGCGAGCAGAAATGCGAGGGCAGAAAGTGTTCCTTTCACTCGTCTCATATCGGTCGCATCCAGGTCAGCTCGTATTCGTCCGCACTCAAAGTCCACACCATCGTACTACGCTCGGGGTCATCGGACGAAGTCTCCACGTCCTTCCTTATCTCAGTTAGCGAGTATCCCAGCTTTCTGGGGATGGCTGCACTCGGCTCGTTCCGTGGATCACAATGGATCTCGATCCGAGAGATCCCTGGAATCGAAAAGCCTGCATTCGTCAGGGCGGCCGTCCCCGCCGTCGCCAGTCCCATTCCCGCAAGATCCGACCTGACCCAGTACCCGATCTCGAGTGCTCCGGGTCCGACCCTCCTGTATAAGCCCACGCCACCCAGAACTTCACGCTCGTCGACATCCATCATGGCGTAGAGCGCATTTTTGCCCGCATTGAAGTCGTTGTGGTACTGCCGCAGTCGCTCTTCGATGAGCGACAACGGAGAGGGTTCGTCCCCCGCCCAGGGAATCCACTTCTGGAGCGCTTCGAGACTCATGTCCAAGGCGGACTTGAACAGACGCGCGTCCTTTGCGGACCAACAGCGAAGAACGAATCGCTCTGTCTCGATCCGCGCAGGCGGAAGGTCGGCCCGGGAATCTGCGTTGTTCACCTGAGCTAAAAGACGATGCCACCCTTCTCGATGACCAGGTGCTGGATGAAGAACTCCATCATCCGATCCGGATTCACACCTGAATGGCCCCGATCCGGCCCGACCTGCACTTCAAAGCTCTTCCCGGCAGCCTGCAGCGCTGCAATCAGCTGCATCGTGTTGTTAGGATGCACGTTGTTGTCGGCCGTCCCGTAATAGAGGAGCAGATCCCCTTCGAGGTTCGCAGCATAGGTCATCGCCGAACCGGCGTCGTACCCTGCTGTGTTGTCCTGCGGCGTATACATGTACCGCTCGGTATAGATCGTGTCGTAGTGACGCCAATCCGTCACGGACGACGACGCGGACGCCGCTTGGAAGACGTCCGGATACCGCAGGAGCGCCATGGCGGACGCATATCCACCGTAGGACGTGCCGTAGATCCCGACGGCCTCACGATTCACGTAAGGGCGATCCCACAACGAACGGATTCCCGCCGCGAGGTCGTCGATCTCCACCACACCCATGCCCTCGTACAGCGCGTCGAGCGCTCGCTTGCCTTTCCCACCGACACTGCGGGCGTCCATGGTCACGTATAGGAATCCTGCCTCCGTGTAGCGGTTTGGGACGGTGAAGCTCTCCCTCGCTCCGGCCCACCCGGGACCGGAATACGTCGACACGAGAACAGGGTACTTCTTGCTCGGATCAAAGTTGGACGGCTTGTGGATCATGCCGTGTAGTTCGGTGAAGCCGTCGGCAGACGTGAACGTGAACATCTCCACACGTTCCAGGCCCAGCCGATCGAAGTCCGAATCGTCGACCTGAGCGAGTACCCTGACCTCACTTCCCTCAGCTGTTCGTAGCACGGTCACAGGCGGAGAATCGTGGGTCTGCGACACGTCGACGAAGTGTTCGCCGTTCGACGCGAAGGAGACGTTGTGATTGAAAGCGGGATCCGTCAGCCGTTCGTCGTTCAGGCCGTCCAGCCGGACGCGATGAAGCTGTTGCTTCATGTGGTTGTCGCCACTGCGGGCCATGTAGTAGAGCAGCCCGTTCTCTTCGTCGACGCGTGTCACACCTGCGGCTTCGAAGGAATCATGGGAGGTCAGAGGATTCAGCAGTTCCCCACTGAGGTCGTATAGGAAGTAGTTCCTCCAGCCGTTCCTCTCCGACTCCCAGATGAAGCGTTCGCCGTCTTCCAAGAAAAACTGATACGGCCGATTCGACGTCCAACTCGCTGGCCACTCCTCTCGGATGACCACACGGCACGATCCCATGTCCGGGCTGCACGCCGTGAACTCCATCACGTTCTGTCTTCGATTGGTGCGGTTGAACAGGACCTCTTCCCCGTCCGGAGACCACCGAACCCGATAGACGTAGTGCCCCACCACATCGTCCGTGAACGCCTGCCCGTCACGCACGTCGATCTCGGTCACCTCTCCACTGGCCACGTCGAAAACGAACATGTCCACAAGCGGATTGTCGGTCCCGGCCTTCGGGTACGCCTCGATGTCGAGCGAGCTCTGGATGTCCGTCTGCGTCATCTGGAGATAGAAGTCCTGCACGGGGCTCTCGTCGAAGCGGTAGAACGCGAGCTTGCTTCCGTCCGGTGACCACCACATAGCCGTGTTCTGGCCAAGCTCCTCACCGTAGACCCAACTCGCAGTCCCGTACTTGATGCGATCCGCTTCACTACCGTCCGTGGTCACCTGGACCTCGCCGGTGCCGTCCATGTTGCTGATGTAGATATTTCGGTCCCGGTAGAACGCTTTGCGTATCCCGTCCGGAGAGTCGGCCTCGACAAACTGACGACCACGCTCCGGTCCGCCGCGACGCCCTCGGCCGCCACCCTGGCCCCCTTCGGCCGGCGTGATCTGACCCGTCGCGAGATCGAAGCTCATGCGCTCGCCCGCGAGCATGAACGTCACGCTTTCGGAATCCTCAGCCCACGAAGCGGTACTCGAGGCGTTGCGCTGGAACTGCGCTAACTCAGGAGTCATCGCGGTAAGGCGCTCGTATCCGGGCATGGTCGGCAACCGACTCTGTGCCGAAGCGAACGCCGGGAGAGCGAGGGCTACGAGTGCAACGGCAAGCGTGCGGATCTTCATGAACGGTGTCCTAATTGTGCGGGTATTTCGGATCAGTTTTGAACCTAGAAGAAGACGGCGTAGAGCACGACCACACCCGCCACAACGGATGCAGCCATGAACTTGGCACCCCGAGCAGGCTTGAGGTCCACCACGGGTTCGACTTCGTCGAGTCTTGGGGCCTCGAATGTGGATCTCACCGTGGCCAATCCCATGAACGCCGACAACACGACAAACGTGAGCATCATGTGGTGCAGGAAGGCAACGTCGGGGAGGAAGAAGAGCAGGCTCCCGTACACGGGGACGCCCATGAGCATGGCGCCCTTTGCCGCCCAGGGCGGAGTTCTCCGGTTCATAAAGCCGAAGACGAACACCGCCACGATGCCAGGGGAGATGAAGCCCCAAAACATCTGGATGTACTCGAAGACACTCTCCGCGCTCGCGACCACAGGGGCCCACAAGCAGCTGACCACAACAAGTACGCCCGTCGCGGTTCGGCCCACCTTCAGCAGCCGTGCCCCAGTTGCATCAGGCTCCTTATAACGCTTGAAGAGATCGATCGTGAAGATCGTGGCAGCAGAATTTAGCATGGAATCGAGCGAACTCATGACCGCTCCGAAGAGCGCGGCGAACATGATTCCCGTCAGTCCAGCCGGAAGAAGCTCACGAATCATGATCGGGTATGCCTGATCCGCCAACTCGATTTGGTCGGCATAAAGAGACGCCGCCATGATGCCCGGAAAGACGATAATGAACGGGATGATCAGCTTGATCCAAGCTGCCAGGAAGATGCCCTTTTGAGCATCCGCCAAAGAGCCCGCGGCGAGTGTGCGCTGCGTGATGAACTGATTGAGTCCCCAGTAGAACATGTTAGGGATCCACAGCCCTCCAATGAAGACGGCCACCCACGGCATCTCTGGATGATTGAATGGAAGAACCGTGTGCAGCTTGTCTCCGGCGAGTTCCACGAACGGCGCCCAACCGCCGATCTCGCGGAAACCCAGAACCGTCACCAGCACACCGCCCGCGAGGAGCGTCACACCCTGAATCAGGTCGGACCAGACGACGGCCCGCAGCCCACCAATGACGGTATAAAGCCCGGCCAAGATCCCAATCAACCAGATCCCCGGCAGTGTTGGGATCCCGAAGACGGCCTCGAGCGCCAACGCACCGCTGTACAGCACCGTGGCCAGAGCCACAAAGACGTAGGCGAGCATGAGGTAGGCGGCCATGATCGTGCGGGCGCCCACGTCGTACCTGTACTCCAAGTACTCTGGAATCGTGTAGATCCCAAGACGGAGAAACTTGGGGAGGAACCAGAGCCCTACCAGGACGAGAGTGACCGCCGCCATCCATTCGTAGCTCGCGATCGCCAAGCCCAGGTCGTACCCGCGCCCCGCCATGCCGACGAAGTGTTCGGTCGAGATATTCGACGCGATGAGTGAAAAGCCGATCAACCACCAGGGCAGATTCCGGCCCGCCAGGAAGTAGTCTTCACTCGTGCTCTGCCCCCGTGAAGCCCACAGAGAGACCCCGATCACGAACCCGATGAAGAGGACGAACGCGACGATGTCGAGAGGACTAAAGGCCATTCAGGCTCCGGGATCTAGCGAAGTAGGCCCATGGGGCGTCTACTAGGGTGATGCACCTTAAGTCCTAGACCCGTAAGGCTCAAAAACCTCTGAAATGACAATAGCCTTGTTTTTGCGATTCGCGAGCATATCTGCGCTCGTTTCCCTCTCATTGTTACTCGTCGCGGCGCCCCTCACAGGCCAGCGGCCGGAGGACCTCGAAGCGGCATCGGGTGCAGCGCTCTACCAGGCCTCATGCGCCAATTGCCACGGCGTCGACGGCCGTGGGGTGGAGCCGTCCTTGCTCGCATTCGCCGAAGAGATGCCTGACTTCACCGACTGCGACTTCGCGGCGCGCGAACCCGACGGCGATTGGGTGGCAGTCGCGCATGAGGGCGGCCCTATTCGCGGCTTCAGCGAGATGATGCCCGCGTTCCGGGGAGCACTCACTGTGGCACAACTCGACCGCGTGATGGGCTACATCCGCACGTTGTGTACCGACCCCAACTGGCCGGCCGGGGAACTCAACCTGCCCAGGGCGTTGCTCGCCGAGAAGGCGTATCCAGAGGACGAATGGGTCATAGAGGCTGGCGTCGCGCTGGAAGGTGAAGGCTCCATAGAAGGTGCCTACGTCTACGAACAACGCTTCGGGTCCCGCTCGCAGTGGGAGGTCGTGATTCCGTACGGCTGGAAGGAAGGGGCCGGTAGCGACTGGGTGAGCGCCCCCGGCGACCTCGTTCTAGGCGTGAAACACGCAGCGTACCACGACAAATCTGTCGGGAGGATCCTCTCGCTCGGCGGTGAAGTCATCCTGCCCACCGGTGACGAAACAAAGGGTCTTGGAGCCGACGGTGTAACGGCCGAAGTCTTCTCCTCCTTCGGCCAGACCCTCACAGGAGACGCATTCATCCAAGCTCAGGTGGGCTTCGAGGTTCCGCTCTACAGCGGTGGTGACAACGAGACCTTCGGCCGCTTCGTCTTCGGTCGCACCTTCACATCGGGTCCATGGGGACGAAGCTTCACCCCAATGCTCGAGCTCGCGGCAAAGCGTGACCTAGAATCCGGAGCGGTCACGAAGCTCGATTGGGTCCCACAGTTCCAGTTCTCCCTCAACCAACGACAACATGTGTTGGGAAGCCTGGGTTTATTGATACCCGCCACGAATACCGACGGACGTGGTGTTCGACTCCTCGCCTATGTGCTGCTCGACTGGTTTGACGGCGGCTTCTTCGAAGGATGGTGAGACGATGAACCAATGGACCTTCGTCACCGTGATCGTTCTCGGATCAGCTCTAATCGTGAGTGGCACTCCGGAAGGGCCGCCCGCCGCACCAGCACCGATCATACCCGTACAGACCGTCACGGCCCCAGCGGCTGCGGACGATCTCTTCAAGACAGCCGATCGCTGTATCGCATGCCATAAAGGAGTCACTGCTTCAGACGGCACAGACGTCTCAATCGGATACGACTGGCGTGCGTCCATGATGGCCAACAGTGCACGCGACCCCTACTGGCACGCCGCGGTCCGCCGCGAGATCACTGACTTCCCCGAATCATCCGTGGCCATCGAGACGAACTGCAGTCGTTGCCACATGCCCATGGCGAATGTCGTGGCAGCTTCCCAGGGGCGCGAAACCTCGGTTTTCGGGAACCTCCCCATCCAAGCCGGAGCAGAGGGAGAGGCCGCGCTCGCTGCAGACGGCGTGTCCTGTGCGGCGTGTCATCAAATCGCTCCAGACGGACTCGGGTCGGAAGCGAGCTTCACCGGACAGTTCACGGTAAACACTGACGCCGCACCCGACGGCCGCACCGTCTACGGTCCCTTCGAGCCCGATGAGGGCGGAGCTGGCATCATGCATTCCGCGACTGGCTTCCGTCCCACAGAAGGCGCGCACATGCAGTCGGCAGAGTTGTGCTCGTCGTGCCATACGCTCATGACGCACTCCATCCGGAACGATGGTTCAGACGGAGTCGAGTTCCCAGAACAGGCCCCGTACCTCGAGTGGCAGGCCTCTTCGTTCGGCCGGAAGGACGTGACGTGCCAAGACTGCCACATGCCCGAAGTCGGTGAAGATGTGCCTGTCACCGGCGTTCTCGGTCGCGAGCGTCCAAACGTCTCAAGGCACGTCTTCCGCGGCGGCAACTTCTTCATGCTGCGCATGCTCAACCGATACCGTGACGAATTGGGTGTGACCGCCCTACCCCAGGAGATGGCGCTGGCAGCCGCCCGCACCGAGGATCACCTCCGCGAAGCCACCGCCACTGTGGAGGTCATGGACGTCAGCCTTACGGACGGCGTGCTGTCCGCCACTGTTGAAATTCGGAACATGGCCGGCCACAAATTCCCCACCGCGTACCCGTCACGACGAGCCTGGCTGCATGTGACCGTCACGGACCGCCGCGGCGACACCGTCTTCGAATCCGGAGCCTTCTCCCCGGACGGTCGGGTCATCGGTGACGACCACGACGCGAACGGCACGACGTATGAGCCCCACTACGCCGAGATCACCAGCCCTGATCAGGTTCAGATATATCAGTCCGTCATGGTAGACCAAGCAGGAGACGTGACTACTGGGCTCATGTCCGCCGAGCGATGGGTCAAGGACAACCGACTTCTCCCCGACGGCTTCGACGCATCCGCCGCGGACCCGCGCGTGCGCCTCGTGGGTGAGGCAGCCACGGACTTAGATTTCGTCGCCGGACTGGACCGAGTGCTGTACTCGGTTCCAACGGGCGACGCGGCGGGGCCACTCACCGTGACCGCGGAGCTCTGGTTCCAGCCGATAGGATACCGATGGGCTCAAAACCTCGGCGAATACGACACCTTCGAAACACAGCGCTTTTTCCGGTACTACCGGGACATGGCAAAACGTTCGGCCATCGTGATCGCTGAAGCTTCCGAGGAGATCCGTTGATCGAGACTTGGCGCAAACTCGGCCTCGCTCTGCTGATCTTCGGCATGGCCGGCGTCCTGCTCGAGCTCTACCTCCTCGGGCATTTCGAAGACACGCCTCAATGGACACCCTTGGCACTCCTGGGTGTAGGTGTGGTGCTCGGCTTCTGGGTTGCTGCCCGACCGGGGAAAGGGGCTGTACGCGCCCTACAGGGGCTCATGGCCCTTTACGTCGGGTCAGGCGCGCTGGGTATGTACTTCCACCTGAAGGCAAATGTGGAGTTCGAATTGGAGCTACATCCGACCGTGGGTGGGATGGAGCTCGTCATGGAGAGTCTGAGCGGCGCGATGCCCGCGCTGGCACCGGGAACCATGGCCCAACTCGGCCTTCTTGGTTTGTTGATCACCTACCGGCACCCCGCATTGGGTGGGCGCGCCGTTGAAATAGAAGACTTCTAAGAACAGGAGACCCATATGAAGAACGTCACGCGTACGCTGACCGGGGCAGCAGCCCTCGCGGTTTTACTTTCCGCACCGGTCGCGGCTCAGGTCGGTGAGAACCTCGGCCTCGTGAACCCGAACCTCGCCACCGCAGAAGAGATCGGGGCGGTCGACGGGTTCAACAACGACGCCGTCCACGCCATCATGGAGGGGCGTCCTTTCCTCAAGATGTCTGAACTGCACACGGCCATTTCCGCGCATATCGCAGAAGATGCGTTCGCTCAGGTCTATGCAGGACTGTGGCTCCCCATCGACCTGAACGACGTCACGGATGAGGAGATCCTCCTCATTCCCAACGTCGGCGCCCGCATGCTTCATGAGTTCCGGGAATACGCACCTTTCGAGGCACTTTCTGTCTTCCACCGGGAAATCGATAAGTATGTCGATGACGACGAGCTCGCCCGCCTGGAGCAGTATGTCTACGTACGCATCGACCTGAACACCGCGTCTAACGAGGCGATCTTGAGCCTTCCTGGAATCGGAGCTCGCATGCTCCATGAGTTCGACGAATACCGCCCATACGAAGCCATAGCCCAGTTCCGGCGTGAGATGGGCAAGTACGTCGATGAGGACGAAGTGGCGCGCATGGAACGATACGTCGAGATCCGTTGATTCCCTGGCGGCAGCACTAGAAACGCCCTATGGGTTCCCGTAGGCAGTAGCTCATTCAATTGGTGAGGTTGTAGAGATGGCTTTCAAGACTCGGCTGACCGTGGCCCTGGCGTTGTTGATGCTCGCAGGCGCGATGCCTGCGGACGCACAGGTGCACCGCTCGGCAATGCACGATTTCCAAGTCGTGACCGTCGCAGAAGGACTGGTGAATCCGTGGGCGATGGCGTGGCTCCCGAACGGAGACATGCTTGTCACGGAACGCTCTGGACGTCTGCGCATCGTGCGGGGGGGTGAGTTGCTTGCGGCTCCGATCTCGGGCGTACCCGAGGTTGTTGCCCAGGGCCAGGGTGGACTGCTCGACGTCATCCTGCACCCTGACTTCGAGAACAACAGCTTCATCTACCTTAGCTACTCGAGAGAAAAAGACTCCGGAGACGGTGCCAGCACCGGAGTCGTGCGTGGTCGTCTTCAGGACGATGCGCTGATGGACGTCGAGCAGATCTGGGTCGCCGAGTCCACGGGTCGGAACGGTCACTTCGGCTCACGAATGGCCTGGGATGCGGATGGATACCTTTATATCACCGCCGGTGATCGTCAGATCTCACCTTCTGGTGATCTCGAAGCCCACCCGGCACAGGATTACTCGAACCATCACGGCGTGATCGTACGCCTGCACGACGATGGTCGAATTCCAGCGGACAACCCGTTCATTGGAACAGACGGAGCGCTCGGCGACATCTACAGCTACGGGCACAGGAACCCGCAGGGCCTCATCATCGATCAGACGACGGGCAACATCTGGGCGACCGAGCACGGGCCTCAGGGTGGTGATGAGCTGAACTTGATCAAGCCCGGGGCCAACTATGGATGGCCGGTGGTTGGGTTCGGCGTGAACTACGGCAGCGGCTCGGCCATTCATTCGGCAACGATCAGGGATGGATGGGAGAACGCGAAGCGCATCTGGGTGCCCTCGATCGCCCTGTCAGGCCTAATGATGTACCAGGGTGACAAATTCCCGGCATGGAAGGGCAACCTCTTCGCCGGCGGCTTGGCTGGTGAGCAGCTAGCTCGCCTCACCTTGGACGGCGAGATGGTGTTGAACGAAGAGACGCTGCTGCAGCGTATGGGCCGCATCCGCGACGTGAGCGAAGGGACGGACGGGTACATCTACGTGGCGATCGACGATCGTCGCGGGGCACCGACGTCGATCGTGCGGCTGGAGCCAGCCGGGGGTCGCTAGGCCACAACTCCGGAAGACAACAAAACGAGTTGGGCAACTGATGTTGTCCGGCCCCTCCACACTAAAATCCGCGCGACATGGCGATAGCACGAAAGATCGGCCAAAAGGGAAAACAGCTCGGGCTCTGGATCGGCCTGGCTGGCTTTCTGTTCCTACTTGCCGTCCCAGTCGACCCGACCAACGGGCCCGCGAGTAGACTCGCGGCCGTCGCTGTGCTGATGGCCGTCTGGTGGGTGACCGACGCGATCCCGCTCTTCGCTACGGCAATGCTTCCGCTGGCCCTGTTCCCGCTCCTTGGAATCATGACCGGGCGGGCCACAGCGCCCGTCTACTTCAACAGCACCATCGTGCTCTTTCTCGGGGGCTTCATGATCGCCCTCACGATGGAGAAGTGGAATCTGCATAGACGCATCGCGTTGAACATCATCCACGCGGTAGGCGGCGGGCCGTCGCGCATCGTACTCGGCTTTATGATTGCCGCGGCCTTCTTGTCCATGTGGATTTCGAACACCGCGACCGCGGTCATGATGGTCCCCATAGGGCTGGCGATGGTCCTCCAGCTGGAAGACGAATTCGGAAAGGAGAAGACGCACTCCTTCACCGTTGGCCTGATGCTAGGAATCGCCTATGGATGCTCGGTGGGTGGCCTGACGACCCTAGTGGGTACACCGCCCAACCTCTCGTTCGTGCGGATCTTTGAAATTCTGTTTCCTGATGCGCCGTCGATAGCCTTCGGGCAGTGGCTGGTTATGGCTTTCCCCATCGGATTGATCATGCTCGTCACGGCCTGGTTTTTTATCACCAAGGTCTTCTACAAGACGTCCGACGAGATCACGGTCGACCAAGGCGTCGTCGCCCGAGAGAAAGACCAGCTCGGCCTGATCTCCTACGAGGAACGGTGGGTGTTGGCCGTCTTCGCGACCACCGCCCTGCTCTGGGTTTTTCGGGTGGACCTCAACGTCGGACTCTTCGTGATCCCTGGCTGGTCACGGTTCTTGCCGTTCCAGGGGATGATCGACGACGGCACCATCGCAATCGGGATGGCGGGTCTCCTCTTCTTCGTGCCCACGAAGAACCGGGAAAGCGGGGCAATGCGCATCACCGAACGGGACGTCATTCCGCGGCTGCCGTGGAACATCGTTCTGCTCTTCGGTGGCGGCTTCGCGCTCGCCGCTGGCTTCCAGCAGACTGGATTGGCTCAGCTCATTGGAGACCAATTCGAGGTGCTGTCGGTGCTGCCCACGTTTGTGATGATCCTGCTGGTTTGCCTCGCACTCACGTTCCTAACCGAGCTGACCAGCAACCTCGCGACGACTGAGATGATCCTCCCGATCCTCGCGGCGGTTGCGGTGGTTACCGAGATGAATCCGTTGATCCTCATGATCCCCGCAACGATTTCGGCATCGTGTGCCTTCATGATGCCCGTCGCGACACCACCCAACGCCATCGTCTTCGGCAGCGATCGCATCAGCGTGGGTGAAATGGCTCGAATCGGGATCGTGCTCAATCTGATCGGCGCGGTGGTCGTGGCTACTCTGGTCTACACGGTGGGCACCGTGGTCTTCGACATCGATCCGAACATTGTGCCCGACTGGGCCACATCGATCGCGAGCGGCATCGAAGGGTAGCAAGCATATGAAGATCGCAATCATCGCCGGGTGTCGAACGCCCTTCGCACGATCGGGCACCGTTCTCGCAGACCTCGACGCCATCGAACTCGGCAAACTCACTGTCCGGGATGCGCTGGCCCGGAGCGGCCTCAGGGGCGACCGGGTCGATCACTTCGTGTACGGGACCGTGGTGCACGACAACCAGGCGCCGAACATCGCGAGGGAAGTCGGCCTCGCGGTGCTTCCGAAGACCGTACCGGCCGTCACAGTCTCCAGAGCCTGCGCCTCAGCGAATCAAGCCATCACGGACGCCGCCCAACTCATCGAGGTCGGGCAGGCCGACATCGTCATGGCCGGTGGCTCGGAGTCGTTGTCGCACATCCCCATGAAGGTCAGCGACAAGCTGAGTAAGGCCTTGGTGGCCGCCTCCAAGGGGAAGACGCTGGGGCAACGCCTCTCTCCTCTGTCGCGAGTCCGTCCCAAAGACCTCGTGCCAGTGACTCCCGCCATCGCTGAGCCTACAACAGGCGAGACTATGGGTGGCTCTGCGGAACGGATGGCCAAGGAGAACGGGATCTCTCGAGAGGACCAAGACGCTTGGGCGCTTCGGTCCCATGAGCTGGCCGCAGCCGGAACGCAGGACGGGCGCCTCACTTCAGAGCTGACTCCAGTGTACGTCCCGCCTGATTTTGAGAAAGTCATCGCGCGTGACAACGGCATTCGGACCGACAGCTCCCTCGAGAGGCTCGCCAAGCTGCGACCCGCCTTCGACAGAAGACACGGATCAGTCACAGCTGGAAACGCGTCTCCGCTCACCGACGGTGCCTCAGCGGTCGTGTTGATGAACAGCGAGAAGGCCCAGGCGGAAGGCCTCGAGCCCATGGGTTACATAAGAAGTTGGGCGTGGACCGCGTTGGATCCTGCCGGTCAGCTACTCCAAGGGCCCGCCTATGCAGCGCCCATCGCGCTCGACCGTGCGGGGCTCACCATGAAGGACATCGGCCTCATGGAGATGCACGAGGCTTTTGCCGCCCAGGTGCTGTCGAACCTCCAGGCGCTCTCGTCGAAGGAATTCGCTCAGAAGGAACTAGGGCGAAGCAAGGCCGTGGGTCATCCCGACGTCGAAGTGATCAACGTCATGGGCGGTTCACTTTCAATCGGACACCCATTCGGCGCCACTGGTGGTCGACTCACAGTGACGATTCTGAACGAGATGGCACGACGCGACGTGGAATTCGGATTGATCACGGTGTGCGCCGCGGGTGGGATGGGTTTTGCGATGGTGGTCGAACGGAGGTAGCTGGACGCGGCGTCAGTTCCCGCCAGCGACCACGCCCACTCTAGCCGGCCCACCGGCCGCACCGGCGAAACGCACTGCGTTCTTCCACAGCTGACCGGTGTCTCCACTCACACCCCCGACCCCACTGTGGGCAGGGAAGAGACTCACGCCCACCATCCGCTGACCGGCTGATAGAGTCTTGTACCCAACTAGGGGCGCCCCGTCACTCCACGATGCCACCACCGTGGTGCCACCCTGCGCCACCGCACCGCCTGAATCCACTGGAAGAGAAAGACCGCAGCCACCGTTCCGAGTCGATCGATCGAAGCTGACAGGAGGCCAGCGCCCCGGCAGGGACCGCCATGGAAAAGTCCGGCGGAACGCTCACCACTCCACCCTCGGAACCAATGCTACGTGCGGCGACCTGTCCGTCCTCAAGGTCCAACGGAAGTGTCTGATCCAGCTGCAGACAACTGGTCGAAACGAAGACGATGCCTAGGGCGAGAAACGATGAGCGGGCGGCAGGAGTCATGCTGTAAGGTGCACTCAGACTGAACCCAGGTGCAACAAGATTGCTTCTAATTCAGCACATCCTAAGGGTGCAGCCGTACTCAAATGACGTCGTCCTCTTCCAGTTCCTTATCCAAAGCGACCCGCACTTCACGACGCCGCTTCCCGTCTCGAAAGCGCCTTTCATCTTCGGGATCAGATAGATCAAGCGGCTGAACTGAGCACGGACGGTGCTCATCGTCGATGGCCACGAACGTCAGCAAGCACGTATTCGTGTGCCGCTTGGTTCCGGAAATCAGGTTTTCCGCGTCCACCCAGACACCGATCTCCATCGATGTCCGACCTACGAAGTTCACTCGCGCCGAACAGGTCACGAGCTCCCCGGTGTAGATAGGCAGCTTGAAGTCGACCCGGTCAATGGACACGGTCACGCAGGGCCTTCCGGCGTGGCGCATCGCAGCTACTGCGGCTGCTCGGTCGACCATGGAAAGGAGCTCGCCACCGAACACGTGCCCAAGGTTATTCACCTGGTTGGGCATCATGAGTTCTGTGAACACCGTCAGTGAATCGGACGGCTTCTTTGGAGCAATATCGGAATCAGTCATAGTCTGAGTAGTACACCGATCATCCCGAGCGGTTCTACCGAGAACAACGAAGATGCCGGGGTCATCAGCGTCCGCTGAGGTATCTGCTGCCAAGTCACTGCCCGCCGCCGCTCGAATCCGCTCCTCGATACGCCGTGGGTGATCACGCCCGACGTAGATCTGTCGATCATCTGCGAGGATGACAACTACCGAGTGATCCCCCCTGGAAGATGACTCAGCTCTCAGACACGCGGCGGCAAAAGGGCTATCCGGATCCGCACCGGGGCGTTTAGACAACAAGGATCCAGCCGCCGAAAGTGAAGCGTCGACATAGCTAGATCTGGGTCAGCAGCGTTCTCACGACCTCACGCGTCTCTTCCCGCCCCAAGACATCGTTGTGTCCGGCGCCTTGGACCAAGGTGACATCTTGGCCCGAAGCAGACGAGAGTGCCTCTGCGTGTCCGCCGGACACGCGATTGTCGTTCTCGGGTTGAACGATCCTGACCGGGATCCGGACTTCGTGGATACGCTTGCTCGGTGTGAGCGGCCCGAAGCGGCTCCCCGCGCGTCTCCACCAGAAAGGAATGAACAGCTTGGCCAGAATCCCTCCCGGCATGCCTTGAGCCGAAAGAAACTCCGCGGTGACGCGCACCACATCTGACGGAGATGCGATGGTGATCACGCCGTTGACGCGGGCCCCTTCAGCAGCAGCCAACACACAGGCGGATCCTCCCAGCGAATGTCCAACCAGTAGGATCGGGCGCTGAGGGAAACGACCGTTGGCGTACTCAGCCACGGCGAGCACGTCGTCGCGAAAGTGTCTGATCGTGACAAAAGGCACCGGTTCATTACGGCCATGTCCCTGAACGTCGAAGAGCAGGACCTCGTACCCCTCGGACACGAGAGGCTCCGCAAGCTGCAATAGCAGCGAGTAGTTCGCGCCCCACCCGTGAGCCAGAAGAACGAGCGGACGGTGCGGTTCACCAGTCGGCTTGAGTAACCACGCACCGAGATCGTGATCCCCCGACCGAATGATCAGGTCCTCGTGATCGACTCCGGTCTCGGGCACGGTCCGATCAGGGGCGCGCGGAACCGGTGTCAGGATGCTGAGTGACACGCGATCGATCACGACGAGGAAAAGCGCTGCGAGTATGTATGGGGCCACTAAGCGCCCAACTGCTCCAGAGCACGGCGAACGTACACCGGCACCATTGCCCGTCTCCACTCAGGATCGACAATGATGTTCTCGAGAGGATGGCACTGCTTGTGGGCACGCACCGTGAGCTCGTCGATAACCTCGGCATCGAGCCTTCGGCCCTCCGCCTCCGACCAACCCGTCAGCACCCTCGGGCGCGATCCCAATGCCGTGACGACACCTTCGATGCTCTTCACAGTCCCATCGCCATCAAGGTCAGCAGCGATTGCTACGGTCAGCAGCGGGAAGTCGATCGACTTTCGTTGCCTAAGCTTGGCATAGGCCTGTCTGCGCTGCGCAGATGCGATCGGGACACGAACCTCCGCGAGGATCTCCTCCGGAGCACGTCGGGTGTTGATGATCCCGTCGGCTAGGAAGAAATCGCGCACCGGCATGTCCCTAGGTCCCTCCGGACCCACAAGCGTCGCAACCGCATCCAGCGTCATCAGAACTGGCGGTGTGTCAGCCGAGTGGGCCGCCACACACTTTTTTCCAGTTTTCGTGACGTGACAAACGGTCCCGTCCTTCTTGAGGCAGTACCCGAGCGCGTCACGCCAGAATTCAGTCTGATTGTAGTACGTGCAGCGGGTGTCCAAGCACAGGTTTCCGCCGATCGTGCCTGAATTCCGAAGCTGAGGCCCCGCCACATGTCCGGCTGCATCAGCGAGCGCTGGAAAGAGCTCCCTTACATCCGGGTTCATGGCCACTGAGGTCAGGGTCTCACCTGCACCGATCCGGAGATCGTCACCATCGCGCCGGATTCCACCGAGTTCTTCGATGCCCTTGAGGGCGACTAAGTGTCCCGGCTCGAAGAGACGGTGTTTCATATTCGGAATCAGATCTGTCCCGCCGGCGATGTACATCGCGTCACCTGTGTGCTCACCCATCAATTCGACGGCGTGTGCGACCGACCCAGGGCGGTGGTATTGGAACGGAGGCAGTCTCAGCATCTCAGGCTCCTCCCCCCGAACCGGACTGTGGGCGGGCCACGATGATGCCGTCTTGCCCACCAATCCTCTGAATCCGGGCCGCAAGCGATACCTCGGAGATCTGCACACTCTCTCCGACCAACGGGGCGTGCAGAAGATGGAGCGCTCCGTCCACCCAAAGCGCGAGGCCCGTGTGCGCCACGTCTAGGCCCTCGACGGTGCTCGTGGCAGCAATAATGTCGCCGTCTCGAATTTGCGAAGCAGCCGCTTCGATATCCCCTTCTGGGACGAAGATCCTGCCAGCCGTGCTGAGCCGTTCTTCAGCTGCCCTCACCTCGTCCACGTAAGCAGCATCAGCGAGCTGTCTATACGCGTCCGTGTGCGTGGTCATGAAGTCGATCGGCTCTCGGTCCAGCACTCCGCCGAGATCTCCGGTGACATCCGCCACCAATCCCCGTCGATCGTTGTCCCCGATCCAATCGGTGAAGTAGTGGAGTCGGCTGGGGTACTCTCCGACTTCACCGTTTCGGTATCGCAAGCTCGCCAACACTTCTTCGTACGCGTCCTCTACCGCTCCCCGGTTTCCGAGTACCGCATCAGCATCCGCATCAAATACGCGCCCGGCTTCCGACACGAAGCGCGACAGTGCGAACACGTTCTCTACGAAGGTGACGCAGTCGAGACCTCGGAAGTTGATCACGAGATGTTCCGGCCCGTCCATTTCGAGTGTGCCCGGTACGTAAGCAGTCCCGACGAAAGAACGCCCCAGAGCGGCCATCGCCTGCCCAAGCGGCAGAGTGTCCGCACGCACGTCGAGGGCCCAGCGAACCTTCTCTTCGAAAACCGCCCAGTCCGCATCAGGCCACGAAGGGGCGGCCCTGGGGTTCTCCCAGGGTACCGGCAGCGCATCGGACACCGGTTCAGCGTGAGGTTCAAACGGAGACCATTTGACAGCGATGAAGAAAAGCGCAATCACACCAATCGGACCCAGAAGCGCTCGGTATTCACGCATCAGTCAGCCGACCTCTGGACGGGGGAGCCATCTGGCGCGCCGGCAGGCGCTCGGGTCGGAACGGCGGGTTTCTTCAATGTCCCTTCGGCGCGTGCCGCCTCTACGTTCCGCCATACGTTCGGGGCTGAAAACGGCAGGCGTGTCATCCGGACACCAACAGCGTCATAGATCGCGTTTGCAATGGCCGGAATGGAGGGATGAAGCGGGCCCTCTCCTGCTTCCTTCGCGCCGTACGGGCCTTCCGGGTCGATCGACTCGACGATTAACGCTTCCAACTCAGGTGTGTCGAGGCTCGTTGGAATACGGTAATCCAGAAGTGACGGAGCATTGTGGAGCCCGGCGCGACCGTGGTCGGCATCCTTGTAGATCTGCTCCTCCATGAGCGCTTCACCGAAGCCCATGTACGCAGAACCTTCCATCTGACCCTCGACGAGAACTGGGTTGAGCGCGCGCCCGCAGTCGTGAGCCACCCAGATCTTCTTCACCTCAACGATTCCCGTGTCGGTATCCACATCCACTTCAGCCACGTGAGCGGTGAACGAATACGCGGGCGAGGCCCCGATCGTCCCTCCCCTGTACTCGCCATGCACGTCCTTCGGAGTGTTGTACGAACCGGTCGAACCCAGCGCACCATGCATCGCTTCGGCGAGGTTGAACGCTTCCTTGATCGGCATTCGGCGGGCAGTGTCAGGCGCGAACATCGCGTAGCCACCCGCGAGGAGCACCTGCCCCGGCTTTACGTTCCATTCGGCAGCAACCGCTCCTTGGACAAGGATGCGCAGCTTGCGCGCAGCATCGATCGCCGCATTGCCGAGCATGAAGGTCACGCGACTGGAGTAGGCGCCGAGGTCCACCGGTGTGAAGTCGGTATCTCCACGCATGACTCGGATGTAGTCCAATGGGACACCCAGCTCTTCTGCCGCGATATACGCGACCACGGAGTCACAGCCTTGTCCGATTTCACTCGCCCCGCTGAACACTGCAACACGCCCCGAACGATCGATCTGCATTTGCACCGCGGACTGCGGCATGTCGTTCGGGTAGATGGGATAGTTGGTCCCGGAGATATACGTCGATCCGGCAACGCCGAGGCCGCGGCCGAACGAAAGCTTCCGGAATTTCTCCGACCAACCGCTCGCACTTTCAACAGCTTCGAGGCACTCGAGGAAGCCGTTCGAGGTAATCCGGAGCTCGTTTATGGTCCGGGTATCTGAACCGATGAAGTTGCGACGGCGAAAGTCGATCGGATCGAGGTCGAGCTTCTCTGCAAGGCGGTCCATCTGGACTTCGAATGCGAACCGAGGCTGGACTGATCCGTGACCCCGCTTGGGTCCACACGCGGGCTTGTTCGTGTAAACGCGCGTGGAGTCGAACCGGTACGCGGGCATAGCATACGGGGCGCACAGCAGCTGCCCCGAGTAGTAGGTCGTCACGAGCCCGAAGGAGGCGTAGGCGCCGCCGTCCAGCAAAATCTTTCCGTCTACCGAAGTGAGCTTTCCGTCTTGATTGGCGCCAGTGCGGTAGTGCATATGGAAAGGATGGCGCCCGCGGTGTGCGTAGAAGACTTCTTCTCGCGTGTAGAGGATCTTCACCGGCCTTCCCGTCACCATCGCGAGCTTACCGACGCAGAACTCTAGGTCGAAGGGCTCGCTCTTTCCGCCGAAGGCACCCCCAACCAAGGGCTGGAGCACACGCACATGTGCCTGATCCAGCTCCAAGACCCGCGCGAGTTCACGATGCAGGTAGTGCGGCACCTGAGTCGAGGACCAAACCGTGAGCTTGCCCGACTCCTCGCCATCCGAGCCGCGGACACCGCCACCGCGTTGCCACGAGCCGATCGCGCAGTGTGGTTCGATGGGCGTGTGGGTCGTGCCCTCGAAGAAGTAATCGTCTTCCACAACGACGTCGGACGCGACCATAAGCTCGTCGACCTCACCGAACTCCAGGTGGACCTTCTTCGTAATGTTGCCGTTCCAGCCCTCTTTCTTTGCGTCGTGCACGTACGGAGACGCACCATCGGCCGCCAAGGCGTCGTGCGGGTCGAAAAAGGCCGGCAGCACCTCGTAGACCACTTGGATCAGATCCAACGCACGAAGCGCCGTGTCCTCATCGACTGCAGCCACGGCTGCGACACCATCACCGATGTACCGGACACGATCCACACACAGCGGATGTTCGTCCGGGGTCCATGGGATGATGCCGTAGGTCGTTGGCATATCCTGTCCGGTGATCACGCCGTGCACGCCCAGCAACGCCTGGGCAGCGGCAGTATCGATCGAGACGATGCGCGCATGCGCATGTGGACTTCTCAGGATCTTGCCGTGAAGCATCCCTGGCAGAGTGATGTCATCCGTGTAGACAGCACGCCCAGTGGACTTATCCAAACCTTCGATCTTCCGCATGGAAGACCCTATTAACGTGAAGTCCGACTGGGACTTACGTGCGTCGTCGCTCACTCAGCCCCTCCCTGTTCGCGACGTCTGCGCGGCATTGCACCGCTGCTGCTTCTATCGCGTCATAGATCTTCGCGTAGCCCGTACAACGACAGAGGTTACCGGCCAAGGCATCCTGGATCTCGGCCCTCGTCGGAGTCGCGTTCTGCTCAAGAAGGACCACTGCAGAACATAGAATCCCCGGAGTACAGAAGCCGCACTGGGCCGCACCGTTCACATCGAACGCATCCTGGAGCGGGTGCGGACCCTCCGGACCCGCGAGGCCCTCGACGGTGGTCACCGCCTTGCCTTCTGCTTCCCAGACGGGCGTCAGGCAAGCCAACGTGGGCTGGCCGTCCACAACGACGGTGCACGCACCGCAGTCGCCTTTGTCACACCCCTGCTTCGACCCCGTGAGCCCAATCGCATAGCGGAGAGCCTCGAGCAGGGTGAAATGAGTCGGCACGCCGACTTCATGGACGTCTCCGTTCACCGTGAGACGTACGATCTGTGAAGTTGAGGACATGGCGAAAAAGGTCGCCGCAGTTTCGGGCTGCTGCAACTTGGTCGCTCATTAAGCACGAAGTTGGAACACTCGTGGGATTTGGGGTAAATTTCGTCCGGCCGGCGATCCGTCGTCGGGTGCCGTCCCTACCCAGTCGGTTGGTTTAGGAGAACAGAATGCCATATCCAGAAATGATGGTCGCCCCGATGCGCGAAGATCTCGTTCGGGTCGGCTTTACGGAGATGCGGACCCCGGGCGATGTCGATGCGATTCTCGGTAGCGAGAAGAAGACGACGCTCGTGGTAGTCAATTCCGTGTGTGGGTGCGCAGCTGCAATGATGCGTCCTGCTGTATACCTCTCGCTCCAGGGCGAGAAGAAGCCCGAGATCCTGACCACTGTGTTCGCAGGTCAGGACATGGACGCTACGGACCGGAGTCGTGACTACATCACGGGCTTCCCACCGTCGTCCCCGTCCATTGCTCTCTTCAAGGACGGCGAGCTCGCGTACTTCATGGAGCGCCACCAGATCGAAGGGCGTCACCCCGAAGACATCGCAGCTGACCTCCAGGCGGCCTACGAGCAGCACTGCTAGAGCGATACGTCTTCGGAGACATCTCCGAGCGCAGACAGAGTGAGGGTCCCGATGAAAGGTCGGGGCCCTTTTCTCGTAGAGGGTACACGCAGGCGACAACACAGCATCGCTTGCAGGGCGAGCCAGGGGGCTCGCGGTACTAGAGGCGCAAATCGGACTTTGATTCAGAGCCTGAGTGCGTAACTACTCTGGGAGGAGGATGATGATGAAGGGGATGTATCGAGTAGCTCTCATGCTTGGCTTGGCTGTCTTCAGCGCGACTTCGGTCAGTGCTGCGATCGTGACTGGACCCGATGACGCCACCACACACGAGATCCGTGTCGTGAACAACGATCAACTGCCTGTGATGGTCTACGCGCAGGACGCTGACGGAAAACTGCACAACTTGGGCGAGTGGCACGGGGCCAGTTCAAAGTCCTTGAGCTTCCCAACGAGGTCGCTGAAATGGGCGAGTTGCGACTCAAGGTCTATCCCAACGCGCCTTCTTGGTCGCTCGTTGGCAACGAGGACGGCATCCGCACGAAGGACATGCGACTCGACAAAGGTGCAGCGGTAACCCTGTATCTCGAGACCGATCTCACGCAGTCGACGATGCAAATAGAAAAGGGCTGATTCAAGCCTTCGCGGGACCGAAACGGCTGCAGGGGCAGGAAGCCTCCGCAGCCATTTCTTTATTCAGGCATGTTGCGAGGCGATGTTCAACGGGTGACGTAGAGCAAGGAGAGCACGACGTGAGCAGACAGTCCAAGAGCATCGAAATCAGTCGACCGATCGGAGTCGTCTTCGCGTACCTGGACGATGTCGACCGGGAACACGAATGGCAGCCTCGTCTCGAGTCGGCCACGAAAGACCCTCCGGGGCCAAGCCAGGTGGGCACTCGGAAAAGCTATGTGAGCGAGTTCCTTGGGCGCCGGACCGAGAACACCTATGTGGTCCGAGAGATGGGACCCGGGTGGCGCATCGTCTATGCGACGACTTCGGACTCCACCGTAGACGCGACATCTGAAGTCGAGTGCGAAGCGACCTCGGACGGCACGATGGTCACAATGTCCGTCGAAGCCAGTCCTCGTGGCGCGCTGAAGCTGATTCCATCCGCCGCGCTCGAGAAGGCGGCTCGCGACCAGCTCGCCGCGATGCTCACTCTGTTGAAGGAGCGCCTAGAGGCGGTCTAACGCCCTCGGATCCGCTCCCGTTGGCGAGCAGCGATCTCTACCAGCCGACGAAGTTCGGCAATGGGCTCTTCCGAATCGTCCACCTGGAGCCGCAATACCACGTCGTTGTTCAACCACACGCCGCCGTCTTCTTTGACGATGAGCATCGCGGCACTGTGCATACCTCGGCGATCCCCTCCCGCGGCCTGACCTGCTTCGAGCGCCGCCATGAGCCTCAGCAACGGTGGCATCCTGTCCGGCAGCATCGCGAGAGCCGTCACCACACCGAGAGGTACTACAGCTTCCCGGAGCCCCGCAGGACACCTAAGTCGCAAGACTACCGATATTCCTCGCGCACCGGAGAAAACACATCGAGGATCTTGCAGGCCGTGTGCGACCGACCGCCGTGCGGCACCCCACCGGGAATCACGAGCACGTCGCCGGCGTTGAGCACATACGACTCACCCCCAATCACGAGTTCGTACGTACCCTCGATCATGTTTACGATCTGTTCGTGCGGGTGCTCATGCTCCGGAAGCGGCCTGTCGGCTTCAATTTCCCAATACATGTGCGTGGTCTGCTCCGACGTGATCGCCCTGCCGAAGTATCCCGGCTTGATCTCCACTGCCTCCATGGCCCAGACGTCATAACGTTCCGGCATCTCAGTACTCCTCCATAATCGGTCGTGTCGCGGCGAACCGCTCCAAGATTTGTAGCGTCATCGCCACACCTCGGCGCACGTTTTCTTCGGTCACGCGCTCATCATTTCCGTGCACACCGGATCCATCCTCCTCCGGAGTTGCCGTCGCCTCGTAGCCGTAGCTGACGATCCCCATATCTCGGAAGAAGTGGCTGTCCGTGAAACCACCGGACACCTGAGGAACGAAGTTGGCGCCCGGGAACGTTTCCAGTGTGACGTCTTGGACAGTTCGATAGAGCTCGGTGTCGGTGCTCGACACCGCGGGGCTGAAGCCCATCAGTACTTCGATCTCAACGTCGGGCCCGAGCACCCCTCCCATCTCCGCCAGCCAGGCGTCGGGGTCCTGGTCTGGAAGGAGTCGGCAATCGATCTCCGCCCACACCTCCGGCGACACCACATTGATCTTGGAGCTGCCCTCGAAGCGTGTGATCGAGCACGTATTCCTCGTCAGCGTATGCATCCACGGTTGATACGCCTGAAGCTCCCTCAGGACGCCTGGCTGCTCGATCGCAGTAGCAATGTCAGCGAAACGCGTGCGCCACGGCTCGGGATGGTCCCCAGCGGAGCCCTTAAAGTGCACGTCGACCGCCGGGATGATGCGCGCCTCGAATTCATGGACCCGGAGACGCTCGAGCGCCGCCACCATTTCTACCGCGGCGTAGGTCACTTGAGGACTCGATCCGTGCCCGGGGTTCGCTACCGTCGTCAGACGCAGCCAGTAGGGGACCTTCTGAGTCACCTCGACCCCGAACTGGATCTTCCCGTCGACGACCCCACCACCGCCGCCTTCATTCAGGAGAAAGCCTACGCCTTCGAAGATCTCCGGGCGGTTCTCGACGAGCCATCCCGCTCCGAAGAAACCACCTGCTTCCTCATCCGCAGTAGCCACGAACATCACGTCGCGCTTCAACGGAATGCCGGACCGGTGCAAGGCGAGAAACGTGGCGAGATGCAGAATGCCGCCCGTCTTGGTATCCAACGCACCTCTTCCATAGATGTATCCGTCTCGCAGTTCACCGGAGAGCGGATCAGTCGTCCAAAAGCGTTCATCCGCCGGAACAACATCCATGTGGTGGATAAGGACGAGGGCTTCCTCGTCGCCTCCCTCGAGCCGAGCCCAGATATTTCCCCGTCCTGGGGCGGACTCCGCCATCTCGTATTCGATTCCCTCGGTCTTGAAGATCTCCGCGAAGAACTCGGCGCCACGCGTCTCGTTCCCGGGCGGGTTGATCGTGTTGATGCCGATGTACTCCTGCAGCCAGGCTACGGCCTCGTCCTGGAGCGCTTCTAGGTCGACTTGGGCCGACGCGTCGACCGGTGCAGCGAGAGCGGCAACGGCACACCATCCGCTACAGGTCGTGAAGAGTCTGTTCGTCATAAGCTTGGAACGTCTCGTTGGGTCGAGGGGAGTCGCCAAGATGCGACATAGACGGATCGGCTGGCAATCGAAGGTCTCCTCACCCATTCTTCCATCCCCAATTCAAAACACGAGCGAACCATGACCGATCCGCGCGCACCACAGTCACGTCGCAAGTTCTTGGGCAGTCTCGCCGCGGGTGCGGTCGCAGCTGGCGCGACCCCCCACGTCTTGAGTGCAAGCGACCTGAGAGACGTCCACATCATACCAGGCCGCCGCCGATTCTCCGCCAACGATCAGGTCAATCTGGCTGTGATCGGAGCCGGCGGGATGGGGAACGCCGACGTCAACACGGCACTGCAGATTCCTGGCGTAAAGCTCGTGGCAGCAGCGGACTGCTTCGATGGCCGGCTGCAGGACATCAAGGACCGGCACGGGGCGGACGTCTTCACTTCGCGGGACTACCGCGAGATCCTCGCTCGGGACGACATCGACGCGGTGATCATTGGAACGCCCGATCACTGGCACCAGCGCATTTCCATCGATGCGATGCGGGCCGGGAAGGGCGTGTACTGCGAGAAGCCAATGGTGCATAAGATCTCGGAGGGCGCGGAGTTGGTGCGCGTGCAGCAAGAGACCGGCATGACGTTCCAGGTCGGAAGCCAGGGCATGAGTTCGCTCGGCAACGAGAAGGCGAAACAACTTCTTGAGGAGGGCGCCATTGGCGAACTCAACTACGCCGAAGGCTTCTGGGCGCGGAACGATCCGATCGGGGCCTGGCAGTATCCCATCCCGGAGACCGCCTCCGAAGAGACAGTCGACTGGGACATGTTCCTGGGTGGCGCACCCCAACGAGACTACGACCCGCTTCGGATCTTCCGATGGAGGAACTACCGGGACTACGGCACCGGAGTCTCAGGTGATCTCTTCGTGCATCTCTTCTCGAGCCTGCACTTCGTGACGTCTTCACATGGGCCACGGAAAGTCATGGCCCAAGGTGGACTCAGGTATTGGAAGGACGGGCGCGAGGTGCCAGACGTCTTGCTCGGCATGTTCGACTACCCCGAATCTGCAATGCACCCGGCCTTCAACCTGTCGCTGCGCGTGAACTTCGTGGACGGCACTTCGGGTAGCACCTTCCTGCGACTCGTAGGGAACGAAGGTGCCATGGACGTCACGTGGACAGATGTGGTCCTGCGTCGGAACAAGTCTGTGGGTGCGACGGATGTCTTCAGTCAGATGAAGTCCGACGAAGCCGGCCAGGTCGTCGCCGCTCGCAAATCAATGCTTCCGCCCGCCGAGAGCGTCTACACTGCGGAAGCGGGCTACAAGGGCGCTCACTACGACCACTTCACCACCTTCTTCAACGGTGTCCGTGACGGCACGCCGGTCGTGGAAGATGCCACCTTCGGACTGCGCGCCGCTGCGCCTGCCCTTGCCTGCAACGACTCCTACTTCGACGAAACGGTGGTCTCTTGGGATCCCGAAGCGATGGAAGTGTTATGACGAATGAAACTATCCCGCCCCTCCGCCAGCTGCTCGCTCTCACACTTCTGGGGTGCTCGGCTTGTTCCGGAGGCGGTGACGGGACAGCCGATGATGAGGCAACTATGAGCGAGACGGTCGTCGACGTGTTCGTTCACAACACACTCTCCTCCGATGAAGCGGCGGATGGATGGACGCTGCTCTTCGATGGCCAGACCATCGACCAATGGCGCGGCTACGGGCGTGATGACATGCCGGAGACCTGGATCGCCGAGAACGGCGAAATGATGCTTCAGGCATCCAGCGGGAACATGGACGGCGGTGACATCATCACAGTCGCCGAGTACACGAACTTTGAGTTGACCTTCGATTTCAAAGTGGGCCCCAGCGGAAACAGTGGCGTCTTCTACCGCGCGGTGGAGACTGACGGGAAGGGCCTTTGGCAGGTCTCCGCCGAGTACCAAGTGCTGGACGACCCGGCCTATCCCGAGTCCGACGACTGGGATCCACGTACGCACCGGACCGGGGAGAACTACGACCTCGAGGCCGCTGACAACCGAATTGTCCATCCGATTGGCGAATGGAATTCCGGGAGGATCGTCGCACGGGGGAATACGGTGCAGCACTGGCTCAACGGCACAATGACCGTCGAATACGAGCTGTACTCTGAAAAGTGGAACGGCCAAGTCGAGGCGAGCAAGTTCAGCGTTGAGGAGCACTATGCGCGGGCCCCGTCCGGCTCGATTGGCCTGCAGGACCACGGCACGCCGGTGTGGTATCGGAATATGAAAATCAGGACGATGGAGTGATGGGCGGATCTGCAGAGGAGCGTCCTGAGCCGGGCGCCGAAGCTGCCTGCTTGACCTTGTTTTCCGGCGTGCTCCCGGCGGACTTCGTTCGTGCGCTTGTGATGGCGACAGCCTTACTCGGCATCCTCATGACGCCCCTTGGGGCCCAGGAGGCCGTGTCCCTCTTCGACGGCGAGAGCTTAGACGGGTGGACCATCCACGGCACCGAGCTCTGGTATGTCGACGGGGGTGACCTGATCTGTGAGAGCGGCCCGGACGCTCAATACGGGTACCTCCGTACCGACGAGACCTACCAAGACTTCGAACTCACACTCGAGTTCAAACAGGAGGCCGACGGCAACTCAGGAGTGTTCTTCCGCTCCACTATCGATGGCGTCCGTATCAGCGGCTGGCAGGCCGAAGTCGCACCGCCGGGGCTGTACACGGGGGGTATCTACGAATCATACGGACGCGGTTGGCTGATCCAGCCAGAAGCGGACCGTGACGCGGCGCTCAAGATGGGCGATTGGAACGAGATGAGAATCAGGGTCGTAGGGGAGCATGTAACGACCTGGATCAACGGCACCGAGATGATCGACCTCGTGGACGAAGGAATCGGAAAGGGCACGGGTCACATCGCCCTCCAGATCCACGACGGGGGCGGCATCAAGGTCCGCTGGCGCAACTTGAAGGTGGCTGAGCTTTGACCGACAACTTGCCGGAACGGATCTACACCGAAGCGGATCTCACAAAGGGACGCCGCAACGCCAAGATGATGGGGTGGGTGCAGGGCGGAGCCGTAGTCTTCTTGGGCGGGCTCGTGCTGCAGTTCGTGAGTTGGGTACCCATCGTGCTGGGCATTGGAGTAGTCGGGTACGTCGGCTACAAGCTGCTGACACGCGGCTCAAAGGACGAGCCAACAGAGGAGTAAGCGACCTTCTTCGCGTCGAGTCACCCCGCGGGCCTCCGGTAGATCTCTCCGCCCTTCATCACAAAGACCGCACTCCGAAGCGCGTTGATGTCCTGGAGCGGATCACCGAGGACCGCGATCACATCTGCGTACTTCCCCGCAGCCAGGTCGCCCACATCCGGTATTTGGAGAGCCTCAGCAGCACGGGACGTGGCACTGACGATCGCGTCCTTGGTCGACTGGCCCGCCTCGACCCGACGCACGAATTCGATGGCCGTATCTCCCGACCACACCCATCCACGATTGGCGTCGGTGCTGAAGATGATCGGGACGCCCCGCTCGACAGCGGTGGTGAATATCGCCGTCCGTGGCGGGAGTAGCCGAGCGGTCCACTCCAGCGCCTCCTCCGAAAATCCCATTCGGTCGCCGTTCGCAAGGTAGTACTCCGACAAGTACAGGTTCGGTGAATAGAACGCCCCCCGTTCGATCATCAGATCGAGGACGGTTTCGTCAACCAGCGATCCGTGTTCAATGGTCCGGGCCCCGGCTTCAATGGCCCGTCGCGCTGCCTCGGCGGCGTGTGCGTGCGCCGATGTCGGAAGTCCCGCCTGCGAAGCCTCGTCGATGGCCCACTCCAGCTGTTCTTGGGAGTAGTTGGGCGTGCCCCCGGACCGACTGCTACGGCTCGCAAAGATCTTTAGCCAGTCGATTCCCGACTCGGCGCCGGTGCGGACAAAGGCTCGGACTTCTTCCTCAGTCCCGACGCCTTCCTCAACGCGGTCGCCCTCTGCGGCGACGACGACCTCGTCCGTCATACCTTGTCCGGAAACGAGCAATCGCGGACCAGGGACGATGCCGTCATTGATGGCGTCTCTGAGGAGCACATCGGAGAAGTCGGGACTGCCAAGCGTTCGGACCGTGGTAAATCCGCTTTGGAGAAGGGCTTCAGCCGAAAACGCCCCCACGAGTCCGGTCGCCGTGTCCCGGGACTCGTCCGTAAACGTGTACGTGATGTGTACGTGACTGTCGATCAACCCAGGCAACAACGTCACGTCGCCCAAATCAAGAACCTCAACATCGCCCGCGGCGTCCACTTCGGAGCCGACGGCGACGATTCGGTCACCACGAACCAGGACCTGAGGTGGCACAATCGGTTCTCCGAGACCGTTGATCGCCCGATCTGCAGTAAGCAGAACGTCTTTCGGCCCATCCTGTGGAGCCGCACAAGCGGCAACGCACATCACCGCCGCCGCGACCACGGCCCGCATACGCATCACTACCGCCCCCTCGGACCGAAGTCTGACTGGAAGAGAGCCCAGGTATCTGGATCCAGGCGGACATTCACCGGCTCACCGGGCACAGGAATCACAAAACGATGGAAATCTCCAGTGATTTCAACGGTTGCCCTAACATCTGCGATCTGATCACCGTCCATATCGACCCCGATCTCGAGCGGCATCACGAACGAACCGACGTCTTGGACCTGATTCAGCTCGACGCGCACCGCCTGGGCCGTCGGATCGTAGACCCACCAACCTTGGAGCGACGGATTGCCTCCCTGCCGAAGCCACTGATCGAAGAACACCTGATGATCCTGACCTGAGGCCTCTTCCATGACCTCCATGAACTGATCCGTGGAAGTCGTTCCGTTCATATAACGAGCGTAGTAGGTCCGGATTCCCTCCCAAAACGCCTCGTCCCCCATGCGTTTCCGGAGCATATGGAGGACCCAGGCACCCTTTTGATAGGTAATTCCGCTGGTAACGAGCGCCATGTCAGCCAAATCGTCATGTACGATGCGGTATTCCGGTGCATCCACGTACATCGGCCAGATCCGGTCGGCAGCCTGCTGAAGTCCGGAAACGAAATCGTCCCGACCATACGCGTGCTCTCGGTAGAGCAGCGTGAAGTAGGTGGCGAAGCCTTCACTCAGCCATACGTCGTCCCAGTCGGCCTCTGTTACCGCGTTTCCGAACCACTGATGTGCGATCTCGTGGATGACGACGTTCCGCCACCTGTCGGTGCGCTCGCCGGTGACAGAGTTATCGCTGTACATGATGGCGGACGCCGCCTCCATGCCTCCGCCTGTGGCCGGCGATGTGATGTTCGCCAGCTTCTCGTAGGCGAACGGCCCCACATACTCGTCGTAAAACTCGAGGACCTGTTTCGTGGGGACGGCGAAGTCGTAGAAGCCTGCGTCCCGGTCCTGAGCATAGACCCAGGTTTGGATCTGCTTGCCCTGGAAGTCGTCCACTTGTTGAACGGCGAATCGGGCGACGCCGAGCACGAAGAGCCACGGCGAGATGGGGACCGACTGCTTCCAGTGCGTCAAGCGGTTCCCGTTGCCGAGGTCCGTCTCTTCGAGAACGAGTCCGTTCGACACGACCTGATAATGGGCCGGAGCAGTGACCAAGAATTCACTCGTGGCCTTCTCACCGACGTGGTCCACGGTCGGCAACCAATTGTGAACTCGGTTAGGCCAATTGTCGCTGAAGAAGGTCCGCTCACCGTACTTGTTCGGACCGATCTGAAGGCCGGCTACCGGAACCCCACGGTAGTCGATGGTGACACTCACGCGCCCCCCAGCCCGACCCGTCTCGGCGAGGCGGATGTTGAGGACGTCAGACCGGTGGGTGAAGTCCAAAGAGGCTCCGTCGGACATCACCGAAAGGACCTCCATTCCCCGGCCACCTGAGGCGATCGACGTCAGGTCCAGCGGCAAGTCGACAACGCCACTTCCGGTGAACAGAACGGTCACGGTCGCACGCCCGGCGATCTCGTCCGAGTCGTCAGCAAGCGCGAGCTCGAACCGGTAGTGCTCTATGTCGATTCCGATACGGCGGGGGTAGTCGTCAGGCGTACTCGACGACGCAGCCGCCACCAATACGAGACCAATGACCAATGCAGAGCGCCAAGCGCGCATGGAGCCTCCAAATGGATGTGGGGCGAGGAACATGCCCCTCTAGTGGGCTGCCAGCAACGGCTTCGTTTGCCGGCAACCCCTAACGAGGTAGTCATGTTGAATCGATCCTCGGTTGTGTAACTTATTGTGTGACTCCTCACACATCTATGGAGACGACGATGGCCACGAACCTCGCGTTGGACCCCGATTTACTCGAAGAAGCCTTTGTTGTCAGCGGTGAACGCACGAAGAAGGCGGCGGTCACGAAGGCTCTGAAAGAGTTCGTAGCACGCCGTCGGCAAATGGATATCCTCGACTTATTCGACGCCTTGGACTGGGACCCCTACGACTTCAAGACCAAGCGTACACGGTCGTGAGACTCCTCGTAGACACCTCCGTGTGGTCCCTCGCATTTCGCAAAAACGCCCCGTCCACGCTCCCCAAGATTCGCAGACTCGCTCAGGCGCTCCGGGAAGGTGAGCAGGTGTTCACGACGGGGCTCGTCCTCCAAGAACTGCTCCAAGGCTTCCCTGACGACGAGGCTCGCGACCTGATTCTGGAGCGCTTTAGTGTACTCCCGCACGTCGTCCCAGACGGACGAGACTACGTGGACGCGGCTGAGCTCCGCCGCCGGCTAGCGTCGGAAGGACTCCGTATCGGAACGATCGATGCCCTTCTGGCTCAGCTCTGCCTGAGGCACGATCTGACGCTCCTCACGACAGACCTCGCGTTCAATCGTGTCGCGGAGATGACGTCGCTGTCGGTCGTGCGGGGAGGGGCAGCGTAAAGGGGCGAACCGGTCACCCTGCCCGCCCCCTTTCGCCACGCACATCGCTGCCCGTTGCGGACCGTTAATCGTCCGAGAAGAGGTCCGTCGAGACGTAGCGCTCAGCAAAGGACGGCAGCACTACCACGATCGTCTTGTCGTCCATCCCATCGCGCTTGGCAATCTGAATCGCAGCCCAGATCGCAGCCCCTGCGGAAATCCCGCAAGGAAGCCCCTCGACCTTCGCGACATCCCTCGCCATCGCGAAAGCATCCTCGTTCACGATCGTCATCACTTCGTCGACGATGTCCATATTGAGAACGTCGGGTGCGAAGCCAGCGCCAATGCCCTGGATCATGTTCCCAGGGCCCGGTTCACCTCCGGAGAGGACCGGGCTCGTCGCCGGCTCGAGGGCGACAGAGTGGAGGTTCGGATTCTTCTCTTTCAGAACCTCGGACACTCCAGTGATCGTTCCGCCGGTCCCCACGCCTGACACGAACACGTCCACGTTCCCGTCCGTGTCGTTCCAAATCTCGAGCGCAGTCGTCCGCCGGTGCACCTCAGGATTGGCCGGGTTCACGAACTGACCGGCTTGGACTGCACCGTCAATTTCCTCCGTGAGACGATCCGCTGCGGCAAATGCTCCGCCGATTCCTTCCGCGGCCGGCGTCAGCACGATTTCAGCGCCCAAATGCTTCATCATCTGCACCCGTTCGACAGACATCGTCTCCGGCATCGTCAAAATGCACCGATATCCCTTGGATGCAGCCACAAACGCCAGTGCGATCCCGGTATTTCCGGATGTCGGCTCCACGATCGTGGAGTTTTTGTTCAGAATGCCTTGTTCTTCCATTGCTTCGATCATGGCCACCCCGATGCGGTCTTTCACGGAACCCAACGGGTTGAAAAACTCACATTTGAGCAGGATGTCAGCGCCAACACCGTACTTCTTCTTGAGTCGCGGCACACGAACAAGGGGTGTGTCACCCATGGTCGCTGCAAAATCGTCATAAATCCGGCCGCGGCCGGGCTCTCGGTGATCTACGGACATCGGAGGCCTCTTCTCGGGTAATCTCAATCTCTAAATGGCGTCTACATGGAGTAGAGGAAAGGGGTTGTAGCGAAATCAGTTGCGTAAAGAAGCCTCGGACTTAAATCCTGCGGTCAGCGACATCCTCCTCCCGTAGAGCCGAGTTCAAGCCATGAAGACACACCGACATCTACTATCAGCCGCTGTCCTCTCCTTTCTCGTCAGCGCCTGCGGCGGAGCAGAGTCTCCCGAACAAGCCTCTGAGCCAGGGGCAGACACTGAGCACCGCGTGGCCCTAGCTCCTACTGCTGAAGGACAACTCCCGCCTGCAATTGTCGGTGAGGGTGGGGACCTCCAAGGCCAAGACGTCCACTATTTGGATGGTGATCCCGCTACGACCGGATACCTGGCAGTCCCTGAAGGCGCCGGTCCCTTTCCATCTCTCGTGATTATCCACGAGTGGAACGGGCTGACCGACCGTGTCCGCCAGGTTGCAGATGATTTCGCCGCGGAGGGGTACGTCACACTCGCCGCAGACCTGTATCAGGGACGGGTGGGGTCGTCCGGTGACGAGAACATCGCGCTCATGCAGGAAGCCACCGCCAACATGCCGACCGTCGTCGCCAACCTGGACGCCGCCGTCGGGTTTCTTAAGGCGCGCACCGATGTTTCTGGGCGAGTTGGGGCCATGGGCTGGTGCTTTGGCGGAGGAATCGCACTCTCGTTCGGCCTCGATGGCGTCGATCATCAGGCCACGGGGATCTTCTACGGGCGTCTGGTGGACGACCCAGAGGCTCTCGCAACCATGGACCACGAGGTATACGGGACGTTCGCAGCGAAGGATTCCAGTCCATCACCGGACCAGGTGGCTGGGTTCGAAACCGCCCTTCGCGCCGCCGGAATCGAGAACGACCTGCACATCTACGATGCGGTCGACCACGGTTTCTGGCTTAGGGTGGACGGTGACCCCGACCTACGCGCAGCTCCTGCGTTGGATGCTTGGGAGCGCCTAAAAGCCTACTTGGACCGCACGCTAGGCGGCTGAGGTGGAGCGGTTCGCCTGAGCGAACCGAATGGTGGCCATGAAGGCCGGGGGCGTCAGCCCTCGGCCTTCATTCTTTTTCGCGCCGCTAAAAGGCCATCCAAGCTGAACGAACCCCCACCGTTTGCGGCGAGGAACAAGAACGTCCAGCAAAAGAGCACGGAAAGCTCCCCACCATTCATGTATGGGATCCAACCGCGTGGGTGATGAGCGATGAAATAGGCGAACATCATGTGACCCGCGAGAACAAAGGCAACCGGCCTGGTGAAGAGTCCAAGCAGGATCAATCCACCGCCGTACAGCTCGAGAACTCCCGCGAACCAACTCCGTGTCATGAACTCAGCCGCACTCTCCGCGCCGAACATCATTAGCAGCTTCTGAGCTCCGTGCTGCATGAACATCAGCGCAACAACAATGCGGAGCGCGTTCAAAAAAAAGTGCGAAACGCCGGAGCGTGAGCCTTCACTGGTCATTAGAAATCCTGAGTTAGAGAATGCTCTTCCCAAGAGCAGAGGCCACGAGGCCAACGCCGAGAACTGCGGTGTGGTTCCTGTCATCGAGTACCGGATTCAATTCTACCATCTCGAAACTGACCAATCCACCCGTGCGGGCAGCCTTCTCACACACCAGGTGGGCCTCCCGATAGGTGAGCCCTCCCTGAACTGGGGTCCCCACTCCAGGCGCCTCGCGCGGATCGAGTGAGTCCAGATCGAATGAGACGTGGAACCCGCCGGTTCCAGCGTTGGCGCGCTCCAGCGCCTCATCCATACACACGCTGACGCCACGGTCGTCGATCTCCGACATCGTGAACACCCGGACTCCAAGCTCAGAGACGAGCGCCTTCTCGCCAGCGTCCAGCTGCCTCGCACCCAGGACGCTCACGTTCTTGGGATTCACCGCCTGATCGCGCCCGCCCAATCCAACCAACCGTTCGTCTCCATGTCCCATCAACACCGCCAAACTCATCCCATGGATGTTGCCACTGGGAGACGTATGAGGGCGGTTCATGTCCGTGTGGGCGTCGACCCAAATGAGACCGATCGATTCGTTTCGTTTTGCGTACTCAGCCGCCACCGCAGCCACTGATCCGATGGAAAGCGAATGATCTCCTCCAAGGATGAGAGGCATGCACCCGTCCTCCATTCCCTTTGCGACCCGGTTCCGGGTACGCTCGGCCACATCGACGATCTCGGTGAGGAAGCGGAGCGTGCTCTCGCCCGTGTCCGTCGTCTCGAACCCGCCGGCGGTCACGGTCCCCGATTCGAGGACTCGATGCCCAATGGACTCCACCTCAGCGGTGATCCCAGCAATGCGCAGTGCCGAAGGACCCATGTCCACGCCTCGCCTCCCCGCGCCAAGATCAATGGACACAGAGATCAGAGCGATGTCGCGCGGAACAACTTCAGTCATCAGGGTCACCCAGGCGGAGGTTATTCCTCTAGGCGCACACCGCCCCAAAAGGCCACATAGTCCTTGATGTGCGCGGCACGATCCTTCGGATCAGGATAATACCACGCGGCCCCTAGGGGTGAGCCGCCCTTGGCGATCCGTCGTTGCTCTTTCCGCTCGAGTTTCCTGCGTCCCGCGCTGTCTCACCCGAGTGCCGGGTCGTTACGTCCACCCCGCCCATACACGCGACGCCGGTAATTCGTAGCGTGGGCGCGTGAGGATCAGTCGTATGGATGTTGTCTCCCGCATGCTCGAACCCACCCAGGATCGCGATTCCATGACTCTCAACGTGGAGACCCGGGGCCACAATCACCTCCACTCCCCCACACACCGTGAAGACCTGCAGCTCCGTGACGCCCGGTCCCATCACGGCATCCCGGAAGTCGAGCTCGGCTCCACCCATCACAGCCACCGCGATGTTCTTTCGTGCCGGGCTCCACCGCCCCTTCCTCGCACTACCACCAAGCACCGCGACCACAAACTCACGGTCCTTCACCGGGGCAGCCGCCATGACCATCGGCGCGGGGGCGGGAACAGCTGCCTGCTGAGCGACTGCCGGGAGGTTGCCCCCCGGAAGGTCCATCAAGAGCTCCTTGAGGTCCTCCACCGATTTCGCGGAATGAGCCGCGTCCACGCGCTGTTCAAACTCCTCGACGCTCATGATGTCGTTCGCAAAGTGCTCGCACAGAGCGTCGATCGTGACCTGCCGCGTGTGCGCGACCGGTTTTGGGCCCCCGTTTTCCACCATCCTCTCGCTACGCCCCGCCCGCCGGGCGTTCGTAAACCACCTCGCCTTCCACAACCGTCAAGTCTACGCGAACCGACCCGAGCTCCTTCTCATCCATTAAGAAGATATTCTCAGACAGTACCGCAAGGTCAGCGAGCTTCCCTGGTTCGATCGTTCCGACCCGTTCCTCCATATACCCAGAACGCGCCGCTGCCGATGTGTAGGCTAACAGACTCTCCTCGAGTGAGATGCGTTCCTGAGGAATCCACCCGTTCGGGTTCGCCCCGTCCAATGTTCGCCGGGTCACCGCCGCATCGATTCCTACTACGGGATCCAGAGGAGCCACGGTCCAATCCGAGCCGAAGGCGACGGTCGCTCCAGCATCGAGCAGTGAACGGAAGGCGTAGGTCGTCTTGGTTCGTTCCGGTCCAATCCGCTTTTGCGCCCACCGTCCATCGTCGGCGGCATGATAGGGCTGCATTGAAGCGATCACACCTAGTTCAGCGAATCGACCAAACGCACCGGGACTCAAATGCTGCGCGTGTTCAATGCGGAACCGTCGATCTCTGGAGCCGTGGTCGCCAATGACATCCTCGTACACATCTAGAAGCCAGTCATTCGCTTTGTCACCGATCGCATGGACGATCACATGCATTTCGGACTCATCCGAGGAACGAATCCAACTCGCGAGTTCGGTCGTGTCTGTGGTCATCAGACCAGCGGTTTCCGGCTCATCGTCATATACGTCGTAGAACCAGGCGGTCGTCGAGCCCAATGAGCCGTCCACGAACGCCTTGAGGCCACCCCACCAGAGACGGTCGTCACCGCGGCCGTTTTCGGCCACGTAGTCCCGCATTCGTTCCCACGTCGCCATAGGCACCACAGAGTAGACCCGCAGAGGCAGGTCCCCCGATGCGTGCGCCCGCTGATAGGTCTCGAGTCCAATCCAGTCGTAGGCCATGTCATGTATCTGTGTCACCCCCAACGAGAGGGCGTGAACAGCCGCCGCTTGGAGCGCTCGATCCAATTCCTCCTCGGAGGAAGCCGGTATCGCAGCATACACGAAGCTCATGGCTTCGTCCTTGAGAACCCCTGTCGGTGCGCCTGAAGCGTCTCGCTCGATCGCTCCACCTGCCGGGTCCTCCGTCTCCGTGGTTACACCGCCCGCCCGTAGCGCCCGAGAATTGGCTAGAGCCATGTGCCCGTCGAGTCGCTGAACGAAGACGGGATGATCTGGCGTCACGGCATCGATCCAGTCGGTCCGAGGCAGCTCGCCACCCCACATCTCATGGTCCCAGTCTCCGCCGGTGATCCACGTCCCAGCCGGGACCGAGCTGGCAAACTCAGAGATGCGTCGCGCGAATTCTTCCGGAGAATCGGCATCGCGCAGGTCGACGGATGCCAGTTGGAATCCCCCGGCAATGAAGTGCGTGTGCGCATCGATGAACCCGGGTGTGAGGGTCCGCCCCTGCAGAGAGATGACTGTGGTCTCGTCCGAGACGAATACGTCAATTGCGGCGTTAGACCCCACAGCGAGAATCTCACCGTCCTTAACGGCAACGGCCTCGGCCCGCCCCGCACCCGCGACTCCCGTCCAAACCACACCGTCTCGCAGCACCAAGTCCGCCATCTCGTCCTCCGGGCCCACGCACGCAGAAACAGCCGCGCACGCAAGAATTGTCAAAACTGTTCGGATCCGCATGCTGCACTCTGGTCGATGAGCAAAGAGCGCACGATGGACGTACGTCGCCGGGGTCCCGCCGGACGGGGAGGTTATCGGAGTACCTAGCGGCGAGCAAGAAATCCGCTGAGCCTTCCACGGTGGCGAAAGCAAGTAACCGCAAGCATAATGTCCACGTTGGGATGTTCACTCAGAAGAGAAGGAGTCAGAGTATGCGAGCAATAACGTCCAGGCGGCTATTGATAGCTTCATTCGCCCTGGCCATCGGCCTGGCCGGCTGCGCGAGTGGTGGCGGCGGCGGTGGTGGTGGTGGTGGTGGTGGCAACCCAAACCAACTGACGAACGAAGCCCTCCAGACTGTCATAACGGGCGACGCGTACCAAGCGATCCAGCGGCTGCGCCCTCGATGGCTGCAGTCACGTGGCGGGAACTCCGCGAACGTCTTCGTGGACGGAGCGGAGCGTCAAGGCGGACTCCAAGTTCTACGCGGGTTACCTGTCGCAGATATCGAAGAGATGCTCTACATGAGCGCAAGTGAGGCGACGACCCGCTACGGCACCGGGCACCCTAATGGACTCATCTTGATAATGACCAAGAGGTGACGCCGCGCCTACGCTGAACGAATCTGCGCCGGATCACTCAGTGGTCCGGCGCTTTTTCTTATTCGGCCGCCAGACCTCGAGCGAAGCTCTCCAACACGTCCGCGCACGAAGAGATCTGTTGCGCTTCGATCCACTCGTCCTCGGTATGGGCTTGTGCGATATCTCCCGGCCCGAAGCAAACCGCCGGCACTCCGGATTCGTTTAGGAACGCCGCGTCGACCCAGGCGGTCATCCCCTCGACTCGAGATTCGATACCGTGATGATCGATCGCCGCTAGCAACCCTTGAACCAAACCGGAGGAAGTCGCCACCTCTGTGCCGGGTCGCTCGAGCGTCATCTTCAGGGTACCGTCGAGCGACTCTTCTTCGGTCCGCAGTTCGGACAAAACCGCCTCGAATTCCTCCATGACTGTCCCAGGCGCTTCGCCAGGCATCGTTCGCCGCTCCAACATGAGCGTGCACCCCTCCGGATAAACGGATTCCGCCGAGCCTCCGTGAATGGTCCCTGCATGGAAAGACCCGTACTGAAGAAGAGGATGAGCGGGTCGCGCCTTCAGGTCGTCTGCATAACGATCGAGTGCCGCCAAGTAGAGGCCGGCATGTCGAATCGCATCCACGCCGATCTCCGGCCGCGAGCCGTGTGCGGCCCGGCCGCGGAAGTCAGCCTCGATCCACACGAATCCTTTGTGGGCTGGCATCACCGTGAGGCTGGTGGGCTCACACACCACGGCCATGTCCGCCCTTACTCCCGATTTTACTAAGTGAGCCATCCCCACGCTGGCGTATTCTTCATCCGCAGTGAACGCCACAATCAGATTGGGGCGGGGTCCGCCGTTCGCGAGTCGACGGGTGGCGGCGAGGATCGACGCTACGCCGCCTTTCATGTCACACGAGCCTCGGCCGAGCACCTTACCGTCGACCAACTCCGCTCCGAAGGGTGCCGTCGTCATCCCCTCGACACCCACCGTGTCTAGGTGCCCATTCAGCAGAAGTGAGGGGCCGCTCCCTTCGAGCCGTCCGATCACGTTGTACCGACCCGGCTCGACCTCGACGATCTCGGTTTCCAAACCCCAATCCCGAAGCCACGAGCAGGTGAGGTCAGCCATCGCCCGTTCGCCCACTCCGCCAGCGGCCAAAATCGGGTTCACTGAGGGGGTCGCCACCATCACTCGGCACAGCGCAACAGGGTCTCCGGCCGCAGCGGCTTCCGTCGTCTCAACACTTATGGAATCGGACATGTCTCCCTAACCGGAACGGATTTCTGAGCCACCCTCTCGAATCTGTGGATCAAAGGGTGGTAATGCATCGAGCGGTAAAGTCGTAAATCATTGAGAACACACGACCTACAGAACTAGTTGACTCGTCGTTTATTCGGCACGGTTCCTGCTAGTGTCGGGCAACGAAGGAAGCCACGCCAGAGAGGAGAGTCATGAAGAAAATCACGTTCGGATTGATCGGCGCGCTGGCGGTTGCGACAACCGTCATGCTGGTGCGTCAGCAGAAGCAGGTGGAGCAGCAGGATCGTCCCGGCCTCGTGCCCGCAGGCGAATCGCAGCCCGCCACTCTCTCGCTGGATCGCTTGCGAGAGCTCGGCCTCTAGTTCGGCCGGCCACCTACGGTCGTCGGTGGCACAAAAAACGGCGGAGGAGCTTCAGAGCTCCTCCGCCGTTTTGTCGTTCTAGTCTTACGTCGAGTTACTCGAAGTGAGTCTTGTTCTTCTCGACGTAGTTCGTCCACTCGGGCGGCACATCCGTGTCGGGGAAAATCGCCTGGACCGGACATTCGGGCTCACAGGCACCACAGTCGATGCACTCGTCTGGGTGGATGTAGAACTGGTCGGCGGCGTCGTAAATGCAGTCCACCGGGCACACCTCGACGCAACTCGCGTCCTTGGTCTCGATGCACGGCTCAGCGATGATGTAGGTCATGACTCGGATTATCCGTTTGTATCACTATGTGAACGACAGCGCCGAACTTGTAATCAAAGCCCGAAAGCGAGGCAAGACAGGCCCCAGTGGTGTACTAATTCGAGCATGGCAACGTATGGTTCACATGCGGCCTCTGCACTCGCACCCGACTTCCCCGGTAAGAACAGTATGCAGGCATTTCAAGCCCTCGCGGTCATCCCGACCGTAGTTGTCATCGCAGTGGCAGCGGGTGGGCAGTCGGTTCGGAAACAGGAAGGAATCGTGTACGGGTCCGTGTACGATTCCACTATGGGAGAACCGCTCGCGAACGCCTCGGTCTTCCTGTGGGAAACACCATCCCGGACCGAGACTGATGCCGAAGGAGCGTATCGTCTTCAGGGCATTCCGCCTGGCGACTATTCGCTCCTGTTTTCCCACACCCGGTTGGGGGAAGTCGGAGCTTCCGTGGGTCCGTGCCCCATCAGCATCATGCCGGGCGACGGCCTTCGTGTCGCGATGGGGACACCGTCGACGTTCACCATGGTGGCATCCGAGTGCCTCACCGAACGATCCGCTCCGGGGTCGGGCACCATCGCCGGCTGGGTCAGCGATAGCTCGTCGGGTATGGGCATGCCCGGAGCCCAAGTGACACTTTCTTGGGACGTCCGAGGCACGGATGCTCCAGGTAGGCAACAGCTTCAGACCCACTCCGACGGATGGTATTTGGCCTGTGATGCGCCGGCTGACATACCCATCTCTGTGGACGCTCAAATCTTTGATCGCCAAGCGAGACTTCGGGAAGTCTCAGTACCGGACGGTGGAAGCACCGAGGCGGGCATTGTCCTCTACGAACTAGAGTCGACGCTCGTCTTCGGCCGGTTGCTCGACGTGAACAGTGGGAGGCCAGTCGAAGAGGCGGTCGTGTGGTTGCGAGGTACGTCCTTGCGGACGCTGACGGACCAGAACGGTCGCTTCGAACTGCCTAGCGTGCCGCCCGGGGACTACATCCTCATGAGCGACCACCTCGCGTACGGCACCAAGATGGACACGCTCTCCGTACCGTCGGGACAGCGCCTCGACATCGAAATGATGCTCGACGCACGTGCCATCGAAATCGCACCCATCACAGTCTCCGTCAGGGGCATTCCGCTAGCGGAAGGAGCTATGGGCGGAATTCGCATCTCACCAGAAGCCGTCGACAAGGTTCGGCCGGTCGCGCGGGTCGTCGTCAATGTCATCCGCTCGCAGAACATCCCTGGGATCATCGCCCGACACCGCTCAGACGGATCCGTATGTGTGGGGTATTCCACGGGTCAGGTGCGGATGATGTTCGATACCGGCTGCGTTCCCATGCTGGTCTTCCTAAACGGGGCGCCCGTAAGTAATACTGAGATGGTGTACCAGCTTCCTCCGGACGCAGTCGACCGTCTGGTGATCTACAAACCGGTGGAGGCTGGGAACTTATTCGGACTCGGCGCGGGAAATGGTGTGATCCTGATCTATAGGAAGGGCAATTGATGCGGACTCGCTACGCGTTGTTATTCGGCCTGCTCGGGTTGGCGACGAGCGGACCGCTCGCGGCCCAGGAGGAGGAACCGACCTTCACGGTTCGGGGCGAGGTACTCGACGCAGTGAATGGACGGCCTCTCGTGGGTGTCCTGGTCACCATGCACGATCTCTGGATGATCACCCGGACGGACGAGCTCGGTTACTTCGAGATCCCCGACGTCCCTGTAGGCGCGCACGAGCTGGGCGTGTACGGTCTCGGCTACCTGACATTCGAGTCCTACATGGAGTTTCTGCCGGACGAGATTCTGGCGGTGAACATGGACCTGGCTCCGATCGAAGTCGAAGGCATCGAGGTCTCGATCCTGTCGAACTCGGCTGAGGAATACCGCTCGTTCGGAACGCGATACGACTTCATTGGCGGTGAGCTAATGGAGGACTTCCGCCTGAAGTACGGCCACATCACCGACATGGTCCGCGCGCGTTTCCCCGGAGTCCGCGTGCACGACATGGGCGGACCGATGTCGAGCCTTTGCGTGATCAGCATTCGCGGTTCGTCTTCTCCGACGGACGGAAGCGCGGTTTGTGCGATGGTCCTGATCGACGGGCTCGAGCAACCCGGAGAACTGGCCGCGTCTCTGGGTCCGGAAGAGATCGCTTCGATCCGTTTCCTGTCGCGGCTTGAAGCGCGACTCATATACGGCGAGCTCGGGAAGTACGGCATTCTGCTCATCGAAACAGTCTCGGGCGAACGCATAAGGAAGCCCTAGCCAGACTACCCCTCAGAGGCGTTTAGCGAACGTCCGGTGCCAATGAGCATATCGCGTAGCCAACTTTACGTGCGTCCGTTTGGCCACAGGCCACCATACCAAGCCCACCTCCTCGTGAAGCTCTCCCCAATGGTCCCGCTCCTCACGTAGATGCTCGTGCCGGAGGTGGTCGAGCCGCTCGGCCAATGCTGCGAGTCTCACTGCATTGGGAGCAGTGACGAGGCGCTCACTTAACGAGTCGTCGCCCGGGCGAGGCACAGCGGCCACGAGTTCCGACAATTCCGGACCGAGACTTTCCACGAGGTCCGTCGAGATTCCCAGAGCATCGTCCCGCGTCTCGAGAACTACCGCACCCGCAAGCGTCAGCGCATCAGAGACCTCGGCGTCTCGGATCAAAACAAGCACAGAACGGCCGGGGTGCAGGTACGCAGGATGGTGATCGTCCTCCAACTGCTCAATACGTGGCGCCATGGCGAGGGCGTGTGCTCGGGCCAGCCACTCGATCCCTTCTGGTGCTGTACCCGCACGATGAGAAGCCTTCCTTAGGGAAGCCGCCATGGCTGTAGCGCGGTCGACGTCTATTTGCGCCACTCTACGTCGTCGACGCCCGCCCGATAGTTTTCCAGCCGTGCGAAGGTGAAGAGCGTGTCGGAGAGTCGGTTCAGGTAGGCCAGCACCGGGGCACCCACTTCTTCTTCTGAAGCGAGCGCGACCACGGCTCGCTCGGCCCGCCGACACACCGTCCGGCACACATGGAGAGCGGCGGCTCCAGTGGTCCCGCCAGGAAGTATGAAGACGCGAAGCTCAGGGAGCTCCGCATCAGCTTCGTCCATCCACGACTCCATTTGCCCGAGTCTTTCGTCGGGCACACCTGGCGTGTCTGGACGCCGACGGCCTTCTGCCGCGGGCGGGGTGGCCAATTCTGACCCAAGGGCAAACAGGTCGTGCTGGAGCGTCTCGAGTCTCTGCTTGATCTGTCCATCCGATACCTGAGTAATCGCCCAGCCCACCGTGGCGTTGAGCTCATCAACCTCACCGTACGAGGCCACCCTGCCGGACGCCTTGGACACACGGCCAGCGCCGAACAACGCCGTGTCGCCGCCATCTCCGGTCTTTGTGTAGATCTTCATGTCGCTACCGGAGCCTGGTGAGTTTTCGAATCTTCTGAGCCTTCTCGAGCAACGAAGTGGTCTTGTCGACACGATCCGGCTCGGCAGGCGTCAGCATCTCGCGGATATCGAGTAGCACCTCGAGCTGCAGTTGGTCTCGCTGATATTCGAGGTCCAGTCGGGCCATCGCAGGTGTGTCGGTCGCTTCGTCGGCTGCGGTGAAAGCCGAGCGATACACGTTCTCCAAACTCTGGAGGACTCGATCGCGACTTCGCATGGCGCTCTCCTAGGTCAGACTGCGGCCAGGTACCGAGATCCCGGACCCGACTCGTAATAGCCTCGGACGGTCTCTCTCAACTCGTCCAGCCGATCGGTGAAGTAATGGTCTGAACCGGGAATGCGCACCAGCGTGATGTGCGTGCCCAGATCTGCGACCAGCGCTGACACGCGTTCCCCAGAGCCAAACTCGTCCTCCTCACCCTGCACCACCAAAATCGGTTTGTCTGTCTCAGAGAGGAACGAGTAGTCGTAACGATCCATGTCCACCGGGAGCCCCAGTCCCAGCAGAGCCACGACACGGGGATCCTCCGCACCGACACTCAGTCCGACCATCGAACCAAACGAAAACCCGCCCACGAGGAGTGGGAGCGTCGGGTAGCGAGCCTCGATCCAGTCCAGCGCGTCACGCAGATCATCCCTCTCACCGATTCCATCGTCATGGCTGCCGGTACTCACGCCCACACCGCGGAAGTTGAACCTCAGGGTCACCAAACCCGCATCGTTGTATGCCTGGGCTGCGCGGTACACGGCCTTGGTGTGCATCGTGCCGCCATGAACCGGGTGCGGATGACACACTACGGCCACGCCGCGCGGAGCTTCCTTCGGTTCTTTCACTATGGCCTCAAGATGGCCGTGTTCGACGGGAATGCGCACCAAAGGAAACCCTCTCTACACCAAAGGAAAAGGCCCGCCGGCCAGTCGACTTCGCTGTGCAGGACGGACGAGGCGTAGCTATGTTCATGAGACTACCCGAAAGGGTCAAGGCAACGCCTGGAAACCACAATGGAAACCTCCGAAAAGACGCTCGAAGCAGCCAATGAGCTGTATTGGGGCTCTGAGAAAAGCGTCAATCAGATCGCTGACGAGCTCGACCTGTCCAAGGGCGCTCTCTATGGGCTGATCCGCCCACTTCCGGCGGGTGTTGGATGTCCCCTGTGTGGCGACGAGGTCGTTTCTCCGAATCGCACCGCTCACGACAAGGGTGTCCTGAGTTGTCCCTCATGTTCTTGGGACGGCGGAGAGGACGAAACGATGGCCCACGGTGGCGAAGGGTCCGTCACCCTTCCGGACTTCGATGAGCCTGAGTCGGTGCCTCCAGTGCCGCCCGTCGTGAAATCCGTCCACTCGCGTACCCTCGCAGGAGGCGCCTTTCTCGGCGCCGCGGCGGGTCTCGCTTTGGTGATCTGGGCGAGGCGGCGGTAGCCGCACCCTCTATGAGTCCCGCCACGCATCACGACCCCCGGAGTATCATCACGCCGGACGCCTTCGACGTCTCCGAAGAGTTACTGGGGATGCCCCTGGCCAAGCCCGGACGACGATTCTGGGCGCTCATCATCGACCTCGCGGTCGTCGGTTTCATCACCATAGTGACCAAGAGCAACGCGCTCATTCTTGGTGTCGCCGCCGCGACGTTCTTCATGCGAGCGGGCTTCAAGCGCACGCCCGTGAAGGGCAGCGTTTTCAACCGGATGATGCATGCATCCGTGGGGTGCTTCGGCTTAGTCATCGCACTCATAACAGCTGGAATGGTGTGGGCGTTCGGAGTCAACTTCGGAGGGAACGAGGCACAGGACCTCACAGCAATGCCGGCCCTTGTCGAAGGCAACTCGGACAACCCGTTCGCCGCGGCTCTCGGCGCGATCGCGGTGAACGCGCTAGAGGCCTCGTTCGCGAATGCGAACGACTTGGAAGACTCTGAGGAAGAGTTCCTGGACTTCGTGGAGGCTGCGGAAGACATGGGGTGGAAGCGGAGCCAAATGCTGGACTTGGTGCTCGCCGCCATTCCAGATGATGCCTCCTGGGCTGGCTCCGCCCAAGCACGATTCACCGCTCTCTTGAATGGCGAGGACTTGGACGAGGCACCGGGAGACCCAACGGTTAGGGCGTCGCTGGCCAACGAGATCGACGGACTGTCCGCTGAGGCTGCTCTGACATCCTACGCCGCGTTGTTAGCCTCAGCCGCAGAGGGCGACGAGGCAATACTCACCCGCGAACTGCTGCGCAGCCGGCTCATCACCGAAGTCGCTTCGGACACGCTCGCCGTCCTCGAAGAGCACATCGGTGATCTCGAATCCGTACAAACCAGTCAAAGAACACAGCTCGCCGCTGCACAATTTCAACTCGATCAATCGAACAACGCCGGGCTTTTCAACACGTTGCGCGGCTTTGTCGACGAACTCGGGTTCGGATTCGGGTGGGCCTCGTTATACATGACGATCGTTCTCTCCTGGTGGAACGGTCAGACGGTGGGCAAGAAGCTCATGAGGATTCGCGTGGTGCGCCTGGACGGGGAACCGATCACGTGGTGGATCGCTTTCGAGCGAGCAGGCGGATACGCGGCTGGATTCGCAACGGGACTCTTGGGGTTCGCCCAAGTGTATTGGGACGCTAATCGCCAAGGGATCCACGACCGCATTGTCGGCACGGTCGTCGTGATCGAGGGTGCAGAGAAAATCGAGGACTGGGAGTCAGCACTTTGACCGACGAACATTTTGATACTGAGGCGACGCCAAACCCCGAGGACATCGCTGGGTCGGTCGATGACCGTTTTGAGAACCGCATCGTCATGTCGGTACCGGACAAGCACAATCCGAAGCTCCAAAAAGTGATTGAGCTGGTGAACGCTGACGACGACCTCTACGGCCTCTGGCTGGCTGCCAACGTCAACGCAGTCGAACGACTGGGCATGACCGACCACGGTCCCGTCCATGTGAAGATCGTGATGAACCTAGCCGTGAGGATGCTGAGGCTACTCGTAAATGCAGGGGTTACCTCTGGGGTTGCACTCAACTACAAAATGAGTGCACAAGATGCCGAAGTCGTCGTCGCGCTCGCGGCGCTGTTACACGACGTGGGTATGTCCATCCACCGGCAGGACCACGAAGCATTCAGCCTCTTCATTGCGCAGGAGAAGCTCAAACAGATCCTGCAGCATGTGTATGACTCTCGGCACGAAACGATCATCCGCTCCGAGATTCTCCACGCAATCATCTCTCATCGGTCGGGCGGCACTCCGCTCACGCTAGAAGCCGGCGTGGTGCGCATCGCGGATGCACTGGACATGGCCAAAGGGCGATCGCGCATCCCGTTCGAGGCAGGCTCGCTTTCTATCCACGCGGTGTCAGCCGCCGCCGTGGACAGCGTCTCCTTGGAAAAGGGCGACAAGAAGCCGATCCGGGTAACCATCGAACTGTCGAACTCAGCCGGACTCTTCCAGCTCGACCAACTCCTCCGAGTGAAGCTCAACGGGAGTGGCCTCGAATCGTACCTGGAAATCCAGGCGACGGTTGGAGAAGAGGAGCGTCGACTCCTCACGGACTTCGAGCTCTAGAGGACAGGACGAACCTCGTGGAAATCCAAGTCTCGTTGCCCCTAGCCTTCTTCGCCGGCCTCGTGTCATTCCTGTCGCCGTGCATCCTCCCCGTTGTACCGAGCTACCTCGTTTTCATCTCGGGTCTGACGCTCGACGAACTCCGCGATGGATCGAAACGGGACGCTCGTCGGGCAGCTTTCATCAACTCGGTTCTGTTCGTGGTGGGCTTCAGCGCCGTCTTCATGACGATGGGGTTTGTCGCGACAAGCGCAGGAAGAGCGGTGGGTCACGCTCTTCCTTGGATGAACCGGATCGGCGGAGTGGTGCTCGTAGTCTTCGGCCTTTACCTGGCCGGGGTACTGCGGATTCCGGCACTCACCCGTGAGGTGCGTGTACACCTTTCCGACAAACCAACGGGTCCACTTGGCTCGCTGGTGGTTGGAATCGCGTTCGGCGCTGGGTGGACTCCCTGCATCGGACCTATTCTGGGCTCCATCCTGCTTTATGCGAGCTTAGAGACGACAATGGCGCAGGGAACACTGCTCCTCGCCACATACGCCTTGGGACTCGGTATCCCTTTCGTAGTGGCGGCCGTGGCGTTCAACTGGTTTTTTGCCGGCGTCGATAAGGTGAAGGAATGGATGGTCCCGCTTGAGCGGATCGCCGGGACGGTTCTGGTCGTCATCGGAGTTCTGATGGCGAGCGGGCACTTCGCGACAATGACGGCGTTCCTGGCCGGTATGGGCCAGCTAATAAATCTGGAGATGCCATGAGGCAGCTGATTTCGGGCGGTGTCGCCCTCGTAACCATCCTCACGTTTTCGGCGTGTGACGCCGATGGGTCAGCGGGGGGAGATACCACCGGAACGACCCAGGGACTGCTGACTCAGACCCAGCAAGAAGGTCTGGCCGAGGGATCCACAATCGACGTCGCGACGCTCGGGTTCAACATGGGTGTGGCCGACTCGCCGGTTCGCGTGGTAGAGATGTCCGACTACGGATGCAGCTACTGTCGTCAGTTCCATATGGAGACCTTCCCCACGCTGCTCGCTGACTACATCGAATCTGGAAAGGTAGAGTGGAAGTTCATGCCCTTCGTGAACGGCATGTTCGAGAACTCCCCTTTGGCCACTGAGGCTGCGGAATGCGCGCTCGAGCAGGGCACCGAGGTGTTCCGGGTGCTCAACGAGCGCCTGTGGGACGACCAGAGTGTATGGAAACAGAGTGACGACCCCGAGCCGGTTCTTCGCGGCATGGCGGACGATGCCGGGGTCGACATACGGGAGTGGGTGAGCTGCATGGAGTCCGACCGACGTTTGGAACGGGTGAGGGCTTCCAGCAGCCTGGCCGGACAGTTGGGCGTTCGTGGCACCCCGACATTCTTTGTCGTGGGGTACCCGCCTTTGCAGGGGGCCCTACCTCTCGAGTCGTTCAAGGAGATCCTCGACGCGGTGTACGCTGACGCTTCCACCGGCGGTGGCTGAGCACGACCGTGAGGACTGAGCCGCGGGCCTCGCGCTATCTCCGGGCGACGGCGCTCGCCCGAGGCACGATCCCCGTGTTACTCGTGTCTGGCGCGATAGCGTGCGGACCCATCGCTACAGCCGGTCCAGGCTGTAGCCCCGTTCGGACGGGCCTGGCCTTGCCTCCCGAACTCAAGGAATCCAGCGGCGTCGCGGTAAGCCTTCGGCACCCCGGCATCTTCTGGACGCACAACGACGCTGGGTCGGCCCTCTTCGCGGTCGACTCGGAGGGCGCAATTCTCCGCCGTTATCTGCTGGACCGTCGCCTTCGCGATTGGGAAGACATCGCGGTATCCATGTGCGCGGACGGGGGATCGTGCCTTTACATGGCGGACCTGGGCGACAACTACGAAGAGCGCCAAACGCAGAACCACCCAATAAATCTCCTTAGGACTGTGGAACCCGATCCCTCCGACAGAGCATCGGGTGACACGCTTCAGACCGAGGCGTTTCCAGTGCGGCTCCCGGATGGGGAACGGGACATCGAGGCCATGATGGTCCTCCCGGGTGAACGGATCTACTTCGTCACGAAGGGTCGTAATCACGCAGTGACGGTGTACCGATATCCACCACCTCTACGTCCGGACACCGTGGTACTGGAGGAGGTCCAACGCCTGACGGAGCGGGCGCGCATCTTGCCTCGACAAGTCACGGGTGGAGCCGTCTCGCCGCGAGGCGGCGTTCTCGCGCTGCGAACCTATGGGGTCCTGCAGTTCTACCTCATGGCAGGCGATACGCTGGCTGTTATGGAGGACGGGCTCGTGAACCTGCGTACGCTGCAGGAGGCTCAAGGTGAGGGAGTCGGAATCGGCCTGGACGGCCAGGTCGTCCTCACGTCTGAGGGCGGACCTGTAGGTGGACCCGGCGGCATGACCTTCCTGCGCTGCGACTTGCCCGGACTCTAAAACGGGCAGAGGCGCCGGAGCTCAGTAGCCCGACGGCGCCTCACAACAGCCGTGAAGCTCTGCATGACAACCTTGCCATCCTGCACGAGCAACGTGTCCGTGCCCAGCGGCGCAACGTGTGCGGGACCTGAGGACAGACGACTACAACAGACCGGGTGGAGCCAAGATCTGGGTGAAGCTGACTGACCGTGACCAAGAGGCGCAGCTCTTGCTTGGGAGCAACTTCCCCGAATTCTCCCCCACCATCTCGCCCAACGGTGAGTGGATCGCTTACGTGGCTGAGAACGATGGTGACGACCAAGTCTACGTGCAGTCGTTTCCCGATATGGGGCCCCGCAGAAAGGTGTCGACGGCGGGGGGGCGCCAGCCACTGCAGAGCAGCGGCTGGGTGAAGAGTTCAAAATGGGTGAGTTTGGCCACCTCTTCCAGACGATTGGCACACACTCGGCAAGTCCTTCCTCAACGAACTGGGATGTCCACCCTGATGGAGATCTTTTCGTGTTCGTCGGCGGGCAGAGTTCAGCAGCTGGACAGCAGGCCCGGACTGTGGTCATCAGGAACGCCCTCACCAGACACCGCTAGCCGCACCCACCCCCAAGGGTGGACCCAAATGTATTCATCGATATATAGTTGTGTATGGCAACTACTATCGGCACCCCAAGGAGCGGCTCCACCGCCCTACCCATCCTGGAGCCCACCGTGGATCCAGCGCTGCTCGAAGACGCACTGCATCTGTCAGGTGCTTTGAGTGAGTTGCTCCGCGTAATCCAGTTCCGGGACCGGGACCGGTCGTGCTGCTACGACATCAGCGTGAGCCAGTGCTACGCGCTCAAGGGTATCGTAGAAGCTCGTGCCATGACGGTGAACGACCTCGCCGCGCATCTTTACTTGGACAAGAGCACTGCCAGCCGCATCGCGAACGGTATGGTGGACAAGGGCCTGCTCGTCCGAGAGAGAGACGCTGAGGACGGTCGCGTTGTGCATCTGGTCCCAACGGAGATGGGAGTCGAGATCTTCGAGAAGATCGAGCAGGACCAAACGATCGAGTACGCTGACATGCTCTCTGATTTCGACCCGGAGATTCGTTCGGCAATCACTCGGCTTGTCGCCAGGCTCGGCCGTTCGTTTTCGGCGCGGGTCGAGGTGTCGGGTGGTAGTTGCTGCGTGGTGAGCTGATCGGAGTGCGCGCCGTCACCTCTTTCTTTGACACAACTAGTTGCGGCATCAAACTAATTGGAGAGAATTCATGAGTGCCACACATACCGAGACGGAACAGAAACAGGCCGTCCGCGACCGCTACGCGCGCGCTGCCACAGAAGGCTCTGGATGCTGCGAACCCTCCTGCGGCGGAGACGATACGGCCAGCCCGGCGGAGGACATCAGCCAGATCATCGGCTACTCGAAAGACGAGCTTGCTGACCTCCCGGAAGACGCCAATCTCGGTTTGGGCTGCGGTAACCCCACTGCCCTGGCATCCCTCAAAGAAGGTCAGACCGTTCTCGACCTCGGGTCCGGCGCGGGCATCGACTGCTTCCTGGCCGCGAACCAGGTCGGAGCCTCCGGCACCGTTATCGGCGTGGACATGACACCTCAGATGATCGATCGCGCTCGGACGAACGCGAACAAGGCCGGCTACGACAACGTCGAATTTCGGCTCGGTGAGATCGAGGCAATTCCCGTCGCAGACGGGACGGTCGACGTCATCATTTCGAATTGCGTCCTGAACCTGAGCACCGCAAAAAACAAAGTGCTCGCGGAGGCGTACCGCGTCCTCAAGCCGGGCGGACGAGTCGTGGTCTCGGACATGGTCTCGGACCTACCCGTGCCTCTGGTCCTCCAGGGCGACTTGAATGCGGTGGCCGCCTGCCTGCCCACCTACCGCGATACGTACATGCAGCAGTTCCGCGACGCGGGCTTCGCTGACGTGCGGATTACGGAGGAGAAGCTCTACCCCGCGAGCTACATCCTCACGGACCCCGGCGTCCAAGACTTCATCAGACAGAACCCAGATGAGGAATCCACGCTCACAGATTTCGCAGGATCAATCGCTGGCGCGCATTTCGAGGCGACGAAGTCCTGAGGGTGGGCGCGGCAGGGCGGAACCGTCCTACCGGGTCGATCTAACTCGGGGCTCAGGCCCCGACATTCAGCTTCTACCGAGTGTAGATGGCGATCGCGCCGTTACCCCCGAGGGAGCCGAACTGGAACGAAGCATCAATAGGACTCAACACTTCGATCCTATCGATGATGTTCGGATCCAGATCCCGAATCACCTGATCAGGGTATGGAACGAGGACCCCGTTGAGGGACACTGCTGCGGGCTTGCACCCCTCACCGCCAGAACGCCGACTGACCTCGATGCATACGCTTGGCGTGGCCGCGCCGGTAAACTCGTCGGCTATGTACACATCACGAATCCTCAGACCCGGAGCATTCACGTTCCGCAGCAGGTCGGCGGTGGTGGTGACCCGCGGCAGAAGTGCGTCGATCTCCTCACGGGAGATGAAGTCGGCACGTTTCGCGTCGCCCGCGAGACTCGTCCGACCGAAACGGGTGCGGGCAGTTACGACGAGCCCCTCCACGGCAAGCGCCTCCGTAGCCATAAAGACCTCGATGTCGACAATTTCCTCACTAAAGATCGTTACCGAGTCAGTGCGTCCCGCGAACGCGAGATGGTCCGTCGTGACCAAGTGACGACCAGGCGGCAGATCATCCATCAGGAATCGACCCTCCGCATCTGACAGCGTGCTGCTCGTTGTCCCTTGAACGCGCACCGTCGCGCCCGTGACCGGATCGCCTGAGTTGTATTCCTTTACGTATCCGGAGAGCGTGCCTTCCTGGGACATCAGGAGCACGAGGTCCTGCATCCGAGCGCCTCCCGCAGTAACGCTCGTAACCACGCTGCGCCCCGAACTCATCCCGAAGTGCGCCTGAACCCGGAGCTCAACGGACGCTGGCACGACGCACATCCTGAAGTAGCCTGATTCATCCGTCCGAACTTCCACCGGCCGGCTTCCTAGCCCGCGGCTCGTCCGCTCAGCGGTGACAATGGCACGGGGCATGGCGACGCCCGTCAGTGAATCCGTGACGATTCCGGCGATGACTCCATACCCGGGTCCCGGCTGCTCCGCGAGGCACCAGCCTAGGAGCAACGTTTCGTCAGATGGGACGGCCAGCTCCAGTCGGACAGCTTCTCCGTCGCTAAACGTGACCTGACGAGACGGTGGACTCACACCCAGGGATTGGAGACGGTGGTGGTAGAACGACACCCAATGCGTACCTGCAGGGATCCCGTCAAGCCGGAACTCTCCACGCTCGTCCGCATCCGTGCTCGCGCGGGTCCCGATCACCGCTACCCTGGCACCACCCAACACCGTCATCGCCGTGCTGTCGAAGACGATCCCCGTCAGACTCGCCGTGCCCTCGGACTGGGCAAGAGCGCTCTGTGGCTTGAACGCCAAGAACATGCCGAGCGCGAGCGCTGAAACTGCCTGAATCCTTTTCACCTTTGTCATTCCGTTCCGTTCGTCACATCCGAGAGAGGTAGGTGATCTTCATCACCAGCCCCCGGTCAGAGAGGTTCCACACCCGGTCATCGTCGCCCCGATTCTCAGTAAACACGATGAAGAAGTCACTGCCCGGTCTGTGGATATAGTTGAATCTCACGTTCGTGGAAAACGCTTGAGCGAGACTGTTGTACTGCACTAGGACATTCGTCGACACCTTCGTCGATACTGAATACGTTGCGCGTAGCGATGTAATGTCTGCCGTGAAGGTGCCGTCCGGGACATCCACCGTGTTCCGCGTATACCCCAAGGACATCGACACCTGCGGCAATGGGGCTGCTGTGACCGTCCCACCAACACTCACCAAGTTACCTCCGTGGAACTTCGTGAGCATGCCGTTCGAGTCCAGGTACACCGCCCGGTTCTTCGATGTACCCCCGAACCAACCAATGTGGTCGGCACGATAGCGGCCCACGGGCACATCCACCGAGTCCGTCAGCTGGAATTCCTCGTCCACCACAGTCTCACCCGAGTTCAGCATCAAGGTGAACCGGTCCCCGGACTCCCACGTTGGACTGATCGCGATGCCGCCGACCCAGTCCTGAAGCCGGCCGTCGGAAACGGTGCTTCCGTACCCTCCCCCGCCCCACACGTCGACTTGACGAAGGCCTAAGGCGGAGGGTCGCCAGATCCGACTCCCAAATAGGTCCGTCCGGCGAATATCCTCACGCGTGATGAACCCGGCCTCGGCCGCTGCATTCGGGCTGACTACGTAGTGGTTGAAGAAAGAACCGTACTTCTCACCGTTGTAGTTGTACCCGACGCGGTACGAATAGCCGTCTCCGCCTTCACCCCGCGTGAAGGACTGCGCCCCGTACCACTCCCATACCCAAGCGTCCCCAACCACAAACTGCCCATCGACACCGGCCGACGTATTCCACGTGTCGGCACTCCGTCGGTCCACGATCATCGCGCCGACATAGTTGCTCTCACCCACATCACGCTTCACGCGTGCAACCGAGAAGTTCTCCCGCTCCACCCCGTGCGCCTCTCCGGTCACCACATTCATGAGCCCGACCGTCTGTCCGCCGACGCGTCCCGTGAGACGCGCACCTGCGAGGATCGGGATCTCCCCGTCCTCGGAAAACCCGATCTGGCGGCTGAAGAACAATCGATAGGCCGGGGGCTCGAACGGATTACCGGGAATCCCAAAATCGAAGATGCCAGAGTTCTCGAGAAAAAAGTCCCGCTTCTCTGGGAAGAACAGATTGAACCGTGTGAGGTTCACCTGGGCGTCGTCCACCTCCACCTGTGCGAAGTCCGTGTTCACCGTGAGGTCCAGCAGGAGCCCCGGCCGGAGTTCCGCCTTGATGTCGATCCCTGTCTCGCGTTGCGTCTCGGTGCTGATGACCCCGAAGTCGTCTGCTTTCTGACGTCGGCCGGCCAAGATGAACGACTTCGCCTCCAGGTTCATCCCCTGGGCGGGCAATTCCGTCAGTCCCGCCAGATGCCCTGCGCGGCTTACGCGCACCAAGCCGCCACCTTCCCGCTGCCACGACTGCCACATCGTGTCTTCGTTCTTCCGGCGAATGGTCCGCTGAACATTGAGGCCCCACTCGTGGTCCGGCGCACCGTCGGGATAACGAATGCTGCGCCAAGGGATCGCGAACTCCGCGCTCCATCCATCAGGGGTCTTTGCGGACGCGACCTCCCATACACCGCGCCAGTCGATGTTGAGCTCGCTGCCTTCATCCGTCAGCAGCGCCTCGAATTCCGCACCGTTCGGGTTGGTCGCGAAGATCACTCCGTTCCTATGGTCGTGGAACGGATCGAATATGATCGCCACTCCATCGTCACCGCCGAACTGAAGTCCCGACCCGAAGAACACCGGCTCGATGATCTTGTCGCGCTCCAGGATACGCGCAACAATCGCGTCGGGATCCGAATCGTAGGCCATCACGCCCACGTACAGCATGTCGTCGTTGAAGATGACTCGAACTTCGGTGCGTTCGGAAGCAGGGGCGCCCTCAACAGGCTCCCGCTGAATGAAGTCCGTCATCACATCTGCAGAGGCCCACAGATCCTCCGAGAGAAGACCATCCAGCCGGACCGACTCGATTGCAGTAGCCGGAATCCTCGAGGCCCCGATCCGTCCTTCCTGGGCACTTGCTGGCAGCGCCATGCCCAGGAGGGCTACGGCCGAGAGAAGAGCAGGGGGAAGGAGACGACGCAGCATGCAGTAGATCCGGGACAGTGCGACAAGAGAGCAGGTTCGCAGAAGGGACTAGACTACAAAAAAGAACGACCCAGCTGAGGGAACAATGACTTACCTAGCCTGTGACGCGAGGCTCAGCCCCAGATCTCGAAAAAGTCGACGGCTCCAGCTGCTCCACCGGGTCCGGCCGGTGTCAGGTAGCCGTTCAGCAGGTTCGTCGCTTCACGGATCACAACAGCACGGGGCAGCGGGCCTTCACCCGAGCTGTCCTCGGCATCGATCACCCCGAGAACTGCCAGGAGGCCAAGGCGGACCGCGAGGTCCGGCTGCAAGTGCACGATTTCCTCCCGGCGCGTGAGCAACAGGTCGCCAATGCCTGAAATCAGCGTCCGCCGGAAACGTACGTACGCATCGTCATTACCTCCAGCGGCTCGATCCAAGGACTTGAGATAGGAGGATCGGGAGCGTTGGGCGTCCACGAGGAGCCCAATCGAGCCTTCAGCAAGCTGGGGGAGCTCCAATTCCGACCAATCGCGGGAATCCAGGGCCTCGTGCCACCGTTCAAGGGCCTCCTGCCATACCCGTTCGCCCAAGTACTCGAGAAGGTCGTCCTTTCCCTTGAATCGGGCGTAAAACGAGCCCACAGATGAGCCGGCTCGCTCTACCACTGCGTGCACTGTGAGGCCGTTGGGGCCCTCGTCGTCCAGGATTTCCAGCGAGGCACGCACGATTTTCTCCAGCGTGCGACGCGAGCGCGACTGTTTGGGCGGGTTTACCGTCTTTCGAGTACGATCGTCGAGCGTCATGACTAGAATAGAATTCTAGTTCGCGTTTATGTCAAATATGCGGTAGGTAGAAGGTCGATACGGTGAGGCGAGCTCATCGGACCCGACGAGCGTCATCACTCGACGTGCCACCGTGCTCCGGGTCGAGGCCTAAGTCCGTATCGATCTCGAGTCCTACTTGGTGGCTTCGTGGCGCAACCATCACACTGACTCACCCACCTACATCCTGTGCGAACTACATATGTTTACAAGCTGACGCATACGTATGCTTCATCACACCCATGCCTGTCACGATTCAAGTATTGCAACAAAAAGCGCCTCTCCGCTATTTGACAATGAGGCGCATAGATTTGAAAGGAATCAGGAAAAAACGCTACCTGGGATAGATCGCTCTTCCATCCAAATCGTCTGGCGCTCGGATACCTGCCAGAGCAGCGAGTGTTGGCGCCATATCTACGGTGTACGTCGCGGAATCAGAGGATCCACGCGCCACACCGGCGCCCAGGAGCATGAAGGGCACCCATCGGTCGTACCAATACGGTGTTCCGTGGGTGGTACCGGTGGGATAGGACACGAGATCACCATCGCCAAAACGGTATTCTAGGCCGTAGGGCGACAACGGACGATGCGCCCGCCCCGGGTAGTGCGAATTCCGAAACATGACAGCAAACGAGTCGACCAGTTCACCCCGTGTCAGGTCTTGATGCGTATACGCCTTCTCCACCACACCGCGCTCCTCCAGGAGCTGTGCCGCCCGATCTGCGGTCTCCTCCTGGCTGCCCCCCTCCCGCGACGCCTCTTGGAAGACCTGAGACACCGCAGCCTGTTTCGTTCCGGGGTCGAAACGCTCCGCCTCCATGTTCCCCATCGCCTGCGCGGCCTCGGGAGACGTAGCGACACCATGGTCAGCTGAGATACCGGCGACCCAGTTGCCCTCCCCCACTTGCTGGTCCAGGTAGTCGAAGAAGTCCCCAAGGAGCCGGTCCACATTAATCAGGTTCGATAGCTGTTCCTGACTGAACGGCCCGTACAGGTGCCCCACGTAGTCCGTGGCGGACAATGAGATGGCCAGGTAGTCGACATTGCCCCGCTGGCCCAAATCGAACTCATCGAGTCCGGCTTTGGCCAATGCGATGACCGCGTCGTCCGCCGGAGAATGACTGAGTGCCCAGGCGTTGTGCCCTTGGGGTCCGTCGGCACCGCCTTCTTGCGAAGAGAGGTGGGGGAAGGACGTGTGCTCGGTGTCTCCCTCGTACGTGGCTGCGTCCGCACGGGCCAAGCGCTGGAGCTCAGGTGAAGCCAAGGACTCCCACACCGTTTCGGCGACGATGCCCGGCATCACTTCTTCGTTGAAGCGGTTGAGCCAGCCGGGATAGCTGTTCGCGTAGTGTGTGGAGGTGACGAAGCGGGCCAGCTGCGGCACCAACCAGAAGACGTTGGAGTCCGTCTGACCTGCCAGCGTGATCGCGGAGCGATCCTTCGACGACACTGAGAAAGTTCGCGCGTCCGAATCTTGCGCCCGCATCCAGTCCGCCAAACCGGTGCGCATCAAATTCTTCGGCGATCGTCCCGGCAACCCCTTAACCTGTTCGAAGCCGAGGATAGGACTGTCGAGGTCCTCCACCGCATACATCGGGTTCCAAACACTCCCGGTTCGATGCGACCAGGAATTGGCCACGATGCCGGATCGGGAAGGGAACACACCGGTCGAAAGCGTGGCATGGCCGGCCGCCGTGTGCGTCACAGCATGAGCGTGCGAAGCACTCGTGAAGCGGTATCCGTCGTCTAGAAAACGTCGGAGTCCGCCCGAAAACGCCGACTTGTAACGATCGATCAAGTCGCCCCGGAACTGATCCACCGACACCATAACAACGAGTGTCGGGCTGTCCCCATCCTGCGCACAAGCGGCTGTCGCGCCAATAGTGACGGCGGTAAGAAGGAGTCCCAGCGGAAGGAATCTGCTCTTCATAAACCGGCTCTCTTGCTTCGTGTGTGCTCGATGGTCGGGTCAGGGCCGCCGCAATTGGGTAGAAAAGCTCGGAGGCGGTCGGCTAAACTAGGCCCTAGAACTTTCCCCGCTACGGTGTGACGTAATCCGTGACTAAATCCGTGACTAAATTCATCGCTTCAGTCTTTAGAAGGGCCTTTGGGGGCCCTGTGTTTGGTGGCTGCGATGGTGCAGCCGGTAGTGGGTCAGCAAGTGGGCTCGAACTACCAGCTCCGTTCAGGGGACAAGGTGACGCTCACCCTCTAAGCAGGCTCCGGCGAAGAAATCCCGCAGTTGAGGGGAGAGAGGATCATCGACCGGACGGGGGACATTTTTCTGCCACTTATTGGCCCCACGCAGGTTGCGGGAACCGACCAAGAGGGAATTCGTACGCTCGTTCAGAGCCTATACTCAGATTACTACAGCGATCACGTTGTGCAGGCAAAGGTCGAGCTGAACGTCTCCGTCAGTGGTTCGGTGCGGAACGCTGGGCAGTACTTCGTGTCACCCACCTCGACCATCGTTGATGCGATCAACGCAGCGGGAGGAATGACGGCTGAAGTGACGACGGGTGGCTACAGCCTTCCATCGGACCAAAGCCGCGTTCGTCTTGTCCGAGACGGAGTGACGTCGATCCTCAACCTTCGACCCGACGACATCGCCATTGAGAACCTCAGGATGCCGATCCAATCCGGTGACTGGATTCACGTGCCCAATCGGTCCCGGTCCCGCGTTCGTGACGAGATCCAATTCTGGGGTGGCATCCTCGGCTTCATAACCAACATAGCCGCGATCCTCGTCCTTATCGGGAGCTAAGACACGCATCGACAAGCTTCACGCGATCTGCGTGAAGTGCGGTGACCTCGCTATGCGGATTCAGCACCTGATCGACGGCGAGACCGAACTCGCCATTGCGGATGAGCTCGACACTCAGTCCGCTGGTAGGACTTACATTCGCACATGGTGTGGGCCCAGGCGCCCATCGGTGAACACTCAGGGCGTGGCGAGAGTTGTGTGTGAACTCATCGCCCCCTACCGACCTCGCGTCACGACTCCCCATCGGGCTGGTTGCTCAGCCCGCGGTGCTACTCCATGAGCGGAGTCGCCCGGACTTCCAGGACATCTACGGTCACCTCGCTCGACGGTCTACGGAGATCGCGACCGCGGTGACTCGGGTGCGACTCGGCACCCTGAACCTCACACCCGAGGACCTAGAGACCGTTACGAGCTTCCGCGTCCTCGTTGCCGAAATGAACGCCCTGCAACTGAGCGCCGAGGCTCGCGGGCTTATGAACGACCCTGATCGCGCCTCACGCCTGAGTATGATCAAGAACATGCTCGAGGCTGGCCGCCTGGAGGTCCGCTCCGCTCCGCTCGGCGGATGGTCCCCCGACTTCACCGTATTCTCAGAAGCGGATGGACCGGTTGCGGTGCTCATGGGCTTCCATTGGTTCAAACGACCCTACCCTCACCGCGGACCTGCACTCGCAGCGCTCCACGGCACCACCAGCGCACGCGCAGCAGCCCTTCGCCACTTGGAAGTGTGGGAAGAAGCACACGACGTGGGTCCAGCGGTTTGGAACATCCTCTCACGCGCCTCAAGAGGCACCCGCATCCAGGTCGCCGGGTCCGGTTGACACTATTCAATGGTCCGTCTTTATTTCCATCCCGATCCGGCGTAGCTCAGTTGGTAGAGCAGCTGACTGTTAATCAGCGGGTCACAGGTTCGAGTCCTGTCGCCGGAGTAAGATCAGCACAACGAGTTACGAGAACGGCCACCCCATCGCGGAGTGGCCGTTTCTTGTTGGCACGGTCCGTATAGGGTCCGATGAGACTGATTGCGCGGTTTTCGGCGGCCCGCAACTGATGAGGAGGCTGCCGACCTCGAGGCTCGCCGCCGGTCGCACGGCAAGAGCCCTCGCGCGAACTGTCCTTTTACTTGTCACCATACCGGATTTCCACGCGTGTTACGGCGTGGCTTGACTTGGATCAGCTTTGCTCTGGTGTGCCCACAGGATGCACCGCGGCCGATGGGATGGCCCCATGACTTCTTACGTAGCTCGGTGGGGAGATTACATATGACGGAGCAACAATCTACTGGCGAAGGGCCGCACAGATCTCGCTAAGCCCTAGTCGGACCATCTGTTACGGAAGTCGCCTTGCGATCCATACCGTACGGTAGACAGCGGTGCCCACCGTGCCGATCGCTACAAGCGTGATCAAGCCGAACAAGACCGTACCGTCTTCCCAGCCCATGCGTGCAGACACGGCCGGGTCCAAAATGCCGCCGAAGCCCACAGAGAGAAGCCGCTCTGCGCGCTGCATAACGCCCTTTGTGCACACAACTCCCACACTCTCGCCACGGGCCCGCGCATAGCTCACCAAGAGCGACCCCCCCAGTGCAGTGGCCACCAGAGCGACGGCGATGGCGGAATCCCGGAAGAGAACTGCGAGTCCGACGAACGCCCCAACCTCGGCAAACCGATCCAGGGTCGAATCAAGGAAGGCGCCGCGGTCTGAAGCGAGCCCCCGGGCTCGAGCGATCCGTCCATCGAAGACGTCAGCAGTGCCACCCAACAAGACAGCCCACCCTGCCAACACGACGTGTCCAGTCGCAAAGCCATATCCCCCCGCGATGCCAAACGCGACACCCAACACGTTGAAGGCGGTCGGGTGCAGACCCATGGCGAGAAAGAGCCTCTCAAGCGGGCCGATGAACCAATAGAACCAGGTTCGGATCAAACCCCCGAGAACAAAGCCGCCGCGGTCTCCGATCTCCAGGGGATCTTCACGGTGCCGAGCTCCAGTAGCCGCGAACACGCCCATGGTCAGAAAGGCGAATGCGAGAATGCTCACTAGCACCATCATGTCGGTTCTCATCGGGTGATCTCGCGAGGGGGGCGATTACGTAAGAAGCGGACAACTCGGGGCCACAAAAAGAGGAGCGGCCACCGTCGTTCCAGCGCGGTTAGTTCGATCTTCGTTCCTGAATGCCGTTCTGCTTTTCGTACCAAATAGGGCAACCAGTTGTCGAAAGTTACGATGTGCTTTAACCAACGTGAGGTCGCCCGGACCTTCGAACGCCAAAAGTGTCCACGCCAACGTCGGGCAACCGATTCGCTCGCCGGAGCGACCAACGAGAAGCCCTCCGCGGACCGGACCATAAGCCCCGAGCGTTCCGCCCCGAGGAGTACCGGACCGAAGACGGATTGAAAGTGGTCCACCTGTGCATTGAAGATGGATTCAGACCGGTTCTTGGCCTCAGGCCGGATCTCACCCTGGTAACAAATCTCCAACAGCCGTTGGCCCAGGCCCGCCCCGTCCACCGGCTCGGTCAAATAGGGCGACATCCAGTCCAACACCCGCCCATGCGCAGCTGAGACGAGGTCGTTCAGCCACGCCCGTTCTTCAGGCGTCGCCGCCCACACCTGCCCCACTCTCTGGACGAGTCGGCCCAACAGGAAGTGATCCTTAGGGTTCGGCCCGAGCGCCTGTTCAAGGTGTTGCTTGCTCACGATCAGACACTTGGCGAGTCCGAGTTCCCGGTCGTCGGGCGCGTAAGCGATCGTATTCGGCGGCAGCACGTTCGCCATGGAGGACATCAGCCAAACCCACCGCCGCATCCCACCGGATCTCCGCAAAGCGGAGTAAAAGGCCCGATACGAGCCCACAACGACCATGAAATCGAATGCGCTATTTCGGTCGGGGTTCGTCCCATGCAAGTGTGAACCATACAGAAGTACCGCCCTGACGGAGTCCGACGTGTCCAGAACGAGACGATCTGCGAGGTCCCGAACCACAGGGTACCAAGGAGCATCGGCGGCTGGGTGGACGCCCGAGGTCACGCGACCGGCCCCCCCCGCATCTCTTGGAGCTTCTCCACCATGCTCTGCCGCAGTCCTTCGACAAACGGGGCAGCATCAGCTTTCGGGTCGGTCCATTCGAATTCGCCGACGTATTCCATTCGAGCGTCCAGCGTGTCCATGCTTCCCAGGAGGTGCTTGAATTTGGCGTGCTGCCAAAGGCCATCCACGACGAAGGCGTGAACCTTCCAAGTACGCGCACGCAGGATCAACCCCAGACCCGCCGGGCGGAACGGTCCGATCTCCCCATCCTTGGACCGCGTCCCCTCAGGATAGATGAGGATAGGGACATCCGTTTCCCGGGAGATTTTCCGAAGCTGCTTGAGCATTCGTCGGGCATCCCCCGTGTTTGCTGAAGGGTCCACCCACGGGTATTGATACAGCCTGCTCAAGTGCGAGATTAGCGGGATAAAACGAGTGTAGCGGCGACGAGTGACAACACGAAGGTAGCCGCTAGTGAGTGTCTTGACCCCGAGCGGAAGATCGAGCATCGACTGGTGGTTCATGACGACCAACACGCCAGGCTCGCAAGGGATGGTGCGATCCGGATGAGGAAGGGACGCACCTCCGATAACTTCGAAAGGCCTCGTCACAAGCCAGGCCAAGTACTGAAGCCAGGAACCCAACACGCTGATCCGGCTCTGGGGTCGGAGCCACAGCCATGGGCCGACCAAGAAACGTTGGACGAGATCGGACAGCAGCATGCCCAGACAGGTAACGATCAGGGCCAAGTAACCTCGGAGTAGCTTCAAGCGCTATCGCCTCCGGGGATCGACGAAGAGCAGGGCATAGAGCGCACGAACGTGCGGCGGACGGCAAACGCTAACCGGACCCGCCGACCAGCATCAAGGCGAATAGATCAATGGATGATAAGGGCTACACCTACTACGGCTTCAAGAACTGTGTCGGAGGGTTCTTCGAGATGCCCACGTCGGACGCTCGCAAACTCCTTCCGAAGCACCTTGAGCCGCTCGAGATGCAGCACGAGCGGAGCATCTTGGCGCTGACTTGCTTCGAGTTCACCGAAAGTGAAGTCGGGCACTACTTTGAGGTCGTCCTAGCCGTGATTGTCCCGCCCATGGTTGAGCCTGGCAAGCCGCTCCCAAAGGCCGCGTTCTACCCGTTTTACGTCGGGGTGACCAGCGCAGCCGCGCGCGAACATGCAACGGAACGTTGGCATCTTCCGCACTTTATGGGAGAGCTCGACATCGCCATGAACGAGTTCGACGACCGCATGGAAGTCGAGGTTCGCGACGGCGACAAGCCAGTGCTCGACCTCTTGGTCACAAAGCACAAGTACGTCCCCTCGAAAAACCTGTACAACGCCTTTATGGTCGACGCTGACTCAGATCGAAAGTTCAAGGCCAACATCTACATGGGGGGGCCCCACTCCGAGCACGAAGAGGAGACGGGGTCGCTCACCCTCTACGAGCACGAGATGACGGCTGGACTGACGATCGACGACGTCAACACGTACCCATTCCGCGAACAGTGGTACCAGGCCGGCTTGCAGACCTTCGAGCCCTTGCTGGAGATCTGATCTCGGTGCCAGGCCACTTCGTCATTTTTAACCCCGCCTCGGGCCGGGGGCGCGGCCGAAAACGCATCGACGTCTATCGGCGTCTGCTGGAAGCGCAACTCGACGACGTGACATTCGTGACCACAACGCGGCCTGGTGAGGAGCGGGAACTCGCCGACCGTGCGGCAGGCGAGGGTTTCGACGTTGTTGTGGCGGTGGGCGGAGACGGCACGTGGAGCAACGTGGCAGATCGCTTGCTCAACCATGACCGAACTGATGTGGCGCTGGGGATCCTACCCAACGGCACGGGAAACGACTTCGGTCGCAGCCTCGGCCTCGACCCAATGAACGCGGCTGAAGCGGTGAACTCCCTGGCCAGTGGGAACCGGCGCCGCGTCGATGTAGGTCGCATCGACACGCCTACCGCCTCCGAACACTCGCCGGAGCAGAGCGAATCCCGCCACTTCTTGAACCTGGTCGGCTTTGGTTTCGATGTCGCCGTGATCGACGCAGCGTCTCAGGCTCGGTTCCTCAAGGGCGAGCTGTTGTACAAAATCACAGCGCTTCAGCAGCTCTTCAAATTTCCGGGACTCGACCTGGAGCTCGCGGCCGGGGATGGGACCGAACGGTCCGGGCGCCACCTGATGTTGACGGTGTCAAACGGACGTTTCTTTGGCGGAGGCTTCCCGATCGCGCCTAAGGCGACTGTCGAGGACGGACTGCTGCACGCCTGCCAGATCCAGGACGCACCGCCACTGACCCGCCTGAAGCTCTTCAACATGGCCGAGCGCGGACGGCATGTAGAATTGGAACGAGTCGAGGTGCTCGACGACATATCCTTCACGGTCACCTTCCCAGAGCCTCCTCGATTCGAGGTCGACGGGGACATTCGACGGGCTTCCGATCAATCGATCGTGATACGTTCGCTACCCGCCGCCCTTGAAGTGATCGCGCCGCCAGTCAAGTAGCGCAGGCGCACGACCGTAACCCGTAGTCCGACCGGTACTTACGCACCCTCAGTGGCAAGCAGCTTCAGCTTTCGCCAAACTCCGCCGCCGTAGCCCACGAGCTTCCCATCTGCGCCGACCACCCGGTGGCAGGGGACAACAATGGCCAGAGCATTCAGGCCATTGCAACGGCCAATCCCGTGCTGACCCCTATACCGACTCCGAACGAATAACCGGTGGCCGAGCCTCTACGCCTCAATCTTCCTGACTGAGCGTCCCAGCGAAAAGGCGATAACGCTCTTCACCCAGTTGTCGCGCGTCTTCTTCGTCGTGACTTACTAGGACGAGCGGCACCCCTCGCTGCTGTGTCCAAGACCGAACCACCTGACACAGCTCCGCGCGGAGCGGCCGGTCGAGGGCAGAGAACGGTTCGTCGAGTAGGAGGATGCGGGGCTCAGCAATTAGAGCGCGTCCCAGAGCGACGCGCTGCTGCTCTCCCCCTGAGAGTCTTTTTGGTCTTCTGTCCAGGAGCGGCGTGATTTGGAGAAGATCTGCAATCTCTGTTACGGACGCCTCCGGTTCCGCTCCGTAGGTCAGGTTCTCTCGTACGGAGAGATGCGGGAAGAGAAGAACGTCTTGCGGGACCCAGCCCACGTTCCGCTCCCATGGGGATACCCAGGCACCCGACGAGGAGTCTTGCCATACCTCCGACCTGAACGTCACACACCCGCGGGCTCTGCGTTCGACTCCCGCCAGAATCCTGAGAAGGGTGCTCTTTCCAGCGCCTGACGGCCCGACGATCGCGACGGCCTCCGTTCTCGTATCCAGTGAGACGCAGAGGTCGGTGCCCGAGAGCTGGAGCTCGAGCTCCAGCTTCAATCTGAAGGCGTCAGCGGCCATGACGGTCCTCCAGTCTCTGCTTCTGCCGACGCGACAAGACCTCGAATCCAAAGAGCGCCAGCAGCGAAACAGCGACGCTCGCACCCACGAGAATCCACACTTGTTCCTGTCCCTGCGGGGACTCCAATAGCGTGTATACTGCTAGCGCGATGGTGCGGGTCGACCCCTCGACATTTCCTGCCAGGACCACAGTCGCCCCAAACTCTCCGAGGGCCCGCGCGAAAGCGAGCACGGCACCAGCCGCGATGCCTGGGAGAGCAAGCGGAAGAGAGATCCTGAGGAACGTGCGGCGAGGCGTCGCGCCGAGTGTGGAAGACAATTCTTCGTACTTCGAATCGATTGCCTCGAACGCTCCGCGGATCGAGATCACGTAAAGCGGCATCCCTACGACGAACGCGGCTAAGGCAGCCCCGAGCAGGGTGAATGGGACCGGCAGGCCCAGGCTGGCCAACGCACCGCCGAACGGGGTGTTCGTTCCCAGCACGCTCAGCAGCAAGAAACCAGTTACCACAGGTGGCAGAACGAGCGGAGCAAGGACGAGCGCCGAGACGATCGACTTTCCGCGGAAGTCCCACCGGGCCAACACCCATCCGAGCCCTATCGCCGGTACGAGCCCGACCAACGTGGCCAACAACGCCACGATCACCGACAGACGAATGGCGGATCCTACCCCGGGCCCCTCGAGTGACGAACCGGAGCGCGCTTGCTCAGCGTCAGAAGACTCACTGGACAACTGAAAGCCGGCCGCCTCGAAGACATCCGCAGCCTCAGTGGAGGCTAGAAAGGCAACAAACGCACGCGCGACATCCGGGACATCGCTGTCTACCAGGGGCGCCGCCCAGTACCCGATGTGGGGGTGATCGCCCGAGTCGAAAACAACCGCCAGCGCTACATCCGAGTCTTGGAGGGCATCCGTGCGATATACGACCCCGGCCGAGACCTCACCGCGTGCCACCCACTCAAGCGTCCCCCTCACGGAGCCGCTCCGTACAACCTTCGGTTCCACCTCCGCCCAGACCCCATGCGCCTCCAACGCGGACCTAGCATACCGGCCCGCGGGGACATTCTCCCCAGCCAGAGCGATACGTGTAACGCCCCCCAGCTGTTCCGCCGACGCGATACCGCTCGCCCCAGCAGGGACAATCGCTACCAAGTCGTTCGATGCGATCTCGAGCGCCGTGCCCGCGAGCACGGCACCGCGCTCGCGCAGCCATTCTATCCACTGGAGATCTGCGGAGACGATCACATCAGCGGTGGGGTCCCGTACGGCCTGCGTAGCCGCCCGGGATGTGGCGCTGAATGAGAAGGCGACGGGCGCTCCACCTGTCCGTTCCCACGCGAGTGCCAACTGAGGAAGAACGTCGGCCAAACTCGCTGCCGCAAGCACAAGAAGGGCAGAATCCTGCGCTTCTGCAGTGGGGTTGGCACGCACAGGGACGGCTAGGGCGAACGCCAGCATCCAACCAACGCCAAAGATGGTCAGAAGGCGGCGTGGGGGCCGCGAGCGGGATGTTGGGTCGTTGGTGTGCACGGGGCCGCCACGGTACCGACTCGGCATACCTCAGGTCAACGGCGGACCTTGCTCCGGTCTCCGCTCCGTCCTTCCTTTCTCCCATGAGTCCTCACCCCCCGGGCGTCCCCCGCGCCGAAACGATGATCGACGTGCGTAGCTCGGAGCTGGACGCCTTCGGTCATGTGAATCATGCCGTCTTCTTGAACTATCTTGAGCACGGCCGCTTCGAAGCTCTTGAGCAGGCCGGGTTCCCTTGGTCCGTACTCAACGACCGCAATTGGGGGATCTTCGTGGTGCGTATCGAGGTCGACTATGTCGCAGAAGCCAAGCGCGGAGACGCACTCATCGTGAGGACTTGGGCTGACTCCTTCCGCCGCACCAGTATGATTCTCGAGCAGGAGATTGTGCACCGAGACGACCCTTCCGTGGTTACCACCCGAGCACGTGTGACCGCTGTCTGGGTGGGTCCCGACCGAAAGCCGATGCGAGTTCCCAGTGAGGTCCGTGTTGGGCTGACCGGCGCAGAGAGCTGACAAGGCGGGAGACCCATGCCGAGCCCTAACCTCCTGCGGGTCGGAAACGACGTCGTCGACCTCACGCACGTTCGAACTCGCGATAAGAGCTCCGACGAGCGATTCCTTGCACGGGTCTTCACGGACTCCGAACGGGCGGGCATCCGACGCGCCCGGGACCCGGATCTCGACGTCTGGTGCCGATGGGCCGCCAAAGAAGCGGCGTTCAAGGTGGTCTCGAAGCTGCTCGACTCGCCTCCCACGTTCGCGCACACTTTGTTTGAAACGGAGTGGGTCAGTGAGTCAGAATCGGCCGAGCACACTGGTGTCGTCTCCTATGGAGACCGGCTCATTTCCATTCAGTTGGAAGCTCGACCCGGCTCCCTCGTGCACTCCATCGCCTGGAGCAGGCCTGACGAGGGCGGCCGGCCGAAGTTGTTCACGCATGTGGGGTCTGTCGACGACCGGGGGATGCCTTGGGGTGCAGACACCGCCGAGTTGGAGCGCAGTCTGACTGACCGCGAGTTAGCCGCGGTCCACTCGCGTGCATCGGCAGCGGTTCGCGTGGGAGCCAAGTCCATGTTGGCAGATGTGTTGACAGTGGACGAAAACGATATCGAGATCGTGTGCGCTCCGGGTGCGATCGGCCGAATGCCTCCCTTTGTGTTCTTGAACGGGAAGCCCGCTGGTGCGGACGTGTCGCTGACCCACGACGGGTCTTGGATCGCTTGGGCGGTGTGGGCCCGAACAGGTGAGTAGAGGCTAACGCCTCGCGCTACCTATTGTTCGGCCTGTAGTTCATCCGGACCGACAGTCCAAAGCGTTGATAGTACGCATTCCCGATGTCGGTTTCTGCCCGCGTCCAGCCCACGCGGATGGCTCCATCCAGGTTCACAGCCATGGGTCGCCCCACCTGCACATAGGCAATCGATGCGTTGTCGGCTTCTTCACCTGGGACCAGCGGTCCAACTCGAAGCGTTCCAGGCCCGACCCCACCGTCGTTGTCGCACGCTGTGCCGACACCCGCCACGACCAGTGTACAGACGACTACAGCCCACCCCCTGCGGAATCGCGAGGCAGGGGCTTGCCTCGAGTCAGTCAGTCGGACAGTGTCTTGGCGATGAATCATCGTGATCAGTTGAAACAGCTTCTCGTCGAACGGTCTTTAAGGCTTGGCGATTTTACACTCGCGAGCGGAGCACGTTCGAACTACTACATCGACGCGCGTCCCACGACCATGAGCGCAGAGGGTCAAGTGCTCGTTGGCCACGTTGCTCTCGCACTGCTCAAAGAGAGCGGCCTAGAGCCGACGCACGTGGGAGGTCTGACCATGGGTGCAGACCCGATCGCGTACGCCGTCGCCCACCGAAGCTTCTTGGATGGGCACCCGATTGACGGCTTCTCCGTCCGCAAGAAAGCGAAGGAGCACGGTACGGGCCAGCGCGTAGAAGGCGGCGTAACGCCCGAGTCACGGTGCGTCATGGTCGAAGACTCTATGAGCACGGGGAAAAGCACGCTCGCAGCTGTACAAGCGGTCCTCGAAGTGGGCGCGTCAGTTCTCGGCGTACTAACAGTGGTCGACAGATCAGAAAATGCGACTGCCCTCTTCGAATCGGAAGGACTTCCGCTTCTGTCGATCTTCACCGGAAACGAAATCCTTGAGGCCGCTAAATCAGCAAGCCTAGAGGACCAGGCTTAGTCCAGAAGCCGCAGCGGCATCACGAGGCTCAGATAATCGTGATCATCGCCTACAGGCTCAATCGTAGCAGCACGCTCGGGCGCCTTGAACCTGATATTGACCTCGTCTGTCGGCATATACCGAAGTACTTCAAGTAGGTAATTCGCGTTGAACCCGATCTCGAGTTCTTCACCGTCATAGCCCACTTCCAGCTCGTCGTGTCCCTCACCCAAATCGGGCGTGAGCACATTCAGGTGAACCCGGTTCGGTTCGAATTTCAGGCGGATCCGGTGCGTCTGATCGGACGCAACAACCGCCATCCGGCGGACAGCTGACTCGAGCGCCTTCTTGTCCACCGTCGCTACTTTGTCGTTGTCACGTGGGATGACCTGGTCGTAGTTCGGGTAGGTACCCTCAATCAGGCGCGTATACACCTCAGTGTCACCTGCGCGGAACCCGAGGTGATTTCCACTGCGCGCGACTTGAAGCTTGTCGTCGTTTTTGAACAAGCGCTGCACCTGCTGAAGCGCACCCGGTGGTACGATGAAATCAGCGGACGGTGCCCCACTTGATTCTGCCGGAACTCCCATTCGTGCAAGACGGTGTCCATTGGTGGCGACCATCCGCATGGAGCCGTCACGCAACTCCCAAAGCACACCGTTTAAGATCGGCCGACTCTCTTCGGTCGAGACAGCGAATGATGTGTGATGGATCAGTCCATTCACGTCCTTCCCGGTAACAGTCCAGCATTCACTGAAGTCCACCTCGGCCAACGTCGGAAACTCATCCGCCGGAAGACCATTGAGCTTGAAATGACTACGCCCACATTTGAGCTCAATCTGCTCTCCGCGCGTAGCAACCTCCACAGGTTGATCGGGAAGCTCTTTAGTGATTTCAGAAAGCTTCTTACCGGGAGCGGTCAGACTCCCCGCTTCGGTCACATCTGCGGGGACCTTGATCCGAACAGCAACATCCAAATCGGTGCCGCTCATCCATACACCGTCCTCCTTCGCTTCAAAGAGGATGTTCGAAAGGACCGGCAAGGTCGTCTTCGAAGGGATGCTCGCAGAAACTGCAGCGAGGCCAGCATGAAGGTTCTGACGTGTGATCGTAAAGTTCATCGAACTGTAGCTCCTGAGACCGCGGACTCACTGCCTTCGACGGCGCGAGTTCGTTCGTTTTCAACGCAGCTAGATACTATGTCTCTTCTTATTTAAAAAACATAGTAGTAGTAGGGGGTGTGGATGTGTGGATTGTACGGCGGCGGACTACCCGTTCGTACTGTGGCCACAGCGTCTTATGCTGAGTTGTAACACAGTGGAATCTTGGTCGATAACCTCGAGGTTTCCCACTACAGCCGGGCTCTGACGCAGGGTGTGTGTGGGAAAGGCACAGTTTTTCCACGTTTCCAACATCAGCCGTGGAAAGCCTCACGCATCTCCTCACGGGCGTCGTCGACCTGTTTTCTGAAGGACGGATCCTTCTCCATTTCGTTCTCGACCTTCCGAATCGAGTGAATCACGGTCGAGTGATCTCGCCCTCCGAACAACTCGCCGATTCGAACCAACGAAGTGCCGAGGGCTTCCTTGATGAGGTACATGGCGACCTGACGTGGAACGGTGAGGTCTTTAGTCCGCCGTTTGGACGCCAAGGCTTCGGGCCTCACGCGCCAGCGCCGGGCTACCGTTTCTCTGATGCGCTCCGGCGAGAGAATCGGGCCCTCGTCTCTGTCTCTGCCGAGCACACCTTTCAGGGCCGTCCTCGCGAGCTGCGGGGTGATCTCCTGGTGCGTCAGGGACGAGTAAGCCAAAAGCTTGATTACCGCCCCTTCGAGTTCACGGACGGAGGCTGTGCATGAGTGGGCGATGTATTCAATCACCTCGTCATCCATTGAGAGCCTGTCGTCGGCTGCCTTTTTCCGAAGAATGGCCATACGGGTCTCGAAGTCCGGCGGTTTTACGTCAACCACCAACCCCCACTCGAATCGGGACACGAGACGATCCTCAAGACCATCGATCTCTTTTGGAGGTCGATCACTCGTGAGGATGATCTGCTTTTGGGCGTCGTAGAGGGCGTTGAATGTGTGGAAGAACTCTTCCTGCGTGCGTTCTTTGCCCCGCAGGAAGTGAATGTCGTCCACCAGAAGAAGGTCCATTCGGCGATATCGCTGGCGAAATTCAGCCATCTCACCTTTTCGAATCGACGAAATCAATTCGTTGGTGAATTGCTCGGACGAAACGTAGGCGACTCGGGCGTGCGGGTTGGTCTCGACGATCCGGTGACCGATCGCGTGCATCAGGTGTGTTTTTCCGAGCCCGACTCCTCCATAGAAGAAGAGGGGGTTGTACATCTTGGCAGGCTTGTCAGCGACAGCTCGGGCCGCTGCCGCAGCGAGTTGGTTGTCCGAGCCCACGACGAAGCGGTCGAAGGTGTAGCGCCCGTTCAGCGACGGCTTTGGCGGTAGGGGCTCGGGCCTCGGCGAGTTGGACAGAGAGTAGGCCGGCCGGTCCGAGAACTCGATTGAAGGGACTGGCATGGGCGAAGGACTGTCCGAACAGGACACCTTGATCGTGATTGGGCGGCCCAAGAGCCGTTCCGCCGCGCCGGCGAGAAGCGGAGCGAACTTGTCTTCCAGCCATTCTACGTGGAATCGGGACGGTACCTCGACGTGCAGTTCGTCGTCGGTGAGCGCGATCGCAGAAGCAGGGGCAACCCAGGTGAGGTAGCTGTGTTCCGGAATGGATCCCCGGGCGTTTTCTTGAATCCGAGCCCAAAGTTCGGCCGCTGTCAGTTCCATCGCGCCCCCGAAATCGGCGCCCCGCATAGCATTCCGGCGGGAAGCGTCGTTATCAAGAAGGGCGAAAGGACCATGAGCGGCGGGCTCTCAGTGAATTGTGGTTGGTTCTCACGGGACCCCCGATTAGGGGGCGCCGAACCTATTCAGGGTGTGTGGAAAAGTCAAACTATGTCAGTGATAGTGCGGCCTTTCGATGGTTTTGCACACCAGGCATATTGGCCGTTGACGTGTTCTGAGGCCCTAGACTATCTTTTCAAGCTCGTTTATAGACGTAAGAACACCGATGGATTGGGCTACTCGCCATGATGCCAACATACAGGCCGCGGAACCGCAAACGGATCAACAAGCACGGATTTCGTGCGCGAATGAAGACGACAGGTGGCCGCAAGGCACTCAACCGCCGTCGCAACAGGGGACGCTCGCGTCTCGTGGTGACGATCGGCCGCAAGTAGACGGTCGGTTGCCGGAGCGCGGAGAGCGCCTGCCCCAGGGCGCGCGCATACGGCACAGCAATGAAATCCGGGGGTTGTTGGAGCGGGGGAAGCGAAAGAGGACTCGACTGATCGATGTCTTCTTCACGTCTTCCCCCGCTTCGCGTTCCCGGATGGGAGTTATCGTCCCGAAGCACGGGCGGAACATCGTGGATCGAAACCGCCTCAAGCGGCGTCTTAGAGAAATCTGCCGTAGGGATGTCTTGACGCGGTTGGATGAAGGTGGAAAGCCGGGCGACGTATTGATTCGGGCACGCCGGGAAGCTTATGGAGCAGGGTTCGACGACCTGCGTAATGAGGTACACAAGGCGATGGAGGGGTTTTGGTCGGACGAATCCTGATTGGGGTGATCCGCTTGTATCAGGCGGCCGTCTCGTCGTGGACCCTGGCTACGTGCCGCTTTACTCCAACGTGTTCGACATACGCAATTGAAGCAGTCCAGTCGCACGGTTCTGTCCGAGGCGGTTGGATGGCGATTCGACGCATTACGTGGTGCCACCCGTGGGGTGGCCACGGATACGACCCAGTACCGATCGATCATTCCTCTGAAACGCGCGAACCAGCGACGAAGTCGTCCGTTGGTTCGCATCGATAGACAGACGCCATGAACACCGAAGTAAGGTTCTTATTGGCCATCGGGCTCATGCTCGCGGTCCTCGTCGGCACAAACCTGATGTTCCCCCCTGTCATACCGGAGGAGGGATTGGTGGCCGATAGCCTCGTGGCTGGGGCGCCGCCGGTTGAGTCGGTCAGCGGTGTTTCCGGAGGGGTGGTACCCAGCGGGGCCGAAGCCTCTTCTGCGATTCCGTCGATACCGACTCAGCAGGACCCGCTCACGGTTGCTGGACAGGCCCCTGTTGAGCAGGCAGTCGACGGGCAAGCGACTAGCAGCAGCGTAGCGCCGGAACAGAGAGCGATTGTTGCGACCCCGTTGTTCAATTTTGAATTCTCCAACTATGGCGCGCGACTACATTCGGCAGTGCTCACCCAGTTCGACGCGTTGAACCGAGAAGGGTTGGTCGACCTGATGCCGGATGGGGCGGACGGGTATCTGGGGCAGAAGCTTGTCGTAGGCAGCGACACCGTAGATCTGAGCCGGGTGGTGTTCGATGTAGAGCCCGCGGCCGGCTTCACATTGGCTGAGGGTGACTCGGCGCGTACACTGCGATTCTCGTATCAGCACCCGACGAGCCCCTTCACGTTCCAGATCGAGTACGAGTTCCTTCCCGAGTCCTATCAGGTTGTGGTCCGCGGATCCTCGGCAGGATTAGAGCGTCCGTTGCTTGTAACGGACCTCGGAGATGGTATCGCGTTCGCCGAGGCTGACTCGGCGATGGAAGCCCGTTCGATGGCTCACGTGCACAACCATCTACAGGAAGGCATTCAGTCGACCATTCATGAGAAGGCCGAGCCGATGCTTGTGGAAGGGCCGCTCGTATGGGCTGCCTTCCGGAGCAAGTTCTTCGTATTTGCTCTACTGGCCGGGGAGACCGAGGTCGTCGAAAGTGAAGCGAGCTACCTGGGTGGGATGTTGGTTCAGGAGAGCCAATTCGATGGCCGGGTGCGGCTTGCAACCGCGCAATCGCTGACCGCCGGTGGCGAGTTCGGGTATAGGCTGTTCATGGGCCCCCAGGATTATGCGCTCCTAAACTCGCTTGGGCAGGGCATGGAAGAAGTGAACCCGTACGGCTGGAAGTTCTTCCGACCTATCGTACGTCCATTCGTGTCCGTGATCATGAAGATCCTCACCTACCTGCACGGCACTTTGTCGCTTGGGTATGGATGGGTCCTCATCATCTTCGGGGTGATGATGCGGGTCGTGTTGTTCCCGTTGAACCACAAGGCCATGAAGGCGCAGCTACGGAACATGGCGGTCCAGCCGCTCCTGAAAGAGATCCAAACGAAGTACAAGGACCAGCCCGAGAAGCTTCAGAAGGAAATGATGAAGCTGTATAAGGAGCATGGATTCAATCCGTTGGCGGGTTGTCTCCCGATGCTCATTCCGTGGCCGGTGCTGATCGCGCTCTTCTTCGTGTTCCAGAACACGATTGAACTGCGCGGTGTGCCATTCCTTTGGATGCCAGATCTGTCGGCTCCGGACCCGCTCTACCTGCTTCCGGTGTTCTTGGGGCTATCGATGTTCTTGATGCAGTACGTGAGCTACAAGTCACTCGATGCTCCGAATCCGCAGATGAAGATGATGATGTACCTCATGCCTGGAATGATGGTCTTCATCTTCTTCAATTTGGCGAGCGGATTGAACCTCTATTACGCGACGGCTAATATCGCGACGCTCCCGCAGCAGATATGGATTGCGAATGAGCGCAAAAAGATGAAGGGCCAACCTATTCCGAAGGCCAAGAAGGATTGACGCACGCGCCGGGGAGGCTGCCCGGCGTGGGCTTCCCGCGATGACTCAGGACGTAGATACGATTGCCGCGATTGCGACCGCATCAGGGATGGGTGCGATGGCAGTAATTCGCATCTCAGGGCCGGACGCGGTTGATATGTTTCGCCGGATCGTGCCGGAGGCCCAACCGGATCTTGTGCCGCGGTATGCGACCATGGTGGAGCTTCGGGATCCGGAAAGTGGGGCCCTACTGGATCGGGCAGTCGGCACCTTGTTCGCGGCGCCCGCAAGCTACACGGGTGAGGATGTCATCGAGCTGTCGTGTCATGGCGGCCGCCTGATCCCGCAGCTGGTGCTGGATGCGTGCCTGGCGGCCGGCGCGAGACGTGCGGAGCCTGGGGAGTTCACCCGCCGGGCTTACTTGCGCGGTAAGCTGGATTTGGTGCAGGCCGAGGCCGTGGCGGACCTGATCGAAGCGCAGAGCCGAGCACTTCATCGTGCGGCATTGGGACAACTGGACCGTGGACTGTCAGAACAGGTCTCTCAGTTGCGGGAGGAGATCGTGCGGCTCGAAGCACTGCTGGTCCACCATATCGATTTCCCCGAAGAAGACGATGCACCTGTGCCGGTGCACGATATCGCACGGGTCGCGGACAATCTCACCGATCGTATGTCGCATCTTCTTGCGACCGCCCCGGAGGGTGAACTCCTCCGAGAAGGGGCTCTGACGGTCCTGGCTGGTCGGCCGAACGCAGGGAAATCGTCGCTCTATAACGCACTACTCGGACACGAACGAGCTATTGTCACGGAAGAGGCGGGCACGACCCGCGATGCGATCGAGTCGGTGGTGCAGATCGGCAGCTTTCCGTTTCGCTTGGTAGACACGGCTGGGCTCCGGGAATCCGAGGGCCGGGTCGAGCAGTTGGGCATCGAGGTCGCTCACCGCTATGTAGGAAATGCGGATATGGTGCTGTTCTGTGTCCCGGCGGACGGGCTGCTCCTTGATGAGGATCGAGCCTTCATCAATGGTGTTACAGCGCCAGTGGTCTTGATGCGCACGAAGAGTGATCGGTGCGCTGGGGTACTTCCGGAGTGCGCGGACGTTGACGGTGTTCTCCATGAGATCTTTGTGTCCGCACTCACGGGTGCGGGATTGGACACGGTAAAAAACGTGCTCCCGTCGCTGGTATACGGCGGGCTCGTGAAAGCGGAACCGGAAGCTCCGGTCCTGACGCGTAGGCGGCATGCGCGGGCCATGGAACTAGCGAGGGACGAGGTCGTTAGTTTCGGGGTCGCGCTCAGGGATGGTTTGCCGCCGGAAGTGGCTGCGACACATCTCCGACCCGCGGAGACCGCTCTCGAGGAAATCCTCGGGGTCATTTCTGTCGAGGACATACTCGACGTTGTCTTTAGAGAGTTCTGTATCGGAAAATGACTGAAGTCATCGAAGAGGGTTTTGAGATCCACGGATTCCACGTTCACGGTAAGGTTCAAGGCGTGGGGTTCCGCTGGTGGACTCGCCGTGTGGCCCTTCGCCTGGGACTGTGTGGTCTTGTGAGAAATCTCCCGTCCGGGGTAGTAGAGGTGCATGCGGGGGGTGCGCCCGCTGACCTGAAGCAGTTCGAGTTTGCGCTCGCGGCGGGGCCTCCGATGGCCCAGGTGAGCAAGGTGGAGGTAGTCCAGCCGGACGAATCGATTTCATGGGACCGCTTCCTCATCGAGAAGAAGTGAGGTCCTCCTACGACGTAATCGTCGTTGGGGGCGGTCACGCAGGTACGGAAGCCGCTGCCGCTTCGGCGCGGGCGGGCGCCGCCACACTGCTTGTGACTCCCGATTTGTCGCGAATCGGACAAATGAGTTGTAACCCTGCGATTGGTGGCGTTGCCAAGGGTGTTGTGGCTCGTGAAGTAGATGCCCTCGGGGGCGTGATGGGTCAGGCCACCGACGCTTCTCGGATTCAATTCCGGATGCTGAACAGGTCGAAAGGCGCAGCGGTGTGGGGGCCGCGGGCACAGTGTGATCGGGCCCTGTACCCATTGGCTGTCCGAGGTGTGTTGGACGGACTCCCGGATTTGGATCTCTTCCAGGCGTTGGTTGCCGATTTGCTGATGGAGGACGGCCGGGTCCGCGGGATCCGAACACGTGGCGGATTATCGTTTGAGGCGCGGGCGGTTGTTGTCACCGCCGGGACGTTCCTGCGAGGCAAGATTCACGTCGGGGGTGAGGCGGGTGTCGGAGCGGGACGCGCGGGTGAGGCTCCCTCTGTCGAACTGGCGGAGTCGCTCGAGGGCATCGGCCTCGAGGTCGCGCGATTCAAGACCGGAACGCCCCCACGCATTGACGGGCGAAGTGTGGACTACGCGAAGCTCGAACGTCAGGACGGTGATGATGTGGACTACCGTTTTTCGACGTATGCCAACGAAGACATTCCTCGACAATTGCCGTGTTGGATCGCGTGGGCTGAAGACGGTCTGAAAAAGGTCGTAGCGGATAACCTGCAGAGATCCGCACTGTATGGCGGAGAAATCGCCGGGAGAGGACCCAGGTACTGTCCCTCGATTGAAGACAAGGTCGTGCGCTTCCCGAACGCCCCGCGGCATCAAGTCTTCCTAGAACCGGAGGGGCTGTATACGACTGAGCTCTACGTGAATGGGCTATCGACTTCGCTTCCAGCCGAAGTGCAGTTGGAGTTTCTTCAGACGATCCGGGGTCTCGAGGATGTCCGGATGACGAAGGCCGGATACGCGATCGAGTACGACTACTTCCCACCTCACCAGCTGCGCCACACCCTGGAGCTGAAGGATGTGCCCGGTCTGTTTTTTGCGGGCCAGATTAACGGCACGACCGGATATGAGGAGGCTGCGGGGCAGGGCGTCATCGCCGGCGCGAATGCTGCGCTTAAGGTGCGCGGCGACGAATCGTTTGTCCTTGAAAGAGATCAGGCATACATCGGAGTGCTGATCGACGACCTCGTGACGCGCGGGGTGGACGAGCCGTATCGGCTCTTCACGTCACGTGCAGAATTTCGTCTCCTCCTCCGCCAGGACAACGCCCCAAGGAGGCTCGGGCCCTTGGCTCGTGAACGCGGTCTTCTGACGAGCGCACAGGAGGCTTCGCTGCAGGAACGCCTAGAAGAGGAGCGCGTCATGCTCAGTTGGTTTCAAAAGACCACACTGAAGCCCGACCGAGTGAACAACGTCCTCCAGGCCGCGGGTTCGGCCCCGATCGACGAACCGACTCGAGCGGTCGAGTTATTGAAACGCCCCCGCGTGGAGGCAAGCCTGCTTTTGGATGCGTCGGAGGACCTGGAGAGGCCGAAGGCTTCGGGCGCCGCCTTGGCTGCGGTACAGGTCGAACTGAAATACCAGGGGTATGTGGCTCGTGAACGACAGCGGGCTGAGAAACTGAGAAAGCAAGCTAACGTGTTGCTGGACAATGAGTTGCCATATCTAGAAATGGAGACGTTGTCTTTCGAGGCGCGCGAGAAGTTGGAGCGGGTGCGTCCGGAGACACTCGCTCAGGCAGCGCGGATCTCCGGTGTTTCTCCGGCTGATCTGCAGAACCTCCTGCTCGAAGCCCGAAGGTTTGGGGCCACCAGGAGCGACTCGCGGCCCGACTAGTCCATGGGCGTCGCTGCGGGTTGTTTCACGTGAAACATGAACGTCGGTTTGCGATGTTTGTTTCACGTGAAACAAGGCTGCGGGACCAGTTCTAGCGGCGTGCCAACTCGAAGTGAGCGAGTGCTTCGTCCGGGGTCCCGTCGAGATTGAAGTCGAACTCTGTGTCCCCGTCTAGGATCAGTCGATCACTCCCTTCGAAGCGGTAAGTCGAAATCTCTTTCGATGCCGTAGGGAAGGTCCGATCGAGCACGACTGTGTTTCCACCTGAACGACTCAGTGTGCCGATCTCCGTTGAAGCTAGGCCTTGAAAGACGAGCACGGCGGTGTAGATGCACTGGGTTGCACGTTGAGGTTGAACGTGGAGCCCAGGGCGATGAGATCAGCCGAGGCGCTTGCCGTGAACGGGCTGGTGAGGACCAGAGCCGTTGCCTCCCAGTCCCCGATGAATTCGCTCAGTGAAGTGTTCGGACCGAATGAGTCACTGCCGCCGCATCCCGCCAACAGAAGGAGAGCCGTTACCACCCATCCCGCGCGCCGTGGTCCCATGTTTTGTCCTCGCGGAAGAGCCCGGGCCTAGGTGTTTCGGGCCGAATGAGCCCGATTCGTGCTTGGTTGTCTTCACTCGTCGGCGGAAGTTCAGGGACCCCAGTGTTCCGGTCAACCCGGGGCGGCTTTCCGTGCGCGGGCGGGAGGGGGTATATTGCTCACCCGAGCTCGGATGAGCCGGATCTCCAAGCGCTTAAATAAGGACCGAATGTCGCACGTAATCGCGATTGCGAATCAAAAGGGCGGTGTGGGGAAGACCACGACCGCCATAAACCTTGGTGCCTCGTTGGCTGTTGCTGAGAAGAGGACCCTGGTGGTGGACCTCGATCCACAGGGAAATGCCACGAGCGGGCTCGGGGTCGAGGACCGAAAGAGTCTTCACACGGTTTATGATGTCTTGATCGGGGACAAACCGATCGAAGAGTGCATTGTTCGGAATGTGCACTTTCCCTGCCTGGATATCGTGACTTCGACTCGGGATCTCGTTGGGGCGGAAATCGAACTTGTTCATGCGATCGAGCGAGAGAAGATCCTACGCAATGCTATTAACACCGTGCGGGACCAATACGACTACATACTCGTCGATTGTCCGCCGTCTCTTGGGCTTCTCACGTTGAACACGCTGACCGCCGCGGACTCGGTGTTGATTCCAATTCAGTGCGAATTCTATGCCCTTGAGGGATTGAGCCAGCTGTTAGGCACGGTTCGAGTGGTCCAAAAAGGGCTCAACCCGGACCTGGATATCGAGGGAGTTTTGCTCACGATGTATGACCGTCGTCTGAACCTGTCGAAACAGGTGGCCGCAGAGGCCCGAGAATATTTTGGGGCCAAGGTCTACCGTACGGCGATTCCACGAAACGTCAGCCTGGCTGAAGCGCCGAGTTTTGGGAAGCCGATCGTTCTTTACGACGTCCTCTCAACTGGCGCGCAGTCATATCTCGCGTTGGCGCAAGAGCTGATTGAAAAACACGAAGGTGTGGGGGCCGTATCATGACCCGACGTGACCGGCTTGGAAAAGGACTTGGTGCCCTCCTTGGAGAATACATGGATCCCGAGGTCGAGGCCAGCGAAATCAGCAAGCTGCCCGTGAAGGTGATTGTCCCCAACCCCGTGCAGCCCAGGCGTGTGTTTACGGAAGAAGAGCTCTCAGATCTCGCGGGCTCTATTCGTGAAAACGGACTCTTGCAGCCCCTAGTGGTGCGTCCGGCCCCAGGGTCATCGGATCGCTTTGAACTCATTGCTGGAGAACGGCGTCTTCGTGCGGTCACCGGCCTAGGGTGGGAAAAAGTTCCAGTCGTCGTCCGCGACGCCTCCGACGACACTCTGCTTGTTTTGGCCTTGGTGGAGAATCTCCAACGTTCCGCTCTGAACCCACTGGAGGAGGCGGAGGCCTATGCCGCGTTGGGCGATCAGTACGAGATGTCCCAAGCGGAAATTGCGACTGCGGTCGGGAAAGATCGTTCCACTGTCGCCAACTTAGTCCGGCTTCTGAAGCTCCCGCCTTCGGTACGGAAGCTCGTGGAGACGGGTTCGTTGAGCACGGGACACGCTCGGGCGCTCTTGTCCGTTACTGAGCCCATGCGCGCGGCCGAACTCGCCCGGACTGCAGCGAAAGAAGGATGGTCAGTGCGTGAAGTCGAGCGGAGGGCCAAGAGTCTCGGAGTACCGGCGAGACGCTCGAAAACGAAGGCAGTCGACCCGACCCTTCAGGCTCTGCAGGATTCGATCCGTGATCGCTTCTCAACTCGGGTAGCGATCAAACAAGGCCGCGGCGGAAAGGGGAGCATCGAAGTCAAATACCACGGACCTGACGATTTCGAGCGGATTTTCGAGATCATGATGGGGAAGCCGGTCTCAGAAATCGTCGAATGAGCGAAAAGGGCCTGCGGAAGCTCACCATCATGGTGGTCCCCGACGGGGGCCGCGACAGCCGCACCCTCCACATTCCCTACAGGTGGCTTCGGGTCCTGGCAGCCGGAGGCTCGGTAGTCGCTCTCGCGCTTACTGTCATGGCGGGAAGTTGGTGGTACCTCGCCGCTCGCGCCTCACGCGTCGCGGATCTCGAACTGGAGCTCGAAGCGACCCGTGGTGACCGCACACGCGTTCAAATGCTGGGTCGGCAGCTGGAAGAAATCGAAGCACAATACGGTCACATTCGGGGTTTGTTCGGGCGCGCTGTGGATGGAACGTCATTCGACGTTTGGCTGCCTCCCGCTACCGGGTCCCGCCGCGGGCAAGGTGCGGAAACCCTTCCCGGCACTGGGGCCTCGCGTCCGGACATGTGGCCTCTCGCAGAACGAGGGTTCATTACCCAGGCACTCATGGAGGGCGCAGATGGTGAGCACCCGGGCCTGGATATTGCAGTCCCGAGTGACTCGTATATTCGGGCCGCCGGGGGAGGGACTGTCGTTGACGTTGGGGAGGACGACGTATACGGACGATTTGTAGTCGTTGACCACGGAGAGGGCTTCACCTCTCTCTATGCACATGCGTCCGCGCATCTAGTCGTCCGGGGCCAACAGGTCCGAGCCCGCGAGGTCATTGCCTTAACCGGGTCCACGGGCAGGTCAACGGCACCCCACCTACACTTCGAAATCCTGCTCGACGGCGACGCGGTCGATCCCCTGACGATGGTGCGGCAACCTGCGTAGTGTGGATTGTCAGGCACGGCTAACTTCTCATTCCAATCAGATCTTTGAGGTACTAGATGGCACGCGACCGGGGCGGAAACGGAGCACCACCCGAATCAGTGATTTCGATCATCGGCCCAGGCATGAGGGTCGTCGGGGACTGTGAAACTGACGGCACCATCCGGATCGAGGGCATAGTCGAGGGGAGTGTTAGGGCTGGAAAGGCCGTTGTAGTAGGTAAGGACGGTGTGGTCTCTGGAGATATTGCCACACAGGACGCCGTTATATCGGGGACAGTGAACGGGACGTTAGTCGCCGATTCGCGGCTCGAACTCCAGGCCACCAGCCGAATTGAAGGGGACGTGAGAGCGCGCCGACTGCAGCTCGAGGAAGGCGCGATTTTCAACGGGACCGTCCACATGGGCGAGTCCACTGGGCGCTCAGGTGCTCCGACTCTAGATGAAGGGCTATCCAACGAGTGACGCGTCAACCGATAAACATATTTTTCCCCAGAGTATCTTCGGGCGTTGGGAGTCGTTCGCGCTTGCTAGGTGCGGGGCAAATATCGTTGGTGCTGCAACGCTTCTGTTTTAGGTCGTTTGGTAATCCACCTAGCAGCAGACTGACCGAGAACGAGTTGTCCACATCTTGTCCACGGGCTGAATTCGGCCTGGTTGGGGGTCCGCGGTGAAATTAGAATCCATCCTCCAGTATTTGGATGTCTACCTCGGGATCGCTGATCATCCCGATTACGGAAACGCGCTGAACGGCCTCCAGCTCGCGGGACCGGACGAAGTCACCCGCATTGTTGCAGCAGTCGACACGTCAGAGGCCTCTATTTCGGCGGCTGCGGAACTCGGCGCCGACCTCATGATCGTGCATCACGGCCTCTTTTGGGGTGGACTCGAACCCCTTACTGGACGTCATTTCCGCAAGGTAAGGGCCCTGATGGACGCCGGGATCGCGTTGTTCAGCTGCCATCTGCCCTTGGATACACACGCAGAGGTGGGAAATAGCGCACTTCTAGGACGTGCCCTCGGGCTCGATCTACAAGGCCAGTTTGGCGTGTACCAAGGCCAAGAAGTGGGTTGGTGGGGCACGTTGGACGCCCCGGCTACGCGGGACACATTGGGGATGACGCTCCAGGGAGTCTTAGCCGGGCCGGTGCATGTCATTTCTGGTGGGCCCGAAGCCATCGAGCGGGTGGGTGTGGTGACAGGGGGCGGGGCTTCATTCATCCCCGATGCGGTCACGGCGGGGCTAGACGCTCTTATTACGGGCGAGGGCTCACACCACAGCCACTTCGATGCGGTGGAACTCGGGCTCAACGTGTTCTTTGGTGGTCACTATGCGACCGAGACGTTCGGCGTCCGGGCTTTGGCTACTCACCTAGAAGAGCGATTCGACCTTCCCTCGCACTTCGTGGACCAGCCGACGGGGCTTTAGCTACCGGCCCTCCATCATGGCATCGCGGGCAGCCTTGAATTCCTGACCCGCATGCCAATTCGGCCATAAGTCACTCCCAGCGATATCCAAGAGCACCGAGGTGACGAGGGCGCCCTGCTGTACCGCGCCATCGAATACGAAATCCTCGCTGTACTCATCCGATGGGGCGTGGTAGTGGTTCGCTGTATAGGCAGCTTGGACGTCATTTCCCCAACCCTCGGGCCGACCGCGGTAGGACCGACCGTGTTCGAAGTACAGAGATGGCACACCGGCCTTCGCGAACGGGAAGTGGTCGCTGCGGAAGAAGAAGCCTTTCTCCGGCTCGGCATCTGGCATGATCGTCAGCTGGAGCTCTCCTGCCCGCGGACGAACGAACAATCCCAACTCACTTCGTTCCTCACCCTGTACGATGATGTCGTCGGTTTCGCCCCATAGGTTGGCGCCGTCGACGTTGAGTTCTGCGACCGTCTGGTTCAAGGGGAAGAGGGGGGTCTGGGCATACCACTGCGCCCCCAAGAGACCCTGTTCTTCGGCGGCCGTCGCGATGAAAACGATAGACCGATCGGGAGCAGTCTCCATGTTGGAAATCGTATGAGCCAGCGACAGCAGCATCGCGGTCCCTGACGCATTGTCATAAGCCCCGTTATAGATTGAATCACCGTGGATCGCTTCCCCGACTCCGAAGTGGTCGTAGTGTGCTGAGACGGTGATGTACTCGTCTGGGCGAGTAGCACCGGCCACGACTCCGACGACGTTCATGGTCTCCACCTCTCGGACAGCGCTTTCCACACTCGCCGTAACGATGACTCCGGTCTCGACCGCAGCAAATTCCCGCCCAGCGGCCTGAGCCATGAGGTCCTCAAAGTCCAAATCCGCGGCTGCAAGAGCCGCGGTGGCGACGGACAGCGATATCCACCCAACCATGCCTGCTGGGGTGGGGCCCGACGGATCCGGCGGGAGGGCGAACTGTTCGCCGGACCAACCCCCACGAACAACGCTCCACGGGTATCCTGCCGGCGCCGTGTCATGCACGATGATGGCCCCAAGTGCGCCCTGACGGGCGGCTTCTTCATATTTATAGGTCCAACGGCCGTAGTACGTCATGGCAGGACCACCGAAGAGATCGGGTTCGGCGGCAGGGGCCGGCGGGTCGTTCACGAGGATCATGATGTACTTCCCCGCGACATCGACGCCCGCGAAGTCGTTCCAGTCGTTCTCCGGAGCGTTGATGCCATATCCCACGAAGACCAATTCGGCGCTGCCCCCGGCACCCTCTGCGACGGGGTCCCCCGCATTCAGAACGAAGTCGTCCATGTAGGCAGGCGTCACTGCGCCGCCCGGGCCCCGAAAGCTGAGCGACGCACTCGCGGGGTCCGTCGTGGTTCCGACCATCGGCACGGCTTGGAAGTGAGACCCATCCGGTGCGTCGAGTCCCCAAGAGGCGAACTGAGCCCCGATGTACTCGGCCGCTATGTCGCCACCTGGGTGGCCCGGGCCACGGCCAAGGAATTCGTCGGATGAGAGTGTCCTCATGTGTTGTTCGATCTCGCCGCCGTCGAGCAGGGGAAAATCGGACGAGGTCGATTCACAGCCCGCGACAATTGCGAGAAACAGCACTAAAACAGGGCGACGCACGATCTCCACCTCCGAACGAATTCTTAGGACCGAAACGGTATACGTCGAAGCCCCGTTAAGACAACAGCGGCGAGTCCTTTGGCTAGAACAAACCGTCGAGGTATAGGTGCACCTTCCAACCGGTCCCGCCACGCACGGCGCGCGCCAGGTCAGCGCGGACCAGTCCGTCCAATAGCGAAAGCCCTATCCCGAAGGAGGCGAGGGGGTCATCGAAGGAAAACGCTTCGCGCTCGCCGACCCACCCCAGATCGGAGAAGATGCCCAGGCGCGCCGCAGCTAATCCCGTGGCCAACTCGCCTCGGGCGCGCCAATAGGTCGGGCCTCTATGCCCGTTGCGGTTGAAGCCCCTCAGTGTTCCTGCGCCACCCATGAAGAACTCCCGTTGGACAGGCGGATTGTCCCAAGTGGTCCCGGCCGCCACCTCAAGAGCGCCAGCAAGACCCAACGGAAGCGGATGACTCGCCGAGAGTGTGGCTGACACCCGCTGGTATGAGCGGTCACCTGAGGTGACCTCACCGGTGATCCTCGAGGTGACGATCAGTCCGTTCGGATCCAGCCCGTGGAACCAGCCGAGTGAACCACGGGCCCCATACTGATCGACATGTTCTGCTGCGAGAACTCCGTCCACGATCTTGTCTCGCGCGAAGTCGAAGAGATAGAACTCGCTGCCGAGTTCGACGGAACGTTGTCGTTCCGAGAATGCGGCGAGGTTGTACCGGAATCGTTCGCCCCGGAAACGATATCCGGCGGCGGCACCCGCGGCCCGGTAGTACTCACCGCGGTCATTCCCCAGGAACAGGTTGCCAGCCGAGCTCGTGAATCCGAAGGGATCGTGCTCGTCCGCCATCGATTGAAGGCGATGATATCCCTCGAAGGTCCAGCGGCCCGACTCCGAGCCAAACAGGAACGTAGCCGACGCATTGAGCGACTCGTCGCCGTTCCCGATGCGGGCCATCGCTTCGAGGTCGGTGTTCGTCGACAACGGGATCGTCATCGTCGTGCCGACGCATGCCCTTTTCGAATCCGAACTCGAACGACGGCCGGAAACGTCGGTAGGTGGGAAGGAGCCCCTCGAGTTCGTCCACAAGCCGCTCGATCTCCCCGGTGCTGAATACCAACGGAGATCGTTCGCCGAAGGACTCCGAGAGACGGGTGGACTCGCGGAGTTCGTCCGTTGTCGGGACGATGACGGTCGTCCTAATCTCAACTCCATCGTCCGTTTCTTCGACGTTCTCCTGTCTCTGCCAGCCGTCTGGCAGTTCGCCCTCGAGAAACAGAGTCGATTGGGCTTCGTTGACGATGTACCCGCCCACATTCCATTCGAGCGTGATCGGGATGCGGATGAGGCTTCCCAGCCGCGCCTCTCCCTGAAACGCGAAGCGTCGCGGCAGCCAGTATTGGAGTTCTTGCAATGAGTACTCGACCGTGATGTAGTCGATGTCCGCTTCAACTGGCTGGAAGAACCCGGGGACGTCGTCCCCGTCACCGGGTTCTTCGATCGCGAGGTTGAATGGACGCCCGGGTTTGTATGTCGCGCGGACGAGTGACGCGCTGGCTGCGTCGAACCAGAGTGAGCCGGCGACCAGGTTGAAGTCCGCGCGCCGCGGTTCGACCAACACCTCATAGAGCACGACATCGCGCTCGTTTGCTGGGAGGTTGATCGTCAGTGTGTCGCCCGATGCGAAGCGGTAGTGGAGGGCAGCGCTGTCCGTGAGTGGGTGGAGGGCCCAATCGTCGTCGCCGAACTTGAGCCGCTCGCTCCCCGGGTCGAAGTCGAAGCCCGGCATGTCGGTCTCGTCCAAGAGGTCCGTAGCCATGTCTTCGGCGAGCTCTTCGTTTGCCTCGGCGCCAGCACGGATGGACCCAGCGCTGTCGGAGTACGCGATCCGTACAGCTGGCCGTTCTCCCGGCTTCCCTGTGTCCAACCCCGCGATGGGGATGGCCGACCGCATGCCCGTCCATTGGATCACGCGTGATCCGTCGGACGACCAACGAATTTTGGCGATACGCTCGTGCTCCAAGAGGCCCCTTTCACGGCGGAATCTGAGCGCGGTCAGCCCGACGTAAATCCGCTGACGAAGCGTGCCCTCATAGCTCTCAAGGCCCTCCGCGGTGCGGTGCCTAGCGGCACGTGCCCGAGTCATCAAAGCCTCAACCCCCGTATCCTTGTAGGTGCCTGGAGGCGTTGTATCTTGGCTGGCGGCTGGCGTCGTCGACAACGCAGCGAGCAACGTGAACAGAGCACCCGTGCTGACGAGCGGCCGGGTAGTTTCGCGAATCCGTTGCCGCCCCATCAGAGCAGCGGTACCGTATCCGGACACCGCACATTCCGTCTCGCTGCTGGTGGGAATTCTGCAGCGTGGCTCATAAGGAGTTTCGATGATTCGCCGCCTCATTTTGGCCTTCGCGGCCTTGGCCCTCGTTGTCCCAACTCTAGCCGCTCAGAGCGTTCCTACTCCGCGCGACCATTTCGGGTTCGACATCGGTGAGGATCGCAGCCTCGCCAACTGGGATCAGCTCACCAATTACTACCAGGACTTGGCGTCGGCCAGCCCTAGGGTGTCCTACGAGTCTCTAGGCGAGACGGTGTCGGGGAATCCGTTTGTGATGCTGACAATCACAAGTCCGGAGAACCACGCCCGGATCGACGAGCTCCGCGAGATCCAAATGAAGCTTGCGGATCCTCGGACCATCTCCGGAGAGGCAGAGCTCCAACGGCTTCTCGATATGGGCAAGGCTGTGGTGATGATCACCCACGGGATTCACGCCACTGAGGTTGGCGGCAGCCAGTCCGCCGCGCGTTTGGCCTACCACATGGCATCGTCAAACGACGAGAAGGTCCAGGAGATCTTGGACAATGTGATCTTCCTGCAAATCCCCTCGTTGAATCCGGACGGACTGCAGTGGGTTGCGAATTGGTACAACGAGCACGTGGGCACGGAATTCGAAGCGGCGCCCATGCCCTGGCTCTACCAGTTCTACGTGGGGCACGACAACAACCGTGATTGGTATGCGTTCACACAGAACGAGACCATCATGACCGTGGCAGCACAGAACAGCTGGCACCCTCAGATAGTTCACGACATCCACCAGATGGGAGCGACCGGTGCTCGCATCTTCTTTCCGCCGTACATCGAGCCATGGGAACCGAACATTGACCCGGCCCTCACCACGGCAGTGAACCAGCTAGGCGCCTATATGGCCGCCGAGGTGACATCGCAGGGGAAGCCCGGTGTGGTGATCAACGCCCAATACGATGCATTCACGCCGGCTCGTGCGTACATGCATTATCACGGGTCAGCGAGAATTCTCTCCGAGACCGCATCGGCTCGTCTTGCCACGCCGGTCACGATCTCTCCTAGCCAACTTGGACCGGGTCGCGGATTTGATGCGAGCAAGAGGTCGTGGAATTTTCCGGACCCATGGGAAGGTGGCGAGTGGGGTCTCCCTGACATCACCGAGTATCAGTTCTCGGGCGCGATGGCGCTTCTGACCAACGCAGCGAAGAACCGCCGCTACTGGTTGGAGAACTTCCACGGCGTGACCGACCGTGCCGTGGAGAAGTGGGACGAATGGCCTGACGCTTGGATCATCCCGGGCGGGCAGGAGAACCAGACCGGTGTGAAGTACGCACTCCGTTCTTTGGTTCTCGCTGACGTCGAGGTACATGAGTCCGAGGGTCCGTTCACTATCGACGGCATGACTTTTCCATCGGGCAGTTATGTGGTCCCGATGAACCAGCCTTGGGCAGGCTTTGCGAATTCGATGTTTGAGATCCAGCATTACCCGGACCTCCGCGAATATCCGGGTGGCCCGCCGCTGCGGCCCTATGACGTGACCGCACACACCTTCGGCTATCTGTTCGATTTCGAAACGGTCGCAATCGATGGAGACATCGGGGTGGGCCTGTCCGACCCGATTGACGCGCCAGATTTCGACTTCCAACTCCCAGACCATTTGTCGGGTTCGGACGCTCCTCGTGTGGCGATGTACAAGTCTTGGCAGGAGCCGATGCCGGCTGGATGGCAGCGTTGGGTCTTCGATCAATACGAAATGCAGTACGACACGCTGCACGACGCGAACATCAAGGGTGGCGACCTCCAGGACTACGACGTTCTGATCTTCCAGGCCCAGAACCCGAACTCGATCACGTCGGGGTATCGTGAAGGCCAGCTTCCTCTTGAGTACACAGGCGGCTTAGGTGACCAAGGCGTTGCTGAGGTCCAGGCGTTCGTGGAGAACGGAGGACGCGTCATCGCCATCGAGGCAGCGACGGGATTCGTCTCGGACCTCTTTGACCTAGAGGTCTCCAACGCTACGGCAGGTCTGTCCAACACGGACTTCTATATCCCGGGCTCGATTCTGCGCCTCGAACTCGATGGGGCCTCTGAGATCAACGAAGGTATGAGCAGTGAGATCTCGTCCTGGTACTGGCGCAGTAGCATGGCCTTTGACGTAGACGATCCGCGAGTACGAGTCGCGGCGCGGTACGGGTCGGGGGACCCGCTTCTCTCCGGTTGGGTCCTGGGCGGGGACTACATCCAGGGTGAGCCCGCGATTTTGGAAGCCGACATTGGCGAGGGGTCGGTTGTCTTGTTCGGGTTCCAGCCGAACTACCGTGCGCAGACTGTTGCGACATGGCCGCTCCTCTTCAACGCGATTCGCAAATGACCAAGTCGGACGGTATGGCCGCGGGGGGCAAGCCGTTTTGTCCTAGCTGCGAGAAAGCGGCGACAGGCAATTTTTGCCAGAACTGTGGCGCCACACTGGGTGGTCGTTTTTGTAACCAGTGCGGATGCAAGCTCTCGGCGAGTGCCAAGTTTTGTAATCAGTGTGGCAACAAGGCTCTGGGTGGGAGCGGCTCAGGACATAAGGCCGCAGTTGTCGCTACCGTGGGGGGGCAAAACCTTCCTTGGTGGATTGCCGGCCTTGCGCTGTTCGGACTGATCGTCGTGGTCGGTGTTCAGGCGGTCCGACCGGATGCCCAACCGCAGCCAGTGCAAGGCGTACCCGCGACTGGTGTTGCAACGGGTGCGTCGGCGGTGGATCTGAACTCGATGACGCCGCTGCAGGCGGCAGAGCGGCTCTTTAATCGGGTCATGACGTCTATCTCTGCGGGGGATTCCACTGAGGCGAATGCGTTTCTGCCGATGGCGATCAATGCGTATGTGATCGCTCAACCTCTCGATGCCGACGGCCTATTTCACCTTTCGCTACTTCAACGAACGGCCTTCCGGCTAGACGAAGCGTTGGCCACAGCTGGGCTGATTTTGGGACTGAATCCGGATCACCTGTTGGGGCTATCAGCGGCGGCGGAGGCAGCGAATGAGTCTGGCGATCCGGACCTCGCCCACACGCATTACCAGCGCATCGTGGACGTCTACGACGCGCAGATGGCGGATGCACTTCCCGAATATTTGGACCATTCGGGTATTACCAACGCTCTGAAGGCTACCGCTGAGGCGTTCCTGGCAGGCCGCTAAGGCCTGTCTGGAGTGACACAACGAAGTGCGCGTCTTTTTGACGGGCGGTACAGGGCTCCTCGGCACTCATTTGGCCGAGGAGCTTCGCCGTTCGGGCCACGAGGTCGTAGCGCTCCATCGTCGCGAGGCGGACACGCTCTTTTTGCAGGAGCAGGAGTGTGAACTCGTTGAGGGTGACGTTCGCGACGACCCTGGGACACTCGTCCCCCTGATGGATGGCTGCACTCATGTGGTCCACAGTGCAGCGTTGGTCTACGCCGGAGGAGCGTGGCCGAAGGTTCGCGCCGTCAACGTCGATGGCACACGAAACGTCCTGTCCGCGAGTTCGATGGCGGGCATCGGCCATGCTGTCCATGTGTCGTCGGTTGCCGTCTATGGGTCCGTTGACGGACCGGTCAGCGAGGGCTCGCCGATCGATTCCGATATCGCTGCGAGCGATCTGTATGCCAGATCGAAACGCGAGGCCGAAGACGTGGCGCGTGGCATCGAAGCAGCACGCGGTCTTCCGGTATCCATCGTGAGGCCCTGTGCGGTATACGGTGAGCGAGACCGACTCATGATTCCGGGTTTGCGGAAGATCCTGAGAGTTCCGGTCGTGCCGTTGCCCGGAGGGGGAGTGAACACGATTCCCGCGGTCTACGCGGGCAATGTGGCGGTTGCGATTCGTTTGGTCCTCGAGGCAGGTGAGGGTGATGCGACCTATGACATCGGCATGGACCACCCCCTCACACAACGAGAACTGTTGGGGTATCTGAGCGAGGGGCTCGGCAAGCGAGCGAGCTTCGTTAGGATCCCAGCGGCCCTCGTGATGGGGGGGGCGTCGGTCATGGAGGCGCTCGGCATTTCGGCACCTGGGGCGAAGCACCTTCCGCTGTCCCGTGTTGCGCGGTTGGTCCTCAACGACAACCCCTATCAATCGAAACGCATTCGTGAGGTGTTGGGTTGGGATCCTCCATTCGGACATCGCGAGGCGCTCGGGCGGGCAGGCCGCTGGAGCCGCGATCACAACTGAGGCAGACGACGTATGAGTGAGCAGCCCGGACGTAGTAACGACCACGCGGTGCCCTTCCCGCATGATCGAACGACGGAAGATGAACGCTTGCTCGAAAGCGTCGAGGAACTCGAGACCATTGGGCGAGACGCCTGGCGTGTCTTCCGGATCATGGGTGAGTTCGTGGAGGGCTTCGAAGAGATGACGCAGCTCGGCCCGTCCGTGTCGATCTTCGGATCGGCACGCACCAAGCCTGACGACCCGATGTATGAGAAGTGCGTTGAAACTGCCCGACTCCTAGGCGAAGCCGGATTCGCGATTATCACGGGTGGCGGTCCGGGCATGATGGAGGCTGCCAACAAGGGCGCTAAAGAATCGGGTGCGACGTCTGTGGGGTGTAACATCGAACTGCCGTTCGAGCAGAGTGGGAACCCCTACGTCGATGTCTCGATCGATTTCCGATACTTCTTCATTCGGAAGACGATGTTCGTGAAGTACGCCCAAGCGTTTGTCATTTTCCCGGGTGGCTTTGGGACCATGGACGAATTGTTTGAATCGTTGACGCTCATCCAGACCAACAAGGTGCGTCACTTCCCAGTCGTGCTTTTTGGGACGGAGTATTGGGGTGGACTCTTGGATTGGCTCAAGGGGACCATGGCCGCGGAGGGTAAGATCGCGTACGAAGATCTCGACCTCATGTGTGTCACGGACGATCCCGAAGTAGTGCGTGATCACATTCTTGGCCGCGACCAACGCCGAAAGGCAATGCAGTCCGACGAGTTCCCCGAAGACCAAGGAGCAGTCCGTTGATCGAGGGCGCGCTTCCGCTCACGGCACTGATCGCCGGCGCCACGGCCCTAGCCTTCTGGTTGGACTGGAAGGTGCCCGCGTTCTCCAAAATAGGAGCGTCCCTTCTCGCTCTGATCGTGGGCGCGATTCTGTCCAACGCGGGCCTCATTCCGGCGACTTCACCCGTGTACGACACGATCGCGGGGCCGGTCACGATGGTCGCGATCGCTTGGCTGCTTCTGGCTGTGAACCTGAGCGACTTGAAGCTCGCGGGGCCTCGGATGGTCGCCGCGTTCGGAATCGCTGTGATGGGTACGGCGGTGGGCGCCTTTGTTGGCGCCTTGGTCTTCGCCGATGCGATCGGGCCTGATACTTGGAGGCTGGCGGGTACGCTTACGGGTACCTACTCGGGTGGATCGCTCAATTTCGTAGCGGTTGGCCGAGGACTCGAACTTCCCGCAGCTCTTTTTGCGGGTGCCACGGCTGCGGACGCGACGATGACCGCGGTGTGGCTCGCGGCGACGCTGATGCTCCCGCTTTGGATCGGGAAGTTCTACCCGCCGGTTCCGAAAGCGGCCATGGCGCACGCCGATGGTGTGAAGTCCGGCGCCCCCAAGGAAGATCATCATCCCTTCTTCGTGAAGGCGTCCTTGTCGACGTTGGATTTAGCCAAGCTGATGGCGCTTGGAATCATCTTGCTCGCAGCAGCTGAAGGTGCTGCCGGACTGCTCGGCTGGTTGGCGGAGAGTGGCTCGATTCCTGGTTGGATGGGCGGTATCCCTTCCGTGCTGTGGCTGACCACGTTTGCCTTGATCGTCGGGCACACCCGGTGGTTCACCAAGCCAGAGGGTGCGCTCCAGTTGGGCACGCTGGCACTTCACTTCTTCTTCGTTGTGATCGGTGCTTGGTCCAGAGTGTCGGAGATATTGGCAGTAGGGTTGGAGGTCTTCTACTACACGGTCGTCGTGGTGGCCGTGCACGGACTCTTCGTGTTCGGAGTCGGCCGACTGGCGCGCATCGATGTCGGCACGCTCGCGGTGGCGTCCCAGGCGGCGGTGGGTGGCCCTTCGAGTGCGTTGGCTGTTGCGGTTTCCCGTGGGTGGCCTGGATTCATCTTGCCGGGTGTCATTGTTGGGCTATTGGGGTATGCGGTGGGTACATATATGGGGTTCAGCGTCGCCTATTTGCTCCAAGGGATGGGGGTGGGTCTCTAGGGGCCGCATATCCGCCCTGTCTTGTAGTAAAAGCCCCGTTTCAGCTACCTTTTCTGGCTCCCCTACAAGGGTCTGCGACGTTTGTTTACGAGCAGGCACGCTAGAGGTCTCCGGGGAGCTCTTCTGTCTAAAGACGCTGCGTCGTCTGCCCGATACGGCCCGCCGCCGTATCTAGCGACACGGCTGGAGTATCGATGTCACTAAAGACCGCGCCGGACACGCCATACGGCTACGCACCTACCGGGAAGAACACCGGTATCGTGAAGCCGAAGGGTAAACCTGACATTCCGGCCCATGAGGGCCTGGAAACGATCGATATTCGGTCGCGGAAGCCGTCGTGGCTAAAAGTCCGCTCGCCCGGTGGTGAGAACTACCTCCGTCTGCAGAAGATGATGCGGAGCGAGAGCCTGCATACGGTGTGCGAAGAAGCGTCGTGCCCGAACATCGGCGAGTGCTGGGAGGCCGGCACCGCGACGTTCATGATCTTGGGAGACGTCTGCACACGCGCCTGCAAGTACTGCGGAGTGGCCCACGGAATGCCGACTAAGCTGGACACGGACGAGCCGCGCCGTGTGGCGCAGTCGGTCGTGGCCATGGAGCTCGAGCACGTCGTGATCACGAGCGTGAATCGTGACGAGCTGCCTGACGGCGGTGCCTTTATCTATGCGGATACGATCAACCGGGTCCACGAAGCTGTTCCTGGCTGCTCGGTCGAGGTCTTGATCCCCGACTTCAAGGGCGACGAAGACGCACTCAAGATCGTAGTTGATGCGAAGCCCGCGATCCTTGGGCACAACTTGGAAACCGTCGACCGCCTTCACCCGGAGGTACGTCCGGGTGGTCGGTATTGGCGCTCGATCTCGTTCCTGGGTGCGGTGAAGAAGTTGGACCCGACGATGCTCACGAAGACTGGAATCATCCTGGGCATGGGAGAGACGCTCGACGAGATCAAGCAGGCGATGGCTGATCTGCGAGAAGCGGCCGTCGATATTCTGACGCTGGGCCAGTATCTGCGGCCTTCAGCGATGCATATTCCCGTCGCGCGTTGGGTAACTCCGGACGAGTTCGCTGAGCTCAAACGTATTGGCGAAGAGGAGTTCGGATTTAAGCACGTCGAGTCGGGCCCGCTCGTCCGTTCCAGCTACCACGCGAAGGAACAGGCCCGTGAAGTGGAAGCGGGCGGCCCTGGTAAAATTCAGAGTGTGCTAGAAGCTGATATTCCGGCGCCTGGAGAAGTCAGACTAGACCTCGTTCAACTTGAGCTCGGCCGCCCTGGCCGACCGGTAAGTGGAGCCTGAGATGGCCGAGACTAAGATAAAATCCAAAAAGAAGAGCACGAAGAAGATCGACGTGTTTAAAGAGCACGGCGTGAGCCCGAAGCTCGCGCTCGACATGATTCGCAACATGCTCCTCTACCGCCGCTTCGAAGAGAAGGTGGAAGAGGCCTATGCGATCGGGAAAATCGGTGGCTTCTGCCATCTACACATCGGGCAAGAAGGCGCCTGCGTCGGTAGCATCAAGCCGCTGCGTGACGACGACTATGTGATGAGCGCTTACCGCGAGCACACACAGGCCATCGCCAAGGGTGTAGAGCCCAATGCGGTCATGGCCGAGCTCTACGGCCGCGCCGACGGGGCCTCCGGTGGTAAGGGTGGCTCCATGCACATCTTCAATGCCGCGACTCGCTTTATGGGCGGGCACGGCATTGTGGGTGGACAGGTGCCTCTCGCGACCGGTATCGCCTGGAAGATCAAATACCGTAAAGAAGACAGCGTTGTCATTGTCTACATGGGTGACGCTGCCGTGAATCAGGGCGCATTTCACGAGGCGCTCAACATGGCGGCCGTGTGGGAGCTTCCGGCCATCTATGTCGTTGAGAACAACGGATACGGAATGGGTACGGCGTTCAGCCGCGTGTCGAAGACCGACATGGCAAGCAAGGCGGTGCCTCACGGGATTCCATCCAGTTCGGTTGACGGTCAGGACGTGCTCGCGACGTACGCCCATTTCCGTGACCTCGCTGAGGAGGTCCGTGGCGGCGGCGGTCCCCGTTTTGTGGACCTCAAGACGTACCGATTCCGTGGCCACTCAATGTCCGACCCTGTGTCGGGGACGTACCGGCCCACAGCTGAAGTCGAGAAGAAGAAGGAAGAGAACGATCCCATCACGATTCTCCGGGATCACCTCTTTGTGGCGGGACACATGGATCAAGAAGGTCTTGAGGCGATGGACGCTGAAGCGCGACAGATCTCCCAGGGTGCGGCGGACTTCGCTGAGGCGTCTCCGCTACCGGATCCGTCCCAGCTGTATGCCAACGTTTGGGCCGAAATCAACGCGAACGGTCGTCTCTTCTTCGACGGCCGAGGGGAGGAGTAACCATGGCCACCCTCACCTACCGCGATGCGCTCAACGAAGCGCTTCGGGAAGAGATGGCGCGCGACCCAGATGTCTTCATGATGGGCGAAGAAGTGGCTCAGTACGACGGCGCCTACAAGGTGTCCAAGGGGCTGCTTGAGGAGTTCGGTGACATGCGGATGGTGGACTCGCCCATCAGCGAGTTGGGCTTCACAGGCTTATGTGTGGGCGCCGCAATGGCCGGTCTTCGCCCGGTAGTCGAGTTCATGACATTCAACTTCGCGTTCCTGGCGATTGATCAGGTCATCAACAGTGCCGCGAAGATGCACTACATGTCCGAAGGGCAGTTTCCGATGCCTCTCGTGTTCCGCGGGCCTACCGGAGCAGCGCTCCAGTTGTCCGCGCAGCACAGCCAGGCCTGCGAGACGTACTACTCGCATGCTCCGGGCTGTAAGGTGGTTACGCCCGCGACACCTGCGGACGCGAAGGGGCTGCTGAAGGCCTCGATCCGAGACGAAGATCCCGTCGCGTTCATGGAAGGTGAGTTGCTCTACAACTTAAAGGGAGAGGTGCCGGAGGATGATGACTTCATCATCCCGCTCGGGGTTGCCGACTTGAAGCACGAAGGCGGAGACGTCTCAATCATTACGCATGGCAAGATGGTCCATGTGGCGCTTCAGGCTGCCGGCAATTTGGAGAAGGACGGGATTCATGCTGACGTCCTCGACTTGCGCACGATTCGTCCCTTGGACATGGACGCGATTCTCGCGACGGTGGCCAAGACGAACCGCGTTGTGTATTTGGAAGAGGGATGGCCGTATGCTGGCACCGGCGCACAAATCGTGTCGATGATCCAGGAGGAGGCTTTTGACCACCTGGACGCACCTATCCTGCGGGTTACTCAGGCGGACATTCCAATGCCGTACGCGAAGAACCTCGAGAACTTGGCCAAGCCGAACGCCGACCGGGTTGTCGCGGCTTGTCTCAAAGTCCTCTACCGCTGAGCGGAGAGAGATAGATGGCGACTAAGGTTTATATGGAAGCGCTTTCTCCGACCATGGAGGAAGGACAGCTCGTGCAGTGGCTCAAGGCGGAAGGCGACGAGATCAGCAATGGCGACGTCATTGCTGAGATCGAAACCGACAAGGCGACCATGGAGCTTATTGCCCGCGGCGATGGGATCCTGCGGAAGATCTTCTTGGACGCAGGAGGCGTGGCTGAAGTCGGAGCTGTCATCGGCGTGATCGCCCCTGCTGACGAGGACATTTCTGGGATCCAGGGTGCGAGTGGTGGTGCTTCGCCGGCCGCGGAGGCTGCCGCAGAACCGGCCGTTGCTGCGCCTGCACGCGCGGCGGACCCAGTCGCTCCGGCAGCGACCCCTGCTCCACCGGCGCAGGAAGCTGTTGCGCCCGTGGCAACGAGTGGGCGTGTGAAGGCCTCGCCTCTCGCGAAGCGGCTTGCTGAAGAGGCGGGTGTCGATATCACACGTGTTCCTGGTTCAGGCCCGGGCGGACGTATCGTGAAGCGTGACGTGGAGGCTGCGAAATCTTCGGGTGTCGCTGCTCCCGTGGCCGCTCCGGCCACGTGGGCTTCTGACGGCGTTGAGTTCGAGGACATCCCCGTTTCACAAATGCGGAAGACGATCGCCAAGCGCCTCGTCACCTCGATTGGTCCGGTTCCGACCTTCTACCTCACCATGGACATCGACATGGGCCGGGTGATGGAAGCGCGGAAGAGCATCAACGGCATGCTCGAGAAGGATGGGATGAAAATCTCGATCAACGACATCGTTCTCAAAGCCACGGCTGCTGCTCTACGACAGCATCCGAACTGCAACGCCCAGTGGCATGACGGATTCATCCGTCGCTACAACAGCGTGCACCTCGCAGTAGCTGTTGCTATCGAAGACGGTTTGATCACTCCGGTGGTCAGGAATGCCCATGCCAAGGGACTTGTTCAGATCAGCACAGAGGTGCGTGAACTCGCGGGCAGGGCTCGTGAGAAGAAGCTGCAGCCGGAAGAGTACACAGGCTCCACCTTCTCATTGTCGAACCTCGGCATGTTTGGGATCCATGGGTTCACGGCAATCATCAATCCACCGGAGGCTGGGATCCTGGCGATTGGTGGAATCGAGGATACGCCAGTCGTCGTCGACGGGCAGGTCACCGTGCGCCCGCGCATGCGAATCACGATGAGCTGTGATCACCGGGTCATTGATGGAGCGCAGGGCTCGCGCTTCCTGCAGACGCTCAAGGGCATGCTTGAAGAGCCGACTGCGATTTTGCTCTAGACCGCGATGATCCGTTTCAAGAACGAGTGGCACGGGACGTCCTCACAACCCGTCGAACTACCTTCGCACCTAGCTGTTCTTGAGAGGTTGGTTTAAGAAGCACGCGCGGAGTCGGAATATCACTCAGGACTAGAGCGACTCTACCAGTCCGGCAGAATCACAAAGAGGCTCCGTCCGGTGGGATCCGGACGGGGTCTCTCTTCATTCGTGGCTGACGCGGTCATTGACCGCCCGCACAGACCAGCTTGGTCTTAGTTACCCATGCTCCACGGCGGCACGACCTCGTTCGTGCGCGCGTATGCGATGAGCTCACCCAGGTGTTCTTCCCGACCCGCAAGCGATTGTAGGCGTTTGGGGCACTCCGTGGCAAAGGGTTCAAGCATCCTGGCCCTCGACTCAGGTTACGCGTCCCGTGGAGCAGTTCTTCAGTCAGTTCCGAGTTATATTTACCGCCCGTCCTGAGGGATCTACTTTCGGGATTTCAAATGTTGACGCGTGCGGGGTTGTTGGATGACCTCCACCTATAAGAGAGAGGAACAGCGTGGCTGGCACCAACGGCGGACGCTTTGACCTGGTTATCATCGGGAGCGGTCCCGGTGGATACGTAGCTGCGATTCGAGCCGCCCAACTCGGAATGAATGTGGCGTGTGTCGAAACCGATGCCCTGGGGGGTGTATGCCTGAATATCGGGTGTATCCCAACCAAGGCGATGCTCTCCAGCGCTTTCCTGGCCAGCGAGATGAAGAACGCGGCCGAACATGGCATCATGGCGACTGATGTCACCTTCGACCTCAAGCCCGCTCAGGAGCGGAGCCGACGCGTTGCCGACCAGATGGCCAAGGGGATCGGGTACCTGTTCAAGAAGAACAAGGTCACCCACATCCAGGGCTATGGTCGCCTCAAGGGCAAAGGCAAGGTTGAGGTCGAAGCGGCAGACGGTACCAAGTCAGTCTACGACGCCACCAGCGTGATCATCGCGACGGGAAGCCGTCCCCGTGATCTGCCGGTTCTCAAGATTGATGAAGACCGGATTTGGTCGTCCACAGGTGCCCTCATGCAGACGCAAGCACCCGAGTCGCTCTTCATTGTTGGTGCTGGCGCGATCGGCATGGAGTTCGCCGATGTGTACGACGCCTTTGGCACCAAAGTGACGGTGGTCGAGGGTCTGGATCGTATTCTTCCATTGGAGGACGCCGAAGTCTCGAAGTTCATGGCGCGCACCTACAAGAAGCGTGGCATCGACATCCATACGGGCGCGTTCTTCCAGAAGGCCGAGATCGGTGCCAACGGTGTCGCCGTGACCTACAAGGACAGCAAGGGTGCAGATCAAACCGTTGAGGTCGAGTACGTACTTTCCGCTGTCGGCCGTGTGCCGAACTCTGAAGATGTGGGCCTCAAGTCTGCCGGCGTGAAGGTAGACGACCGGGGATTCATTCAGGTCACCGATACGCTCGCGACTAACGTTCCCGGGATTTATGCCCTCGGAGATGTAGCGGGCAAACAACTGCTGGCGCATAAGGCGAGCCACGAAGGCATCGCTTGTGTGGAACACATTGCAGGAAAGGGTCACGGCACTGTCGACTACACGAACGTCCCGAACTGCACCTACTGCCATCCTGAGGTCGCGTCCGTGGGCCTCACCGAAGCGCAGGCCAAGGAGCAGGGCCATGACATTGAGGTGGGTAAGTTCCCGTGGACCGGGATCGGGCGGGCCGTTGCGGCGGGACATGCCGAAGGCTTCATCAAGGTGATCCGCGACACGAAGTACTCGGAGATCCTAGGTGCCCACATTGTTGGGCCACATGCGACCGAACTCATAGCCGAGTTCGTCGTGGGTCGCCACCTCGAGGCGACCGTCGAAGAAATGGAAAAGGCCATGCACCCACATCCCACGCTCTCAGAAGGCGTTGCGGAAGGTGCACTCGCGGCCCTGGGACGACCCATACACATCTAGTCCAACGAACCAAACCGAACCTGCGCCCACCGTAATCCTCGAAGAGCCTGCGAGTCGAGATTGGACCGAAGATCAGGAGCGGGCGTTACGCACATGGATTGCGTTGGCTAGATGTTATGCATCGTTCTCAAGGGCCGTCATACTCAAGGTCACACCACCCCGCAGTTCGGGGTCCTCGAAGCTCTGTACCACCTCGGTCCTCTATCGCTTGGTGGCCTCGCAGACAAACTGCTGGTCACCGGCGGTAACGTCACATATGTGATGGATCGTCTTGAGAATCAGGGCCTTGTCTATCGGGAACGGTCACCCGAAGACCGCCGTGTGATTCAGGCGAAGTTGACTGAGGCCGGGCATGCAAAGATTTCTGATGTGTTCCAAGGACACGTGGAGCACATCGAACATTTGGCCCGTCACTTGGATGTGGATGCACAAGACTTACTGCGCAGTCATCTCAAGACGTTGGGTGTGGGCCTCCAAGAAAACGACCTGGCCTGACTGCTCTAGGCGCGGCCGCGGCCGCGCCGGCTAGTCCTCGGATTAGACCGCTTGAGTCTCCACTTCGGCTTGCACATCGATTCCCAGAATGTTCAAGATCCGCACCAAAGCTTCACCGATCTTGTTGTTCGGGGTGGAAGCGCCGGCAGTGATCCCGAGCTGGAATGGCCCCTCAGGTAGCCAGTCCGTGTCCAGCACCTCAGGCGCGTCCGGGTCGAGCTCGACCTTGTGACGGATCGTTCCGCGATCCACATCGATGCACGCACCGTCCTCTACATGAAATGTCCGGGTGTGTTTCTGACAAAGATGCGCGAGGTGATTGGTGTTTGACGAGTTATAACCGCCAATCACAAGCATGATGTCTGGTGCCTCCTCCATCATGTCAGCTACCGCGTCTTGCCGCTCTTGGGTCGCAGAACAGATCGTGCCAAAGGACCGGAAGTGTGTGGAGGCGTGTTCTTCCCCGAAGTGCTCCACCATCGACTCATGGACCTTCCAGCCGATGGCCAAGGACTCTTTGGCAAGCATGGTGGTTTGGTTCGCCACGCCTATGAAGGTGAGGTCCACGTCGGGATCGAAGCCCACGGATGACTTCTTGTCGAAGTGGGCCATGAAGGCTTCGCGAGAGAGTTTGTCAGGGCTGTCGGAGATGTAGTCACGGATGAGCCCTGACTCTTCCATATTCCGCACAATGATGTATTTGCCGTTCTCGTGTTTGTTGACCTGGGAAGCGGTCGCTCTGGACTCTTCGTGCGTGTATTTTCCGTGGATGATGGCTGTGAAGCCGTCCTTGGCGTAGTTCTCTACTCGCTTCCAAACGTGAAGCACAGAGCCGCAGGTGGTGTCAACCAGAACGCACCCGATGTCGCGGAGTGTGTTGAAGTCTGACAAGGTCACCCCGAAGGCCGGCATTATGACCACGTCGTCTTCGGTGATGTGTCCGAAGTCGAATTCGCCGACCGGATCCGGATAGATGAAGCGGATGCCCATTTCGGTCATCCGGTGATTCACATGCGGATTGTGGATGATCTCGCCGACCAGGTAGATCATCTTGTCAGGGAACTTGTGGACCGTCTCGTAGGCATAGTCGACAGCCCGATCCACACCGTAGCAGAAGCCAAACTCCTGAGCGAGCCGTACCGTGACGTCGCCGAAGGTGTCGGTGTAGCCTCGCGATCGAATCCGTTCCACCAACGCCGATTGGTACTCACTGTCGATGATCGGCTTCAGCTCTTTCTTGAGTCCGAAGCCTTTCCGGAAATAGGTCTGCTCTATGGTCATGTGAGGCGTTCGCTTCTGGAGCGAGAGAGTCTGAATGTCGGGATACCCCTACCCGTGAAGGGCGGTCCTGCAACATAAGGAAACTCGTTCCGGGGGTCGTACGGTTCAACTGCGAAGTTCGTGCCGAAATGAACCCATCTCGTGAGGAATAGGGTAGGATTGAGCATGAACGTCTTAGGCCATCTGGCTCTCCTGTTTGTCGTGGTCCCCATCTTGGAACTCATGCTCCTGATCGAGATGGGGCAGTGGGTGGGTATCATGCCCACGCTGGCGCTCGTGGTAGCCACCGGAATCGGAGGCGCGGCCCTCGCGCGCGCCGAGGGTCTTCGGGTGGTCTTCCAATTCCAGAAGGAGCTGGCTCAAGGCAAACTGCCCGGCCAAGCGATGCTGGATGGCGCGTCAGTGCTGATTGGGGGCGCCTTTCTGCTCACCCCCGGTGTGCTGACTGACTTCGTGGGCTTTGCCCTGCTCTTCCCGCTTACGCGGCGCTGGATTCAGCGCAGGGTGAAAGCGCGACTCGAAGGCCAGATCAAAGACGGAACCGTGCGTGTCGTTACGATGGGTGCGGGGGGCCTTGGCGGCTTTACGGCCGGCGGCTTCGGTGGCGGGGCGACCGGCTTCGACACTCCGCAGACTGAGGTGTCCCGCGAGCCCGACCTCGACCCCGCCAAGGGGATCGAGATCGGGCGCGAGGACGTTTAGCTACTGGACCCGCATCGGCGCAGCCTACTGGTTCCGCAGGTCCAGCGTCGGCAGCATCTTCGCAGGACGTCGGTGCTGAGTCGCTTGTTCATAACTGTAGGCCAAGCGAATCAATCCACCCTCGTCCCATGCGCGGCTGAAGAAGAGCATCCCGATGGGAAGTCCGTGAACGAACCCCATTGGGACGGTGATGCTCGGATACCCGGCCACTGCGGCGTTGCTGGACGACCCAAGGCTCGAGATTCCACCGTTGATCAAGTCTGTCTTCCATGCTGAGCGGGTGGTCGGCGCAACGATTGCGTCGAGCTGGTGCTCCTCCATGAGCCAGTCGATGCCCTCGTCTTGGGAGAAGCGCCGTGCGGTCTCTTTGGACTCCAAGTACTCAGGGGTACTCAGGTCTCCCTTCGCGGCGGCCTCGATCACGATTTCTTGTCCGAACCAAGGCATCTCACGGTCCGCGTTCGCCTCATTAAATGCGATGAGATCGTCCAGCGTCCGCATGTTCAGTTCTGGCGCCACACTTTGGAAGTAGAGTTCTAGGTCCGTTTTGAATTCATATAGCAGCACCTGGTACGATGGCGCCCCGATTCTGGATCGGTTCACCAGGTCGGCGTTGTCGATGATCGTTGCGCCGGCGTTTGCCATGTCGACGATCGCTTGCTCCATCAGGTCGTCCCGATGCGGGTCCGCACCGAAATAGCTGCGCTCCACGCCGATGCGGGCGCCCTGGAGCGCTGAGGCGTCCAGGAAGTCCCGGTAGTCGGTGTCGGTGTATTGAGCGGCGGGTGCGCTCATGGGGTCGCGCGGGTCCGCTCCAGCCAATGCCGTGAGCATTGCCGCGGCATCCGCCACCGTCCGCGTCATTGGTCCGGCTGTGTCCTGTGTGTGCGCGATGGGGATGATGCCCGAGCGACTGACGAGGCCCACCGTGGGTTTGAGACCGACGACGCCATTCACTGAAGATGGACAAACGATCGAGCCATTCGTTTCAGTCCCGATCGAACCGGCACAGAAGTTGGCCGATGTAGCGGCCCCAGATCCTGCGGAGGAACCACACGGGTTCCGGTCGACAGCGTAGGCGTTCCCGCACTGCCCGCCTCGTCCGCTCCATCCTGAACTCGAGCGCGTGGACCGGAAGTTGGCCCATTCCGAGAGATTGGCCTTGGCCAAGATGATCGCTCCTGCCGCTTTGAGCTGCACAGCCACATGGCTGTCCTGCGACGCGATGTGACCTTCCAGCGCGTATGAGCCGGCCGTCGTCATCATCCCGTCCGCAGTGTCGACGTTGTCTTTTACGACGATCGGAATGCCGTGAAGGGGACCTCGGACATTTCCGGCCGCGCGTTCTTCATCGAGCTCAGCCGCGAGCGTGAGCGCTTCTGGGTTCGTCTCGATGATCGAGCGGAGTTGTGGCCCGTCGCGATCGAGAGCAGCGATCCGATCGAGGTACAGCTGAGTGATGTCGACGGATGATCGTCGGCCCGTGGCCATGTCATCGGTGAGGCCCGCAATAGTGGCCTCCTCGAGCTCGAACGCCTGAGTGGTCCACCAGGGGTCCGTCGAGCCGGGCGCTGGGGCGGCATCCGGTACGCACCCGCTCGCTCCCACGGTCGCTGCCGCTGCCGCGCCGAGCCCGCTGACCTTGATGAAGTCGCGTCGATCCATCTTGCCGCTCATGTCGTTCTCCGGTAACTGCCGCTGCGTGATCACTATGAGACAAGCTGCCGTGTGCATGTGGAGCGGAGCAAGCGTGCACGGCCTTGGCTGGCCCTTCCGTGGACGTCTAGCTTAACCCACCAGTTCACAACGACCGGGTACCAGCATGAGCCACGACATCTCTTTCCTAGAGAAACTCCTCGACGCAGCCGGTCCTTCAGGTTTCGAGGTACGCGCTGCTCGAGCTTGGCGCGCCGAGGCCGAGACGTTTGCGGACGACGTGCAGGTGGACGTCACAGGCAATTCGTTCGCCGTCGTGAATCCCGGCGGTTCGCCGCGTGTCATGCTCGCCGGTCACATCGATGAGATCGGACTCCAAATCACGCACATCGACGACGACGGCTTCATCTATATCGATGAGATCGGTGGTTGGGATCCCCAAGTGCTGGTTGGACAGCGAGTGTCGATCATGGGCAGGGGGGGCGACGTCACCGGTGTGATCGGGAAGAAGGCGATCCACTTGATGACCGCCGATGACCGGATCAAAGCATCAGAGACCAAGAAGCTCTGGGTCGATGTGGGTGCGGAATCCAACGACGAGGTCGCGGCTCTGGGTATCCGAGTCGGCGACCCGATGGTGGTCCTACAGAGTATGGTACGCCTCGCCGGTGACCGAATCGCGAGCCGAGCGATCGACGACAGAATCGGCGCGTTCGTCGTCCTTGAAGCGATCCGGATGTTATCTGACGATCCTCCGGCGGCGTGTGCGACAGCTGTAGCGACCGTCCAGGAAGAGATCGGTTATACAGGAGGCGGTGCCCGCTCGAGCGCCTATGCGCTCGAACCAGATGTTGCGATCGCTGTGGACGTGACGTTTAGCACCGATGCCCCAGGTGTGGAGAAGAAGGAACTGGGTGACCATAAGTTGGGCGGAGGCCCGGTCCTGAGCCGTGGCTCGGCTGCGCATAACGAGGTTTTCGAGATGCTTGCCGCTGTGGCAGAAGAGGAGGGGATTCCCTATACCGTTCAGGCTTCTCCCAAGGCGACCCGCACGGATGCGGACGGGATCTTCCTCACCCGATCCGGCGTTCCGACAGGGCTCGTTTCGGTCCCCAATCGTTATATGCACTCCCCGAACGAGGTCGTGAGCATCGAAGATCTTTTTCACTCGGCCAAGCTCATTGCGGCGTTCATTCGCAAGCTGACCCCGGAAACGGACTTCACGCCCCGCTAGCTCCGGGAAGTCCGCCTCGCACATGGCGTTGACCCTTCTCCCGGCCTTCTCTACCCTTCGTGCCCGTCGTCGGGACCGCGGATTCCTCTCGCTGTGAGAGGCGCCGACGACTGGAACCACTGGGCTTTTGCTGATTACTAGCTTCCGCCCGATTGCTGTGAGCTTGCACGGGACCGCGCCGGCGCGAGTGTGACGTTCTGATGGAAGTGCAAGAATGGCTTTGGATTCTGGAGAAGTAATACTCGAACTGCAGGAGATGCGGGACGACGGGCACCTTTCGGATGCCCTCCTCCGCAAAGCAGTTCGGACGATTGCCGTAGCGGACGACGACCGGTTCCACTGGGTTGGCGTCTACCTGCTCAATGAGGCCGATCAGGAGCTCTGGCTCCATAACTACGTCGGGTCTGGCACCGAGCACTCGAAGATTCCGGTAGGCACCGGTATCTGCGGTCGAGCGGTGGCTGAGCGCACCAACCTGAATGTTGCCGACGTGAGCACCGACGAGGGTTACCTCGTTTGCTCACCGGACACGCAGTCAGAACTGGTGATCTTGATCCGCGCCGGAGACGACATCTTCGGTCAGATCGACATTGATTCTGATGATAAAGCTGCGTTCACCGACGAGGACGAGATGGCGTTGATCGCCATCGCTGACAAGCTCGCCGAGCAGCTCGCGGCGGAGCGTCGCGCGTAGCGATGTGAGGGACCACCTACGCTTCCTTAATGCGGGAAACGTCGGTCCTTTCACGTTAGATGGGACGCGGACCTACCTGGTAGGTACCAAGAGCGTCGCCATGATCGATCCGGGCCCGGACGTGGGAGACCATGTCCGGGCCTTGGCTATGGCGGTCGAATCGGTAACGGAACTGAAGATTTTGCTCACTCACGGGCATCCCGATCACGCCGCTGCGGTTGGCTCTGTGGCCCAGGCGGTCACTCGACACGCGGCCGAGCGAGCGAGCGCCGGTTCGTCGGACCGCTTCTCGATTTCTGTTTGGGGTCCTAAGGGCGTGGCGGGCGTGGACCATGTCCTGGCCGATGGAGATCTGGTCGTCACCGACGTCGGTAGCCTCATCGCGCTCCACACGCCGGGCCACACCCGAGAGCATCTCTGCTTCCATTGGGAAAGGCAGGACGCCCTGTTTGTCGGCGACTTACTGCTTGGTGAGGGTGATACCACCTGGGTCGCTGAATACGAGGGATGCGTGGCTGACTACCTTGATTCTCTGGCCCGTTTGCGCAGCCTGGGGCTCAAATTGATCTATCCAGCCCATGGTGCTCCGCTGGAAGACCCAACGAACGCCTTGGACCGTTTCGAATCCCACCGGCGGGAGCGAATCGCTCAGGTAGCGGCGGCTTTGGCTGACCATCCAGGAGCGGATGCGGCGCGACTTCTCGAGGTCGTCTACGGAGACACGCTTCCGAAGGGAATGCGGGCCCCGGCCCTCCAGAGCTTAGGTGCGTTGCTGGAGTATGTCCGAAGTGTCGTTGAACACTGAGGGAGTCGTGTTGCACCGGTGCTTCTTCGCGGGGTATCCTTGGGTATGAGTACGCCCCTTCCCTCCGCGATCGTGAACAAGCTCGGTCACACTGTTGGCTCCGAGAACGTGATCACGGACCCCGATCGCCTGGTGGTCTACGAATCTGACGGCTTGTCGGCGTACAGGGTGCCACCCAGGGCCGTCGTGCTGCCCAAAACGACCCGCGAGGTCGCCGAGGTGGTCGCGGTGCTTCACGGCGAGGGGATCGACGTGATCCCACGCGGGTCCGGCACTGGGCTATCTGGGGGAGCGCTCGCGACTCCTGACGGTGTCGTATTGGGCACGGCGCGTATGAACACGATTCTGAATATCGACTCTGAGAATCGACTCGCTCGGGTCCAGCCGGGAGTCATCAATGCTCGACTCACCGAGGCGACGAAGCCGCATGGTCTCTACTACGCTCCAGACCCTTCCTCGCAGAGCACATGCACCTTGGGCGGGAACGTTGCCGAGAACTCCGGTGGCCCGCACTGCCTCAAGTATGGTGTGACTGCACGGTACGTGACGGGTCTGACCGTGGTGCTCGCGGGAGGCAAGGTCGTAGAGCTAGGTGGTGCAGGGTATGACCCCTACGGCTCGCTGGATCTCGTCGGATTGTTCGTTGGTTCCGAAGGCTGCTTTGGCATTGCGACAGAGATCGAGGTGCGCCTCCTCCCGATCGCTGAAGGGGTGAGGACACTTCTCGGAATATTCGACACCATGGAGGACGCCGGACGTGCGGTGACGTCCATCATGGGCTCCGGACTTCTCCCTGCTGCGGTGGAGATCGTGGACAGTGAAACGATCAAGGCGGTCGAGGCCAGTGTATTTGCTGCGGGCTATCCCGTGGATGCCGGAGCAGCTTTGGTGATCGAATTCGATGGGACCGAGGCTGGACTCGATGCCGATGCCGACCGGGCGGAAGCATGCTGTCTCGCCGAAGGTGCTCGAGAAGTGCAACGGGCGACCGACGAAGAACACCGCATGGCTCTGTGGAAGGGCCGGAAGAAGGCATTCGGCGCGATGGGCCGGATCGCGCCGGATCTTCTGGTTCAAGACGCGACGGTTCCGCGAACCAAGCTGCCTGAGGTGCTGTCGCGGATCGCGGACATCGGGACCCGATACGAACTGAACATCGCTAATGTGTTCCACGCCGGGGACGGCAATCTCCACCCGAACATCCTCTTCGACCGCCATGATGCGGACGAACTCGAGCGTGTCGAGCGTGCTTCAAAGGAGATCATGGTCCTGTGCGTTGAGGTCGGCGGCACCATCACAGGTGAGCATGGTGTCGGGGTGGACAAGCGTGAGTACATGCCGCTCGTACATGAGCCCATAGAGCTTGCCGCCATGGCCGCGGCCAAGGCGGTGTTTGATCCCGACTCGCTCTTTAACCCTGGGAAAGTGCTTCCGGATGTTGAGGAAACGAGTTGAGCGGGGACGTGAAGACACGTATCGAGGACATCGTCCCGGCGGAGGCGTTGGATGATACCGGAGGCAGGGGCCCGTTGGCGGCGGCTGCGGAGGCCGTTGTTCTGCCGGGTAGTGTCGAGCAGGTGGTCGAGGTCGTGCGATGGGCAGGAGCGTCGGGTAGGCGCATCGTTCCGATCGGTACCGGACAGCGTGTGTGTGGGGAGCATGCTGCCGGTCCCTACGTACTACTGTCGACCCATCGACTTTCGTCCATCGATATCTATGAGCCTGCCGACCTGACGATCACCTTGGGTGCAGGACTGACGATCTCTGGGTTGCACGAAGCGACGCGGCCCAACCAACAGTGGCTCCCGTTCGATCCGCCCACGTTTTCGTCACGTACGGTGGGCGGGTTGGTGGCTGCCGGGCTGACCGGGCCGCTTTGGGCCGGTTATGGCGACATAAAGAACCACGTGCTCGGAGCCACGGTCGTGTGCGGGGATGGCCGTTGTTTGCGGTTGGGTGGCCGAGTCGTAAAGAATGTTGCTGGATTCGACCTGCTGCGTCCCGTTGTCGGCAGCCGCGGCAGCCTAGCTGTGATTACCTCCGTCACGTTGCGGCTGTTTCCCGTGCCGGCTGTGGATCGGGTCTTGGTGCTGGAAGGTGAACGTCTGGAGGATCTCGTTCCGGCCGCACGACGTGTGGCGACCGCGACCGTCCTGCCCGTCTCGATCGTCATAACGAATCACAATGGCGCGCCTAAGTTGCTCGTGAGGCTTCATGGTGCATCGCCGACCGTTGATGCCGATCAAAAGACGTTTGAGGCGGCCGTAGGTTCTCAGTTCCGATCCCTCGAGGGTGAGAAGGCACTCGAGATCGCTCGAGCGGCACGGGACGCCGGTGTCGGTCTGCCCCACACAGTCACAATGTTCGGTAAAGGGACGGAATTGGCCGAGTTGATTCGCCAGGCGCAGGAGATCCCAGACGCCACGATTTCCGCCGACGCGTACCGATGTTCGGTGACGGTTGGCACTACTGCTCCGATTGATGAGTGCTTGAACACGGGTCGACCACTGGACCCCGAGATTGTGGTGTTGAACGCAGGGACCAGGGGAGTGTTCGACCCCGGCGGCGTGATGTGGAGTCCACAACCATGAAGACGTCGTAGATGACCTCACCGACGACGACCCTCTCGGACGCCCTCGCCGCCCAACAGGAGCGGCTGCTGCCCTGTGTGCACTGCGGCTTCTGCCTGCCGGTTTGCCCGACCTACACACGGCTAGGTGATGAAAACGATTCACCGCGGGGCCGTTTGCACCTCATGCGGCACGTGGTGGAAGGACGCATGGATCCGGCCTCGGATGCGTTTCGTACCCATATCGATCGATGCCTTGGCTGCCGCGCTTGTGAGCCGGTATGCCCGTCGGGGGTCGAGTACGGCACGCTCCTGGAACTGGCCCGTGAGACCATCGCGGAGCACCACCCGCCGAGTCGCCTCACGCGGATGCTTCTGACCGTCTTCGCGAATCGGACCCTCCGTGCCGCGGTCCTGTTTCCTGGGCGCGTGATACGCTCGCTGGGCTTGGCGTCGCTCATGGGCCGTGTTGTTCCGGCGGTAGGGCCGTTGCGTGGCGCGAAGTTGGGAATGGCCATGCTCGCGTCAACGAAAAGGTGGGTGCCACCCAAGGTGAGCGCTGAGAAAAAAGGGGTAGCGCCCAACGCGGCACCGACTCCCCGTGGTCGTGTCGGAGTCCTAGAGGGATGTGTTCAACAAGGACTCTTCTCCCATGTGAACGATGCGACGGTTCGTGTGCTGGAGGCGAACGGGTACTTGGTTGTCCCAGTGAAAAGGCAGGGCTGTTGCGGCGCCCTGCACGTCCACAGCGGCGACCTGGATGGCGCACGTACGTTGGCTGCCGCCAACATCAAGGTGTTCGAGTCGGTGGACGTGGACTGGATCGTGGTCAACGCCGCGGGGTGCGGTGCTGCAATGAAGGATTACGGAACGCTGTTCGAGGCAGACGCGGAGTGGTCTGAACGGGCAAGCACCTTTGCGGCCAGGGTCAAGGATGCCACGGAACTGCTCGCTGACGCGGGCCCGAGGCAGGGGGCCGAGGTGGTGTGCTCCATCGCGTACGACCACCCCTGTCATCTGCTTCATGCGCAACGGGTCGAGACCGCACCGCTCCAGGTGCTGGGGGCTGTCCCCGGGGCTGAGGTCCGCGTTGTAGACCGTGCAGATGAGTGCTGTGGGGGTGCGGGCATCTACGGCATTACCCATCCCGAACTCGGCGGCCAGATTGGCCGCGACAAGGTCGCTGCCGTGAGGGCATGTAGAGCCGACGCACTCGCGACGCCGAACCCGGGATGTATGATGCAGATCGGGGCGGGTCTCTTCTTGGAGGGCGCCCCAGAGGGTGTGCTTCATCCCGTCGAGTTGCTGGACACGAGTTATCTGAGGGCGGGTTTCTACGATTGAGAGGAAGAGCTTGAGCGACGCATCGGAACGAGCACAGGCGGTACTGGCGTATTTGCGTGAGCGTCAGGACGAGATGGCCCAGATGCTTGTCGCATTGGCCAACGTAGAGTCACCGACGGACGTGCCGTCGTCCCAAGCGGCCGTTCAACGCCAACTCACCGAGTCCTTTGAAGACCTCGGTTTTGCGGTTCGGCACCGCCGTGGCGTGGAGACCGGTGGATACCTCTTCGCCAAACCGTCCGGTCGGGTGAAAGGGCGACGCGCCCAGCTCTTAATGGGGCACTGCGACACGGTGTGGCCCATCGGTACGACCGAGTCTATGCCGGTCCGAATCGAAGACGGGGTCCTCTATGGTCCCGGCACCTTCGATATGAAAGCCGGTATCACTCAGGGAATTTTCGCGCTCCGTGCACTCCGTGATCTAGGTCACGAGCTCCCTCTCACGCCCGTGTGGTTCATCAACTCGGATGAAGAGACGGGTAGCTCTGAGTCACAGCGTTACGTACGGCTCGTCGCAAAGCACGTCGACCGCACATTTGTGCTCGAGCCGTCCTTGGGTCCACAGGGGTCACTGAAGACAGCCAGGAAGGGTGTGGCGCGTTATCACGTCACGATTCACGGAAAGGCCGCTCATTCGGGCCTCGACCCCAAAGGTGGAGCGTCAGCGATACAGGAGCTCTCTCACGTCGTGCAGGCGCTACACGCGCTCACCGATCATGAACGGGGACTGACCGTGAACGTCGGGGTCGTTGAGGGCGGCACACGTCCCAACGTGATCGCGGCACGCGCGACGGCGGTCGTTGATGTACGAATCATGACGATGGCTGACGGCGAGTGGATCGACGGCAAGATCCATGGCCTGCAGGCCCAGACGCAGGGGACCTCCATCGACGTGGCCGGTGGAATCGAGGTGCCACCCTTGGAGCGTACGCCTCGCAACCGCGAGCTCTGGTTCGCAGCTCAAGCCTCCGCGGATCGCCTGGGCCTGTCGATCGATGAGCAGATCTCGGGCGGAGGGTCCGACGGGAACACGACCAGCCAATACACCGCTACCATCGACGGCCTTGGCGCGGTGGGTGACGGTGCTCACGCGACCCATGAACATGTAGTCATCGATCGTATGCCTGAGAGGGCGGCGCTTCTAGCGGAACTCCTCATGACCCCGGGCGGCGCAGGCTAATGGTTGAGACGTGGCGTGGGTACACTATCCGCTCCTTCGAGACGATCGACGAGTTCCGTGAGTGTGTGGACCTTCAAGAGGAGACCTGGGGTCAGGGTTTCTCCGAGCGCGTGCCTCCGGCGATCCTGAAGGTGTCTCAGATTCTCGGCGGAGTATCTGCGGGCGCATATGCTGCGGACGGTGGCTTGGTGGGGTTCGTATTCGGGATGACGGGCCTACGCGGCGGCGAGCTCGTGCACTGGTCTGACATGCTCGCGGTCCGGGAGGAAGCGAGGGATTCTGGACTGGGGACCAAGCTCAAGGCGTATCAGCGTGACCGTGTGATGGAGCTTGG
>Ga0209403_10000044_pt1 | contig 167086 bp, 158 predicted proteins | sample ArcticOcean_MG_C_8_FD_187440 | JGI IMG/M metagenome (GOLD analysis project Ga0209403, IMG submission 187440) | Marine microbial communities from western Arctic Ocean - ArcticOcean_MG_CB11_86 (SPAdes) (version 2) | ecosystem: Environmental > Aquatic > Marine > Oceanic | place: Arctic Ocean... | reverse complement strand
TTGCGATAAGTGCTGCCTTCCGGATTGTTATCACGCACAAAGCGCAACAATTCCATGGCCTGCGCGACTTTTTCCATCGGATCTTCGAATAGCTTGGCGTGATAGAGCATCATCTCGCGCAGGCTGCGCACCATGTTCCAACCCGGCAAAGTGTTATAGCTGATAATGGCGAGTCCGTTCTCGACCAACTGGGTGCGGCAGATTTCGAGAATGCGGTTCCGGTCGTCATCGCCCACCCAGGAGTAGATGCCGTGGCAGATGATGTAGTCGAACTTCTCCAACTGCGGCATGTCGGAAAACGGGCGAGCGATGAGTTCGATGTTTTCCAAACCCAGATCCGAGACCGATTTATCCGCCATCTCGATTTGGCGCTCGGAATAATCGATGCCGACGTAATGGCTGTCTGGATATTGAAAAGCCAGCGGGATCAGGTTGCCGCCGCTGGCGCAGCCCAATTCCAGAACGCGGGCGGCGCGGAAATCAGGCGCGGCGACGCCAAACAAGGTCCCGACCGTGTAGAGATTGGCCGGTCGCGTCGCTGGATGGGAGAAGCTTGCATACGGAATAGCGTCGTAGGGATTTTCAGCAAAAGAATTCACGGGTCCTCACTTCACTGTTGAGCATTTCACTGTTGAGCATTCATCGCGAAGAGGTTATTGGCGCGAAGAGGCTATTGGCGTTGAACCGTAGTGGAATTCAGGCAGTATATGAAGCGGCAAAGAATTTAGTCAGGATTATGCCCGATCATACCCCGTGATAGTCCCGGTACCAGGCGACAAAGCGGGGAATTCCTTCATCAATGCTGGTTTTTGGCTCGAATCCGTGGTCTCGCCTAATCGCCTCAATATCGGCATAAGTTTCCTTCACATCTCCGGGCTGCATCGGCGCAAGTTCCTTTTCGGCGCGCCGGCCAATCGCTTTTTCCAAGAGCTCGACATAACGTAAAAGCGGTTCCGAGCGGTTGTTTCCAATGTTGTAAATGCGGTGTGGCGCCGATTCGCCGGCGCCGGAAGGCGGTGCGTCCAGCACGGCAAGAACGCCCTGCACCACATCGTCGACATAGGTAAAATCACGCCGCATATCGCCATTGTTGAATATTTTTATTGGCTCACCCGAAAATATTGCCCGCGTGAATATGTAAGCTGCCATATCCGGTCGGCCCCAAGGCCCGTACACGGTGAAAAAACGCAAGCCCGTCAGGGGAATTCGGTAGAGATGGGCATAGACGTGCCCCATCAGTTCGTCGGCTTTTTTGCTCGCAGCGTAAAGCGATACCGGCAAATTCACAGAATCCGATTCCGAAAACGGCAGCGCGCTGCTGCCGCCATAAACCGAACTCGAACTGGCATACACCACATGCTCCACGTTCGGCAGCTGTCGGCACATCTCAAGAATATTGAGCTGGCCGACGATGTTGGTATTCACATAAGCAGAGGGATTGATAAGCGAGTAGCGCACGCCCGCCTGGGCGGCCAAATGCAGCACCGCACGCACGTCGCCAGCGTCGGCCACCGCATGATTGAGCGCACCGACATCGCATATATCCGCCACAGCGAATTTGAAGCCGCCATGCTGCTGCAGCCGCGCCAGCCGTGCCTTTTTGAGCGCGACATCGTAATAATCGTTTAGATTGTCTATGCCAAATACGCTGTCGCCGCGTGCGAGAAGGGCCTCGCACATGTGATATCCAATAAATCCGGCGGCGCCGGTGACGAAAATGGTCATCATTTCTCAGTTGAAACACGGGCTGATGCGAACGACATGACGCGGCGCGCGCAGTGTCCCGGCGTCACGCCACGCGCTTAGTAAAATCAACATACTTGCCGCGCAAAATCCAGTCCGACGGGCAGGTAAAGCCGCAGATTTATTGACAGCAGGCCGATTTCGCGCGAATAGCTCGTGGTCGCCGGTCCCGCCCTCCGCGAATATTCACGCCCTGGGTTTCGAAAAATTTTATTGTGAGCCGTACATGAGCACAATCGCCGTCATCGGTCTCGGATATGTCGGCTTGCCGCTCGCGGTTGCTTTGGCGGAGAAGCATGACGTCATCGGATTCGATATTGATGCGGAACGTATTAGCGAATTGAACGACGGACATGACCGCACCGGCGAAGTCTCGCCTGAAACTCTCAATCGCGGGCGCGCCAAATGGCATTCGAATTCCGCTGCCATCAAAGGCGTAGAATATTTCATTGTCACGGTGCCCACGCCGGTGGACGAAAATAAAGAACCCGACTTGACCGCCATCGTTGCCGCCTCTGAATGCGTCGGCCGGGAACTTCAGCCGGGCGCCATCGTAATCTACGAAAGCACCGTTTGGCCCGGCCTAACCGAGGAAATCTGCGCGCCTGAACTGGAGCGCGCGTCGGGGCTGAAACGCGGCATGGATTTCCATCTTGGCTATTCGCCGGAACGCATCAATCCCGGCGACAGCCAGCACACTCTCAGCACCATCACAAAAATTGTCGCTGGAGAATCGCCGGAAATCACCCAGCGCATCGCGGCGCTATATGGCTCAATCAATGGCGGCAATATACATGTCGCGCCAAATATTCGCACCGCCGAGGCGGCCAAAGTGATCGAAAATGCCCAGCGCGATATCAATATCGCTTTCGTCAACGAAGTCGCGCAAATCTGCCACAAGCTCGATATTTCGAGCGCCGATGTGCTCGAGGCCGCCGGCACCAAGTGGAATTTTCTCAATTTCACCCCGGGCCTTGTTGGCGGTCATTGTATCGGCGTCGACCCCTATTATCTCGCGCATCGCGCCAAGCAGGTCGGCCACCCGCCAAAAATGATTCTCGCGGGCCGGGAAATCAACGATGGTATGGCCGAATTCGTAAGCAGCCAAATAGCTGCACGGCTGCCCCCTTCAGGCGCCAAAATTCTGGTGCTCGGCCTGACCTTCAAGAAAAATGTACCGGATCTGCGCAATTCCCTCGTGGCCAGGGTGATCCATATGCTGCGGGCGAAGGGTCATTCCGTCGAGGTGCACGACCCGCATGCCGATCCTGGCGAGGCGCAAGCTCTTTACGGCATCGAACTCTCGGCGGACCTCCCTGCTGAGGAGCGCTACGATTGTGTCGTCGGTGCTGTGGCACACGACGATTACAGCATGTTAAATGCGCCGCGCGTCACTGCTCTGTTACAAGAAGGCGGACTGCTCGCCGATATCGCCGGAATGTGGCGGAGCCTGACACTCCCCCCCGGGCTGCAACGTTGGCAGCTTTGAGTTACAGTGCATCCACTGGCGTCGAGGAGGATACCGATGACACATGCCGAAAAAGACAATTCCGCGCCCGGTTTCGCCAAGCACCCGGGCTACCGCCTGGACCTGATGCCGAGCGCAAAACGGGTGCGGGTGAAATTTGGCGGCGAAACGATCATCGACAGCACGAACGCGATACTGATGCTGGAGAACAGCCACATCCCGGTCTACTACTTTCCATGGCAGGATTTCAAAGCGGAGTTTGCCGAGAAAACAGCGCATGGCAGTCATTGTCCGTTTAAGGGGGATGCCTCTTATTGGACATTGAAGGCGGGCGGCAAGTCGGCCGAAAACGTGGTGTGGGGCTATGAGACGCCTTATGACGAAATGCAGCAAGTAGCCGGGCATGTGGCGTTTTATTGGCAACAAATGGATGGCTGGTATGAAGAAGATGAGAAAATATTTGGTCATGCCCGCGACCCGCATGTGCGGCTAGATATTTTGAAAAGTACGCGCCCGGTACGGATTGAAATTGGCGGCACGGTCGTTGCCGAAAGCAAGCGCGCGCAGTTTCTTTTCGAGACCGGCCTGACGCCACGTCACTATATTCCGCGCGACGATGTGCGCATGGATCTGCTTGCGAAATCCGAGCGGCGGACGCGATGCCCGTATAAAGGCGAGGCGCAATATTTTTCATTTTCGAACGGTGGCGAGGCCATCGACGATGTTGCCTGGAGCTACGCCACACCGCTGCCCGAAGCCGCGCCAATCGCGGACCATATATGCTTTCACAAACGCTATGCGGACGGCATCTATGTGGACGGCGTGCGCCAAGAGGTTACGCCTCCGGACTGAGGCTGCCGCCTTTGGCGCCCGACATTCAAATTAGGCGGCCTGAATTAAACTGCTTTGTGCAATCCACCAATCGCCATATTGCGAGCGCAAGATATCGGCTGCCACAGCGGCTTCGCCTGCGTCCCCAAATAATGCAAAACAAGTAGCGCCACTACCGGACATTCTGGCAAAGCGGCAACCGGGCAACTCACGCAATGCAAACAACACGTCGTCGATCACCGGCGCGAGAGCCTTTGCCGGAGCTTCGAGATCGTTCCGTCGCGTCGCCAATATTTCGGCCAAAGCGCCGACATCCCTCGGCGCTTCGGTAAAACGCGCTGGGACGGAATACGCGCCGTTGCGGGCGCGAAACACATCCGGCGTCGCCACAGACACTCCGGGATTAGCCAGCACCAGCGCGCAATCCGGCAGTGCCGGCGCCGCGTCCAGCTTTTCGCCCACACCGCCCGCAAAGCATGTTCTGCCGAGCAAGCACATCGGCACATCGGCGCCCAACGAAAGCGCCAGAGCTTGAAGCGCTCCCGAATTTATTTTCAGGTCCCACAGGGAGCTAAGAACGCGAAGCGCGGCCGCCGCATCTGAAGATCCGCCGCCGACACCTGCCGCAACAGGTAGCTGCTTGTCCAAGGTGATGCGCACCGCAGGCCTAATATTCGCCAACTCAGCTAATCGCCGGGCTGCTTTTTCAACCAAATTTTGCCCGCCCGCGAATTTTAAAGCGGGCGCAAACGGGCCGCTCAAATGCAACGAAAATTCGTTCGCCGGTGCTGCCGATATTCGATCGAACGGCGCCGCAAAAGCGATCAGGCTATCAAGCTCATGATAACCGTCATCGCGCCGGCCGGTAACGTGAAGATAGAGGTTGAGCTTGGCGGGCGCGTCTGACGAGAAAGACCGTTCGCTGCCGCCAGTCACTGGGTTTCTGCGTCAGTGTCCAACAAGCCGTCTTTCAGCTTTTGCCGAATGAGGATAGCCGCGTCCTCTTCGGCACCGAGGACCAAGGAGCGTTCCCACTGGAACTTGGCTTCATTTCGCCGGCCCACCTTCCAATAAATATCGCCGAGATGGTCAGTAATGATGGGGTCGTCGGCGCGTAATTCGACGGCGCGCTCAAGATGCTTTACCGCATTTTCAAAGTCACCCAACCGGTAATGGGCCCAGCCCAGACTGTCGACGATATATCCGTCTGTCGGGCGCAGCGCCACGGCGCGCTCAATCAATCCCATGGCACGCTCCAAGTTCATGCCCTGCTCGACCCAAGAGTACCCCAGATAATTCAACACCAGAGGCTGATCGGGCTGCAATTCCAGTGCATGCAGAAAATCCGCTTCGGCGCGCGGCCATTGTTTGGTGCGCTCCAACATAACGCCGCGCGAGTAGAAAAGTGACCAATGCCGCGCTTCGAATCCAGCGGTGCGACCGATCGCGACATCATAGAATTTGACGGATTCATCGAAGCGTTCGTTTCGCCGCAACACGTCGGCCAAGGCGATCGCTGCGTCGGAGCGTTGCGGATTTTCGGCAACCATTTCGCTGAGAATATTCACCGCTTCTTCAAGGCGCTCAACGCTCGCCAAATCCGAGGCGGCACGTAGCCGCGCCGACCAGGAATAAGGACTGTCCTTGGCAATACTGCTATAGGCCTCTATCGCATCCTCATATCGTTCCAGCACATCGAGTACTTCGCCCACTAGGAGTTGGACGACCGGAAAGTCAGGTCTGAGATGGAGCGCAAGATAGGCGTAAATCAAACCGGTATCACCGGCGCTTTCGTTGGGAAGTGCGCTCGCAGCACCGAACAAGGCCTCGGCCATGCCCTCTTGGGCCGTCGAAACGATCGCCTCAGGAGGCACATCCGAATTGATCTTGGAAAGTATCGGTTCGAGCCACGGTGAATCCGGGTGATTCTCACGGTAACTCTGATATACCGAATTCGCCTCATCTACTCGCCCGGCACGGCGCAACGAAGTGGTATAGGCGACAACTACACGCAGCGTACCGCCAGGAACCGCCGTCAACGCAAGGCGATAATTCTCAGCCGCCATATCCGGCTGGCCAGATATATCTCTCATCAACGCGCTGTGATAAGCGTGATACATTTCGAAGTTCTGTTTGGCCGCCAAAGGCTCGATCGCGGCGAGCGCGGAATCAAAATTTCCCCGGCCCAATTCTACCCAGCCCTGCATAATCGGAGCCATCAACTCGTAGATTCCGTCGCGATCTAGATTCTTTACTCTCGCCAACGCGCTATCGAGGCGGCCCTCTGCAACTGCAGCGACGATCAAAATCAGATGACCGATTTTCGACTTTGGAACTAGCTCGACCAAATGCGTGGCGAGCGGTATTGCTTCATCAACTCGCCCGTCCTGCACAGTGAGGACCAGCGCTCGCTGCGCCAGGGCACTGTTCTCATAGTCCTCAACAAGGACCTGCCGGTAATATCTTGCCGCTGAGGTGACATCGCGCTCCCGGTAGGCGAATCGGCCAGCGAGGTAATTGCCGGGCAGGTCGCTATAGCCGGGATGCTCAGCGAGCGGTTTGGGAGACGCAGGATCAGGGGGCGTGTCGGCACCAACCGAGCCAGCACAAGCGAATATCAGCGCCACGGAAACGATTGTCGCTCGGGCAATCGATCGAAAGCAGGTTTCGCGCCGGTATCGGCGGTATAAACGCATGGCCGTCATGAAAGCACTGTGCCGCAAAGTTTTTTTTCGGATCTGATCACCGCCAGCAGTCTAACGTATCACAGGCATTGCCGCCAACGCCCCTCTTCCGCACGAGCCAATCACAAATTCGCGCGCCAAACCGGATTACATGTTCGGATAGTTGGGTCCACCCCCGCCTTCCGGGACTGTCCAATGAATATTTTGGGTCGGATCCTTGATGTCGCAGGCTTTACAGTGCACGCAATTTTGCGCGTTGATCTGCAAGCGTGGTGCGCCAGCCGCGTCGTCGATGATCTCGTAAACCCCTGCCGGGCAATAGCGCTGCTCCGGCGCATCGTAGAGCGCCAAATTATGATCGATTGGAACCGCATCGTCTTTCAGCCTGAGATGGCCGGGCTGATCTTCTTCGTGGTTGGTATTGGAGATGAACACCGAGGAGAGTTTATCAAATGTGAGTTTGCCATCTGGTTTGGGATAATCGATCTTGCGGCTTTGGGCGGCAGGTTTCAGGCTCTTGTGATCTTCATGATGGCCGAGAGTCCAGGGCAGCACGCCACGAGTCCATAATTCGAATCCGCTGACTAAAGTGCCGACGAGCAATCCCCAACGGAACGCGGGGCGGCAATTCCGCACCTCTTTCAGCTCCTTGATGATCTGGGATTGCCGAATGGCACTGGTATAGCCGGTCAATTCTTCTTGCCCGTCTGACCCACCGCGCAAACTATCAAACGCGGCTGCGGCGGCCAACATGCCCGATTTCATCGCGTTGTGACTGCCTTTAATCTTCGGCACGTTCAGGAAGCCGGCACTGCAACCAATCAGAGCGCCGCCGGGAAATGTCAGTTTGGGAATGGATTGCAGTCCCCCCTCATTGATGGCGCGGGCACCGTACGCAATACGCGTACCGCCACTGAGATGCCGTGCAATGGCAGGATGCGTCTTAACCCGCTGAAATTCGTCAAACGGAGAGAGATATGGATTTTCGTAGTCGAGCGCGATGACCAGACCAAAGGCCACCAAATCCTCTTCCAAATGGTAGAGGAAAGTACCGCCATAGGTTTTTGAATCGAGCGGCCAGCCAAAACTGTGCTGCACCAATCCGGCGCGGTGTTTGGCGGGGTCGATTTGCCATAATTCCTTGATGCCGATGCCGTAGGTTTGTGGCGCCACGGCGTCGCGCAGGCCGAACCGTTCCATCAAATTCTGACTGAGTGATCCACGCGCGCCCTCGGCGAATAGCGTATATTTTGCGTGTAACTCAATGCCCGGCTCGAACGTCGATTTCTGGCTACCATCTTTGGCGAGACCCATATCGCCGGTGGCAACGCCTTTTACCCGGCCATCTTCGTGATAGAGCACTTCATTTGCAGCGAAACCGGGGTAAATTTCGACGCCGAGTTCCTCGGCCTGGGCAGCCAGCCAACGGCATAGATTGCCCAGACTGATGATGTAATTGCCTTTGTTGTGCATTTGCGGCGGCAGCAGGAAATTAGGCAGCTGGAACGAGACGGATCGCCGTAAGAACAGAAAAATGTCCTTTTTTACCAGCGTATTGAGAGGAGCGCCTTTTTCTTTCCAATCGGGAATCAGTTCGTCCAGTACCTGCGGTTCAAAGACGGCGCCCGATAGAATATGCGCTCCAACTTCCGAACCTTTTTCGATCACCGTGACGTTAACGTCGTGATTGTTTTCCAAACCGAGTTGTTTGAGCTTGATGGCCGCCGCCAGGCCTGCCGGCCCGGCGCCAACGATCACGACATCGAATTCCATCGATTCTCGGGTCATCATTCGGTTCCGCTGCTGTGTCCGAGGTTCACTTATGCGGCGATCCAACCATTCGGTCAATTGCTGCAAGCACACGCGTCGATCTGCTAAACTTGGATCCGTGAATCATATGGAAAACATGCGCGCCCTGCTCCATTGGTACATCGCTGCGGGAGTCGATGAGGCGCACGACGCCGAGCCACGCAACCGATTTGGCCTACCCGTTCAACCTGAAACAATCGCCATGCCGCAGAAATCCCAGCCGGCACCCGCCCCCTCCACAGTCGCCATACAAGAGACAGCGCAATCCCGCAGCGCTGCGGAGATTGCTGCCGCCTGCCACTCGCTGAGTGATCTACGCACCGCCATCGCCGCCTTCGACGGCTGCGCGCTTAAACGAACGGCGACCAACACCGTCATCGGTGACGGCAATGAATCGGCCGTGCTCATGGTGGTTGGTGAAGCGCCCGGTGCGGAAGAGGACCGCCAGGGTGTGCCGTTTGTTGGCCCCGCCGGGCAATTGCTAGACCGGATGCTGGCCGCCATCCGGCTCGATCGGAGCGCAGTCTACATTAGCAATATCCTGCCGTGGCGGCCGCCAGGCAACCGCTCCCCCACGGCCGAAGAAATTGCCTTGTGCCAGCCCTTCATCGAACGCCAAATCGCGCTAGTGCAACCCCAAATTTTAGTTTTGGTGGGCGGAATTTCGGCCAAGGCTCTGTTGGACAAACGCGAGGGAATCACCCGCCTGCGTGGCACGTGGCGCGAAATTACACCTGCCGGTATGACGCAACCGATCCCGACCATGGCGACCTTCCACCCCGCTTATGTGCTGCGCCAACCATCGGCAAAGCGCGAGGTGTGGCGCGATTTGCTCGCCATTCAGAAAAAACTGCGCGACGTCGACCAATAATGAGTTGATACCGACCAAACGTGATATTTGCTGGTTTTCGGCAATTGATCTATAAAACCGGACGCAAATTGGCGATGATCGCCGGTCGAGAGGCCGCGTTCAGAGGCGCAAAGGGGGCCAAACAAAGTGCCGGAAAAAACCGGCGCGGGGGATTCTTTTTTCAAGACGTTCAGCATCTTGTTGGGCGCTTGTTTGGCTGTATCGGCGTTACTCGCGACGCCGGCCTTCGCGCAGAAAATTAGTGATGCGCCGGCCGAGGTGGAAGGATTTCGCCTCGTCGCCGTATCTCAACAGGCGCCACTTGATGCCGGGGCAGATGCCGGGGCAATTGTCCTGCCTGCTGTGCTCGGTGAAAGCGACAGACAGCTCTATCGGCAGATTTTCACGCTGCAGGAGAAGGGCGAATTAACCGCCGCAGCCAAACTAATTTCAGAGCTCAATGATAAGATTTTAATGGGCCACGTATTGGCGCAGAAATACCTACACCCGACGGCCCATCGCTCGAAGTTCAGCGAGTTGAAACCATGGCTTGGCGAATATGCCGACCTCCCCGATGCGCGCCGGCTTTACCGCCTGGCGATGAAACGCAAACCCGCCGGCGTCAAATCACCCAAGCGCCCTCTGGCAACAAGCGGGACTGGACTATCCTCGGGAGCAGGCGAATATGCGCCGCCGCGCATTCCAAAACGCGGTATCAACCGCGATCAGCGCAATCGGCTGTCAGGCATACAGCGCGACATGCGCGCGCGCATTCGCAGCGGTTGGCCTACCGGCGCGCGCAAAATTCTTGCCTCTAAAGCGCATTCGGGGCTGGCAAGCGAGGCCCAGTATGATGCCTATCAGGCGCGCATCGCGTGGAGCTACTATCTCCACAACAAAGACGAACTAGCCTTTGAATTGGCATCCGCCAGCGCTGAGCGCTCGCGACAGTTTGTGCCCGACGCAGATTGGACCGCTGGGCTCGCCGCATGGCGGCTCGGCCGACTGGAAGCGGCGGCGAGCCATTTCGCCAAGCTTGCGCAATCGCCCACTGCGTCGCCCTGGTTGATAACTTCGGGCGCCTATTGGGCGGCGCGGGGCGAGCTTCGTTTACGTCGCCCACAGCACGTCTCTTACTGGCTGAAGATTGCGGCCGAGGACCCGCGCACGTTTTATGGACTTCTCGCGACACGCGCCCTCGGACTTAAGCCGGACTTAAATTGGCGTTCATCCATGTTGACGGAAGCCCATCTGGCCGTGCTGGATAGGAGCATGGCTCTGCGGCGCGCGCGGGCGCTGGCGGAGGTCGGTCAGGGCGTGCGGGCAGAAAAGGAAATTCGCGCACTTTGGCCGCGCGCCAGCTCGGCCTTGGCCAGCGCCATTTTGCCGCTCGTGAATCGTCTTGGACTCGCCGCAATTCAAATTGCACTGGGTACAGAACTGCGCAAAATCGACGGAGAGACACACGACGCGGCGGCTTTTCCCCTGCCAAATTGGCAGCCCAAAGGCGGTTATGTGATTGACCGGGCTCTTATATTCGCGCTCATCCGCCAGGAATCGAAGTTCAAGGCCAGGGCAAAAAACCGAAGCGGCGCAAGCGGACTCATGCAGCTCATGCCGGCCACCGCGCGTTTCGCCGCCCGGCAAGAACGCATCAAGGGCGTGAATAGACACACCCTCTTAAACCCTGAACTGAACATTGCCCTCGGCCAATCCTATGTGCAGCATTTGCTCACCCAAAATGTCGTAGACGGCAATATTTTTTATCTCCTCTGCGCCTATAATGCCGGACCAGGAAATTTAAAAAAATGGCTGCCTAAAACAAATTTTAACGAAGATCCGCTGCTCTTCATCGAAAGCATCCGTTCGCGCGAAACGCGCCAATTCATCGAGCGCGTCATCGCTAATTATTGGATTTACCGCATGCGCCTGGGGCAGCCGACGCCATCTCTCGACGCCACCGCTTCGGGACTGTGGCCAACCTATTCGCCGCAAGAAAGGAACTTTGCTGGCAATGAGTAAAATATCGGAAGACCGCGATTTTCTGCCGGTCAATATCGCGCTTATGACGGTTTCGGATTCGCGCACGCGCGCCGACGACAAATCCGGCGACCTGCTCGAGGCGCGGATTACCGAAGCCGGTCACAATTTGGTTGCTCGGCTTATCGTCAAAGATGAGCAGGCGCTTATTTCGGCACAATTGCGAATCTGGATCGCCGACCCCGAAATCGACACGGTGATCGCCACCGGCGGAACTGGACTGACCGGCCGGGACGTCACGCCGGAAGCCTTCGCCGAAGTCTATGAAAAGGAGATCAGCGGCTTCGGAGAACTGTTCCGCCAGCTCAGTTATGAAACAATCGGCACCTCGACGATGCAATCACGCGCCACCGGCGGCCTCGCCGACGGCACCTACCTGTTCGCCCTGCCCGGATCGCCTGGCGCCTGCCGCGACGGCTGGGACAATATCCTAAAAGCCCAACTCGATAGCCGGCAAAAACCGTGCAATCTGGTGGAGCTCATGCCGCGCTTGAAGGAGCATCTCGCCTGACCGGCAATTGGCTGGCGACAAGGCAGGTGATTCTCTCTTCGCCTCCGGAAATTCCGGTTGAATAGGGATACTGCCACCCAGCGCCCAGCCGCAATTAACGCATTTTATATTCCAGTTTCCGCGCTCCGGCGCGTGCGCCACAGCGCATGATCGGCGCCCACATCGATATCGCTCAGCTTGTCCAACATGGCAACGGAATGGCTCTTGGGCAGGTTCGCCACCGTATCGGCAAGGGCGCACGGACTCGACCAAGCGACATCAGCGAAGGGATCTGCGCGGAGCGACCGGGGCGAAAGGCCGACCAACCAATAGCCACCATCTTCTGCCGGTCCAAAAACGGCATCGGCGCGGCCAAGGGCGGCGAATGCCTTGGCGATGTGGCACGACATCAGATCGGGAATATCGCTCCCCACAAGCACGGCGGGACCGGACGGCACCCTCTCGAATGCGCGCTGCATGCGACGGCCCAGGCTTCCTGCACCTTGCTTCATGATCGGACAAGGCAGCGGCCAAAAGCGTTCGCGACCGTCAAACGAATCTGGGGTCACGACGAGATGGCAGCGCCAGCGCGGGTCGCGCGCGAGACGGAGGATGAGCCGGCGGGTGGTGCGGCGATAAAAACTCCAGGCTTCGGCGCTGCCGATATCGCGTGCCAGCCGACGTTTTACCAGGCCCAAGCGGGGCGCCTTAACGAATATCAGGAGCGTCCGCGCCATCGTGAAGCTTACCCGTAGAGCCGAACCAGGAAGCGCGATTTCACGCCAAGGAAGAACAGCACGAGGCAGGTCAGATTGCGTGCCGAGCGGCTGATATATCCGGAGCGCCGGTAGCGCTCTGCCGAGGTGAACGCAGGGGCGTCAAAATGGACAAATCGCCGGCGGCCGATGCGGCGCGCGATATCGACATCTTCCATAATCGGAAGCGGACGAAAACCACCGATCGAATCGTAAAAGCCGCGCGCGATCAAAAGCCCCTGATCGCCATACGGCAGGCCCAGTATCCGCGACCGCCAGGCTGCCATGGTTTCCAGACGCCGTGCAGTCGGCGCGCGATCATCAAAACACAGGCGAAACACACCGGCGCGCTCAGCATTGCCCGCACGCGCCATGAACGCCGCCGCCTCGATCCGCCAACCTTCGCCCAACACGGTATCGGCATGCAGGAACAGCAGCCAATCGCCGCGGGCGGTATCGCCGCCGGCCGCCAGTTGCGTCCCTCGGCCATATGCGACCGAAATAAGTCTGGCCCCCTTCGCCTCGGCGATAGCGCGGCTGGCGTCGCTGGACGCGCCATCGGTTACAACCACTTCATGGTCAAATCCAATGAGCTGTGACTCAAGGCTGTCTAGTGTCGCGGCTAACGTCGATGCCGCGTTGAGGGTGGGAATTACAACACTGAGCAATGCCTTCTCCATTCGAAAAGCTCGCCCGCACCATGCCCGGAAGCATAGTTCGCGTCAAAATGTTCTTTATTTGTTCTATATCTCAGTTATCATACCCTATGGGCAACCTGGACTATTCAAACAACCGAGATTTGGCCGGCAATCTCGTGGTGCGCGAGGCGCGCAAAGGACGCGGAGCTGCGAGCAATCGGGCGGGACGCTACGAACGCCATGCTGGCGAGGCTTGCGATGATGGCTGGGGTAGTCTTGAAGAACCGCTGGACAAGCTGCAAACCGTTGTTCAAGCAGATCACAGCCGTACCGCAATAACCCGTAACGCCTCACCAGATCTTGGATTTGATCGTTCGATAAATGCCTATCGAGGATGCGAACATGGCTGCGCTTATTGCTTCGCCCGACCCACGCATGCCTTTCTCGGCCTCTCGCCAGGACAGGATTTCGAAAGCAAGATCTTCGCCAAACATGACGCACCTGCGCAATTGGCGCGGGAACTGTCGAACCCGAGATACCGGTGCCGTATGATTGCGATTGGCACCAATACAGACCCCTATCAGCCGACGGAACGTCGCCTTGAGATCACGCGCGGCATTCTTTCTGTTCTTTCGCAATATGAACATCCGGTCGGGATCGTCACCAAATCCGCCTTAGTAACGCGTGACATAGATATTCTGGAATCGATGGCGCGGCGCAATTTGGTCAAGGTGGTCCTCTCGATCACCACTTTGGACAGCGAATTAGCGCGGCGCTTGGAGCCGCGCGCCGCAACCCCGGCGAAACGTCTCTCCGCCATCCGTGCTTTGAGCGAAGCGGGAATACCCACCGGCGTCAATTTCGCCCCAGTCATCCCAGCGCTCAACGAAAGCGAGTTGGAAGGCGTCTTGGAAGCAGCCGCCGCTGCGGGAGCGCGCGAAGCCGGATACATCCTGTTGCGACTGCCACTTGAAATCAAAGAATTGTTCGAGGAATGGTTGCGGCTGCATGTACCCAAGCGCGCCAACCACGTCATGAACCGGATTCGCGACATGCATGCCGGTCAACTTTACCGTGCCGGCTTTGGAGTGCGCCAAACCGGTTCAGGTCCGAGCGCCGAACTGCTCGCCCAGCGTTTTCGCTTGGCAAAGAAGCGGTATGGACTGAACAACCCTGCCTTGCGACTCGACACGAGTCGATTTTGCCCGCCGCCCAAACAAGGGGATCAACTTACATTGCTATAAATCAACAGGTTAAACGCAAAGGCTAACTACCGACTCAAATATATGGCACGATCTGCCTCATATGCTGTTCCATTCGGAACTTGGTCAATTGGCCGTCGTCGCCTTGGCAGCTCTTTTATGCGGCCTCGGTTTCGCACGCTTCAAGCAACCTGCTATCGTCGGCTACATTTTGGCCGGCGTCATTCTTGGCCCCAGCGCCCTGGGATTGGTGGAAAATCGTGACTGGGTAGCGATGGCGGCGGAGCTCGGCGTATTGCTGTTGCTGTTCGTCATCGCCATGAAACTATCCCTGCGCGCCTTCCGCACAATTTGGAAAGTCGCCCTGATGGCGGCAGCGATGCAAATCGCCATCGCCACTGTGATCACCCTCGCTCTTTCAAGACTTTTCGGCTGGCCGCTGGAACTCGCCGTATTGCTCGGTTTCGTCGTCAGCCTGTCGAGCACGGCCGTGGCCATAAAAATGCTGGAGGAAATTGGCGAACTCCGGAGCGAAACAGGCCGAATCGTGGTCGGCGTCTTAATCGCCCAGGATCTGGCGGTCGTGCCCATGCTGTTGCTCCTGAATGGCATGGCAGCGGAAGGCGGCTTGGATTGGGGCACTATTCCGGTATTTCTCGCCGCCATCGGGTTATTGGCGGCGCTAATTTGGTATCTCAGCCGACGCGAAAAGCTGAGCCTTCCGTTCAGCGCCCTGGCGCAGCGGCACCGCGAGATCGTACCCCTCGCGGCGCTCGGCTGCTGCCTGGCGCTCGCCGCAATTTCGGACTTCATCGGACTTACCGCCGCTTTCGGCGCATTTATCGCCGGCCTCGCGATTGGCTCGACGCACGAGCGGCGCGAGATGATCCGCGCCACCGAACCAATTCAAGGCGTCCTCGCGATGGTCTTCTTCCTGTCCATCGGACTGCTTATCGATCTCGCCTATATTTGGGAGAATATCGCCACCGTGCTCGTCCTTCTGGTCTTCGTGCTGTTGGTGAAATCGGGCGTGAACGTGGTCATCCTACGAATTCTTGGCGAGCCTTGGCCGCGCGCATTTTTGGCCGGTATTTTACTGAGCCAGGTCGGCGAATTTTCCTTCGTGCTTGCCGGCGCGGGCGTCGCTGTGGCGGCGGTCGGCATCGAAGGGCACCGTTTGATCGTTGCGGTGATCGCGCTCAGCCTGATGGTGAGCCCAATTTGGCTGATGACGGCGCGTCGCCTGCAACATCTGACGGCGGGCGGAATTTGGCGCCTCGATGACCTGCTGCTGGGCATCTATGAAAAAGAGGCGCGATTGTTTACGCGGGGTTCCAGATTGGCAGCTCTTTCAGGCATGTCCGCGTTCCAGCGAATGCGGGCTTACTCGTGGCGCTCAGGCGGTATTTCTGCTCGCCTGACGCGCCTGAGAAACCGCGTCCATACATGGCGCGCCCGACCAACACCAATTAACGACGACGAGGCCGCACCGCTCAGCGGCGAGGTGCTGCCGCCCGAGCACACGACCTACAAACGCCGTGCCTGATTTCTCTCTCGAGCGCAAATGGGGCGGCAGCGTCGCCGGCATCGATGAAGCAGGACGGGGACCGTGGGCCGGCCCAGTCCACGCCGCGGCAGTGGTATTTCCGGCTGCCGGCCCAAGCGCCGATCTGGCCGCGCGGGTGATGGATTCGAAACAGCTATCCAGCGCCCAACGCGAGGCGGTGTTTCCCCAACTGCTGCAAGCCGCGCTGGTCGGACAGGGCCAAGCGAGCGTGGCGGAAATTGACGAGTTAAATATTCTCGTCGCTACACATCTTGCCATGGCGCGCGCCGTAAATGGGCTCACCCGGTTGCCGGACGCGGCGCTGGTGGACGGCAATCGCGCCCCCGCCCTGCCCTGTCCCGTCCAGTGTGTGGTGAAAGGTGACGCCAAGAGCTATTCCATCGCCGCCGCTTCGATTGTCGCCAAGGTGACACGGGACCGATACATGACCGAGCTTGCCGCCCACCATCCTGGATATTACTGGGAGCGCAATTTCGGTTATGGCACTGAGTTGCATCGTCAAGGTCTGGCACGACTCGGCGTGACGCCGCACCACCGTCGGTCATTCAAGCCGATTCGAAAGCTCTTGGAAGAGTCTGCCGAATCAAAGGCTTGACGGGCGGAGTCTCGGTGCGCCATGGTGCCGCCCATGAGCCATAAGAAAATGGACAAGGGAGATGAAAGCGGGCGCCTTCTCATTGGCGACTGCTGTCAGGAGATGTCGCGTCTGGAGGCCGACTCGGTCGACCTGATTTTTGCGGATCCGCCTTACAATCTTCAACTCAGCGGTGAGTTGCTGCGCCCCAACAACAGCCGCGTCGATGGTGTCGACGACGCGTGGGACAAATTCGAGAACTTTGCGGCCTATGACCAGTTTACGCGCGAATGGCTACTGGAAGCGCGCCGCGTGTTGAAGGAAACCGGCACGCTGTGGGTAATCGGCAGCTATCACAATATTCACCGCATTGGCACGGCACTCCAGGATATCGGCTTCTGGCTGCTCAACGACGTGATATGGCGCAAGACCAATCCGATGCCTAATTTTCGCGGGCGGCGCTTCACCAACGCGCAGGAAACTCTGATCTGGTGCGCGAAAAGTGCTGAGGACAAAGGCTATACATTCAATTACGACGCCATGAAATCGCTCAACGAAGATATCCAGATGCGGAGCGACTGGCTGCTGCCGCTATGCACCGGGGCCGAGCGGCTGAAACGTGATGGTCGCAAGGCGCATCCGACGCAAAAGCCCGAAGCGCTGTTGCACCGAGTGATTCTCGCTGCCAGTAAACCGGGCGATGTGGTGCTCGATCCGTTCCTCGGCTCAGGCACCACCGCCGCCGCCGCAAAGCGTCTTGGACGGCGTTGGATCGGAATTGAACGCAGCGCTGAATATGCCGAGATTGCTCTGCAGCGGATCGCCAGTGTAACGCCCGTGGCAGTCGCCGATCTCGAAACCATGCGAGCCAAGCGCAGCCAACCGCGCGTGCCGTTTGGAAATTTACTTGAGCGCGGCTTGATCGCGCCGGGAGAAACGCTTTACGACCGCATGAAGCGCGTCAAAGCGCAGGTGCGTGCCGACGGCAGCCTAGCGCACGGCCCACTCACCGGGTCGATCCATCGGATCGGCGCTCTGGCCCAGGGTGCCGAGGCATGTAACGGTTGGACCTACTGGTATATTGCCGATGAAAACGGCGCCCTCACTTCAATCGACCGCCTGCGCGACCAAATTCGCGAGGAGATGAACTAGCCGCCAGTTTGCGCGTGGCTAATTACTTTTCGACTGAGCGTGGATAGCGCCTGATCGGCGAATCGCTCCGGTGCACACCAAATGCCATCGACGGCTGCGCGGCCATCTGCTTTGCCAGCGTAAACTGTAATCTCAAGCCGAAAATGCGTGAAGCCGTGGGCAACCACGCCGGGCAGCGCGTGCCAGCGCGCCTCGATTGGCGCCTCACGCCGAGCCGCGCGCGGTTTCCATGGCGTATCGCACCACGTGCTTGTCGGTACCTCCATTAATCCACCCAGCAGGCCGTCTTCGGGCCGCCGGCGGAGCAAGATGCGACCGTCGCCGCGCGCCGCCCAGAAGGCCATAGCGTGGCGGAGCGGGCGCTCGGGCCTCGGCGTCCGGCGCGGGAGCAATTCTTGAATGCCCGCCGCCGAGGCACGGCAAGCGCTCTGCCACGGACACCGCGTGCAAGCCGGTTTCCTCGGTGTGCAAATAGTTGCGCCGAGATCCATGATTGCTTGGGCATAGTCGCCTGGTCGCTTGGCCGGTGTGATCTCTGCTGCAAGCTTGCGCAATTCCTTCTTGGCCGCCGGCAAGGGAGTCTCAACTTGGCGAAGTCGTGCGATCACCCTTTCGACATTGCCGTCCAGGATTGTGGCAGAATGCTCGAAAGCGATCGCCGCGATCGCCGCCGCTGAATACGGGCCAATTCCCGGCAACTTTAAGAGCGCCGATTCGTCTTGCGGAAAATTGCCGCCATGGCTTTCCACGATCTGCTGCGCGCAGCGCAGCATGTTCCTCGCTCGGGCATAGTAACCGAGACCCTGCCAAGAGTGCAGCACATCGTCCATCGGCACGGCGGCGAGGTCTACGAGGCGCGGCCATCGGTCAAGGAACCTTTCGAAATACGGCCCGACCGTGGCGACCGTCGTTTGCTGCAACATGATCTCGCTGAGCCACACCCGATAGGGATCGGGACGCACGCCAAGCGGCGCCCGCCACGGCAAATCCCTGCCGTGAACGTCGTACCAGGCAAGCAATCCCGCCGCCAGGGCCGCTGGTTTCAATGCGTCGCACCCAGTTGATGGCTCAACAATAATTTCATTGTGGATTCCAAGATTACCCTCCTGGCGCTTATAGTATGCCCATGACACGCCTAGTATGCCCATGACACGCCCGTCGCGTCCCGTGGCCTCCGCCTTGCACAAAGTGACGGAGAAAATTTATCGCAAGCGCGGCTTCGCGTCCGCGGGCGTGTTGGACAATTGGCCTGCCATTGTCGGCGCGGACTTGGCACGGCACTGCATGCCGGAACGTCTTGGCGGCGACGGGACACTGCGTCTGCGGGTTGACGGACCGCTCGCGACCGAGCTCAAGCATTTGGAGCCTCAGATCTTACAGCGTATTGCCAGCTATTTCGGCTACCGCGCGGTAAATCGGCTTAGCCTGATCCAGGGGCCGCTCGAAAAACCTCAGGTCGAAAAATCCAAGCCGGCACGTGTCCTCGACTCGGATTCGGCGAAAACACTCGCTGATACAGTTCGTGGGACCCGGAACGCAGAAGTTAAACGGGCTCTCGCGCGCCTGGGCGAAGCTGTGCTGAGCCAGCCGGACGACGCCTAACCCCTTCAATTCAGGACACTCAGAGGCCCAGCGTGCGCCCAAGGGCCGACACTAGGCGGCCTCCGCGCTTGAGGCAGCGTTAGCGCCTCTTTATACTGAGGTGCTCGGCTCAATTGAGGTTTGCCATGATCACCAGACGGTTCTTGATAGCAGGAATGACCGGACTTGCCGGTACTGTGGCGGCTTCGCCCCTGTTGCAATTGGCCTCCCTACCGGCGGCGGCGAGCAATTGGGAGAAAGCTGGCGACATGGCCATCGGTTCGCCCGAAGCGCCCATCTCAGTCATCGAATATTTCTCGCTCACCTGCTCACATTGTCGCGATTTTCATACCGGGACCTTTCCGCGCTTCAGAACGGAATATGTCGACACCGGCAAAGTGCGGTTTATCGCCAGGGATTTTCCACTCAATCGGCCCGCTTTAGACGCGGCCATTCTCGCCCATTGCGCCGGGCCAGAACGTTATTTTGCCTTCGTCGAAACGTTGTTTAATACGTTTGATAATTGGACTCGGGCCGCCAACTACCTCAACGCCCTCGGTCAAATCGGCCAATTGGGTGGCATCAGCGAAGGGCAGTTCCAAGCCTGTATCGACGACCAGACTCTCGAGACCAAGATATTCAGTTCCATTTTGGAAGCTCAGGAGAATTACGATATCAAATCCACACCATCCTTCATTATCAATGGAAAGAAGCATGAGGGCGGCATGCGCTTTGATGCTTTCGCCAAGACTCTCGACAGCTACCTGCCCGAATCCTAATGGGCAGCATATGTTTATTTTTTCCACTGAGCGGAACGCCTAGCCGGTGCATTTTACGAAGCTCAAACTGGTCGGCTTCAAGTCCTTCATCGAATCCAGCGAACTGGTAATCGGGCCTGGCACCACCGGTATCGTTGGACCGAATGGCTGCGGGAAATCGAACCTGGTCGATGCGTTGCGTTGGGTGATGGGCGAAACTGCGCCGAGCCAAATGCGCGGCGGCGCGATGGAAGATGTCATCTTCAACGGCACGGACAAGCGCGCGGCGCGCAATGTTGCTGAAGTCGCGCTGCTGGTCGACAATGCCGACCGTACCGCGCCTGCCGCATTCAACGAAGATGAAGAAATCGAGGTCACGCGGCGCATTGAACGTGGCATGGGCTCAGCTTATAGCGTCAACGGGCGGGAGCTGCGCGCGCGAGACGTACAATATTTGTTCGCGGATTTCGCCACCGGCGCACATTCCTCCGCGCTCGTGGGCCAAGGGCGTATTAGTGACATCATCAATGCCAAGCCGGCGCAACGGCGCGGCATTCTCGAGGAAGCTGCGGGCATCAGCGGCCTGCACGCGCGGCGTCACGAGGCTGAATTACGACTACGTGCCGCTGAGACCAATTTGGAGCGCCTCCAGGATGTCGTTGGTGCCCTTGATTCGCAGCTTCACGCACTGAAACGTCAGGCGCGCCAAGCCAGCCGCTATCGCCGCATTGCGGAAAACCTGCGTAGCGCCGAGGCCTTGCTCCTGCACATTCGCTGGAGCGCCGAACAGGAGGCAGTGGAGGTACGTGCCGCAGAGCTCAACGGCGAAACGGAACGCGTTGCGGAATTGACCGGCCTCGTGGCTGCTGCCACCAGCGCACAAAACAGTGCAGCGGAAGCGCTCCCCGGATTGCGGCAGCAGGAAGCGGCCCAGGCCGCCGCCCTCCATCGCCTCGCTGTTGCGCGCGACCGTCTAGATGAAGAGGAACGCCAAGTTGGTGAACAGCGCCAGGAAATCGAAACACGATTGGCCCAGATTGCGGACGACTTGACACGCGAAAATACCCTTGCGGAAGATGCTGAAAACGCTCTCTCCAAGGTCAAAGAACAACGAAAGGAATTGCTGCAGGCGAGCGACGATTCTGCTGAGGCAGAACGGAATGCAGAAGCCGCATACGCCGCATCGAGCGCTGCAGTGGCGGCACTCGAGGAGCGCCTCACACAGCGCACAGAAGAAGTCGCCGCTGACGAGGCGCGACGCGCAAATCTCAGCCGCCGCTTGGAAGAACTCGACGCTCGGCAGGAAACATGTGCGACGCGCAAAATCGAAGGCGAGCGTGAACTCACGGAACTCGGGAAACGCAGCTCTCACCAGAACGTCATCGCCGAAGCCGAAGACGGCGTTACCAAAGCGCGCGCGGCGGCGGCTGAGGGGCGTCAAGCGCTTGGCGCTGCCGAGGCCGCTCGCGAGGCGGCGGTGGCGGATGAATTGACATCGCGGGATACGCTGCAGGCAGGCGATGCCAAACTTTCCCGCCTTCATGCCGAGGCGGCGGCGCTCACTGAATTGCTCGGCCACGGCGAAGCCCGCCAGGGCCCCGGTATCGTCGATTCGCTTGAAGTTGAGCCCGGCTACGAGGCCGCGCTTGGGGCCGCGCTTGGCGATGATTTGGAGGCGCCGGAAAACGTTGAAGCGGCTATCCACTGGACGTCCTTGACGCCGCTCGATGAAAATCCAGCGCTCCCGAAAAATGTCAGGCCGCTTGCAAATTTTGTCCGTGGACCTGCTGCCCTCGCCCGCCGTTTGGCGCAGATAGGCGTCGTTGAAAGCGGCGGTGAGGAACTGCAAAATGCGCTTCGGCCTGGCCAGCGGTTAGTCGCCAAAGATGGCGCGATGTGGCGATGGGACGGCTTTACCGTGAACGCTGGTGCGCCCACTGCTGCGGCAAGTCGCCTCAAACAGCGAAACCGCTTGAGCGAGTTGGAAAAGGAGTTACCGGCTGCGCATCACGTCCGTGAAGAAGCCGAGAAGCACTTCCAAGCCGCGCGGAATTTTCTCCAAGACGCGGTAAAACAGGCGACAGCGGCGCGAGTAAATTCACAAAGCGCCGAAGAAGCTCTCAATCAGGCGCGCGACCGTTTGGCTGAATTGATCGGTGACGCGGTAGCGGAAAATTCACGCCTGACGGCACTCGCAGAAGCGGCGGAGCGCCTTGGCGATGAATTGAACGAGACAACGCGTGCGGCCCAGGAGACCAGGGCATCCTTTGCTGCCGCAGCGTCACCTGAGGAAGGGCGCGCCGAAATCACTCGCCTGCGCGAAGAAATGGGGCAGTTAAGGGCAACTCACGAAGAACAGTCCCGGGCACATCACCGCCTCGCCAGCGAAGCCGCCCAACGCGGGCGCCGGATGGAGGAACTAAGACGAGACGAGACAGGTTGGAATGAGCGAGTCACAGGCGCCCGGCAAAGGCTGCTGGAACTCGCGGAACGGCGTGACGAGGCTAGTCGGCAACTCGAAGCGTTGGCCGACCGACCCGGCGAAATTATGCGCCGCCGCTCCGGCATATTGGCAGAAATCGATACCGTAGAAGGCAAACGTAACGCCGCTGCCGAGGCGCTTGGTCATGGCGGAGAGGAGCTGGCACAGCGCGATGGCGCGCTCAAAGAAGCCGAACGGAATCTCGCGGCATCACGCGAGGAGCGCGTGCGCATTGAGGGTCTGCTGGAACAAGCCAGACAGGCGCTGAATATGGTGGTCTCGCAAATCAGCGAGCGTCTATCTTGTCAGCCGGAGGAGGCGCTGGCGCTGGCGCAAGTAAAAAACGAAGCAGAATTGCCCGAGGCCGATGGCGTGGAAGCGCGCATTCAACGCCTCACCCGCGAGCGCGAAAATATCGGCGCGGTAAATCTGCGCGCTGAGGAAGAAGCGACCGAGCTTGATGAGCAGATTTCCACGTTGATCAACGAACGAGCCGATTTGGAAGCCGCCATCGCACGCCTTCGTCAGGGAATTTCGGGCCTCAACCGGGACGGCCGACAACGCGTCACGACGGCCTTTAAGCTCATCGACAACCATTTTCGCGAGCTCTTCACCCGCCTGTACGGCGGCGGCCACGCCTATCTCGAACTGATCAAATCTGACGATCCCCTGGAAGCGGGCCTCGAAATCATGGCCAGTCCGCCGGGCAAACGGCTGCAATCCCTGACCCTGCTATCGGGCGGCGAAAAGGCGCTGACAGCTCTCGCCCTGCTGTTCGCGGTCTTTCTCACCAACCCGGCGCCGATCTGCGTTCTCGATGAGGTCGATGCGCCGCTCGACGATAGCAATGTCGATCGATTTTGCACGTTGGTATCTGAATTGGCCGAAAAGAGCGGTACCCGTTTTCTCGTCGTGACCCACCACCGAACGACGATGTCGCGGGTGGATCGACTGTACGGCGTCACCATGGTGGAGCGCGGCGTGTCGCAGCTTGTTTCCGTCGATTTAACGCAGGCCGAACAGTGGCGCGAAAGCGCCTAACCAAGCACGAATAAAATATCATTTTATCCAAATATATCAGATTGTTACCGTGTTTTTGGAAGTGGTTGACAGGCTCGGGGCCAAACACTATGGTTCACCCGCTTTTTCGATTGCAGGCTCGTGCACGGATGGAGTTCGAGGGCTGGTTTTCATGAGCGATGACAAACCACCGCCTTCGCTTGAAGAACTCGATTCTCGGCTCAAGAAAATCCAGGAAGAGCGGCAACGTCCAGAAGGTTTGGGCATGCCGCCGACTCGGACGGGACAGTCCTTGCATCTTGGAATCGAAATGGCGGCGACGTTGGTGGTCGGCGGCGGCATTGGCTGGTTTCTCGATCGTTGGCTAGATACGACACCGTGGCTGTTGATCATTTTCCTGTTTCTGGGAATTGGAGCGGGTCTGAGCAACGCCTTTAGACTGGCGAGAAGATACACCGCGGAAGTGACGCGGCGCGAACAAAGCAGTGGCGGCACGCCGCCGCAAGAAGACGAATAAGGGAGCGGCAAGCCCGTGGCATCGGCAGAAAACGCGGAACATCACGGTCCGCTCGATCAATTTTCGATCCAGCGTTACGTCGACATCGACCTCGGTGGATTTGACGCGTCGTTCACCAATTCATCCTTGATGATGGTGGTGGCGGTGATCGTTATTTTCCTGCTCACAACGTTGGGCATGGGGCGCGGGCGCCTCGTGCCTGGACGCCTGCAGTCGGTCGTCGAAATGCTTTATGAGATGGTCGCCGGCATGCTGGGCGACATCGTTGGCGGACGCTCGGCGAAAAGATTCTTTCCCTTCGTGTTTAGCCTTTTCACCTTCCTTCTGCTCGGCAATCTGCTGGGACTAATCCCCTATAGTTTCACATTTACGAGCCACATCATCGTCACCCTGACTTTCGCGCTCGTCGTCTTTGTCGGTGTGACAATTCTCGCAATCATCATTCACAAGCACAAATTTCTGACCTTCTTCCTGCCTCCAGGCGTGCCGATGTGGATGGCGCCGCTGCTGGTGCCGATTGAGATCGTTTCTTATATTGCGCGGCCGATCAGCCTTGCAGTCCGCCTATTCGCCAACATGATGGCGGGACACAGTATTCTGCATGTGTTCGGCGGCTTCGTCTTCGCGCTCGGATTTTTTGGATTTTTGCCGTTTGCTTTCATCATCGCGCTGTACGGGCTGGAAATTCTCGTCGCCGTTCTGCAAGCCTATGTGTTTGCGATTCTGACCTGCCTCTATATCCGCGATGCAATATTTCTGCATCACGAATAGCCACTGACAACTTACTCGTCGCTTACAAAACACAATCAAGGGAACGAAATCATGGACGCTGAATCAGCAAAAATTCTCGGACAACTCATCGGCGGCGGCTTGGCCACCATCGGTGTGGCGGGCTCCGGCGTGGGCATCGGAATTATTTTCGGCAATTATGTTTCGGCTGCCGGCCGCAACCCGGCCGCTGCGCCCAAGTTGTTCGGCAACGTGCTGCTCGGATTTGCGCTGACAGAAGCCATCGCGCTGTTCGCGCTCGTGATGGCCTTCATTATCCTGTTCGGCAGCTGAAGCCGCTTGATTCCCGGCGCCGGCGGGCAAGTTCCGCCGGACCGGTGACTCTTTCGGAGAGGTAATATGCCACAGCTTGAAATCCCTGATTATGCGCCGCAAATCTTCTGGCTGGTCGTAACGTTCACTGTTCTCCTCATTCTCATGTGGAGCCTGGCATTGCCGCGTATTGGCCGTGTCCTGGAACAGCGCCAAAAGCATATCGCGCATGATTTGGAACAGGCCGAGAAGTTCAAACGGGACTCAGAAGAGGCGATTAAGTCATATGAGGCATCGCTCGCTGAGGCACGGTCCAAATCGCATCAGCTGCTGGCGGAAACCCAGGCCCAACTTGACGAGCAGGCGAGCGCGCAACGCGCCCGCTTAGATGCTGAATTAGCGGAAAAGCAGACTGAGGCTGAGCGCCGCATCCGGGAGGCGCGCCAACAAGCGCTTTCCAGCGTGCGTCAGGTAGCGGCGGAAGCGGCGCGCGCGGCGACGAACCGCCTGATCGGTGTTGAGCCCAGCCAGGCCAACGCCGACGCTGCGATCGACGGAAAGGGCTGAAGCGATGGGCAAGCTCAAACGCATGGCTAGAGTGCCAGAGAATTGGCTGCTGGTTGCTGTCTTTGCCTTTGTGATCGCCGGTTACTCGATCACCGAAGACGCGAACTTCTGGATTCTGATCGCGTTCGCAACCTTCGCCGGCGTGTTCGGTCGCAAGGCTTGGGCCGCGATCAAGAAAACGCTGGACGGACGACGTGACAAAATTCAGGCCGAATTGGGCGAAGCCCAACGCCTGCGAGAAGAAGCGCAAAGTTTGCTCGCGGAGTATGAGCGCAAACGCCGCGAAGCCGAGGACGAAGCCAAGCAAATGGTCGAGCATGCCAAAGTAGAGGCAGAGCGCCACGCCGATAGCGCCAAGCAGGCGCTTGAGGAAACCATGCGCCGGCGTGAGGAAGCGGCTATGCAACGCATCCAGCAGGCCGAAACTGACGCCTTACGCGAGGTGCGGGAAACCGCCGCCAGCTTGGCCGTCGCAGCCACCGCGCAGCTCATTCGCGAAAACCTTGATGAGACCCGAGCCGACGCCATGATCGAGCGTTCGATCAAAGAAATGAGCGAAAAACTACATTAATCTGGGAGACATACAACAAAATCAAAAACCCCGTCAGAGCGATCTGGCGGGGTTTTTTAGTGCCCACTCTCAATAGGCGTTAGCGATCGGTAGTTCCTCCGACGGGAACAGTGTGATGACTCGGCAGCCGTCATTGGTCACCACAACTTCTTCCTCGATACGCGCGCCCGAGAAGCCATCACTTGCCGGGCAATAAGTTTCGAGCGCAAATACCATGCCTTCCTTAATCTCCATTGGATTGTCGAGCGACACAAGGCGGCTAATGATCGGCCGTTCATGCAGGAAGAGGCCAAGGCCGTGGCCGAATTGCAGGCCGAAACATTCCATCTCATTGGCGAATCCGAGCGTCTCAGCAGTAGGCCAACAAGACGCAACTTGATCGGTGCCAACACCGGGCCGGATCAAGGCGATGGAGGCATCGAGCCATTGCCGCGCTTGCTTGTAGGCGTCACGCTGCGAATCGCTCGCGCGGCCAACATTGATGGTGCGGTAGTAGCAAGTGCGGTAGCCCATATAGGATTGAATGACATCGAAGAACGCCTGGTCCCCGGGGCGGAACAGGCGGTCGGTGAAATTGTGCGGATGCGGATTGCAGCGCTCGCCCGAGACCGCGTTGATTGCCTCAACCTGGTCGGAGCCCATCTCGTAAAGCCGCTTGGTCGCGCTGGCGACGATATCAGCTTCGCGTATTCCGGGTTTCAACTCTTCGAAGATCTGGTGATAAACGCCATCGACCATTGCGGCCGCCTGATTCAACAACACGATCTCGTCGAGGTTCTTGATCTCGCGCGCATTCAGCATGGTTTGCTGCGCGTCGCGCACCTCCAGGCCAAGCGCCTGCAATTCATAAAATAGCGGCGGCTCGATGATGTCGACGCCAAGCGGCATATCCGCCACGCCATGTTCGACCATGATCGCCTTGATTTCTTCCGCGGCACGGCGCATCAGGCCCGCTTCCACCGGCACCGCGCCTCTTAAGCCCAGCATGCCGGCGTGGCAGCAGCCGGGATCAAGCCACGGCATGTGTATCCGGTGATGGGTCGCCGCCGAGCCAAAATCCCAAATATGCGGATCGCCATTGCCGGTCAACAACGCATAGCGGCTCATTTTATCGCGTGACCACTCGCCGATAACCGTGCTGCTGATGTAGCGAATATTGTTGGCGTCGAGGCAAAGAATCGCGCCGAGCTCTGATTCCGCGAGCGCTCGTTTGGAACGGACCAGGCGGTAATTGTGTAGGCGGCGGAAATTCACCCGCTCTTCGAAATCGACGGCACTATGGCCCGGCGCGGGTATCGCGCGGTCCCAGTTAAATCCGGGATCGATATCCTCGGCTTTAATGATCGTCGGTTCGGAATATGGAATATTCATTGCCAATTAATCCTCACAACTGACTTACACAAAGGTGTCACGAGCCGGAGTTAGTCCGGCGCGGCGCTCAGCATGGTAAACAATTCAAGCTCGATCTCACCATCGAGAAGCTCATCGGTGCGGCTGAGCAGCGGGACTAAATGGGGTTTGGCAAGATGATCGTCCAAATCTTTTTTCGAATGCCAGTTCTCGTAAAACATGAAGCGGCGCGGGTCTTCATTGCTGCGATGAAGATGGTAGTCGATACAGCCCGCTTCCTGGCGCGTCGGCCCGACCAACAACAGGAGCGTATCCACAAGCTCCTGCTCCTTGCCGGGTTTGCCTGTAAATATGCAACCAGCGATACTTTGTCGGACATGTTCCGTTTTCTCTATCCGGCTATGGCCAGAATCATCTATTCCGCCGCGTTTTGGTAATCCTCGAGCGGTGGGCAAGCACAGATCAAATTGCGGTCGCCATGAACCTGATCGATACGACCAACCGGCGGCCAATATTTTCCTTTGCGTAAAGAATCGACGGGAAACGCCGCCTCCTCCCGGCTATAGGCATGCGGCCAATCGTTGGCAACAACCTCTTCCAGTGTATGCGGCGCGCCGCTTAACGGATTATCCGCCAAAGTCCATTCCCCATCTTCGATCCGCTTGATCTCGCCACGTATCGAGATCATGGCTTCCACGAAACGGTCCAGCTCGGCACGAGGTTCGCTTTCGGTTGGCTCGATCATCAACGTGCCGGCCACGGGGAACGACATGGTAGGTGCGTGAAAGCCATAATCCATAAGGCGTTTGGCGACATCATCAACACTTACGCCAGTGCTTTCCTTGAGCGGCCTGAGGTCGATGATACATTCATGCGCGACCCACCCGTTTTCTCCCCTATACAACACCGGAAAGTGGGGATTCAGTTTACGCGCGATGTAATTCGCGTTGAGGATGGCGGTTTGGGTTGCTTTCTTCAGACCGGCGCCGCCCATCATGGCGATATAGGCCCAGGAGATCGGCAGGATACCGGCCGAGCCCCAAGGCGCTGCGGATACGGGTCCGGAATCGGGTGCGACAGCCAGCGGATGGCCGGGCAGGTGTGGCGCCAAATGCGCGCGCACTCCGATAGGCCCGACGCCGGGGCCACCGCCGCCATGGGGAATGCAAAATGTTTTGTGCAAATTCATATGCGCGACGTCGGGACCGAAAGCGCCCGGCAGGCTGACGCCCAAGAGCGCATTCAAATTTGCCCCATCGAGATAAACTTGCCCGCCTGCGGCGTGAATAATTTCGCAAATATCCACGATTGCCGCTTCGAAAACCCCATGCGTGGAGGGGTATGTCACCATCAGGGCGGCCAAGCGGTCGCCATGCTCCGCCACCTTGGCGCTGAGATCCGTGACATCGACGTTACCGCTTTCATCGCAGGCGACCACCACTACCTTGAGCCCCGCCATGACGGCGCTCGCTGGGTTGGTGCCGTGCGCCGAACTTGGAATGAGACAAATATCGCGCTCGCCTTCGCCGTTGGCGGCGTGGAAATCTCGAATCGCCAAAAGACCGGCATATTCTCCTTGGCTGCCGGCGTTGGGCTGAAGCGATACGGCAGCAAAACCGGTCACGTCACATAACATGCGCTCCAGACCCTCGATCATTTCGATATAGCCCGGCACTTGATCGAGCGGCGCGAATGGATGAATGCGACCAAAGCCCGGCCAGGTGATCGGAATCATCTCCGCCGTCGCGTTCAATTTCATCGTGCAGGAGCCGAGCGGAATCATGGAATGATTGAGTGTGATGTCCTTGCCTTCGAGGCGATGCAAATAACGCAACATCTCGGTTTCGGAGTGATGGGTATTGAATTGGGCATGGGCGAGAATTTCGGTTTGGCGGCGGAATTCTTCGGGCACGCCACCGGCAACCTCTGACTCCAAATCCGCAACACCGAACTCGGGCGCACCATCCGGGGAAAATATCTCGAACAGCGCATTTACGTCCTCGGGAAGCGTCGTTTCGTCGAGCGAAATGCCAAGCCGGTCGCCGTCGATGCGACGGAAATTAATGCCCGCTTCAGCGGCGCGCGCTAGCACCGCCTCCGCCTGGCCAGGAAGATTCAGTGTCAGCGTGTCGAACCAGCTTTTGTTGGCGACAGAGATGCCGAGACGGTTGAGGCCCGATGCCAGAATGGACGTCAAGCGGTGCACGCGCGCGGCGATGATTCCGAGCCCCTTGGGACCATGATAAACGGCGTACATCGCCGCGATCACAGCCAGTAAAACTTGCGCCGTGCAAATGTTGCTGGTGGCTTTCTCTCGGCGGATATGTTGCTCGCGAGTTTGCAGCGCAAGACGCAACGCCGGCCCACCGCTGTTGTCCACGGATAGGCCGACAATGCGGCCTGGCAGAGATCGGCGATATTTTTCATGGGTGGCGAAGAATGCCGCGTGCGGCCCACCAAATCCCATCGGCACGCCAAACCGCTGAGCGCTGCCGACGACGATGTCGGCGCCGAATTCACCCGGCGGGGCAAGACATACGAGACTGAGGAGATCGGCTGCGACCGTCACCAGCATGCCCTTTTCATGCGCTGCATCGATGAACGCGCGATAATCGTTGATTGCGCCTCCGCTCCCCGGATATTGCAAGAGAGCGCCGAAAAAGGCGCCGTCCTCGAGCGCCGTTCGGTGATCGCCGACGATAATCTCAATGCCGGCCGAGCGTGCGCGCGTCTGCAAAACAGCGATGGTCTGGGGGTGACAATCCTCGGAAACGAAATATGCCTGGCCACTTCCCTTGGCGACCGCCCGGCTCATATTGGCGGCCTCGGCGGCGGCTGTCGCTTCGTCCAACAGCGACGCATTGGCACATTCCATGCCCGTCAAATCCATGACCATGGTCTGGAATATCAGCAGCGCCTCAAGACGACCTTGGCTGATTTCCGGCTGATACGGCGTATAAGCGGTGTACCAACCGGGGTTTTCCAGAAGGTTACGCAAGATAACTGGCGGTGTGTAGGTATCGTAATAGCCCATGCCGATCATCGATTTGGCGACCACATTGCGCTGCGCTAAGCCCGCTAATTCCGCGAGCACATCTTGCTCGGTGCGGGCACCTGCAAGGGTGCTGGGAAATTTTCCGCGGATGGCGCCCGGCACCGCCTGATCCGTCAGCGCATCCAGAGAATCGAGCCCAAGACCATCCAACATATCGGCGATGTCCGCTTCGCTGGGGCCGATATGGCGATGCACGAAAGCATCCTTGGCTTCCAAGGTGGCCAGATCGAGCTTGCCCTGTGTCATCTTTCGTCTCCCTGGTTTCTCTCCTGCCCGCTTACTCCAGCCCGGCGATGAATTCCTGATAGCTGCTCTCGTCCATGAGGGCTTCTAGTTCCGCCGCGTTGTCGAGTTTGAGTTTGAAGAACCAGCCTTGTCCGATGGCATCGCTGTTCACCAGTGCTGGGTCATCATCGAGCGCATTGTTAACCTCAGTGACCTCTCCACCGACGGGCGCATAAATCTCGCTGGCGGCCTTGACCGATTCGACGACGGCGGCCTGGGCGCCGGCAGAGAATTTCTGTCCAATTTCAGGCAATTCCACATACACCACATCGCCCAACTGTTCTTGGGCATAGTCGGAAATTCCGATGGTGGCGGAATCGCCTTCAACGCGCAGCCATTCATGGTCTTTGCTGAATTTGAGATTGCTCATGGCCTTCTCCCCTGTCTAATTCTTGTGATAGCGATGTGCGGCAAAAGGCAATTTAACAACGCTGGCCGGAATGGTTTTGCCGCGCACCAGGAGGCCAAGGGATGTACCGGTTTTGGCATGCGCTATGTCCACATAGCCCATCGTCACAGGGCCGCCCGTGCTCGGCCCGAAGCCGCCGCTTGTGACGATGCCGACCGACTCCCCAGCGGCGCTTAGTATTTCCGTGTTTTCGCGTGCGGGCGCGCGGCCCTCAGGCAAGATACCAACGCGGCGGCGTTTGGGGCCGTTGGCGATTTCATCGAGAATTCTCTGTTCTCCCGGAAAGCCGCCTTCCTCACGCCGGCGCTTTCCGATCGACCACAGCAGGCCGGCTTCCACCGGGGAAGTCGCCTCATCGATATCATGGCCATACAGACAGAGCCCGGCTTCCAAGCGAAGCGAATCACGGGCGCCGAGCCCGGCCGGAGAAACTTCGGGTTCGGCCAACAAAATATCCCAAACATCGTTTGCAGCCTCGGCATAGACGGATATCTCAAAACCATCCTCGCCGGTATAGCCAGAGCGCGTCACAACGGCATCTGCGCCAGCGATTTTCATCGCCGCAGCGTGCATAAACTCCAAATTTTCTGCCTTCGGTGCATGGCGCGCCAGAGCAGCCACGGCCTGCGGACCCTGAAGGGCGATCAGCGCCTTGTCATCATGCAGCGCAACGTCGACCGAACCCTTAAATCCGGCCACCAACAACTCCAGATCGGCATCTTTGCAAGCTGCATTCACCACCAACATCAATCGACCGTCCGCATTGGTGACCATGAGGTCGTCGCGAATGCCGCCCTGATCGTTGGTGAATTGGGTATATCTCAGTGCTGAAGGCGCCAAGCCGATGATATCTCCCGGCACTAGCCGTTCGAGCGCATGTGCCGCACCCTCACCCCAAATACTTATCTGGCCCATGTGGCTGACGTCAAACAGCGAGGCGCTTTCGCGAGTGTGAAGATGCTCAGCCAGAATTCCGGCGGGATAGTTGAGCGGCATGGAATAGCCGGTAAAAGGCACCATTTTTGCGCCCAGCGCGACATGCTTGTCGTGCAATGCTGTCGTATTAACCGGTTCGGATTGGGGTCCGTTCGTCCCACTCATCAGCCAACTCCAGCTACAAAAAAAGGCGCTGCAATCCTCGAAAGGATCGCCCGGCGCCCCCTCTGTCTCCGTACCTGAAAGATTGACCAACGCGGACCGTTTATCGGCCCCGTGGCTTTCCCCTTCGGTGAGGCCAGAAACCCAAATCGGGTCTCCGCCTGCTTTCCAGAGTCACATCCCCTTGCGGTCCCTGTTGCCTGAGAGTTTTTGGGACTTTTGCTCCTTCGGCGTCTGGCGGTCTCGCGACCGCCAAATCTCTCCCGCGAGGTTCAACTGTGTCGACCAGACAGGTGCGAGTTTAACGCGTGATGCGAGCCGGTCAACTAAGTCATCCGCCGCGTTCGCGGCGCAAATCCTCAAGCTGCTTCGGCGTGAGTTGCAGGCCAATGAAAGTCCGGTAAGCCGAGCCATTGGCACCCACCGGAAAGGGGGTGGTTTGCGTCAATTCCTCAATCGTCTGAGCCCGCACGGTATTACCTTCAAATTCCATCACCAATGTGAACAATTTTTTGGCCAGAATGTGTCGATTCGCATTGGTCACTGCGAGAAAATAGGGCACCTCAATCCGATTCTGCTCGGCGGCCGGGCCACGTTGGGCGACAAACAAGACATTAACGCCAACAGTCACGCTGTTGCCGTCATCGTCGAAATCATAATCGCACTCGTACGCAATATCCCCGATGTGTATATCGAACGCGACATCTGTGAGGTCGCGCCCTGGCCCGGGGCGATAGAACGTAACCTTTTTCGCCTGATCCATGATCGAGACTTGCGGGCAAGGCGGGGGTGGATCGCTAAATAACCCACATGCAGAAAGGGTAAGGGAAAGGGCGATCAATGCCGAAAGCGGTGCCCCAGCACCCGCGACCACACGGCGCATGGCAGAACCCGCGAATGACAAACTCTAGAGCTTTCCGTGCGTGCCGTCGCAAAATGGCTGGCCAGCGGTTTGCTTGCAGCCGCATAGCCATTTCGTTCCCGCTTCCTCGGCCGTGAATATCAACGGCTCAAAGTCCGTCGTCGAATGCGAGCCGTCGCAAAAGGGCTGTCTGGAACTCAATCCGCATCGGCACCAGGCATATTTCTTGTCCGCTTTTAGCTCGACTTCGTATGGCGCTTTTTGGGCGATGATGGCTTCACTCATGTTCGTCACGGCTCCTGATTGTCCGAATCCCGCGCGCGTTGCGCGTCGACGAATGTAGCCATAGGCCAGGGTACGTACAAGAGCGCGCCGGCGACTAACTTCCCGGCCGAGGCGGACTGAGAGTTTGGCTAACTTACCCCATCCGCCACATTGTCCCGTCCCCAGATCATGCGCTCGCGGAGGAACGGCAAGGGCTGCTGCGGATTGTCGGATTCAAATTCCGTCGCAATGCGATAGCCTTCGAATACGGCATCGGCGCAAACACCGCCCCAACCGCCTTCGGCCTTCATCTCGCGGAACGAGGCTTGTGTGCCGGGCCGGAGCGAGCCGGCACCGTTACAATGGGGCACCTGATAAAAGCGGTTCTTCATGGTCTTCGGGCCAATTTGAATGGGTTCGAAGAGGATGTCATGGTTTGGGTCGCGCACCATTGTGGTTCTCCTTTGAGGCCAAAAAATCCTATCGATACCTGCGCGTTCTCGATTTATAAATTACAGTGCCATAAATCCTAGAGCAAGCTTAGGGGGATTGTCGGAAACAATGCGTTTTCCGAAACCGATTCACTGATTTTGAAAATCACTCCAGGATAGCCGCCCTTGCACCGCGCCACGCGGCGGGGTATGCCGTTCGGCGAGCATCAAACAATCATTAAGACCCAAGCATGGCCGTCTACACTGCTGTATCGGATCAGGACCTCGCTGTCTTTCTCGCCGATTACGATATCGGCCGGGCCGTCTCTTTTAAAGGCATCGCCGAAGGGGTGGAGAATTCAAACTATTTTCTGCTGACCGATCAGGGACCGTACATCCTTACACTCTATGAGAAACGGGTGGCGCCAGAGGATCTGCCGTATTTTCTCGGGTTGATGGAGCATTTGGCGCGTCGTGGCCTGGCCTGTCCGACACCGATTCACGGCCGCGACGGCGAGGTGCTGCGCCAGCTCTGTGGCCGGCCGGCGGCGATAACCAGTTTTCTCTCGGGCGTATGGCCGCTCAGGCCAGCGCCGTCGCATTGCGGGCCGCTGGGCGAAGCGCTGGCCAAGATGCATGTCGCCGGCCTCGATTATCCGGCGCGGCGCGAGAACGCGCTGTCTGTCGCCGGCTGGCGTGCGCTGTTCGCCCAATTAGAAGCGCGCGCCGACGAGGTCGCGCCGGGGCTCGCTCAGGAACTAGCTGGGGAACTAGAGGAACTGGCGGCACGCTGGCCGCGCGACCTGCCGGAGGGCGTCATTCATGCCGACCTGTTCCCGGACAACGTATTTTTTGACGAAAACAACCTTTCCGGTCTGATCGACTTTTATTTCGCGTGCAATGATTTCCTGGCCTACGACCTTGCCGTCTGCCTCAACGCCTGGTGCTTTGAACCCGACGCTAGCTTCAATGTCACCAAGGCTCGTCTCATGATCAACGCCTATCGCAAGGTGCGGTCGTGTAGCGCAGCGGAGTTGGATGCCCTGCCCCTGCTAGCGCGCGGCGCCGCATTGCGCTTTCTGCTCACCCGGCTTTACGACTGGCTTAACCAAGTCGACGGCGCCATGGTCAAACCCAAGGATCCAATGGAGTATATTAAGAAATTGCGCTTTCACCGAGGTCTTGAAGGGCCGGGCGCTTACGGTATCTCATGACGGTTGACGCTAAACCCTCCGACAAGAGCGGAATGCGCGTGCGCATTTATACCGACGGCGCGTGTAGCGGTAATCCCGGGCCGGGCGGCTGGGGCGCGGTGCTTCTCTACAACGGCCAGCGCAAGGAAATTTGTGGCGGCGAAGCAGATACCACGAATAACCGCATGGAGCTTCAAGCCGCGATCCAAGCACTTCGGGCACTCAAACGGCAGAGCACGGTCGATTTATTTACCGACAGCCGCTACGTCAAGGACGGCATCACTCAATGGATCAACCGATGGAAAGCCAGAGGATGGCGCACCGCCAGCAAAAAACCCGTGAAAAATGTGGATCTGTGGCGATTACTCGATGCACAAACCGTCGAACATGGCGTGACGTGGCATTGGGTTAAAGGTCATGCTGGTGACCAGGAGAATGAGCGCGCCGACGAACTCGCGCGGCGCGGCATTCCCGAACCCGCAGAAAACTAGCACGCCATCGCCATTATCAGATCAGAGTTGACCCAGCATGTGCTCGGCGCTGCTCACGTCCATTTCAGAGGGATTGCTCTCGACGTTTAGCTGACTGAGCTTGCCATCATCAACAATCATGGAAAAACGTGTCGAGCGTTCCCCCAGTCCGAAACCACTACCATCCATCGTGAGGCCGGTGGCGCGCGCGAACTCGCCATTGCCGTCGGCGAGCATTTCAACCGCCTCGCCAACGCCTTGTGCTTCGCCCCAGGCCTTCATGACAAACGCATCATTCACCGAAACGCAGGCAACGGCGCTGACGCCTTTGGCTTTGAGCGCATCCGCATTGCCGACATAACTCGGCACATGTTGCGCCGAGCAGGTCGGTGTGAAAGCACCCGGCACCGAAAATAGTGCCACTTTCCGGCCCTTGAAATAGTCGTCGCTGGGAACGTCGACAAGACCATCCGCGGTTATTTTCTTGAAATTTACCGAAGGCACCTTGTCACCGATTTGAATCGTCATCATTTGGCTCCCTGCAAAACGTTACAACATGAAAATTAAAACTGGCGGCTTCCGCCCTACCGGCTCAATACCCGAGCACAGCAGGGCGTTAATATGCTGGCCGAAGGGCTGTTTTGCAATCACCAAAAAACGCTGGCTACGAGGTAAAAACACTCAATTCCTTAAGGAAACTATTGTCACCTATATGGTGAGTTGAGACACTGATGAATGTTCCTTCGCGCGGACGGATCGGGCCGGAGTATATGGGCATGAAAATGCCGTCGCCTTATTTCGAGGGCCAACTTCTAGTGGCCATGCCGGCCATGCCGGACCCGCGTTTTGAGCGGTCGGTTATTTACGTATGTGCCCATTCGGAAGACGGCGCCATGGGAATCGTTGTCAACAAACCGTTAGAATCATTAAGTTTTTCGGAACTTTTGGAGCAACTGGAAATTGAAACCGCCCAAGTAGACGAGCGCATCCGTGTACATTTCGGCGGACCGGTCGAGGCAGCACGCGGCTTTGTTCTGCACTCGGCGGACTATATTCATGACGCCACAATGATGGTCGATGACGAGTTCGCCCTGACGGCCACCGTGGATGTTCTAAAAGCGTTGGCGGAAGGCGATGGGCCGCGCGACAGCCTGTTGGCACTCGGATATGCCGGCTGGGCGCCCGGTCAACTCGACGAAGAAATCCAGAACAATGGCTGGTTAACCGTTCCTGCCGACGAAGAAGTTGTTTTTCGTCTGCAGAATGACGTGAAATGGCAGACGGCGGTTGCACGCTTGGGTGTGGATATATCCAATCTTTCCGCCGAAGTGGGGCATGCTTAGGACGTCGTTCCGGTGCTACCGCTCAGCCCGGACGCCGCCACTCTTCTTCGATCACCGCAAACAATAAATGGTCGCGCCAGGCGCCGTTTATTTTCAGATATTTTCTCGCATATCCCTCGCGGCGAAAGCCACAGCGCCGCAATAAGGCCTGGCTGGCTTCGTTGTTCGACATGCAGGCCGCCTCAATGCGGTGCAATCCGAAGCTGGAAAAACAATGGCCGAGCACACATTTTAAGCCTTCGGTCATATGGCCGTCACGCGCATATGGCTCGCCAATCCAGTACCCGACGCTGCAACTTTGAGCGACGCCGCGCTGGATACTGCTCAACGTTATCCCGCCCATCAGCGCGTCGTCTGAACGGCGAACGATGAAGTATGAATAACACACATCGTCACTGGCATCGCGCTGTTGACGGCGCAAGCGGCGGCGATAGGCGGCACGGCTATGCGCATCGCTTGCCCAAGCGGGCTCCCACGGCACCAAGAAATCGCGCGACGCGGTGCGCAATTCTGCCCAAGCTTGCCAATCGCGCTGTTCGGGTGGACGCACACGCACATTAGGGCCGAGCAGATGTGAATCCTCCCGCTCCGAGCGCGATGTCCGGAGGACCGACATTAGCTAAATCGCTCCGCGAGCCGGTCATAACTTTCAAGACCGGAAATCGGACCAAGTGCGGCAAGGCTCGGCCGGCTGCCGCGAAAAATTCGCGCCGCTACCCTTACGACATCTTCTGCGGTGATTGCGTCTATTTCCGCCACCATTTCTTCGATAGGGATGGAGCGGTTGAAAATTAGCATTTGCCGCCCCAGGCGCTCACACCGTGACGAACTAGATTCGAGCGACATGAGAAGACCCGACTTCAGCTGGGCGCGGGCGCGGTCGACTTCTTCCGATGTTACCGCTTCGCAAATCTTGTGCATTTCATCCGCTATTACGGGCGTGAGTTCCGCCAGTTTATCCGGACCAGTGCCGCAATAGACGCCGAAAACGCCACCATCGGTGTAGGACGAAGCGAAACTGAAGACCGAATAGGCCAGCCCGCGCCGTTCGCGAATTTCTTGGAATAAGCGGGACGACATGCCGCCCCCAAAAAGAGTGGAGAGCAACTGAGCTGTATAATAATCCGCATCGCCATAGGCAATCCCGTCGAAGCCGAGCACCAGATGAGCCTGCTCCAACTCCCGGGTTTTGCGCGCATCGCCGCCTTCATATTTGGCGGTGAGATCGTCAGTCGATCCGGCCGTCGGCAGGTCGATAAAAGCGTTTCCTGCCATTTCTACTAAAACGTCATGTTCAAGCCGCCCAGCGCCAACGACGACCATGCGCCCAGCGCTATAATACCGGCCCATATAATCAGCCAATACATCGCGCGAATAGTTCTCTACCTGCGCAGCCGGACCGAGGATGGTGCGCCCGAGCGGCTGGTCCGGATACATTATCTGTTGAAACTGATCGAAGACGACATCATCCGGCGTATCATGGACCTGGGCAATTTCTTGAATTACCACAGCGCGTTCGCGCGCCAATTCGTCCTCCGCGAATGTCGAGTGCTGAAGAATATCGGCTAAAATATCTACCGCGAGCGCAATATCCTCCTTCATCACCTTGGCGTAATAGGCGGTCTGCTCGCGCGACGTATATGCGTTAACGTGGCCACCCACCGCCTCGATTTCCTCGGCAATGGCCAAGGCAGAGCGGCGCTTCGTGCCTTTGAAAGCCATATGCTCCAACAGGTGAGACACGCCGTTTATGTCAGCGCTTTCGTAACGGGCGCCGACATCAACCCAAACACCGATGGATGCCGTCTCTATCTGCGGCATTTCCTCACTCACCACGCGCAAGCCATTTGCGAGGGTTGAAATTTGTGTCGTCACGCACCATTCCCTTCATTTTGACCCGCTGCAGAGGCACGGACATACGCTTTCACGGCGGCTAAATCATTTGGCAATTGCGTCACCTGTTCCGGGCGACTTAGCAAATCGGCCAACGCCGCCGGCAGCGCCGGGCGAACACCCGTCGCCTGCTCAACCGCATCCGGGAATTTAGCCGGATGTGCGGTCGCAAGACAAATCGTCGGTGTTTGGCGTCCTTCGTCATCTCTCTCGGCAGCGGCGTCCATAGCGGCAGCCAGGCCGGCGGCGCTGTGTGGATCGATTAACACGCCGCAGTTCCGCCAGGTCTCAGCCATGCATTCGAGCGCGCGCGCATCGTCAACCCGACGGGCAGAAAATTGGCGGCGGGTATCTTGGAGTTTTTCTGGCGCCACATCGAAGCCGCTACCCGAGTCCAGGCTTTCGATCAAAGTCCGGACTTCGGCACCGTTTCGGTCCTGGAGTTCGAACAATAGACGCTCGAAATTGCTCGCCACCTGAATATCCATGCTCGGGCTTATGCTGGGGATGACCTCACTTTTGCGATACCCGGCGCCGGCAAAGAAACGCGCCAATATGTCATTGGCGTTTGTCGCCACGAGCAGATTTCGGATCGGCAGGCCGAGTCGGGCAGCAACGTAGCCGGAATAAACATTGCCAAAATTTCCCGTCGGCACGGCAAACGAAACAGGGCGCGTGGGCGAACCCAAAGCGAGAGCGGCATAGGCGTAATAGATGGTTTGCGCCATGATTCGTGCCCAATTGATCGAATTTACCGCAGCCAAATTGAGCGAGTCGCGAAGCGGCAGGTCGGCGAATATCGCTTTTACCAGAGCCTGACAATCGTCGAATGTTCCGTCGATGGCGACATTGTGCACATTACGGGAATCGACAGTGGTCATCTGCCGGCGTTGCACTTCCGAAACCCGGCCATGCGGATGCAATATTATAATGGAGAGAGAGTCGCGCCCGCGGCAGGCCTCGATCGCGGCAGAACCGGTATCGCCGGACGTCGCGCCGAGTATCGTCAATCGTTGTCCGCGCCGCGCCACGACGTGATCAAACAGCCGGCCAAGAAATTGAAGGGCGTAGTCCTTGAACGACAATGTCGGCCCGTGGAACAATTCCATCAGCCAGAGGCCGTTACCGAATTGGCGAAGGGGCGCCGTCGCCGGATGATCGAAAGCGGCATAGCTTTCCCGGGCGATGCGTTCGAGCGCCGCGGGCTCCACCGCGTCGCCCACAAAGGGCCGCGTCAAGCGGACGGCGAGGTCGGCGTAATTGAGTGCGGCGAGCTCCTCAAGTTCACGGCTTGAAAACGGCGCGGGCCAGCTTTTCGGAACAAACAATCCGCCATCGCGGGCAAGGCCAGCGAGTAGCACGTCTTCAAATGACACGCCGGCACCGTCTCCGCCGCGCGTGCTCACATAACGCATGGGCGATATCTCTCAGGCATGATCAAGTTGAGGCCAGACTATACGCCGCGCATTGCCGAGAGCAAGCGGCCGACCTTAGTTAAGATAGCGCGCCTGCAGATGCGCCTTAAAGGCTTCGGTGCTGAGCGGGCGGCCGGTCGCGCGTGCAATAAGGTCATGACTGGAATAGCGCGATGCCTGGCTGTGAACGGCGGCGCGCAGCCAAGTTAGCAGTCGTCCAAATTCGCCCGAGGCTAGCCCTGATCGCAAGCCTTCGATTTCATGGCAGGCGCTTTCAAAAAGTTGCGCCGCGATCAGGGCGCCGAGGGTGTAGCTCGGAAAGTAGCCTATATCACCCCCCGCCCAATGAATGTCCTGGAGACAGCCTTCACCATCGTTGGGCGGTGTTAAACCGAGAAATTCCCGCATGCCCTCGCGCCATGCATCTGGCAGATCCGCCGCCTGAAGATCGCCCGCAATCATTGCTTTCTCAAGGCGGTAACGCAGCATGATGTGCGCCGGATAGGTGACCTCATCGGCATCGACCCGGATAAAACCAGGCGCCACATTGAGCGCCAGTCGATGCAGGTTATCAGCTGCGAATACGGCGTCGGCCTCGGACCCGTTCGCCGCGAAAGCCTCACGCATCAGCGGCGCGGCGAAACCGATAAACTCGGCGCCGCGGCAGACCTGCATCTCCATGAGCAGCGACTGGCTTTCGTGCAGGCTCATGCTGCGCGAATCACCAACCGGCTGCGTCCGCCATTCTGCCGGCAATCCGCGCTCATAAAGCGCGTGACCGGTTTCATGCAGCACTGCCATCAGGGAAGACGTGAAATCACTTTCGTCATAGCGCGTGGTGATGCGCACATCTTCTGCAACGCCGCCACAAAACGGATGATGGCTCTCGTCCAGCCTGCCATGGTCGAAATCGAATCCGATGCGCTCCATTAGGGTCCGGGAGAGTTCGCGTTGCTGTGCTACGGCAAAAGGGCCGACAGGGCGGATCGGCGCGGTTTCACTTGCCTGTTTGTCCAGGACTTGGGCCAGAAAGGCCGGCAAGAAATCCGATAGATCATCAAAAATGATGTCAATTTCGGCGCATGCGAAACCTGGATCATAGCCGTCAATCAGAGCGTCGTAGGGGGCAAGATCGAGCGCCGCTGCTTTGGCCTCGGCCTTTTCCCGGATCAAGGCGAGAAGCGGCTCGAAGACTTTCTGGAAGGCCGGGAAATCACTCGACGCACGGGCCTCGCGCCACACGAGTTCGCAAGTTGAGGCAGCAGTGCTGAACGCCGCCACCAAATCGGCCGGCAGGGCATTGGCATGGGCCCAGCGATGACGCATTTCGGTGAGATTGGCGTCTTGCCAGGGGTCTAGGTCCGCGCGCGCTGACTCTGCCCCGCCGAGTAAATCGGCAAGTTTCGGATCGGTCATCAATTCGTGCCGGATAACATCGAGCTCCGAAAGCTGCGCGGCGCGCGCCGCGGCGCCGCCTGAGGGCATGATCGCAGCCCAATCCCATTGCAGGACTGCCGCCGCGCCGCTCAAATTCGCCATACGCCGGAAGCGCTGTTCAAGCTGTTCGTAAGCGTTCAAGAATCTGTTTCCGCGCCAGTCTGATGCGCCCGGCGGCGCGCATTTCGCAGCATCAGATAGGTGATCACGCCAAGACAGGCGGCAAGCGCATACCAAATGACGACATATTGCAGATGTTCGTTGCGCAGCTCGGTTTTGGTCTGGCCGCCGATCGGGTAGCCGCCCGGATTGGCCGCCGCACCAGCATCAATAAGATAGTCGTGCGGCTCAAGGCCGGCATGGCTGTAAAGCGTCGGCAAATCGATCCAATACCAGAAATTCTCCTCCGGCACGTTGTCGGGAGTCACCCAGCCGGGAATATTGCTGCCGGTCAACAGTCCCTCGATTCGCACCACGCCGTCTATTTGACCTGCGCTGCGTGTTGCCGGGTCCTTGCGATCCAACGGGACCCAGCCACGATTAACGAGGACGAAGCCGCCATCGCTTCTCTCGAACGGCGTGATGACATGGTAGCCGGTGTTTGAGTTATAGGAGCGCGCCGCCAGATACATTTCCTGCTGATGCTGAAAGCGGCCTTCCAGCCAAACTGGGCGATACAACATGGCAGCGGCATCCTCGACCACTTCAGGCAGAGCCACGGCCTCAGAATGCGTGCGACTGTGGCGGAATTCGTTGGCCTCGTTTTTCCACATCAGGCGCTGCATCTGCCACGAGCCGAGCGCCAACAAAATCAACACGCCGGGGATAGCAACGAACATCACCCATCGCCGTGCCGTTGGCAGAGAAGTTTCATCCTGCGTCGTCAAAACCAGCAATCCCGTGTTTGAATTGTAACGCGATCATAATCGCTTTTGCCGGCCGCAGAGCGCCGAGGCAGCCGCCAAGTATAGCCGGAGCCCAGATCACGAGATGCACCCAATAGGGCGGCTGATAGGAAATTTCGACCCAAAGCGCCAAGCCTACGATAATTGCGCCGACAATGAGCACGACAAATACCGCCGGGCCATCGCCGGCGTCATGCTTTCGCAGCTCTAACCCGCACTTGGCACATGCCTCGACAACCTTCAGATACCCCGAGTAAAGCCGGCCCTTGCCGCATTTGGGACAGCGGCACATCAGGCCGGCACGAAGAAAAGAAACTGGGATGGGTGGCAATTCAGCCATGCCGTGGCATTTCCCTTAACCAAATTTCAGAATCCCGCGAGGCTGCAGGTAAATTATGCCAACCGACCAACGCCCGCGGGCGGAATCACTTGACCTAGTACCATCCTCGGTCAGAGCGGCGGCAGCGCGCTCAGCCGCCGCCCCACCAATAGACCCAGATAAACAGGAACAACCACACCACATCGACGAAATGCCAGTACCACGCCGCCGCTTCGAAGCCGATATGTTGATCGGGCTTGAAATGACCGCGGATCGCACGCCACAAGCAAACGGCGAGGAATATCGCACCAATGGTCACATGAAAGCCGTGGAATCCGGTCGCCATGTAGAATGTCGTGGAATAGATGCCGTCGCGGAAGCCGAAGGCTGCGGTGGCATATTCATAGCCCTGAACGAAGAGGAAAATAACACCGAGGAGGACCGTTACCGCCAACCCCATGATGAGTTGTTTCTGATTGTTTTGCTTCAATGCATGGTGCGCCCAGGTCACCGAGGCGCCTGAAGTCAACAGGATCAAAGTGTTGAGGAAAGGCAATTCCCAGGCATGCATGGCCTCAACCCCGGGCGGCGGCCAGGTAAATTCGATCGCTTCCGTTGGCATGATGGAGGCGTTGAAAAATGCCCAGAAAAAGGCCGCAAAGAACATCACTTCGGAAGCGATGAAAAGCACCATTCCGAAGCGGATGCCGCGGGTGACGACGGGCGTATGGCAGCCCTGATCCTTCCCCTCGCGGATCACATCGCGCCACCAGAAAAACATGGTGCCCAGGGTCATCGCGAAACCGATGGCCATCAGCCAAACTTGATCCGTATGAAAGTAGAGGACGCTACCGCCCAACATGCAACCGGCAGCCAGCGCTCCGAGAACCGGCCACGGGCTCGGTTCAACCATGTGATATTCGTGGCCCTTGGTGTGTGTGGTGTCGCTCATATCGTCACTCCATGGTCAAAATCCGGCGCCGGCCGGGATCACGCCAATTCCGTTTTAGTTTTGCTTTGTCGCGCCGTCACCGTCACGGCTCGCCAGTTGCGCTTCTTCCCCGAGATAGTCTTTCAACGCTTCTTCACCCTGATTGAAAAAGGTGTAGGAGAGAGTAATGGTCGTCACGTCGTCCATGTCACGGTCGTTTACGATGTCCGGATCGATAAAAAATGTGACCGGCAGCTCCGCGCGCTCGCCGGGCCGTAGCACCTGCTCCTCGAAGCAAAAGCAATCGATCTTGGTAAAGTATATCCCGGCCTTTAGCGGTGTCACATTGAACGTGGCGCTGCCCAGGATGGTGTTCTTGGATTCGTTGGTCGCGGTGTAAAACGCGAGCCCGACCTCGCCGACGCGAAGTTTCACTTCGCGCTGGGACGGCTTGAAGCGCCAAGGCACATCATGGGACACATCTGAATTGAATTGCACCGCCATGACGCGCTCGCCCACTGTCGTGGGCGCCGACTCCGCCGTTTGCGTGGTGCCGCCAAAGCCCGTTACGCTACAAAAGAGATCGTACAGCGGTACCGCAGCGAAAGAGAGCCCGACCATGCCGCACGCCACGCCGCCCAAAACGACCAGCATCATGCGCTTGCGCTTGTTGGAAAGAGCCATCTCAGTCCCCTCCCATCCTGGCTAGAGTGATGAAAAAGAACAGCACCACGAGCCCTAGCAGCACGCCGCCCAACGCATAATTCCGCCACCGGCGGCGGCGATAATATTCTTTGTTTGGCATGGCCCGATACATCGCTTTAGAAAGCCACCGGCAGGCCCTGATCGACCAACAGCAAGACGAAAATCAAAAAGAGATAAAGGATCGAAAAGGGGAACATGCGACGTGCGCTGCGCTCGCCCGTATCGCGAATGACGCTGATGGCGTAACCCATAAATACCAATCCGAGCGCCAAAGCGCCGGCACCGTATACCGCACCCGAAAGACCAATCACGCACGGCAGCAACGTGACCGGCAGCAGCGCCACGGTATAGGCCAACATTTGCCAGGCGGTCGATTTGCGGCCGGCAACCACCGGCAGCATCGGCACGCCGGCTTTGTCATAATCGCCGCGCTTATAAAGCGCCAGAGCCCAAAAATGAGGCGGCGTCCACAAGAAGATAATGGCGAACAACACCACGGGCGCCAGAGTGACATCACCGCTCACGGCGGCCCAGCCGATCATCGGCGGAAAGGCGCCGGCGGCGCCACCAATGACGATGTTCTGCGGCGTGCGGCGTTTCAGCGTCATGCTGTAAATGACGATGTAAAAAAAGATGGTGAAAGCGAGCAAGCCGGCCGCCAAGCCATTAACAGCCAGCGCCATCATGGAAACCGAAGCCACTGCAAGGGAAATGCCGAAACCAAGCGCGATGTTCGGCGCTACGCGGCCGGCCGGAATCGGCCGATTCCGGGTGCGCGTCATCAGAGCGTCGATATCCCGGTCGTACCACATATTGATCGCGCCGGCGGCGCCGGCGCCGACGGCGATGCAGAGAATGGCGACAACCGCCAATACCGGATGCAGCGCGCCCGGCGCGAGCAACATGCCGACCACACCGGTAAAGACGACAAGCGACATAACACGCGGCTTCAAGAGAGCAATAAAATCGCCGAGCGCGATGACGTCACCGTACTGCCCGGACCCCGCGTCCGCCGTTGAATAGTCTGTCGCCGTCACGCCATCAATCCTCTGCTTAACCGAACCTGATCAACGAACACGCGGCAGTTCTTCGTGAGTATGGAAGGGAGCCGGCGAATCGACCGTCCATTCCAACGTATCGGCGCCCTCGCCCCATGGGTTGGGTTCGCATTTCTTACCCCGGACCAACGTGTAAATCACGATGTAGATGAACAGCAGAATTCCCGCCGCCGAAATGAAGGAACCGATGGAGGCAACCATGCTCCAGCCGGCAAATGCGTCTGGATAATCCGGAATACGGCGCGGCATGCCGGCTGCGCCAAGGAAATGCATCGGGAAAAACGTCACGTTTACGCCGATGAAGGTGATGTAAAAGTGAATCTTCCCGAGCGTTTCCGGATACTGCCGGCCGCACATTTTACCGAACCAATAATAGAACCCGGCGAAGATCAGAAAGGCCGAGCCGATCGACATGGTGTAGTGGAAATGGCCGACGATGTAATAGGTATCGTGCAGAGCGATATCGACCCCCGCATTGGACAGCACGATGCCCGTCACGCCACCGACCGTAAACAAAAAGATGAAGCCCAGCACCCACAGCAACGGCGTCTTGAACTCGATCGAGCCGCCCCACATGGTGGCCAGCCAACTGAATATCTTGATGCCCGTGGGCACCGCAATAACCATCGTCGCGGCAATGAAATAGGCCCTGGTATTTACGTCCATGCCAACCGTGTACATGTGATGCGCCCACACGACAAAGCCGATAAAGCCGATCGCCACCATGGCGTAGGCCATACCGAGATAGCCGAAAATCGGCTTTCTCGAAAAGGTCGACACAATATGGCTGGCGATGCCGAAGCCCGGCAGGATCAGAATGTAGACTTCCGGATGGCCGAAGAACCAGAACAGATGCTGGAATAGGACCGGATCGCCGCCGCCGGCCGGATCGAAGAATGTGGTACCCACGTTGCGGTCGGTCAGCAACATCGTGATGGCGCCGGCCAAAACAGGGAGCGAAAGCAGCAGCAGGAATGCTGTTACCAGAATTGACCAGGAGAACAGCGGCATCTTATGCAGTGTCATGCCCGGCGCCCGCATATTTAGAATGGTGGTGATAAAATTGATGGCGCCGAGAATTGAGGAGGCGCCGGCGAGATGCAGCGCGAAAATCGCCATATCCATCGCCGCGCCTGGCTGTCCGCTGGTCGATAGCGGGGCATAGATCGTCCAACCGCCACCGACACCGGTGGCGCCTCCCGCCGTGCTCGGCACGAAGAGCGAGCCGACAAGCAACGCGCCGGCCGGAACCAACAGCCAGAAACTGATATTGTTCAAGCGCGGGAACGCCATGTCCGGCGCCCCGATCATCAGTGGCACCATCCAATTGCCCATGCCGCCGATAAACGCCGGCATGACGAAGAAGAACACCATGATCAAGCCGTGCGCGGTGATGAAGACATTAAAATAGTGCGGATTGTCGGCGAATATCTGCATGCCCGGCTCTGCGAGCTCGGCCCGCATCATGATCGAAAGCGCCGCGCCCACGACGCCCATGATTATGGAGAACACAAGGTACATCGTGCCGATGTCTTTGTGGTTGGTGGAATAGAGCCAACGCGTAATGCCCGTCGGCGTGTGATGGTCCGCGTGCGCGCCGTCTACTGTTTTGCCGCCATAAGACATAAAATAATTCCTTCCCTAGCCGCTTAATCAGTCGACTCTAGATGCGCGACCGTGACGCCTTCATTGCCATTATTGTTGGCATATTCTTCCTGGGCGTACGCTGCCCACTCGGCGTAGGCCTCTTTCGAGACCGCTTCGACCCGTATCGGCATGAACCCGTGATCCCGTCCGCAGAGCTCGGAACATTGGCCATAATAGGTGCCTTCCGCATCGACGCGGAACCAGCCTTCATTTATGCGCCCGGGCACAGCGTCGATCTTGATTCCGAACGAGGGTATCGTCCAAGCGTGGATGACATCGTCCGCCGTCACCAGAAGACGAATGTTGGTATCGACCGGGACGACTACGGTCTCGTCGGTCTCGAGTAGTCGCAGCTGCCCTTCCTCCAGTTCGTCTTCCTGAAGCATGACCGCGTCGAACGAGATGTCTTCGCCCAAATCGGGATACTCGTAGGTCCAGTACCATTGATGGCCGATCGCCTTGATGGTCATCTCGGCTTCCGAGGTCCGGTCCATAAAATAAAGCAGACGGAACGAAGGGATCGCGATCGCCACAAGTACGATCACCGGAACAACAGTCCAGAGCACTTCAATAAGAGAGTTGTGGGTGAATTTTTGCGGCGTTGGGTTTCTCTTACGGTTGAAGCGCACAAAAATGTAAAGCATCAGGCCCATGACGGCGACGGATATGACGATGCAGATCCAAAACAGTATGTCGTTCAAGCTAACGATCCGCTCCATCGTCGGACTGTGCGCGTCCTGGAACCCCATCTGCCAATCCTCAGGCGCTTGCGCCATGCTGGCGCCGGCGCCAACTAAGATCGTCGAAAAGAAGGCCGCAAAGGCGACCAGTCTTGATTTAAGCATCATCGTTTTCCTTCACCCCACCGATGGCGTGACCAGCCATTTTGCTTGGCGTCGGGCCGAGTGAAATCACTCCGAATCCCCAGACCGGCGCGGCCAGACTATAATTGCAGTGGGCCGCGGATGTAAGCCATTACAGGCCCTAAATTGACGAGAGGGGCCGAATTCGTCCATTTCGCGCCGCATTTGTTCATGATACTGCAATGATAAAGTCTTATCTTATTGATATTAAATTACTATTGTCCTAATCGATCACGCGAGGCCGCGCCAAAATGTGGTCGCTAATATTCATACCTGCGTCGAATTGTCGCGCTTTTGCGCTGCGTATGCTTCATAGCGTTGTTGAAACCAGGAAAAAACAGCCATCCGTGCTTGGCGCGCGGTGATTTCACTGCCATATGAATGGCTATCGAAGCCATGATCAGGAAAACGCCATGAGTGAATTCGAAGTTACCGACGATTTGTTTTTCAATCGCGCCGGACTCGACAAGACGCGTACCGAAAGTATCGTCGAAAATGCGCTCGCAGGCATGGATGATGGCGAATTGTTTTTGGAGTATCGCCAAAGCGAAGGCTTGTCGTTTGACGACGGCCGCCTCAAAAGCGCCAGCTTCGATACCACGCAAGGCTTTGGACTGCGCGCGATTGCCGACGAGGCGACCGGCTACGCCCACGCTTCCGAGCTTAGCGAAGACGCCATCCGGCGCGCCGCCGAAACAGTCAAAGCAGTCCGCGCGGGCCATACGGGCGTCGCGGCCGAGGGGCCGCAGCCGACGAACCGCTCGCTTTATTCGGACTCCAATCCGTTGGCCGCGACGCCGCTCGAAGATAAGATCGCGTTGCTCGGCGACATCGACGACTATGCGCGAAGTAGTGATCCGCGTGTTGATCAAGTCATGATTTCGCTCACCGGCGAATGGCAAGCGGTGCAGATTATCCGCTCGGATGGGCTGCGGGCTGCCGATATCCGCCCCCTGGTACGCCTCAATGTCTCGCTCATGGTGAAGGATGGCGAGCGCCGGGAAACCGGGTCTCATGGTGTCGGCGGGCGCTCGAATTATGAGAACTATATTACGCCGGCTAACTGGCAGGCGCAGGTCGACGAGGCACTGCGCCAAGCATTGGTAAACTTGGAATCGGTGCCGGCGCCTGCTGGGGAGTTCCCCGTGGTCCTCGGACCCGGCTGGCCTGGCATCCTGTTGCATGAAGCGATCGGCCACGGGCTCGAAGGCGATTTTAACCGCAAGAAAACATCTGCTTTCGCTGGGCTTCTGGGTGAGCGCGTCGCGGCGGATGGTGTAACGGTGATCGATGACGGCACACTCGGTGATCGGCGCGGCTCGCTAACTATCGATGATGAAGGCACGCCCAGCAGCAGCACAACCCTGATAGAGAACGGGATTCTGCGCGGCTACTTGCAGGACCGCATGAACGCCCGCCTCATGGGCATGGAGCCAACCGGCAACGGCAGACGCGAAAGTTTCGCCCACGCACCTCTGCCGCGCATGACCAACACGTTTATGCTGGCTGGCGAACGCGATCCTGAAGAGATTATTGGCTCGACCAAGCGCGGCATCTACGCGCGCAATTTTGGCGGCGGCCAGGTCGATATTACTTCTGGCAAATTCGTCTTTTCGGCATCTGAGGCATATCTCATCGAGGGCGGTAAAATCACCGCGCCGCTGAAAGGTGCCAGCCTGATCGGCAATGGTCCGGACGTCCTGAAAAAGGTGAGTGCCATCGGCAATGATTTCGCCCTCGACCCAGGTATCGGTACCTGCGGAAAGGCGGGCCAAGGCGTGCCGGTCGGCGTCGGTCTGCCGACCATATTGGTAGATGGCATTACTGTCGGCGGCACGGAGACCTAATCGACGCTGTCAATCCAGCATCACCACCTTACCCGTGGCGGCCGATTCTTCAGCCGCCAGTGTTGTGCGCACCGCGGCCATCGATTCTTCCGGGGTGATAATATCGGGCCGCCGGCCTTCGTTTATGCAGCGCACAAAATAAAGAAATTATTCGCGTAACGCGCCGCCCATGACTCCGTTCATTAATTTGGGAACGTGTCCTGAATATGTACAAAATCTTCCGAACCTATGATCGACATCCGTTCGTCAATATCGAACGGAGTTTTCTCCGGCATGCACCAGACGGACTCAAGAGTGGCGCTGGCGCCAGAAGCAAAGCGATACATCGTCTGCCCCACATCCGGATACTTGCGCCCGCGCAAATCGACCGTTTGCGCATATGCGCTGAGGATTCGATCCCCGGTGAGCCACAGCATCAAATCCGTATCGTGAATCGTGTCGCCGATGATTGGCCCGATTTTATCAAGAATTTCCGGTGTCCAAGCGGCCGGAATATTGCGCCGGGCAGTTAGCGACAAGATCTTGCCCAGGCTACCGCTTTCGATCTCCCGCTTGGCCGCAATATATCGCGGATTGAAGCGACAGATGTGGCCGACCATCAGATTTCCAGGCGCTTTAGATGCGGCTTCGCAGATGCGCCGACAATCCTCGACGGTGTGCGCCATCGGTTTTTCCAAAAAGACATGTTTCCCGGCGTGCAGCGCGGCCAAGGCCGGCGCGGTGTGCTGATCCCACATCGTGGTGATGCTCACCGCGTCGATATCCGGATTCTTCAACAGCTCATTGTAATCGGTGAAGGTTTTCGCCACATCGAATTTTTGTGCGAGCTCGTCGAGGCGCGGTTTCGTTCGCGTGCACAGGGCCGCCAGTTCTAGCCCCGGAATGCCGGCGATGGCCTGGCAATGTATTTCGCCGAACCAGCCCAGGCCGATGACGCCAATGCGGACAGGTTCCATTACGACGCCGCGCTATTTCACGTAGCCGACGAATTTCTCGAAGCTCACCTCGCCATTTTCACCCGTGTCCATTCTGTCGAACCGGCGGTTGGCGTATCCATCCCATTCTTCGCGCTCCATCTGGTTGTTCGCATTCTGGTCGATGCGCTCGAATGTTTTTGTGCGGCGATCGGCGCGGCGTTGAGACGGCTTACGACCGCGATCTCTAAATTCCTCTAGCGTAAGTGCGCCGTCGCCATCGCCATCCATTCTGTTGAAACCGGCGACGCGATAAACGGTGTATTCGAAACTCACCATCGAACCGTCTTGATTAGTGTCGATTCTATTGAAACGTGCGCGAAACCGCTCTTCGTCATCTTCCGCCTGTTGTGCGGCAGCCGGCTGAACCAAATTGGGCGAGACAGCCCAGGCTCCGAGAACTAGCGCCGCCGCTAGCGGGTACAATGCGAACTGAGTTAGCTTCATTTTTGACCTCCGATTCTTTCCGATTGTTGTTCAACCGGCTTCATACCGTGCCAATTGCGATCGACGGGACAATAAGAGCAAGACAAATTCGCGAACTTCCGAATATTCACGACGCGGCGGCCCCTTGCCCAACCGCTCCATTCGATGGCCCGCGGCCGTGCGGCGAGGTAAAATCGATGCCTGGACCCTTGGGTACGATACCCAGAGGACTCCGCAATTCGCTGACCGAATAATAGCCCTGTTTGTAAGCTTCAAGGTCGCAGGTTTGTGCGATGCCCGGCATCTGATAAAGCTCGCGCGCGTATCCCCATAAATTAGGATAATCTCGAAGCCGCCGGAGGTTGCATTTGAAGGCGCCGAAATAGGCCACATCGAAACGCATCAGCGTCGGAAAGAGGCGCCAATCGGCCTCGCACGGATGGTCTCCGCATAAGTAGCGGTGGGAGGAGAGGCGCCCTTCCAACATGTCCAACGCTTCAAAGAGATCGTCAAAGGCCTCTTCATAGGCTTGCTGGCTGCGCGCGAATCCGGTCCGATAAACGCCGTTATTCACGCTCCGGTAAACGCGCTCGTTCAAAGCATCGATTTCAGACCGCAAATCCGCCGGATAAAGATCTGGGCCACGCGCGCCAACATCGTCAAAGGCGCTGTTCAGCATACGAATAATTTCGGACGATTCATTATTGACGATTATTTGGCGTTTTTTGTCCCACAGCACCGGGACGGTCGCGCGCCCGGAAAATTTTGGATCGGCGGAACTGTAAATTTCGTGAAGAGCATGGCTGGCGAAAAGCGAATCGCAATTCTTATGGGGTGCTGCAGCAAACACCCAACCCTCAATGCTGCGCTTGGGCAGGACGGTATCCAAGGAGACAATATTCTCCAAACCCTTTAAAACGCGCACGATCATCGTGCGGTGCGCCCACGGGCAGCCCACCGCAGTATAGAGGTGGTAACGCCCAGATTTTCCGCCGCAAATCCACCCTCTCCCTTCGGTCCAGGCGCGCCGTCCGGCGTGATCCAATTACGAAACGAAGACACGGAACGGCGGTATTTTCCGTCATCGGCGGAACCACTGGCCGGCTCGTCCGAATGCCACACGCCTTCGATCATCACACCCATCGTTCAAATCCCCTAGAAGCGCCCGGCTCGGAAATCATTGATAGCCTGCTCAATCTCTTCGCGCGTGTTCATGACGAAGGGCCCGTAGCGCACCACCGGCTCATTCAGGGGTTTGCCGGCGATTAGCAGTGCCCGCCCGCCCTCGGACCCGGCCCGCAGCCGCACCGCCGCTCCGCCACCAAGCACCGCCAATGTATGATGCGGCACATCAACCGCTGAATTATCGGCAGCGCCGTCTGCCGAATTGACGATGGCGACTGCGCCTTCGAAGACATAACAAAGTGCCGTATGGCTATCCGGGATGGGCTGAAGATGCTCCGTCTCCGCCGGCAGGCGGATATCAAGATAGATGGGCTGCACCGCGACACCGTCGATCGCGCCCGAGACGCCGCCCACATCGCCGGCAATGACGCGGATATGCACACCACCGTCACCATCGACTTCGGGAATTTCGTCGGGCTCTAAGTTCTGATAGCGCGGCACGCACATTTTTTCCGCCGCCGGCAAGTTGACCCACAGTTGGAAACCGCGCATCAGGCCATCCTCCTGTTGCGGCATTTCCGAATGCACGATACCGCGCCCAGCTGTCATCCATTGTACGCCGCCGGGGGTAAGCGTGCCCGCGGCACCGGTGTTGTCTTCATGGCGCATGAGACCATCGAGCATGTAGGTCACGGTTTCGAATCCGCGATGTGGATGATCGGGAAAACCGCCGATGTAATCCGCACCTTCTTCCGAGCCAAATTCATCGAGCAGGAGAAACGGATCGAGACTGTCCAATACGGGACCGCCGATGGTGCGGTTCAGTTTCACGCCAGCGCCATCGCTGGTGGCGATAGCCGGCACCAAATTTTTCACGCCGCGTAGTTGCATTGCCATCGCTCCTTCCAGGCCCGAACGCGGAACGCCGCGCGCGAATTACATTTCGCCGGTGTGCACTTTTTCAAGCTGCCAGTTCTCTCTATCAACCACATGTGAGTTTTAGAACGCGCCCTGGCTGTCCACCAATCGCGCCGCGATCTCTTCCATTCTATCGGCTTCAACGTTGGCGAAAGAAAATCGTAAATAGCTTTCCTGGCCAGACCCAAAGAACGCACCGGGAAGACACAGCATATTATATTCGTCCGCTAACCTGCGCGCCACTTCGCTAGCGCTTTTGCCTTCATGAGGATGGCGCATATAAGCGAAAAACGCGCCGGCGCTGACGACCTGATATTCCAGATCATTGCGCGCCATGGCTTGGTGCAGAGCCTCGAGACGCGCCAGACTGAGGCGGCGTTTCTCGCGCTTCCAACCATCCAAATTCTGCAAGCCGAAAAGCGCCGCCGCCTGGCCAATCGCCGGCGCGCAGATCGCGGCGCAGTCCATGGCTTTGGTAATTTCCGCGGAGATCTTCGGCCCTGCCAAAAACCCGCCAACCCGGTGTCCGGTGATGGCATATACCTTCGAAAAACTGAACAGTTGGATCAACGTTGCCGGCCAATCAGGCTCCTGCAGCAGTGCGTGCGGGGCATCTTCGGTAGGAAGAAAATCCTTATAGGTTTCGTCCAGCACCAGTGCGATGCCGCGATCCCGCGCCAATTCGAAAAATTTCCGGATCACGTCGGGCGGATAGATTGCACCAGTCGGATTGTTGGGGCTGACGAGTATGATGGCGCGAGTCCGCGCGGTAATTTTCAGCGCCGCCTCTTCGACATCAGGAACGCCGCCCGCGGCGGCCTGAAAGGACAGCGGGACGGCGCGTACGCCCAACATGTTTAGCCACATGTCGTGATTGAAATAAAAAGGCGCGGGTAAAATCACTTCATCGCCTGCTCCGGCCAAGGCCATTAGGGCGAGACAAAAAGCCTGGTTGCAGCCGGCCGTGATGCTGACCTCGTCGGTCGTAACGATCGCGCCGTAAAAATCACTGAGATCGGCAGCAAACGCGGCGCGCAATTCACGCGTGCCTTGAATGAGGGTATAGCGCGAGGATTCGGGCCGGTGGATGATTTCTGCCAAATGCTGCAAAAGCTCGGGCGCCGGCGGATAACTCGGCTCCGCTTGGGCAAGGTCGATCAGCGGCTTGTCGTCCGGGAACGTTCGGCCGGCGATCCAACTCCACGCTTCGGCAATGGGCGGCGGTGACACGGAGGAAAAAAGCGGATTGACGCGATAACTCATTTTCGTTCCCAACCGGCAATCACAGGCGCTCGCTCAGTAGGCATATTCCTTAAACAGCGGATCGACACTCCTGTTCCAACGCGTCTCATAGGCGTCGAGCAATTCTTCCGCCGGTGTGCGGCCGGTTTCGGCAATTTGTTGCAGGGTCGTCAGATAGCCACGCTCATCAGGATCGTGATTTCCGGCTACCGCGCGGCGCTCTAACCCGTCGCGGGCAATGCGTACTGCATCGCGCGCGATATCACGTATCGAACGCCCGCCCAGTTCCGTCTTAAAGCCGTTCCGCGCCACATCCACATGCGCGCGGGAGACTTCGTCATGCGACCATTCCCGACATAGCGCCTCCGCCTCGTTCAGCGCCGTGCTGTCGTAGAGAAGCCCCACCCAAAGCGCCGGCAAGGCACAAAGCCGGCCCCATGGCCCACCATCGGCGCCGCGCACTTCCATATACTTTTTGATGCGCACTTCGGGGAAAATCGTCGTCATATGATCTTCCCAATCCTTGATCGTCGGGCGCTCGCCCTCTAGTCCGGGCAGCTTGCCGGCCAGAAAATCACGGAACGAGCGGCCCGATACATCAATATATTTACCGTCGCGGAGCACGAAATACATCGGCACATCGAGCACATAATCAACATAGCGCTCGAAGCCCATGCCGTCCTCGAACGCAAAGGGTAGCAGGCCGCAGCGCTCCGGGTCGGTGCGCGTCCAGACATGGCTGCGGTAGCTCAAATAACCGCTCGGCTTGCCCTCGACGAAGGGCGAATTGGCGAATAGCGCCACGGCGGCGGGCTGCAACGCCAGTGAGATCCGCAACTTGCGCACCATATCGGCCTCACTGTCGAAATCGAGATTGACCTGCACGGTGCATGTGCGCGTCATCATGTCGAGCCCGAGATCGCCCTTGGTCGGCATATAGCGGCGCATGATCGCGTAGCGGCCCTTGGGCATCCACGGGATATCCTCGCGCCGCCATTTTGGCTGGAAGCCAAGCCCGAAAAACCCGACGCCCAAATCTTTGGCGATGCTCGCTACTTGATCAAGATGGGTGTGTACTTCATCGCAGACGCGATGCAAATTTGGCAACGGCGCACCTGACAATTCGAACTGACCGCCCGGCTCCAACGATACAGAAGAGCCATCTTTCCCGATCAGCGCGATGATGTTCTCGCCCTCCATGTAGGGCTTCCAGTTGTAGCGCTGCAGTCCTTCCAGCATGGCGCGAATGCCGGCCGGGCCGTCATACGGCAACGGCCCAAGATCTGCCATGTTGTAGCCGAATTTTTCGTGCTCCGTCCCAATCGCCCATTGGGCGCGCGGTTTGCAGCCGGATTCCACATAAGCCACGAGGTCGCGTTTCTCGATGGCCTCGTGGCGGGGCGGACGGGCGATATCATTCATGGGCGTTATGAAACATGGGCGTTGTGAAACCAATAAATTGCGGCGGCGTTTTCTTGCGCGCCTCCTGATACGACGAATAGGCTAAGGCCGCAAGGTTATGAAATGGGGTCTGAACTCCCTGCCCGCAAGTCCCCAAGGGTCGCTTGCCAAAGACTAAGCACCGCGACAGTGGCGGTCTCAGCCCGCAATATGCGGGGGCCCAGCGATACCGGAACGCAAAATGGGCATGACCTGATGCGCGTTCTTTCCTGCGACGAGAAACCGCCTTCGGGGCCGACCAAGATGGCCCACAAAGCGGGCGGCGCCGCGCTGAGGACATCGAGCGCCGGCGGCCCGCCTGCCTCGTCGCAAAACAACAGCCGCCGCGCCGATGGCCAAGCGCCTAACAGTTTTTCGAGCGACGCGAGCGGCCGTACCGGCGGCACATCCATCCGCCCGCATTGTTCGGCGGCCTCGACGGCGTGCGCATAGTAGCGGTCAAGCTTGATCCGCCTGCTCTGGCTATGTTGCGTGAATATTGGCCAGAATTCCGAAACTCCCAATTCGCATGCCTTTTCAATCAACATCGCCGAACGCGTCGGTTTTAGAGGGGCAAACAAAAGCACGGGGCCTGTCGCCGCTTGTTGCTGCCGCGTCTCTGTTTCCGCCACCAGCGTGCAGGTGTCCCGGCGTATCTCTGCGATGGCGGCGCGCCACTCTCCGTCGCGCCCATTGAATATGGCGAGCGTGTCGCCTGATTTAAAACGCATAACATTGCCGAGATAGTGAGCCTGCGCACGCTCCAACAGCAGTTCGGAGCCGGCGGCGAACGGCGCGTCGACAAATAAACGCACGTGGCGCCCCTTTCCTCCCTGGTTGTTCGTATCCACAGTTCCATCGCCCTGTCTTGTCTCGCGCGCGCGCTCAAGATATCACCATTCCTCATGATCGCGCGCCCTTCCCCGCAACAAACAGAGCCGCAGCCCAGCGCGAGCCTTATTCTTTCAATTCTGCCGCGGCGCTGGCGGCCGTATGCCGTGCTCGCCCGCCTCGACAAACCGATCGGCACCTGGCTTTTGTTGTGGCCGGGCTTATGGAGTATCGCGCTCGCGGCGCCGGCGCTTCCGGATGTGCGGCTGCTGGCATTATTCGCAGCCGGCGCGCTGGTGATGCGCAGCGCCGGCTGCGTCTTCAACGATATCGTCGATCGCGATTTTGATGCCCGCGTCGAGCGCACACGAAGCCGACCCATCGCCTCCGGCGTGATCAGCGTTAAAACCGCCATCGCCTTTCTTATTCTATTGCTGGCGCTCGGCCTGGTCATCCTCCTGCAGCTCAATACATTCGCCATCATTCTCGGCGCCGCGTCGCTCGTGCTCGTTTTTACCTATCCCTTCATGAAACGCATAACCTATTGGCCGCAAGCCTTCCTTGGCCTCACGTTTAACTGGGGCGCCTTGTTGGGCTGGGCGGCGGTCGAAGGCGGGCTGGCCTGGTCGGCCGGGCTGCTTTATGCCGGCGGCATTGCCTGGACCCTCGGCTACGACACTATCTATGCTCATCAGGACAAGGAGGATGACGCCCTGATCGGCGTGAAATCCTCAGCGCTGGCGCTTGGCGACAAGACAAAACCCTGGCTCTGGGCGTTCTATCTCGTCGCCGCGGCGGGTTTCGCCGCGGCCGGCGCGCTGGCCAACATCGCCTGGCCGTTTTATGCCGGTCTCGGCGCCGTGGCGCTGCTGTTCATCTGGCAGGCGGTTGCGCTGCAAATTAATGATCCGGGAAATTGTCTGGCGAAATTTAAGCTAAATTTCTGGGTTGGTGCGGTGCTGTTCGCCGGCATTGTCGCTGCCCGCGCCATGGTGTGAGAATCCCTAACCACCCTCGAGCAATTCGCAATGCGGATGATCGAAGGGCAGGGCATCGATACGAAGCGCCAAGCTGCGTTCCCGGCGCAAGGCGGGGTCGTTTGCATTTTCTGCTACGACGTCATGCAAACCCCGGCCCGGCGCCAGGCGATCACGGGCAAGAGTTTGTGCCTCATCCTGCGCCGCTTCGGCGAACTGTCGCCTCTCGGCGGCGATGGCCGCGAGGGCAAGCGGGCTTCCTGTCGGAGAGAAATAGCCATGGCGCGCCCAATAGCTGTGCACCGCGCTCAGTGTACCGAGTTCCTCGATCTCCACGGTAAGGCCATCAAGCCGGCCAAAGACGTAGCTTTGACTGGACAGTTCGGTTTCGTGCATGCGCGTGAGTTGGCGACGGTCGAGATACGTAACGGCAATTTCGACGACTGTACCGCGACACGGTGCAGGCGTCGCCGGGATCGCGCCATAACTGGAAAAATGGCAAGCATATACGATATCGAAATCATGAAGCCGCGCTTTGAACACCGGGAATATCGTCCCCGGTGCCTGGACAGAAAATTTATGCCGCAGCCTCGAAGGCGCCGCGTTGGCGCCATAGGCCAGCACGGCAGTTCGCTCGTGCATCGGCGCGACGCCGCTTCGTAAAAGCCAATCGTCAATATCATCGTCGCCGGATTCAGCCAGAGGGAGGGCATAGCCATCAACGAACAGATATGAATGATCGGGACGGGCGAACGGATAATCCAGTGCGACGGCGACCAAATCGGCCACCGCCTCAGTCATCGTTGGCACCGACGATCAAGTGGCCGCGTTTGGCAGTGATTTCACGATCTACCAACCCGATAGTAAAACGGATGTAGTCGGCGAGTGCTTGGAGCCGCAGTTTGCGGCTGAGGCTGGAAAAATCCGGATTAGTTTCCATCCGCGTCTCAATTTGAGAAAGGCTGAGCGGCATGGCGGCGAGGATTTTCCTAACCTCGTCGATGCGCTCGTTGACTTCGCTCAAACTGGTGGCCGCCTTCACGTCGGCGCTGCCCGACGGGTTGGTGATTTCCTTAAAAATGCGCTCAAGGCGAGTGCGATAAGGAGCAAGCTGCAACATGTTCAGAGTATGGCCTTGATCGAAGTGGAGAGATAGTCTCTCTATTCGCGCTTCAACGCATCGTGAATCATCACCGGAATAGAATGGCTTACAACTCTTTGCGCGATTTTATGCAGCACCTCGAAACTGAGGGCGCGTTGACGCGCGTTCAGACGCCGGTTTCGCCTGAACTGGAAGTAACCGAAATTCAGACTCGCCTGCTCGCCGAGAACGGCCCCGCCGTGCTGTTCGAAAATGTCGTGGACGCAGAGAACAAATCCTATGGCATGCCGATGCTGGTCAATCTGTTCGGCAGCGTATCGCGGGTCGCCATGGGCATGGGTCAAACGCCGGAAACCTTGCGCGAGATCGGCGACATGCTGGCCTTTTTGCGCCAACCCAAACCACCGGGTGGATGGCGCGAAGCCTTCGAGATGCTGCCGCTCCTGCGCCGGGTCATGACGATGAAACCAAAGTCTGTGAGCGCCGGCGCCTGCCAAGAAGTGGTGTGGACGGGCGAAGATATAGATCTGCATCGTCTGCCGATTCAAACCTGTTGGCCCGGCGAGCCTGGGCCGCTCATCACCTGGCCGCTTGTTGTAACTCGCGGGCCGGGCACAGAACGCGAGGACGATTACAATCTTGGCATTTACCGGATGCAGGTGACGGGGCGCAACACCACGTTGATGCGCTGGCTGCGCCACCGCGGCGGAGCAGCGCAGCATCGCCGCTGGGCCGCGGAAAAACGCGAGCCCCTGCCGGTGGCGGTCGTCATCGGTGCCGATCCGGGGGTCATCCTCGCCGCCGTGACACCGGTACCCGATACGCTCTCGGAATATCAATTCGCCGGCCTGCTGCGGGGCCGCAAGGTCGAGCTGGTCAATTGCAAGACCGTCCCGCTGGCCGTGCCGGCGGAAGCGGAAATCGTCATCGAAGGCCATGTCAGCCTGGATGATTACGGCCCGGAGGGGCCGTTCGGCGATCACACCGGATATTACAACGCGGTTGAGGAATTTCCCCGCTTCACCGTCTCCGCCATTACCATGCGCCGCGATCCGATATATCTCTCAACCTTCACCGGCCGCCCGCCGGACGAGCCAAGCATTCTCGGCCAAGCGTTGAACGAAGTCTTCATACCGCTGTTGGTGCAGCAATTTCCCGAGATCGTCGATTTCTGGCTGCCACCTGAAGCCTGCAGCTACCGGATCGCCGTGGTTTCGATCAACAAGGCTTATCCCGGCCACGCCAAGCGCGTGATGATGGGCGTGTGGTCCTATTTGCGCCAGTTCATGTATACGAAATGGATCATCGTCGTTGACGCAGATATCGACGCGCGCGATTGGAAAGACGTCATGTGGGCGGTATCGACGCGCATGGATCCGGCGCGCGATATCACGTTGGTCGAAAACACGCCGATCGATTATCTTGATTTCGCCTCGCCCGAGAGCGGGCTGGGTTCCAAAATAGGACTCGATGCCACCAACAAGCTGGTGCCCGAGACCAACCGCGAATGGGGTCAACAAATTCGCATGAGTGACGAAATCATCGAAACCGTAACCCGCAAATGGCCGGAATACGGCCTCCCCGGCTCCGGCAAGCCGATCTGGAAGTGACGCCAACCAGGCCGTCGGACGGAGGCCTGCCGGCATCCGCGCGGCTGCTGAAAAATGGCAGGTTGGAAGATGCGGTACGAATTTGTCTTGCGGTCGCCAAACAGTCGCCGGAAAACACGGCGGCGTGGAGCCTTTTGGGCAATGCACGTGTGGCCCAGAAGCAATATGCGAACGCCATTCGCTGCTACGGACGCGTCCTCGCCGCGGCGCCGGATTCCACCGAAGTACTCAATAACCTCGGCGCCGTGCACCAACTTTGCGGCGAATCAAAGCGCGCCGCCGAATGCTTTCGCCGCGCCCTCGCGCTAAAACCCAACTACGCGCAGGCGTACTGCAACCTCGGTGTCGCATTGCGCAAACTCGGCAGCTTGGACGACGCCATTGCCTGTCAGCACCGCGCCATCGAAATTGCGCCCGACTATGCCAAGGCCCATTACAACCTTGGAAACGCCCTGAAGGAAGCGAGTGAGAGAGACGCTTCCATCCGTGCCTACGAACAGGCAATCGCGCACGATCCCGGCCATGCCGAGGCGCACAATAATCTTGGGACGGTGTTGGAAGGCCAGGGCCATACGGCGAAAGCGCTCGCCGAATTTTCCAGCGCAATGGCAATGGACGAATCCTATGTAGAAGCGCATTACAATCACGCGCTTCTGCACCGCTTCCAGGCGGGCGAACACGCCCTCGACAAGCTACAGAAACTCGGACGTCAGGAAGGCCAGAGCCCGCCCAACAAAAATCGCCTCGCCTTCGCGCTGGCCAAGGCGAGAGCCGATCTCGGCGATTATGACACTTCGTTCACGCTCTATGCGCCGGCAAATGCCGAGCGGCGACAACGATCAAATTACGACAAGTCGGCGGCTGAGCACGAAATCGAGAAAATAATTGCCGCCAATATTGAGGCCCCTAAAAGCGTTTTTCCGGCAGAAACCGAGGGCGCGCCCATTCCGATCTTCGTTCTCGGACTTTCACGTAGCGGGAAAACCCTGGTCGAATCGCTGCTCACCAGCCAGGCCGATGTGTTCGCCGCCGGCGAGAGTGAACATTGGCAGCGGCTGCGGCGTGATGCGAAAAGAATGGGGTCGAACCAAACTGCCCCGGGGGGCCTTGGCGCAGCCTACCGACAAGAGATGCGCCGCCTTTCGGGGGATGCGCAATACTTCGTGAACACGCTCGATACCAACATACTTTCACTCGCAGAGATCACCACCGTGCTGCCGGAAGCGCGCCTTGTCCTCTGCCTGCGCGAGCCCCTCGACAACGCGCTTTTGATGTATTTTAAGCGCTACGAACAGGGCCATGCTCACGCGTATGATTTCGAAGACATCGCTCATTTCATGGCACAGAGGTCGCGTCTCCAGGCCCATTGGCGCGGCCTTTTCGGAGAACGAATTATGACGCTCGAATATGAGACGCTGGTGCATGGCGGCGCCGCGGTGGCGGCGCGAATTGCCGCGCATGTCGGGCTCCGATTCGACCCCGCTGCCGCGCTGCCGGAGTTTCATGAGGAAGAGATCGGCGTCTGGAAATGTTATGAAAAGCATATCGACCCGCTTCGCGCCGCGCTCGCCCGTTACCAGGGAACGAAATGACAAAGAAAACCGCCTTCGTCAGTGGCGCCTCGGGATTTATCGGCGTCAATCTGGTCAAACAGTTGGGACTCGCGGGATGGGAAGTCACCGCGCTGCACCGGGCAAGCTCCAATATCACCTACCTTTCGCGCTTTCCGGCACACCGAGTCATCGGCGACATTACAGATGCCGCCACGCTCGACGCGGCCATGCCAGCGGGCGTCGACGCGGTGTTTCACGTTGCCGGCAATGTGAGCTTTGATGCCGCTGGCGATGCGGCGCAGAACAGCGACAATATCGAGGGCACTCGCAACATGGTCACCGCAGCGCTGAACAAAAAGGCGCGGCGTTTCATCCACACCTCGTCAGGCGCGAGTTGGGGGCTGCAAGACAATATCGAAATCAATGAGGAATCGTCCTCAAATGTTGATGACACTCCGATCAATTATTTCCGCACCAAGAAATTGGCCGAGGACGCGGCGCTGGCGGGTCTCGAGCGCGGCCTCGATGTCGTGGTGGTCAATCCGGCTAACGTGGTCGGGCCGTTCGACGGTGTAATATGGGGACCCTTCGTTCAAGCCGTCGCCCAGGGAAAACTTGAAAAAGTGGGCACTGGCGGCGCCGCTTTTTGTCATGTGGAAGAAGTGGCGCGCGCCCATATAGCGGCATTCGAGAGGGGTGTGCGCGGCGAGCGATATCTCCTGTCCGGCGCCCAGGCCCGTTTCGCACAGGTGGGAGAGACGGTAGCCGATCTGGTCGGCGGCAAGGCGCCGAGCGCGTCTTCCGAGCGCGATCCCGGCATGTCGCCTGAAATGTTCAACCTGATGTCCCTTAACCAGCTTATCGATTGCTCCAAAGCGATGCGAGTACTTGACTTCAAGCCGGTCGCCCTCAGGGTCATGTTCGGCGACCTTTGCGCCTGGATGCGCGAAGAAGGCCTGCTCGATCCGAAATAGGGCCCTGGCGTGGACAGGCGGGCGACACTATATAAGAACCCGGTGTCTAAGAAACCGGTGGCCCGCTCCGGCCGCGTTACCAAGATATTACGCTGACCTCGAACGATAGGGCTGATCGAATGACCGCGACTGGCGACTCCACTTCCCTACTCGGCACATTGTTGGAAAAAGCCAAGAAGGCCGGTGCAGACCATGCAGACGCCGTCATCATGCACGGCATCTCGCTAGGCGTCAGCTATCGCCTCGGCAAGTCAGAAGATCTTCAACGCTCGGAGGGCCGCGATCTTGGCTTGCGGGTTCTGCTCGGCCGCCGCCAGGCTATGGTCTCAACGACGGATTTTGCCGAGGATGCTCTCGATGCGCTGGTAGAACGCGCCGTCGCCATGGCACGGGCGGTGCCTGAAGACCCCTATTGCGGGCTTATCGACCCCGAAGATCTCGCGCGCGAATGGCCTGACTTGGAGCTTGCCGATACGCGCGAGCCGCAAGCCGAACAATTGATCGATTGGGCGCAGCGCGCGGAGGAAGCGGCCCGCGCGATTCCCGGCGTGACGAATTCCGAAGGCGGCGACGCCGGATGGAGCCGCAGCAGTGCGGTACTTGCCACCAGCGGCGGGTTTTCTGGTGGTTATGACACCTCACGCTTCTCCTTCAGCGTATCCGTCATTGCCGGTGCCGACACTGGCATGGAGCGCGATTATGATTGGTCTTCGGCCTGCTTCGAGGAAGACCTCGACAGCCCGGAAGAAATTGGTAAGCGCGCGGGCGAACGCGCCGTCCGCAAGCTCAATCCACGGAAGGCGGGGTCTGGCCCGGTCCCGGTGGTTTATGATCCGCGCGTCTCCGGCGGCCTCATCCGTCATCTCTCGGGCGCCGTCTCGGGCTCGTCAGTCGCGCGCGGCACAAGCTTTTTGAAAGATCGCTTGAATCAGTCTGTATTCGCGCCAGGCGTCCAAGTAATCGACGACCCGCACCGCAGGCGCGGCCTGCGCTCGCGCCCATTCGACGGTGAAGGCGCGCCGACAACCTCGCGACACATCGTTGAAGACGGCGTACTCACCACCTGGCTCCTCGACTCGCGCTCCGCGCGGCAGTTGAACTTACGCTCTACAGGCCATGCGGCGCGGGGAACCGGCGGGCCGCCGGCGCCGGCGCCATCCAACCTCTATCTTGCGCCTGGCAAAGTGAGCGCAGAGGCCATGATAGCGGATATCGACAGCGGCATGTATGTGACCGAGTTGATCGGCATGGGGGTCAATGGTGTTACCGGGGATTACAGCCGCGGCGCCGCCGGATATTGGATCGACAAAGGCGAGATCGCCTGGCCGGTAAGTGAGTTAACCGTGGCCGGCAACCTGAGTGACATGTTCGCCCACCTCACGCCGGCGAGCGACCTCACCTTCCGCCATGGCATCGACGCGCCAACCATTCGGATTGACGGCATGACCGTCGCCGGTCAGTAGGCGAATCTCATCGACGCAAGCACCGAGCCCGTAAAATTGGGCGGCGCCGATCACGAATTGCTCTTGCGGGCCGTGCGCGAGGCGGGTGCGTGCGCTCTGAAGCGCTTTCAAAAAGAGCAACGGGTTTGGCGCAAAAGCAAATACCACCCCGTATGTGAGGCCGACATCGAAACCAACTCGGTTTTACAGGATATGCTGATGGGTGCGCGGCCGGACTATGGCTGGCTCTCGGAAGAATCGGAAGACAATCGACAGCGCCTCGAATGCCGCCGCATTTGGGTGGTCGATCCCATTGATGGCACCAACAGCTACCTCAAAGGATTGCCCGAATTCGCCGTCTCGGTGGCTCTGATCGAGGACGGCGCGGCGCTGATGGGGGCGGTGTTCAACCCAGCGCGCGATGAATTCTTCGAAGCGGTGAAGGGTGGCGGAGCGCGACTTAACGGCGACATCATCTCGGTAAGCGCATGCGCCAGCGTGGCGCAGATGAAAATACTTGCCAGCCGCTCCGAGCATAGTGAGGCTGGTTGGCCGGAGCGCTTTCAGGCTGACAATGTCCACGCCATCAGTTCCATCGCCTACAAACTTGCCTTGGTTTCCGACGGGCGCTTTGATGCTGCCGCGAGCGCTTGGCCCAAGGCCGATTGGGATATCTGCGCCGGCTGCCTACTGGTGAGCGAAGCGGGCGGCGCCATCACCAGCATTACCGGCAAACAACACATCTTCAATCGCGAGCGCCCCCTCCATCCAACCTGCCTGGCGAGCAACGGCCACCTGCATGATGATTTGATGGCGGAACTAAGCGACTGGGCGGAAAAATGAGCTAGTCCAGCGATTGTTCGTTTTCCGCCCGTCGTGATATAAATTTCGCTCAGATTCAAGCGCTTAGGATTGAAACCCGCTGAAGGCTGAGAAACCGGTGACCGACAAGAATTCCCAACCGCGCGCGCTGAGCACGCGTACCCTGCTTGTGCGCCTGGTGCGGCAATATGTTCGCCCTTATTTGCGGCTCCTACTGCTAGCGGTGCTAGGTATGATTGTTGCCGCCGGCGGCGATGCGATCCTGGCCTATCTCATGAAGCCGGTGCTCGACGGTATTTTCATCAGCCATGATCGCGACATGCTGATTCTAATACCAATCTTGGTGGTTGTCGTAACCTTGGTGAAGAGCGCGGCGAACTTCAGCCAGATCGTGCTGATGGGCTTTGTCGGCCTACGCATTATCGCCGATTTACAGACCCAATTATTCGGGCATGTGATCCGCTTCGATCTCGCCTTTTTTCATGAAACCGCATCGGGAAAATTGGTCTCGCGCATGACCAACGACATCAACCTTATGCGCAATGCTTTGGCCAACACGCTGACCGGGCTCGTCAAGGATTCAGTGTCGATAATCTTCCTTGTGGCCGTGATGTTCACGATGGACTGGAAACTGACGCTGCTGGCCCTTGTCGTGTTTCCCATCGCGGCATATCCGATCATTCGTATCGGCAAGCGTATGCGCAAGATCTCGACTTCTGCCTTGAACGAACTGGGCCTCTTTACGGCACGGCTCAGCGACGCCTTCCATGGCATACGCCACATCAAGGCCTACAATATGGAGGATTTCGAATCAGAGCGCACCGAACGCCTGATCAAGAGTGTCTTCCGGCTGATCTTCAAGGCGTTGTACACACGGGCACTCGTCTCGCCGATAATGGATATCTTGGGCGGTGTGTTTATCGCTATAATTATCCTATATGGCGGCTGGCAAGTCATTCAAGGAGAGCTCACGCCGGGCGAGCTTTTTGCCTTTATCACCGCCATGTTGATGGCCTACAAACCTTTGAAATCTCTCGCCAACCTCAATGCCAATTTGCAGGAAGGTTTGGCGGCGGCACAGCGCGTTTTCGATGTTCTCGATATCGGACCGACCATTACTTCCACGCCGGGCGCGCCCGCCTTGACGGTAAGCGGCGGCGAAATCAACTTCGACGATGTCTCGTTTAGCTACGACACCGGCACAGCAGCGCTGCGCGATATTTCGCTCAACGTGCCGGCCGGGAGCACGGTGGCGCTGGTCGGCCCTTCGGGAGCGGGAAAATCGACCATTCTCAATCTTCTTCCGCGCTTTTACGACGCAGGCGGGGGGAACGTAACTATCGATGGCACGGATGTGCGCAGCGTCGACCTCACATCGCTCCGTAACGCCTTCGGTTTGGTGAGCCAGGAGACGGTGTTGTTCGATGACAGCGTGCGCGCCAATATCGCCTATGGCCGTCTGGATGCGAGCGAAGCGGAAATCATCGCCGCCGCCGAAGGCGCCGATGCGCACGGCTTCATTAGTCAATTGCCTGAGGGCTATGGCACGTTGATCGGTGAGCAAGGTGCGAAGCTCTCCGGCGGCCAGCGCCAGCGTCTCTCGATCGCCCGCGCCATGCTCAAGGATGCTCCTATTCTTCTGCTTGATGAAGCGACCTCTGCGCTCGATCCAGAAACTGAGCGCCAGATTCAGCAATCTCTGCGCCATCTCATGCAAAGCCGCACCACCCTGGTTATCGCCCACCGGCTGACCACCGTGCAGGAAGCCGACATAATCTATTTTATCAAAGACGGGCGCGTCGCCGAGTCGGGTTCGCACCAATCCCTGATGGCTATGGATGGCGCCTATGCCCGGCTCTATTCACTTGAGCTGGTGCCGGCGAGCGAGATTGGTGACGCGGGCGCCGACGGCGCGAAAGATTGATTATGCTGAAGCGTCTCACGCGCTCTTCGGCATTCCAGACGCTGCTTGGTTGGCTGGCGGCAAATTACATCCGCTTCGTCTATGTCACCAGCCGCTGGCGCGAAGAAGGGCGGGAGCCGGCAAATGAATTGATGCGCGACGGGCGGCCTTACATCACCGCCTTTTGGCACAGTCGATTGCTCATGGCACCGACCGGTTGGCGCAGCCGGGCACCGCTCAGCACATTGATCTCTCAACATCGCGATGGCGAGATGATTGCCCGCACGGTACATCATTTCGGTATCCATACCGTGCGCGGCTCGACAACGCGCGGCGGCTCAAAAGCGCTGCGGGAATTGCTGTTGGCGATCAAAAATGGCCGGAACGTCGTCATCACGCCAGACGGACCGCGCGGACCGCGCATGCGGGCACAATCCGGCATCATATTGCTGGCCCGGCTTTCGGGCGCGCCAATCGTGCCCTCGACCTATTCGGTCTCGCGCCGCAGACTCGCCTTAAGTTGGGACCGTTTCGTCATTGCGCTGCCGTTCAGCCGCGGCCTCTATTTGTGGGGCACGCCGATTCATGTCGCGCGCGACGCCGACGATGAGGCACTCGAAACCGCACGACTGAAATTGGAAAACACCCTCAACGAGCTGACCGCGACCGCTGATCGCCGTATGGGGGTGGAGCCGGTAACGCCCAGCGAGGCCGTCGCGGCATGATTAGCGCCTTGGCAACACCGGCTGTCTATCACGGCTTCAGCCGTCTCGCCGCGCCGGCCATCGATATCTGGTTGGCGCACCGACGCCGCCAGGGGAAAGAAGACAAAGTGCGCTTCGCCGAGCGTTTGGGTCGTCCCGGGCGGGCCCGACCGGACGGGCGACTCGCTTGGGCCCATGCCGCCAGTGTCGGCGAATCGCTCGCCGTTCTGCCCCTGGCCGAGCGCCTCAACGCGGAAGGGCTGAATGTGCTGATCACGTCGGGCACCGTCACCTCCGCGCGCGTTCTGGAAAAACGCCTGCCCGCCGGCATGTTGCACCAATTCGTGCCGATCGATAGGCCATCGGCGGTGCGCCGCTTTCTCGATCATTGGCGACCCGACATGGCGATTTGGGTTGAATCTGAATTATGGCCGAACCTAGTGCTGGCCGCCGCCGCCCGCGCCATTCCCATGGCCATGGTGAATGCCCGTATGTCTGAACGCTCGGCCCGGCGCTGGCGTCATATGCCGCGTTTGATCGCGCCGCTTCTTGGCGCGTTTGGTGCCTGCCTCGCTCAAAGCGAAGCGGACGGCAAGCGCTTGCAAGAACTGGGCGCCAAATCGGTCATCCTCGCTGGCAATATCAAATATGATGCCGCGCCCTTGCCGGTGGACGAAACAGCGCTGGACAAGCTCCAGCTCGAAATCGGCGAGCGGCCGCACTGGCTCGCGGCCAGTACTCATCCCGGCGACGAAGCCGCCGCCGCCGAAGCACATATGGCGCTCGCCGGCGCGATCCCCGGCCTCCTCACCCTAATTGCTCCGCGCCATCCGGAACGCACCTCCGAGTTCGTGGAGATGTTGCGCGCCCGTGGTCTTATTGTCGCCACGCGCAGCTCCGGCGCTGCCATCGATGCGGACACGGATATTTATGTCGCCGACACACTGGGCGAAATGGGACTTTTCTATCGGCTAGCCGGGCCGGTTTTCATCGCTGGCTCACTGGCCTCCCATGGCGGGCACAATCCGGTCGAGGCGGCATTGCTGAAGAACGCGCTCCTCGCCGGGCCGGATATGCGCAATTTCGACGACGCCTGCCAGGCGTTGGAAAGGGTCGGCGCACTTGGCCGTATCGAACGGGCCGATGACCTCGCCGGCGCGCTCAAGCCGTTGCTGCGCGATTCGGAACTGAGCCGGACACAGGCCGAATCAGCATACTCGGCTGCGTGTTCACTCGGCGGCGCCAGCGACAGAGCGATGACCGAAATCCTGCGGCTTCTCGACAACAGCCGGGGGCGTGCTCATGCGCACGCCTGAATTTTGGAATCCGGGCAATGGCGGCGGCGTCCAAGCGAGTCTTTTGATGCCGCTCGCCTGGGGCTATGGCATGGCCGGGCAGGTCAGGCGCGCCTTCGTCACACCCCAGCGCGTCGAGGTCCCGGTAATTTGCGTCGGCAATTTGATCGCCGGCGGCGCCGGTAAAACACCGACCGCGCTGGCGCTGGCGAAACTCATGCAGGAATGGGACATGGCGCCGCATTTTCTTACGCGTGGCTATGGCGGCACGGCACGCGGGCCAATGCGGGTTGACCCCAAGCGGCACAATGCCCGCACCGTCGGCGATGAACCGCTCCTCCTTGCACGCCAGGCGCCGACCTGGCTGTCGCGCAACCGGCCCGCCGGGGCGCGTGCGGCGATCGCCGATGGCGCCGAAGCGATCGTCATGGATGACGGCCTACAGAATCCGTCGCTCATCAAGGATGTATCGCTGATCGTCGTGGATGGCGGCTTCGGATTCGGAAACGAGCGGCTTATGCCCGCCGGCCCGTTGCGCGAAACACTGTCCCAGGGTCTCAAGCGCGCCGATGCCATCGTTCTCGTCGGCCCAGATGAGGTAGGTGTTGTCGCTCGCCTCGGCAACATCCGGGCGCCGATTCTGCGCGCCGAACTGATGCCGTCCTTGCAGGCGCTTAAGCTGCGCGAGTGCGCCGTGGTCGCCTTTGCCGGTATTGCGAGACCGGCAAAATTTTTCCGCACGCTGGAGGCCATCGACTGCAGGATCGTTCGGCGCTTCCACTTCGCCGACCATCGACGTTACACGCCCGATGAGATCATGACACTCGTGGAATATGCCGGCGCGCAGGGCGCCATTGCAGTCACCACCGAAAAAGATTGGGTACGCCTCCCAAAAGAAGCGAAGCCGATGGTGCAACCTGTTGCTGTGACGCTCGAATGGCAGGACCCGGAGGCCGTGCGCGAGTTACTCATACCAACCCTTACCAGCGGCGCGAACTCGGATGACTAAGCGCCCGATCATCAAACATATGCGCTACGCGGTGGAAGGCGCGATGGTGACTGCCCTGTTTGTTCTGTTCCGAATAATGCCGCTGCCGTTCGCGTCGAGCCTAGCGGGTACCTTGGCAGGTACGCTGGGGCCGTTGCTGCCGCTCCATGCCCGCGCCCGGCGCAATCTCCAGCGCGCGATGCCGGAGCTTCCGCCGATCGAAGTGGAGCGAGCGCTCGGCGAAATGTGGCGTAACCTTGGCCGCGTTGCTGGCGAATATCCCCATCTCCGTAAATTTCAGGCGTATACGCCGGGCGGGCGAATCGAAGTGGTGGGCGTGGAACATCTGGCGGCGGCGAAAGAAGAAGCCCGCGGCGCCCTGTTTTTCACCGGACATCTCGGCAATTGGGAGATCTCCGGCCTGCCTTTGATCCAATATGGCATTCCCATCACATTCGTCTACCGAGCGCCCAACAACCCCTTTGTCGATCGCCTGATTTCTCGCATCCGCGGACGGGATATCACCGAGAACGCCATTGCCAAGGGGGCATCCGGCGCGCGTGAAATGGTGCGCCGGGTAAGGGACGGCGGCTATACCGCCATGTTGGTCGATCAGAAAATGAATGATGGCATTGCGGTACCTTTTTTCGGACGCGATGCCATGACCGCGCCAGCGCTGGCGCAACTGGCACTCAAATATGATTTGCCGGTGTGGCCGGTGCGGACGGAGCGTCTGGCGGGCTGCCGCTTTCGCGTGACTATTTTCCCCAAGATGGAACTACCGCGCTCGAACGATGGGTCGGATGATGTGGCCGAGACCATGCGCTTGGTCAACGCCGTGCTGGAAGGTTGGATTCGCGAGCGTCCCGGCCAATGGCTGTGGCTGCACAACCGCTGGCCCAAGGACGCCTGAACTATTCCTTCAGCTCTTGCGGCCCGACCAGCAAAGCTGGGTCCAAGCGTCGCTCGAACCAGTTCATGCGCCAATCGAGATGCGCGCCCGTGACGCGCCCGGTGGCGCCTATCGCGCCGATCACCTCACCCTGCGCCACCCGTTGTCCGACTGAGACATCGACGCGGCTCATATGGAGAAACGACGAGCTCAGGCCATGACCATGATCGAGGATGACGGTGCCGCCGGAATAATAGAGATCGGGCTCGGCCAGGCGGATCGCGCCTGCGGCGGGCGCGCGCACCGGTGTGCCGGTGGGCGCGGCGATATCGACGCCAAAATGCGGTTGGCGCGGCTCACCATTTAGAATTCGCTGACTGCCGTAAACGCCCGATATCGGACCCCGCGCCGGCCAGACGAACGGCGCGAACAAATGCGTGTCCGGCGTATCGAAGGCGCGGGCCTGACGGACCTTGGCGCCCTCTTCGCGAATGCGGTTTAATATCTCAGGCGGCGGCGTGACCATTTTCTTTGGCAAGCCGCCTATATGCTGAATTCGATAGTCTCGTGCCGCAACGGCAAGACGGCGCGTCTCTTGTTTGCCGTCTTGATAGGAGACAACCAGAACCGCCTCGGGCGCCGCGTCACGGCCAAATCCGAACACGAAATAGCCCTCAGGCGACAACCGGAGTTGGCGCCCGTCGAGCGCGATTACCGCGCCTGGTGGTGCGGCGCCGCGCACCAGGCCGCCCTGAATAAATTTTCCCTCTAATTGAATTTCTTCGGCGCCAAGCGGCATCGTAAACGCCAAGAAAAAGAAAACAGTCGAGAAGACGCTCAGCCTCACAGCAGAGAGCCCTGTTCTCCGCTCTCCTCTCCGGCGGCGCGTTCTTCCTTGCCGGCTTTGGGCCGGCCTGCGGCCACCGCCGCTCCGTCGCCGTCATGGAAACTGAGGGCCAGTTCCATGCCCGGCTTGAGCGCGCCGGCGGACGTCACCGGTCGTGCCTTGGCATCGCGCACCAAAACAAAGCCGCGCTCCAACACGCGCTGATAGGAGAAATTGTTGAGCAGCCGATGGAGCGTTTCTTTGCGTTCCTCATGGTGCGCGAGCTTCTGCCGGATGGCCCGCGCCATGCGCTCCTGCAACTCGCCAACCTGCCGGATGCTTTGTTTGATATGCATATCGAGCGCACGGGGCTGCAATCCGGCGGCGGCGCGCGCCAACTCGCGCTGTTTTTCCGCCAGGGTTTCACGCGGGCGTGGCAATTGATAGCCAAGCTTGGCGACATGGTCGTGCCGGGTGCGCAGCGCAGCGCGCGCCGAATTGGCGAGGCGCTCACTCCAATCGTCGAGACGTTGCGCCGCCGCGCCGATCAGCGAAGACGCGTCGGGAAGACCCCGTCCCAAACCCTCCAAATGGCTGCGCCGTTCATTCAGGAGGCGTGCGGTTGCGGATATCAGCCGGCGTTCCTGGCCCAACAGGCCCTCGATCAGTTCGACCCGCACCGGCACCGCCATTTCCGCCGCCGCCGTCGGTGTCGGCGCGCGCCGATCCGCAGCCAAATCAATCAGGGTGACATCGGTTTCATGGCCAATCGCGGAAATTAGTGGAATCTCGCTCTCCGCCGCGGCCCGGACTACTTCTTCCTCGTTGAACGCCCAAAGATCTTCCAGGCTGCCGCCGCCGCGGGCAACGATGAGAATATCGGGCCTGGGCGTCGGTCCGCGCGGCGCCAATGCGTTAAAACCACGGATAGCGGCCGCCACCTGCGCGGCGGCGGTCTCGCCTTGCACCAGCACCGGCCACACCAGCACATGGCGCGGGAAGCGCTCGGAGATGCGATGCAGGATATCGCGGATGACGGCGCCCGTCGGTGAGGTCACGACGCCGATGGTCACCGGCAAATAGGGCAACGCTCGCTTGCGCGCTTCGTCAAATAAGCCTTCCTCGGCAAGCCTTTTTTTGCGATCCTCGAGAAGCTTGAGAAGCGCGCCTTCGCCGGCAACTTCCAGACTTTCTACCACCAACTGGTAACGCGAGCGCGAGGGATATGTGGTGAGCTTGCCGCTGGCGATAACTTCCAGTCCGTCTTCGGGTTGCATGCCGAGCCGGCCCGCAACGCCACGCCAGCATACTGAATCGAGTACCGCTTTATCGTCTTTCAGGGAAAAATAGAGATGTCCGGAAGCAGCGCGCTTGAAGCCGGAGATCTCACCTCTGACCCGCACCCAGCCAAAATTTTCCTCGACCGCACGCTTCAAGGCGATCGACAATTCACCGACGGAATAAGGCGGGATGTTGCCGCCGACGCCGCTTTCCTCGACCTGTTCGTTCATGCTCGACCGTTCTCTATGCTGTGCTACAAGAACCTAATGCAAAGGAGAGGACAGTATATATGAAAGTTCTCGTCATAGGCTCTGGCGGGCGCGAGCATGTGTTGTGCTGGAGCCTGGCAACATCTCCTGAAATCGAGCAGCTCTATTGCGCGCCCGGCAATACCGGGATCACCGCGCTGGCGGAATGCGTGGCGCTGGACGTCATGGATTTTGACGACATCCTTTCATTTTGTACCGAGAACGGCATCGGCTTCGTCGTCATCGGACCCGAGGCGCCATTGGTCGGCGGCCTCGCGGACAGGTTAGAGGCGGCGGGCATTGCCGCTTTTGGGCCGAGCGCGGCTGCCGCTAGGCTGGAGGGCTCAAAGGGTTTCATGAAAGACCTCTGCGCCGCCGCCAGCGTACCCACTGCCGCTTATGGGCGGTTTACATCGTTCGACGCTGCCGAACGCTTTATCGAAAACCACGCTGCGCCGATGGTGATCAAGGCCGACGGCCTCGCCGCCGGCAAAGGAGTGATTATCGCCGAAACCGTTGCTGAGGCCGTCTCAGCGGCGCGCGATATCTTCGCCGGCCAATTCGGCGACGCCGGCAGCGAAGTGGTGGTAGAAGAATTCCTGACCGGCGAGGAGGCCAGCTATCTCGCCCTAGTCGATGGAGAACATGTTTTACCGCTCGAAACGGCGCAGGACCATAAGGCGGTGGGAGAAGGCGACACCGGCCCAAATACCGGCGGTATGGGCGCCTATTCGCCGGCACCGGTGATGACCCCAGAACTTTGCGAAAGGGTACGCGCGGAAATTGTTGAACCGTTGGTCCGTGCGATGGCGGCGGACGGTGCGCCGTTCAAGGGCGTGTTCTATGCCGGGCTGATGATAGCCAACGGCGCGCCCAAATTGTTGGAAGTGAATGTCCGCTTCGGCGATCCGGAATGCCAGGCCATTTTACCGCGTCTGAAATCAGACCTGTTCACCGCCCTGCGCGCAGTGCGCGACGGACGGCTTAGTGAAATCGAGCTCGCATGGCATAATCAAGCCGCAATTTGCGTCGTCATGGCGAGCAACGGCTATCCCGGCGCTTATGAAAAAGGCAGCGTCATTCGGGGAATCGAAGCTGCCGAAGCGGCAACAGGCGCAACCGTCTTTCACGCCGGCACGAGCCTGGCGGGCGGCGAAATCACGGCCATAGGCGGGCGCGTGCTCGGCGTTACCGCGCTCGGTGCTGACATCGCCAAAGCCCAGGCTGTTGCCTATCAAGCGGTCGAGCGCATCGACTGGCCGGGTGGATTTTATCGTCGCGATATCGGCTGGCGCGCGGTCAAACGGTAGTAATTTCGCCATGGCTGCGGAAGCAATAATCGATTCGCATCATCATTTGTGGCGGGTGACGGATCTACCGTGGCTGCAGGCCGCGATGACGCCGCGTATTTACGGCCCGTATGAAGCCATACGGCGTGACTGTCTGCTCGCTGAATTACGCCAGGAGAGCGCTCCCCACGGAGTCGCCGGTTCAGTCTATATCCAGTGCGGCTGGCCGCCGGAGAACGCTGCCGATGAAACCCGTTGGGTACAGTCCCTTGCCGATCAAAGTGAACATCCGCTGGCCATTATTGGCTGAGCAAATTTAGCCGATCCGGGAATCGGTCGGCTGCTGGACGCGCACGGCAAATCGGCCAATTTTCGCGGCATCCGGCAGATGCTCAATTGGCACGCAAATACCCAGTACCGCGCCGCCGGCATCGATGAAGCCACGATGGCGGACAAAACCTGGCAGCACGGCTTCGCCGAGCTTGCCGAGCGCGGGTTGATTTTCGAGCTTATGATATTCCCAGGACAAATGGCGCAGGCGGCAAAGCTCGCGCACGAATATCCTCACGCCGCCATTGTGTTGGAACATGGCGGATTGCCGGCGGATGAATCGGTGGCGGGCTGGACGGCGTGGCGCAAGGGCATGGCCCTGATGGCGGCCGAAAGCAATGTGTTTGCGAAAATATCCGGCCTCGGCATGTTCAATCACATGTGTACGGCCCAATCGGTGGCGCCGGTGTTGCGCGAGATGGTGGTGATGTTCGGCGCTGAGCGCTGCATGTTTGGCTCCAACTTCCCCGTCGACAAACTGTGGGTGTCCTACGCCGATATGATCGCGGCATACCGGGAAGCCGCAGCCGAGTTGAGCGAGACCGAACGGCGCGCCCTGATGCACGACACCGCCTGGCGCGTCTACGGGTTCGAAACATTGAAGATGAAGCATGTCTGAGTTGTCGATTATCGACGCGCATCACCATATCTGGCGCCAAGCCGATCTGCCGTGGCTCAGGGGCCCGATGCAACCGCGCATCTTCGGCCCTTATGAGCCGCTCAGGCGCAATTATCCAATTGCGGAATATCTTCAAGATATCGCCGGCCAAGGCGTGGCGCGCTCAATATATGTACAAACCAATTGGGCGCCGGGAAAGGAAGTGCGCGAGACGCGCTGGGTGCAAAGCGTATCGGACGCGCATGGCTGGCCGGCGGCAATTGTCGCTTATGCCGATCTCGCCGACGAAAATCTCAGCCAAACCCTGGACGCACACGGCGAATTCTCGGCATTTCGTGGCATCCGCCAGCAGCTCCACTGGCATAAGAACGAGCTTTACCGTTTCGCCGCGACGCCGGATATCATGAACGGCGCGGCCTGGCGCAGAGGCTTCGCCGAAGTGGCGGAGCGCGGACTGGTGTTCGAGCTTCAGCTCTTCACCTCGCAATTCGCCGACGGCGCGCGCCTGGCCAAGGATTTCCCCGATGCCACCATCGTGCTCGAACATGCGGGCATGCGCGAAGATGATTCGCCCGCCGGGCGGACAGCCTGGGCGGAGGGGCTCAAACGCCTCGCGACAAATGCCAATGTCAGCACCAAACTATCTGGTCTCGGCACCTTCGTGCAGCGCTGCGACGCCGCCGGCGTCGCAGATATTATGCATCAAACGGTCGAAATATTCGGCGCCGAACGCTGCATGTTCGGCTCCAATTTTTCTATCGAAAAGCTGTGGACGAGCTATGCCGGTCTACTGACGGCGCACCGGGCGGCGGCGGCACACTATAGCGAGCCGGAACGCCGCGCCATTTTCCACGACACCGCGGCCAGAATATATCGCCTATAGGTTCATCGCCGCGTGGCAAAGAACCGCCGCAGCAATTCGGCCGCGCGCGTTTCATCCATGCCGCCGTAAACTTCCGGGCGATGATGGCAGGTGGCTTGCGAGAAGATTCGCGGGCCGTTTTCCACGCCGCCGCCCTTGGCGTCGGAGGCGCCGAAATAGAGTCTGCGGATGCGCGCAAAGGAGATCGCCTGGGCGCACATCGGGCAGGGTTCGAGTGTGACGTACAGATCGCAATCTCCAAGGCGGGAAGAATTGCGCTTGGCGCAAGCGGCACGAATCGCCAACAGTTCGGCATGAGCGGTCGGATCGGAATCGCTCTCGACCCGGTTGCCGGCAGCGGCCAGCACCTCGCCCGACGTGCCGTCGACCAGCACAGCGCCGACGGGAACCTCACCGGCCGTCGCCGCCGCTTCCGCTTCAGCGATCGCGAGTTCCATGAATTTTCCGCGTTTTTCGTTCATGGCGTGAAAGTCGGTGCTAAGCACGAAATCGTCAAGCGCGCGCGTTGCGCCCAGGTACAACCGGCCCTACATTCCCGCTCATGAACGCACGCCGCAACAAGCCCGTCATCGGTCTGACGCTCGATCACGAAGACCCTGGCGGCTATTCCAAATTTTCCTGGTACGCCATGCGGGAAAATTATTTCAGCGCCGTCGCGCGCGCCGGCGGCCTTCCCATTGCGCTGCCGCACGAGCCGGAACAGACCGCGGAATATCTCGCCCTGATCGATGGTCTGGTGGTGACCGGCGGAAATTTCGATGTCGACCCGGCGTTGTTCGGCGCCGAAGAGCGCCATGACAGCGTCTCCACCAAGGACCGCCGTACTGAATTTGAACTTGCTATTACCCGCGCAGCGCATGCCGCCGACATGCCGGCGCTCGGCATTTGCGGCGGCCAGCAGCTGATGAATGTGGCGCTCGGCGGCACTCTGATTCAGCATATTCCGGACACCATCCCGAATGCACTGGCCCACGAGCAGCCCAACCCGCGAAATGAAGCCGGACATGCGGTCGCGCTCACGCCAGGCACTCTGCTCTACCAAACAACCGAACGGGCCGAGATGCAGGTCAACAGCGCACATCATCAGGCCGTTGAAGCCGCCGCGCCGGGTTTGAAAATCAATGCGCTGGCGCCTGACGGGGTGATTGAGGGCATCGAAGACCCCGCGCGGCGCTGGTTTATCGGCGTGCAATGGCATCCGGAATTTGCCATCGACGCCGGCGATGTGCGTCTCTTCGACTCCTTTGTTGCCGCCTGCCACGGATAAGCGGAGCCGCTCGCATGCCAGAGATAGGTGAAGGTGACGGCGAACGCATCGCCAAGCATTTGGCCCGCGCCGGACTATGTTCCCGGCGCGAAGCCGAGCGCATGATCGTCGCCGGCCGCGTTGCCGTCGATGGCCGCACATTGGAAACACCGGCATTCCTGGTGACCGCGAAGAACGAGATTACGGTCGACGGCAAGCCCATCGCCGCCGCCAAGCCGGCGGAGCTGTGGCGCTATCATAAGCCGCCCGGCCTCATTACCAGCCATGGTGATCCGCAGGGGCGGGCGACGGTTTTTGCCAGTTTGCCGCCGGAATTGGGGCGCGTGCTTTCGGTCGGGCGTCTCGATCTTGCTTCGGAAGGGTTGTTGCTGCTGACCAATGACGGCGGCCTGTCGCGCCTGCTCGAGCGATCGGATTGGCTGCGCCGCTATCGGGTGCGGGTCTATGGCCGCCCGGATGCGGCACGGCTAGAGGCGCTCACCAAGGGCGTCACAGTGGAAGGCGTGCGCTATGGCCGGATCACAGCGACGATCGATTCGACGACCGGCAGCAATGCCTGGCTGTCGCTCGGTCTTAGCGAGGGCAAAAACCGTGAGGTACGGCGCGTCCTCGAGCATCTGGGACTACAAGTCAATCGCTTGATCCGCACCGCCTACGGCCCCTTCCAACTGGGCTCCTTGAAGCGTGGCCACGTGGCGCGCATTCCGCCCAAGGTGGTGCGCGAACAATTGGCGGGGAACAATGCGCATCGTCGGCGGTAGCCGCCGCGGGCGGCGCCTGAAAGCGCCCGAAGGGCGCGCTCTCCGGCCAACGTCGGAGCGCGCCCGCGAGGCTTTGTTCAATATTCTCGGGCATCGTGATTTTGCACAACTGCCGCTCAAGGGCGCGCGGGTGATCGATCTCTTTGCCGGCACCGGTGCAGTGGGACTGGAGGCATTATCGCGCGGCGCAGCCCATCTGACGGCGGTGGAAAGCGACGGCGCCGCGCTGGCATGCCTCAGAGAAAATGTGCGAGAACTGGATTTCCACAGCAAGGCACGCGTGATACAGGGCGACGCGACAAACCTGCCGCCCGCGCCAGAACCCTGCGCTTACGCCTTCCTCGATCCGCCTTATCGCGGTGGCAAGGCAAAGCCAGCACTTGAATCCCTAGCCAAAAGCGGCTGGCTCGTTGAAGGCGCCATTGTAGTTGCCGAGACAAGCGCCAAAGAAGTTCTGGCGCCGCCCGACGCCTATCAGGAAATCGACCGGCGGCGCTACGGCGCGGCGGAAATTGTAATTCTTCGGTATCGACCCCTACCGACGACCGAATAAGCGCTCGATATCGGCGAGCTTAAGCTCAACGTAGGTCGGGCGGCCATGATTGCATTGGCCGGAATGGGGCGTCGCCTCCATCTCGCGTAGGAGTGCGTTCATTTCTTCGGCTTTCAGCCGCCGCCCGGCACGCACACTGCCGTGGCACGCCATGGTGGAACAGACGTCCGCCAATTTTTCCTTGAGCGCCACACTCTCACCGAATTCAGCCAACTCTTCGGCGAGATCCCGCACCAAACCCTTGACGTCGCCTTCGCCGAGCAACGCCGGTGTCTCGCGTATGATAACGGCGCCGGGGCCGAAAGCTTCAAGGATGAGGCCGAGGTCGGCGAGTTCCTCGCTGCGCTGGGTGAGGCGCGCCGCGGCGCTCTCTTCCAATTCCACCACTTCAGGCAAGAGCAGCATCTGGCGGGCGACACCGCCGGCGTCCAGGCCGGCCTTCATTTGTTCATAAACCAGGCGTTCATGGGCGGCGTGCTGATCGACGATGACGATGCCGTCGTTCGTCTGCGAGACGATGTAAGTGGCATGCACCTGACCGCGTGCAACACCGAGCGGAAAGTCTTCGCCTTCCTCCGGTGCGGCGTCGAAGCTATCGGCGGTAGGTGCACCGAACGGTGCTTGATAATCCGATGCGACATCGGAGAGGCCGCGCATGCCGGGCGCAGGCGCCCTCGGATAGGCGCCGGCGTGCGGATGTCTCGCGCCGCCGGCATGTGATGGGAGCGCGGGCTGAAAGGTGCCATCGCCGGGCCGGATGGCGCCGAGTGCGGCATTCGATACCGTCGTGGCAGCGCGGTGCCCGGCCTCGGCCAAAGCACGCTTGAGCGATCCCACGATCAGTCCGCGCACCACGCCGGCGTCACGAAAGCGCACTTCCGTCTTGGCCGGATGCACATTGACGTCAAGGCCGTCCGGGGAAAGTTCGAGAAAGAGCGCTAGCACCGGGTGACGTCCGCCGCCGAGAAAATCGTGATAGGCGCCGCGTACCGCACCGACCAGCAACCTATCGCGCACCGGGCGGCCATTGACAAAGAGATATTGCTGGCGCGCGGTGGCGCGGTTGAAGGTCGGCAAGCCGGCATAACCGGTGAGCCGCACTCCCTCGCGCTCGGCATCCACAGCCAAGGCGTTGTCGGCAAAATCTCGGCCGATCACGAGAGCCAATCGGGCCAAGCGGGTGTCCAGCAGGTCCGCGGCCACCGGCGCGCGCAATACTTCCCTGCCGCCATCAATTAATGTGAAGGCGATATCGGGACAGGCCATGGCGAGACGGGAGACTGTATCGGCGATATGTCCCGATTCGGTCCGCTCCGTCTTGAGAAATTTAAGCCGCGCCGGCGTCGCATAGAAGAGATCGCGCACGCTGACCGTGGTGCCGGGCGGATGTGCCGCCGGGACCGGCTTCCCTACCACGCCGCCCTCAATGGAGAGCGACCAGGCGTTTTCCGCGCCGCTTTCCCGGCTGATGATTTCGAGACGACTCACCGCGGCTATGGAAGGCAAAGCCTCGCCGCGAAAACCAAGCGTCGAAATATTTCCGAGATCATCGTCGCGCGGAAGTTTTGAGGTGGCGTGGCGGGCGATTGCGAGCGGCAATTCTTCGCGCGACATGCCGTAGCCGTCGTCCGAAACCTGAATTAACGCCCGCCCACCTTCGCTGACCCTTACCTCGATGTACCGCGCCCCGGCATCGATTGCGTTTTCCACCAATTCCTTGACGGCGGAAGCGGGCCGCTCGACGACTTCTCCGGCAGCGATACGGTTAATCACACCATCCGGAAGAAGGCGGATGTTCATGACCGACTATGCCGAAGGTAATCGCGCGCCAATATTTTGCCTCTTTCGACCGAGGGTTGATTAAACGGGTCGATATTCGAACATAGCGCAAAAATGACCGTTTCCAACATGAAATGCATCATCAAGGCGCCTAGAGCGGTTTCGTCGAGACTGGGCAGAACGATTTCGCGTACCGGACGCCCCGCTTCGCCGAGCGCGTCACGCGTGGCGGACGCTTCGGCTGCCATCAACTCGTCGAGGCTCTTGCCGGCGAGATATTCCGCACCCGCCGAGACCGCCATCTTTTCTGAAATACGCAAACCGTCAGAAGGTGTTCCGACCGTTATCAAGGTGAATAGTTTATCTGCCGGTCCGTCGAGATAGAGTTGTAGCTGGCTGTGCTGATCGACCGCCCCGCGCGCGACAACCGGCGTGACGCCTTGACCGTCCTTGCCCAGCGATTCGGCCCATAGCTGGCGCTGCCAATGGGCCAAGGCGAGCAGTCGGTCGTCATAGGGCATGTAGACGGTGGCGGAAAGACGTTGCGCCATGGCCAAGGCCAGTGCCGCACCCACTGCAGGCGGCGCGCTCGCCGGCTCGGTGGCGCTTAGTGTTGTCTCTAGAGTTTCACTTGCGCCGCGACGCAACGCCCCGGCGTCGAGCCCTGCTATCAAAGCCGGCAGCACGCCAACCAGAGAAAAAACCGAGAATCGCCCGCCCAGTCCTGGATCGTGATCGAGGACCGTAATACCCAACTCGCTGGCGATCCGACGGAGCGGATTGTCGCCTGGCTCGGTGACGAACAGAAAATGATCCGCTTTGAATTGGTCGAGGGCGAGCAATGTTTGGGCTAGGGTTTCGGCCGTGGCGCCAGATTTGGATACGACAATAAAACCGGTCTCCGCCTCATCCGCCAAAACCGCCGCAAGCCGAGCGTTGTTGGGGTTGTCGAGAAAGACGATTGGCGTGGCTTCTGCGTCTGCCGGAGCCGCAAGTGCGGTGACTGCCTGGCCACCCAGCGAAGCCCCACCAATACCGATAACGGCGATTTTTTTGAAACGCTCGCGCAATTGGCCGGCCACCCGTTCGAGTTCATGTAAATCATCGTTCCTGTCGGGATACTGGAGAAACGGATGCGAGCCGGCGGTGTGCCATGCCGAAATTTGTGCGAGCGCTGGTGCGGTTCGCGCCAATGCAATGTCATAGCCTTCCGGCGTCGCACCAAATTGGCCTCTCTCGGCAACAAAACAATTTCTGATATGATGTTCGTATCGCACGGCTGAACCAGCGCGCCTCAGGAGCCGTCCGGGGCCAAATTCTCGGGGTCCCCGACGACGACGATTCGCATGCGTTCCGGATCAAGAAGACGCCGCGCCACGCGGCCGATATCGTCGAGCGTTACCGCCTCCATATAGCTGTTGCGGCGTTCAAGATAATCGATCCCTAAGCCGTCAAACTGCATTTGCGCGAGGATGCCCGCAACTTTGCTGCCGGTATCGAGGCGTAGCGGAAAGGCGCCGGTCAGATATTGTTTGGCTACCGATAATTCTTCCGCGCTCACGCTGAGTTCAGCCAAACGCGCGATTTCGGCGCGGATGATGTCGAGTGATTGCACCACGCCGTCGTTTCGTGTCCCGACGCCGCCCATATAAAGGCCGGCATGTTTGAGTGGCGCCAAATAGCTGTAGACGGAATAGGCCAGGCCGTGCTTCTCACGCACTTCCTGGTAGAGCCGAGAGGTAAAGCCGCCGCCGCCGAGAATATAATTCATGACATAGGCAGAGTAGAAATCGTCATCGTCCCGCTTCAATCCGGGCAACCCGAACACCACCACACTTTGCATGAGCGGCAGGCGAATTACCTGTATCGCGCCGGTCGAGGGAAATTCCGCTTCCGGCACAGAGGCGGCATAGGCCTCAGCCGGCAAACTAGCCAGAGCGATATCGACCAGACGCGCGATCTCGTCCGGCGACACATCACCCGAAGCGCCGACGATGAGATTGTCGCGTGCGAAGCGCCCGCGGGCCCACTCCTTCAGATAGATCGGCGTGATGGCGCGAATCGCCTCTTCGGTGCCGTTGGCGCGTTGCGCATAGGGGTGATCCTGAAACACGTCATCAAACCAATTGCGTGCCGCGATGGTGTTGGGATCATGTTCCTCATCAGCCAGAATGTTCAGAATTTGGCGGCGCACTCGTTCGACTGGCTCCGCCTCGAAGCGCGCGTCGCTAAGCGCCAGACCAAGCAGACGAAACGCTTCGTTACGGTTGCGCGTCAGAGTTTGCAGGCTGACACTCACAAGATCGCGGCTGGCATTACTGTTGAGACGTATCGACCGATTGATGATGGCCTTTTGAAAGGCCAGCGCATCCAGCTCTCCGGCACCCTCGTCCAGCAAGCCCAAGGCGAAATTCGCGAGACCGGATTTTCCCGGCGGGTCCAACGCCGTACCGCCGCGAAACCCGAGTGAGAGCGATATCACAGGTATGTTGGGCTCCTGCACATACCAAATTTCGATACCGGCCGGTGTCACGATGCGCTGCACTTTGGCGATGGGCGCCGCTGCCAACAGAGCGGGAAGTGCGCACACGAGGAGGGTAAGAGCGAGCCCCAGCGCGATCCCGCGCAAAATCGCAAATGAAGAAAACATCTGTTAGCCCTCCTCGCTGGGCAATAGGATGCCTGTCACCGAAAGTTCAAGCCGCAGGACCGCGCGCGCCGCCGCCATGACCCGATCGCGCGTTACCGCCGCCACCCGCTCGGGCCAACTTTCGACATCTTCAACCCGCAAACCGACGCTCAAAGCAGTGCCGAATATATTGGCCACCGTCTGGGGACTGTCCAACGCGTAAACGACAACATCTTGCATACGGCTTTTTACCGACACCAATTCCTCGTCGCTCGGGCCGTTCAGAAGCAGTTCATCTATCACCTCATCGAGCGCCGCTTCGACTTCTGAGATTGAGACACCCGGCAACGCGTCCGCGTAAATATAGAAACGCGACGTATCGAGTGCCAACGACTGATAGGAGGCGCCCGCCCATGCCGCTAGGGCGCGCTCGACCACGAGCCCCTGATACAGCCGACTGGTGGATTTGCTACCGAGTATTTCAGCAAATACTTGAAGCGCGACACTGTCGGCATCATCCGCACTATGGTTTGGCGCGAGATAACTGCGGGTGAGAGACGGCTGGGCCACTTTCGCGTCCTTGAGGCTCACCCGTCGGGGGCTGATTTGTGGCGGCTCCTTGGGACGCTGGCGCGGCGCGGCGCCAGCGGCCGGAATAACGCCGTAATATTTCTCCGCCAACGGTTTCAGTTCGGCCGCCGAAATATCGCCAGCGACGACCAAAATAGCGTTGTCCGGCGCGTAATAGCGTCGATAGAAGGCAAGCGCGTCCGCCCGGTCGAGAGTTTCGATTTCATGCCGCCAGCCGATGATCGGTGTGCCGTAAGGGTGGCGCAGAAACTGAGCCGCGCCGATCTGCTCGGCGAGAAGAGAGGAAGGCCGGTTGTCTGTGCGCGAGCTCCGTTCTTCAAGAATGACGTCGCGCTCGGGACGCACGACTTCCTCATCCAACACGAGACCCCGCATACGTCCGGCCTCGAGTTCCATAACGATTTCCAACCGGTCGCGCGCGACGCGCTGAAAATAGCCGGTGTAGTCCCATGAAGTGAACGCGTTCTCCTGGCCACCATTGCGCGCGACAATTCGCGAAAAATCGCCGGGTGCCAGTTTGTCGGTACCCTTAAACATGAGATGTTCGAGAAAATGCGCGATGCCCGATTTGCCGACCGGATCATCGGCCGAGCCAACCCGATACCACATCATATGAACGACGATTGGCGCGCGGTGATTCGGAATTACGACCACTTGCAGGCCGTTATCGAGCTCAAAATATTCAGAATTAAAGGGGCCGGCAGCTGACGCGCGAGGATGGGAGAGCAAGAGAATCGAGAGCGCGAGCGCCATCAACATTATGCGCCCGACGCTCAACCCGGTGCGCCCAGCGGTAAATCGATTCGGAGGCGCGACCGGCACCAGCTCAGAATATTCCTTCGAAGATCGCCTGCTCCCGGCGTTCAATAACCGGCGTGTCACCGGTATTGGGCGGCAAGCCCAGAGCGGCGTTTTCGTTTAGTCTCTGCTCCTCTTTCCCGGCGTCAATGGATACACCGAGCGGTTCTTCAGCGCGCCAAATGAGCAGGGATTCGAAAAAGCCCTCGCCCTCTTGCGCATAAATGGTGAATTCCTCATTGATCTCGCGCTTGATATTTGGATTCGTCTCCAACGCGTCAGCCTGGCGCAACAACGCGTATTCGCCTTCACTCTCCAAACGGGAAGAAGCGCCCTCAGTCTCACTGTTACGGTTAAATAGGGCGTTTTCTGCCTGCTGTCTGATCGATACTTCCTGCGGTCGCTGAGCACCTGGGCGGGGTGGGCGCAAGCTATAATCTGGCGGCAGAGTGAGAGGCGCATTGCGAACAACGGCAAATTCATCTGGCGACTGCTTACCGAATCCGAGCGATTTCCCCACGCCGCCGCATCCCGCCATAGCGCCCACCGCAAGCATAACCGCGACAGTCGGTAGAAACGCTAAATTCCGGGCGGATTTCGTAGCCCTGCCGGTTAATTTCAGCATGCTCTCTATTTAGGCTTTTTCGCCGTTCCGAACAAGCCGTCGATCAGCAAAATCCCTACGCCAACCGTAATCCCCGCATCGGCGACATTAAAGGCCGGCCAGTGCCAAGTGGAAACATGAAAATCGATAAAATCGATAACCCAGCCGAGGCGCAGCCGGTCGATCACGTTGCCGAGCGCGCCGCCGATGATGAGGCCGAGCGCGAGCACCGGCCAGCGCCGCGATACGCGGCTCATCCACAAGCCAAGACCGAGAGAAACGATCAGTGCGAAGGCCGATATCACCCATACGCCGGTGTTGCCTTCACCTTGGAACAGGCCAAAGCTGATGCCACGGTTCTCCACCGGCACAAGATCGAGAAATCCGAGCAGCTCGACACGCCGAGGCGGCTGCCAAAGGCTGTCATAGGCTAGCAATTTCGTGATTTGGTCCAAAACGAGCGCCAGCACCGTGACTGGCAAACCAAAGCGAATCATGCCCGCCTCCCGAGCTCCCGATCGGTGCGCACGGCCCGCCTATTCCGCCGCAGCCTGGTGCGCTTCGACCGCATCCGTGCAGCGAGCACAAATATCCGCAGGTTCCGGCCCCTTGCCGACCTCCAACAGCACCTGCCAGCAGCGCGCGCATTTTTCACCGGCCGCTAAACCGATCACCACACTCACACCGGCAACTTCTTCAAGTTCAAAGGCCCCGTCCGGCGCATCGCCATCCGCGAAGTGTGCCTCAGAAGTGATAAACAATTCCGGCAGGTTCAACCCCTCACAGCAACGGCGATACGCTTCGGTGGCGTAAACGGTTGCCTCGGCCTGGAGGCTTGAGCCGATCGACTTATCGGCACGTTTGATTTCCAGAGCACCCGTCACGACACGACGCAAGGTACGGAGTTTTGCCCATTTGTCAGCCAACGCATCATCGCGCCAAGAATCCGGAGGCGTGGGAAAATCCTGCAAATGCACGCTGTTTGAATCGCCGGGATGGCGCAGCAGCCAGGCCTCATCCGCAGTAAAACAGAGAAACGGCGCAAGCCACGCGGTCAGACATTCAAACAGATGGTCAAGCACCGTGCGCGCGGCACGGCGGCGTGGCGCGCTTTCTGGATCGCAATAAAGCGAATCTTTGCGCACGTCGAAATAAAACGCAGAAAGCTCGATTGCGCAGAAATTATGCAGCGCGGTGAATATGCCGTGAAAATCGAAATTTTCGCAGCACAAGCGGATCTCCCGATCCATCTCCCACAAGCGGTGCAGCACCCAGCGTTCCAACTCGGGCAATTCGCCCGGATCCAGTTTTTCTGCGTCATCGAAATCCGCGAGATTGCCCAAAAGATAGCGCAGCGTATTGCGCAAACGGCGATAGGCGTCCGTTTGATGGCGCAGAATATCTTCTGACATCCGCAGATCCTCCGAATAATCGGAGGCCATCACCCAGAGGCGCAGAATGTCAGCGCCATAGCGGTCGATTATTTGTTGCGGCGCCACCACATTGCCGCTCGATTTCGACATTTTTCGGCCGTCGCCGTCGACCACGAAACCATGCGTCAGCACGGCCTCATAGGGCGCGCGCCCACGCGTGCCGCAGGATTCCAGCAACGAGGAATGAAACCAGCCGCGGTGCTGGTCAGAGCCTTCCAGATAAAGCGACGCAGGCCATACCTGATCGTCACGGGCTTCCAGCACAAAGCTGTGGGTAGAGCCGGAATCGAACCATACATCCAGAATATCGGTCACTTTTTCATAGTCGCCGGCATCATAGTCAGGCGCCAGAAAACGCGAATCATCGCTCACGAACCACGCGTCCGCGCCTTCACTCTCGACGGCCGCCGCGATGCGCTCGATTACCTTGGCATCGCGCAGCGGCTCGCCGGATTTCTTGTCCACAAATACGGTGATCGGCACTCCCCAAATTCGCTGGCGCGAGACTACCCAATCGGGCCGGTTCTCGATCATGGAGGAGATTCGGCGCTGGCCGGTGGCGGGCACCCAGCGCACTTCATCGATGGCGGCCAACGCCTTTTCACGCAGACCGCGCGTGCTCATGCTGATGAACCATTGCGGCGTGTTGCGGAATATCAACGGCGCTTTCGAGCGCCAGGAATGCGGATAGGAATGAACCAATTTTCCACGCGCTAGCAGGCCATCGGCCTGCTGCAATGCGCCGGCCACGGGATCATCCGCCTTATAGACATGTTGCCCGGCGAAGAGCGGCACATGTCCGAAAAATGTGCCGTCGCCATCGACCGTTTGAGGTATTTCGATCGCCGACTGGGGGCCGCCTTCCTGCCCGAGGCGATTATTGTAGGCCATGACTGCTTCAAAATCCTCGGCACCGTGGCCAGGCGCGGTGTGGACAAAGCCAGAACCTTGTTCGGTGGTCACATGGCTTGACGGAATGAGCGGTACCGCGAAATCGTAACCGTCCGCTCTGAGGGGATGGGCGCAAATCGTGGCGGCCAGATCCTCAATGTCGACATCTTGCACAACACTGCGCCACGCAGTGATGCCACACTCCGCAGCAATGGTGTCCATCAACTCGCCGGCAACGACGAGCCGCTCGCCCGTTTGCGCCAGACTGTCCTCCGTGACTTCTTGAACTTCGACGAGATGATAGGCGATGCGCTCGCCGTAGCAGATGCAGCGGTTGCCGGGGATGGTCCAAGGCGTGGTCGTCCATATCAAGATTGCGGCGCCCGAGAGTTCGTCCAGGCTGCTTTCAACGATGGGAAAGCGCACCCAAATGGTGGTCGACGTATGGTCGTGATATTCGATCTCGGCTTCAGCCAGCGCCGTTTTTTCCACCGGCGACCACATCACCGGCTTTGAACCCCTGTACAGGCTCCCGTCGAGCAGAAACTTGCTGAGCTCGCGCACGATCTGCGCTTCGGCGGCGTAGCTCATGGTGGTATAGGGATCGTCCCAATCGCCGGTTACGCCGAGGCGCTTGAATTCTTCGCGCTGCACGTCGATCCATTGCTCGGCGTGGGCTCGGCATTCCTGGCGGAACTGCACGAGAGGGACCGCATCTTTGTCGCGCCCCTCTTTGCGGTAGCGCTGTTCGATCTGCCATTCGATGGGCAGGCCGTGGCAGTCCCATCCCGGCACATAGAGCGAATCCTTGCCCAGCATTTGCTGGCTGCGCACCACGATATCCTTGAGAATCTTGTTCAACGCCGTACCGAGATGGATATGGCCGTTGGCGTAGGGCGGGCCGTCATGAAGCACGAACTTTTCCCGGCCCTTTGCGGACGCGCGCAACCGCTCGTAAATGCCAAGCCTTTGCCAGCGCTCCAGCATATCGGGCTCGCGCACGGGCAATTTCGCCTTCATGGCAAATTCGGTGCGCGGCAGGAATACGGTCTTACGATAATCGACGCTCATGATATGGCCTATTGAACAGCAGATTCGGTTGCGGGACTGACTGTGGGAGAAACGCCCCCCGGGCCTTTGTCCGCCGACAATAGTTCCCGGGCGCAAGCAGTGTCGCGCGCTATTTGCGCTACTAACGCATCAAGGCCGTCAAAGCGGCGCTCCGGCCGAACGCGGGCGACGAATTGTGCACGCAAACGTTGGCCATAGAGATCGCCGTCGAAATCCAGTACATGCACTTCAAGCAGCACTTCATTTTCGTCGAACGTCGGGCGTCGCCCGAGATTGGCAACGGCGGGCCGCCATTCCGGCCCGTCGCCAGCACCGCGATCAATGCCGACCCAAAGCGCATAGACGCCATGCGCCGGATGCAGTTTGCCCGCAACTGCCAGATTGGCAGTGGCGAAGCCAAGCTTGCGGCCCCGGTGCTCGCCATGTTGGACGCGGCCTTCGATCTCCCATGGCCGGCCGAGGATTTTCGCCGCACCCGCGACATCGCCGACACCAAGCCGAGCGCGCGCTTCGCTCGCGGAATACTTGCCGTCATCGGTGCCTGCGACGCTCACTTGGCTGACCCGGTAGCCGCCAGATTCGGAACGTTCCTGCAGCAGTGCAAAATTGCCTCCGCGCCGGCGGCCAAACGCGAAATCATAGCCCACGACCACATGACTAACGCCGAGCCCGCCCACGAGCAACCGGTCGATAAAATCATTGGCCGCGAGTGACGCCATATTTTGGTCGAACCTGAGAAGGTAGAGAATATCCACGCCAAGCCCGGCGATCTCGCGTAACTTGATACGAAACGGCGTGAGCCTGAACGGTTCATCCATTTGCCCAAGGACTTCGCGCGGATGGGGCTCGAAGGTGAGAACCGCCAACGGTGCGCCAGCTTCCTGCGCGATGCGCCGGGCATCAGAGATGACCGCTTGATGGCCGAGATGGACACCATCAAAATTACCAATTGCGACGACCGCGCCTCGCCCTTCGGCGGGAACTTCACGCCAATGCCTATAGATGCGCATGGCCGCGCCAGCTCCTGGTTCTTAACCATTTAGAGGATTAAAGCGGCGCTGAGAATAGGCGTTTGGCCGCTTCTTGACCAGACATTAACCAGCGTCCGTCAAAGCATGTAGTTGTTCGCGTGTGGGCACCAAGATAAGCGCTTCACCGCGGACAACTTCAATCTCCCCTACCTGGCACAGGGTTTCCAGACGGGCGCGATGTTTTCCATGAATCAATTCCACCACTGTGGCGCTCGCTATTACCTCTTCTCCGACGCGCACCGGTGCCAAAAAGCGAAGATTTTGGCTCATGTAAATACAACCCGGCCCGGGTAGCCGGGTACCAATGACTGTCGAAATCATCGCCGCAGTGTACATGCCATGGACGATCGGGCCCTTGAACATGGTGCGCTCGGCAAACGCCGCATCCAAATGCAGCGGATTTACGTCGCCTGAAACCTCGGCAAAATGCTCGACATCGGCCTGGCTGATGCGCCGGCGATATTCGCCGCGCATTCCCACTTCAAGATCCTCGAAACAATGGCTCGTTAGGCCGTCATCGTAGGACATTTGGTGCATTCCGCTTCCTTTTCTCGTCTGAGACTGCTGTGGAGAGATATTTGACCCCCATTTGTGCAGTGCAACAAGCGGGTTATAGCGCGCCACCTAAACCAGTCGCAAGTTCCAGGTTGGCTCGTATTTTAGGAGTATCAGCTCGTTGTGCGGCGCACAATAGAACAGCCAGAATTGACATGCAGATGCGCAAAATTTAGAGATCGACGCAAAGGAGAGTTGCATGATCACACTCAACGCTATTCTCACGGCGAAGCCGGGTTGCGCAGAGAAGGTGGAGCAGGCGCTGGCAGAAATCGGCGAATATGTCAGCCGCAACGAACCCGGCACCGTCGGGTTCTATGTCGGGCGCAATAGCAAGGACCCGCTTATATTCAATACCTATGAGCGCTTTGTCGACCATCAGGCGATGGATGCACACAACGAATCGGCTTACAGGGTCGAGTGGGGTGCCAAACATGGCGCGCTGTTCGACGGCGACGTCACGCGCTATATCTGCGAGGAATTTTTCAGTAAGTAATAGTCACCGAATTTAACTGGTAACACGACAGGGGGTCGTCATGGCTAAATTTCCTACGGTTCGCACACCGACCATCGAAGAAGTACTCGACATCGCCGATGAATATGGCATGTCCATTTCGGTCGAGGAGGCAGAATCTTATCAAGGCATGATGGCCGGCACCATCCAGTCCTATCACCGCATTGATGATTTGATTGAACCCAAATTGCCGGTGAAGTATCCGCGCACGCCGGGCCGGCGTCCAACCCCCGAAGAGAACCCCTACAACGCTTGGTATTGGAAAAGTGAAGTTAAGGGAAAGGCGCGCGGTCCTCTGGCCGGCAAGAACATCGTCTTGAAAGACAATATCAGCCTGGCCGGTGTACCGATGATGAATGGCGCGTCGGTGCTTGAAGGTTATGTTCCCGACATCGACGCCACCGTTGTGACGCGCATTCTGGATGCCGGCGGCACGATTCTCGGCAAAGCGGCAAACACTTATCTTTGCTTCGACGGCGGCAGCGCAACCCCCGCCACGGGCATGGTCGAAAACCCGCATAAGAAAGGCTATTCCTCGGGCGGCTCATCTGCGGGCAGTGCGGTTCTGGTTGCCATCGGCGAGGCCGATATGGCGATGGGCGGGGACCAAGGCGGCTCGATTCGCATTCCCGCCTGCTGGACCGGCATTTACGGCCACAAACCAACCCATGGTCTGGTGCCCTATACCGGTGTCTTCCCAATCGAACAGACCCTCGATCATACCGGCCCGATGGCCAACAATGTGACCGACATCGCCACTTTGCTGCAAGTCATTGCCGGATCCGACGGCCACGACCCGCGCCAGATCGGCACCAAAACACAGAACTATATGAAAGCGCTCGGCAAGGGCGTCAAAGGCATGACCATCGGTGTCCTCAAAGAAGGATTCGGCCACGCCAACAGCGAGAAAGTGGTGGACCAGAAAGTCAAAGCTGCGGCGGCGCACTTCAAGAAACTCGGCGCCAAAGTAAAACAGGTTTCGCTGCCGATGCATTCATACGGCATCGATATTTGGAATGCGGTGGCGGTCGAGGGCGCGACCGAGTTGATGCTCAAGGGCAACAGCATGGGCACCAACTGGGAGGGCTATTACTCAACCTCGCTGCTCGACGCTTACGCGCATGGCTGGCGCTCCCGTCCCGATGATCTTTCCGTCACGGTCAAATTGGTGATGCTGCTGGGCCAGTATATGCACCAAAATTATCACGGCCATTATTACGCGAAGGCGCAAAATCTCAGCCGCAAGCTGCGTGATTCCTATGACGCGCTTTTCGAGGACGTCGATATATTGGCGCTGCCAACCTTGCCGCAGCAAGCGACCAAGCTGCCGGCGCCTGACTGCTCGTATGAAGAATATTGCGATACTGCTCTCAATATGCTGGCCAATACCGCGCCTTTCGACTGCTCGGGCCATCCTGCCATGAGCGTTCCGTGCGGCATGAACAACGGCCTGCCGATCGGCTTGATGTTGGTCGGCAAACGCTATGACGACGCTAGTGTTATCCAGGCCGCGCACGCCTTCGAGCAAAGCGGCAATTGGAAGAAGATGTAGCGGGACGACCCATGGCGCAGCCGACGGGACGAAATATATGTCGCCCGGCGCCGTGACCTGGCTTTCAGTGCGGCGGTGGTTTGCCACCGCCGCGTTTTTTCTTGCGGTCTTCGCGCATTTGCATGTCGCCGCAGCTGACGATCCTTCAGCCGACAATTTCGAAGGTTTTCTGGAGCCCATCCGTCTGCACCACAATGTGCCGGCGCTGGCTGCCATATTGATGCACGGCGATCGTGTCGCCGGACTCGGTACTATCGGCTACCGCAAATCCGGCGAGACGAACGCGGTCAGCCGCGAAGACCTCTGGCATCTCGGCTCAATCGGCAAATCGATGACCGCGACCATGATGGCCCGGCTGGTCGAACGTGGCACGCTGTCCTGGGATCTGCGCGTTGGCAAGCATTAGGCGATGCCATACCGGGCATGCATTCCGCTTATCGCGATGTCACGTTGGAAGACTTGCTGGCCCACCGGAGCGGCCTTGTCGGTGCCATGACGAGGCTTGAGATTTGGAACGGCAACCTGTGGCGTAGCACAAAATCGAAAGCCGACCTCCGTCTCGAGATCGCTACGGAAGCGCTGGCGTTGCCACCGGAATCGTCGCCGGGCATCGGTTTTCATTACAGCAATGCCGGCTATGTCGTTGCTGGCGCGATGGCCGAGCGCGCTGCGGGAGAGCCGTGGGACGAGCTCATGGTGCATGAATTGTTCGAGCCCCTCAGCATGAATGACAGCGGCTTCGGGGCGCCGGGCACGGTCGGCGAGCTCAGCCAGCCATGGGGGCATTATGAAGGCCGCTCGCGCGTCGTTCCGGTCGAACCGGGATTGGGTGGAGACAGCCCGCCGGCACTTGGCCCGGCCGGCACCATCCACGCGTCTCTCACCGATGTCGGGCGATATTTATCATCCCATTTGCTGGGCGCACGCGGACGTGGCTGGTTTTTAGAGCCGGAAACATTCGCAGCATTGCACCGGCCGCGCAAAGGCCAAGATTACGCGCTCGGCTGGGTGGTCGTGGCGAGTCCGTTGGCCGGCGGCTTGGCGCTTACCCACGCTGGCAGCAACTTAAATTGGTACTCGGTTGCGTGGGTCATGCCGGATTTGAATATCGCACTCTTCGTGGTCACCAATCAGGGCGGCGAGGCGGGATTTCGGGCGGTCGACGAAACGGTTGGCGCCCTCATGCAGTACGCCGGCGAGACGATCCCCGGCGTCGCGCGGTAATATCTGGCGCTACTCCCCGACCACCACCGTCGCCTCGACCTCGCAACGGATATCGGGCGCGTATAGAGCCTGGACACCGAGCAGGGTGGCCGAAGGCGGTGTGATACCTTCAAACAATTTATGATTTGCGGCGTTTACCACAGCACCGTCTTCCGGCGCGTAATTCGCGACATAAGTGTTGAGCCGGACGATATCTGCCGGTGTGGCGTCAGCTTCCGCCAAAATTTTCCTGATGTTGACATGCGCCTGGGCAAGCTGGCTGGCAAGATCCGGGCCAGCAATATTGCCGTTTTCGTCCCAGCCCACCTGGCCGGAAAGAAAAATCGTTTTGCCGCCTTCGACAGCCACCGCATGGCTCAAGCCAAATTGCAGATAGGGCGCCATATTGGCCGGATTAATATGAGTAAGTTTCACCATTGTTAAAGCTCCCCCAAATAATGTTTGCTTATGCCGTCTCCCGTTCGCTCAGGGACAGCTCGGATAACATGGTCTCGCGCATTTTAAATTTTTGCACCTTGCCAGTAACGGTCATGGGAAATTCGCCGACAAATTTGACGTAGCGCGGAATCTTGTAATGCGCGATCTGGCCCTTGCAAAAGGCGCGAATTTCTTCGGGATTCGATTGCTCACCCTCTTTTAAGCAAATCCAAGCGCATAGTTCCTCACCATACTTTTCATCCGGCACGCCAATGACCTGGACGTCTTGGACTTTCGGGTGGCTATACAGAAATTCTTCGATTTCGCGCGGATACACATTCTCCCCACCACGGATCACCATATCCTTGATACGCCCAACGATTTTGCAGAAGCCCTCTTCGTCAATGGTCGCCTGGTCGCCGGTGTGCATCCAGCCTGCCGCATCGATTGCTTCCGCGGTTATTTCCGGGTCGTTCCAATAACCCAACATGACCGAATAGCCGCGTGTCATCAGCTCACCCGGAATGCCGGGGGCGACGATGTGACCGTCCTCGTCAACGACCTTGACCTCAACATGGGGATGAACCCGGCCGACTGTCGAAACTCTCCGCTCGATCGAATCGGCGGCCGAGCTTTGAAAGCTCACTGGACTGGTTTCGGTCATGCCATAGGCGATTGTGACTTCTTTCATATTCATATCGCTGATCACCCGTTTCATGACTTCGATTGGGCACGGTGAACCAGCCATCGTGCCGGTGCGGAGACTAGAAAGATCGAAATTTCCGAATTCGGGATGATCCAGCTCGGCGATGAACATGGTGGGCACACCATAAAGCGCGGTACAGCGCTCGGCTTCCAAAGCGCGGAGCACCTCCAGCGGCTCAAAACCTTCGCTCGGATAAATCATCGCCGCGCCATAGGCCGCGCACATCATGTTGCCCATCACCATGCCAAAACAATGATAGAGCGGCACTGGGATACACACTCGGTCGTTCTCCGTGAGACCGAGCGCCTGGCCATTGTAAAGACCATTGTTGAGAATGTTGTGATGGGTGAGCGTCGCACCCTTGGGAAAGCCTGTGGTGCCGCTGGTGAACTGGATATTAATGGCATCGTCGAACTGAAGCTCGGTTTTCAGTTCTTCCAGACGCTGCCGCTCCTTGTCGCCAGCGCGTGCGGCAAGTTCTGAGAAATTGAACATCCCCGCGCTTTTCTCCTCGCCAAGCCTGATGACGGTGTTCAGATGCGGCAGCTTCTCGCTCTTGAGCGCGCCCGGCGCGCACTGCTCAATCTCCGGCGCTAATTCGCAAATCATATCGAGGTAGCGGCTGGATTTGAAACTCTCTGCCGATATCAGCGCCTTGCATTGCACTTTGTTCAGCGCGTAATCGAGTTCCGATAAGCGATAGGCTGGGTTGATGTTGACCAGAATGAGCCCCGCCTTGGCGGAAGCGAATTGACTGAGAGCCCATTCCGAATTGTTGGGTGACCAGATGCTGATACGATCGCCCGGCTCGAGCCCCAAAGTGAGCAATCCGGCCGCCAGGGAATCAACTTTCTGCTTCATCTCGCCGTAGTTCCAGCGCACGTTCTGGTGACAAACGACGAGCGCGTCGCGATCGCTATAACGTTCTGCCGTTTCGTCGAACTGCTGGCCGATGGTCTTGCCCAAAAGCGGTACATTGCTCGCGCCGTGAACATAACTTTGCGTCAGTTTTTCCATCCGTCTTTCTCCACACTAGCCGCAAGAGGCAAGGTCCATGGATGAAATGTATCGTAAGAGCGCCGCACTTGGCAGTAATCGATTTTTCCACCGTGCCTATTAATTCCTAGGCTCTACGGTGGAACTGCGCGCCTGCCAACTGGGTCGGATTGACGGCAGGCGAAAATGAAGTGTTAATATCGCGGATAACTACACGCTGGATAGCGCGCCGGCTATCTGCGGTAATAGGGGATGGAATTGGCGTGAACCAAGATTCGACCGAGAGCCTTTCGCGCGTGCGCCTGCTGCACGATTTGAGCAGCGAGGCGATCAAGTCGCTTGAAAAGCGCAGCCGCTGGCGGCGATATTCCCGTGACGAACAAATTCTCGACCGCGACAGCGATTCTCGAGATGTCTTTCTTGTCGTCAGAGGCAGCGTCGAAGTAATCAATTACTCTCTTTCGGGGCGCGAGGTCGCTTTCGGGCATGTGCCGGAAGGCGGCTATTTCGGCGAATTGTCGGCGATTGACGGAGGACGACGGTCCGCCAATATCGTGGCAGTCGAAGACAGTCTGGTGCTGGTTGTGCCGCCCGACATCTTTACCGAAATACTCACCGATAATCCGCCGGCGACCATGCAGGTTCTGCGCCGCTTAGCGCATATCATCCGCACCGCCGATGACCGCATCATGGATTTGAGCACGCTCAAAGCTGTTCAAAGAGTTTATGTCGAATTGATCCGCCTCTCTGAACCGGATAAAAAACCGGGTAGTGCCTTGTGCGCCCGCTTACTGACACAGCGCGATATTGCGCGCCGCGCGAGCACATCGCGCGAGACCGTCGCGCGAGTTCTCGGTCAATTGGCACGCGCTGGAATAGCCGAGCGCAAGGGCCGTACACTTCATATCCTTGACGTGGACCGACTGACGGAAATGACCGACACCTTTGATGGCGGCGAAGAATCGTTGCGATAGATCGGTTCGGCGGAAATCCCTCGGCGCCTCCCCCTGTGATTTCCATCACATGAAATTTCGTTGCGATAGCGTAGCTTGAACCTGTCATGGGTTGGCTCGTAACGGTTGATCGTTGCAGACGCCAAGTCGGAACAATGAGGAAAGCGGCATGAGAGGTCTCAAAGATATTTCGACCCAACAGCCGGCTAAACGTCCTGCTTGGGTGGAGCCCGGCGGACCTCTCGAATTTGACCTCTTCGCCCCAACATGCGCCATCCTCGGAGCCGAGGCCGTGCGACCGCTTGGCAGTTATCTGGCTAACCTGTCGGCACTTCCCGAGTCTCTTATCTCGCGTTTTTTGCCGGCACCTGACACCGCCGCACTTGCGATATTGTGCCGGTCACTCGGTTTGACGCGGCATGCCTTCGAGGCACTGACGTTGTGCTGCTCACCCACATTGGGCAAGGTTTGCCTGGCGCCGGCGTCAGCTTTATTCGATGCGTTGTCGCGCGCTCGGGCAGAACGCATCGTCAACCAGTGGCGTCTTTCCGAGCCGGCCAGTGACAGGCCGGCGTGCTTTCCCATTCTCGGGTCGCATTACGACGCCTGATCTCACGCGTCTATTCGGGCACCGCCAAAATTAGTTCGGCGCCGCCAAATCCATGCTCTTAATCGCCACCCCGAATAATGACTTCCGTAACCGTGGGGGGAATTTCGACGCCTGACAGGGTGCGGGTAAAGGGCTGCTCACCGACATGCGGATGCAGGAGCACGCGCTCCGCCAAAACTGTGCCGTTCGGGGCCAGCACTTCCCAACGATCTGCATAGTGATCCCAGCCTGTATCGTCATGCTGAAGCGTGACGCTAAAACGGAAGGTGCCGTCCGCGCTCCGCTTCGCCTCAGCGCTGAGCACATCCGCTTCCCCGGCCGAGAGCCCCGTGCTCAATCCGAAACCCAACACCAAGGCCGAAAGAAGGGCAGCGTAGCTCTTCATTATCTCTCTCCCCGTCCTCAATTACGCGCCCTAATTTCACAGGGATCCCACCGTAAATCTAGGGGCTAGTCACACACTGGATGATTCTACATGATGTGCTCACGAGGCCTGGCGCCAAATCAAAGGCCAATAAAAGAGCGGTCGATAAGAATATTGGCGATGCAGTGAGGAGCATCTTTCATGCGCCGATCGCGCATGATCGTGATCCGGAGTGTGCCGTCCGTGTGGCGAGAACAGTGCCACGGCCCCTGATCAACAATAACCTATAGAGTGGAAATATGGATCTCGGCATCAGTGGCAAACAGGCTATCATCTGCGCATCGAGCAAAGGATTGGGGCGCGCCTGCGCCATATCCCTGGCACGAAACGGCGTTTCAGTGGTGATCAACGGACGCGATGAAGAGGCACTCGCCTCCACCGCGAAGGATATCGAAAGCCTCTCCGACGTCACGGTCACACCGGTGCGTGCCGATGTCAGCACGCTGGAGGGACAACGTGCGCTTCTCGATGCCTGTCCAGACCCAGATATTCTGGTCAACAACAATGGCGGGCCGCCGTTCAAAGATTTCCGCGAACTTGACCGTGAAGCCATGCTTGCCGGCGTCATCATGAACATGATCACACCGATAGAATTGATCCAGAACGTCATCGACAGCATGGCCGAACGCAAATTCGGGCGCATCGTCAACATCACCTCGATTTCGGTGATGATGCCGATACCCGGGCTCGATCTGTCGAGTGCGGCGCGCGCCGGCCTCACCTCGTTCCTCGCCGGCGTGGCGCCGAAGGTGGCCGCCCACAATGTCACGATTAATAATATCCTGCCCGGTTTCTTCCTGACCGACCGGCACAACGCGGCGCTGAAGCAGGCCATGGACGAGCATGGTTTGAGCCTAGAGGAAGCCATCGCCGAACGCGCTGAAGTCGTTCCCGCAAAGCGCTTCGGCGACCCGGAAGAGTTCGGAGAAGCTTGCGCCTTCCTATGCGGCGCAAGCGCTGGCTATATCACGGGACAGAATTTGGTAATCGATGGTGGCCGTTTTCCGGGCGCGTTCTAGCCGGCGGGCCCGATGGCGACCCTCTGCCGCTATTCCGCGTCGGCGGCGACCTGCATGCGGACGATCACATCGGGATCCTTCACTTTCCCGCTATCGCCTTTGCCCTTCTTGATTTGATCGACGTAATCCATGCCTTCGGTCACCTGGCCCCAAACGGTATATTGCTCGTCGAGCCATTTTGACGGCGCGAACACAATGAAGAACTGACTATCGGCACTGTCGGGCTTTTGCGAACGCGCCATGGAAACGGTGCCGCGCACATGGGTTTCTGAGGAGAATTCGGCCTTGATATTTTTGCCGGAGCCGCCAATTCCGAGACCCTTGGGATCGCCGGTTTGCGCCATGAAGCCGTCGATCACGCGGTGAAACTTCAAACCATCGTAAAAGCCTTGCCGCGTCAGTTCTTTGATTCGGGCCACATGGTTCGGCGCGAGGTCAGGGCGGAGTTCAATCACTACGCGACCGTCCTTTAGATCGAGATAAATTGTATTTTCAAGATCGCCCGCGTTTGCGTTAGACGCCATAATTCCAATTCCCATTCCGACTATCACCAGCCAGCGCAATAAAAAAAACATTCATTCTCTCCTCAATGGCGTCCCCTCCGGCAGCGCTGCACAAGAGGGCGATTAGCACCAGATCAATCTGAACCCGCGCATACTTACTCGCCACATCGGCAAATCCTGCTACCATGGTGCCATGCGCTCGGTTCTTCTCGCCACTGTGATTATGGCCTTATTTATCTCCGCGGCAACATTCGCGCGCGCAGACAATGCGAATTTGCTCGACGAAGCACGGGCTCTCTTTACTGCGGGCGATTATTTGTCGGCAGCGGACAAGGCGCGCGCTGCGGGCAATGCCGAGGGCCTGGCGCTGGCGACACAGATTACCTGCTATTATGGCCGCTATCTGGCACCCGAAGAGGAGCGGCAAGCGCTCTTTGAAGGCGCCGTCGAAATGGCCGCGGCGGCGCTGGAACTCGACCCCGACAACGCCTTCGTGCGGGTACAGAACGCGCATGCGCTGGGGCGCTATTCGCAGCAGATCGGCGTGGTAGATGCGATCAGCGAAGGCCTGGCGAGCAAAGTGCGGGATCAGATCGACGCGGCGCTGGCGCTGGAGCCCGACAATGCCTCGGCGCATATGCTGCTCGCCAATTGGCACGCGGCGATTATCAACAATTCTGGCCTTCTCGGACGCATGATTTACGGCGCTGAAGAAGAAGAAGTCTTCACCCATTACGCCGAGGCAATACGGATTTCACCGGCGGATGCGCAAATTCGCATCGAGTTCGCGAGAGCCATATTGGAATTGGACGAAGACAATGCAGCTCTCGCTCGGGAGCAACTCGATATCGCTCTCGCCATGCCGGTGCAGAACGCTTTCGGCGATGTATTGCGCGGCGAGGCGACGGCGCTCCTCGCAGGCCTCGCCGCAAATTAGACCGACGATTCCACGACGCGCGTTATTGATCTGCGCGCGAGATTCTGCCTTCCAATTGAGGTGCGACAGGGGAATGCTCGGCGAAGTAGGCCACCGCTGAATCGACAAGTACCGGGCCAAAATCATAGGCATTTATCGCATTGTCGCGCAGCACGTCGTAACCATCGCCGCCACGGCGTAGGAAATTGTTGCTCACCACGCGGTAGAGCCGCGCTTCATCGAGCGGCGCGTGCGTGCCGTCGGTTCCGCGAACTTCGACCAGGCGTACCCGGTCTCCCGCCGGGCGCGACGGGTCCCAACGGAAGCGCAACCCTGCCACTTGCGGAAAGGCGCCACTACCAGGGCGCGCCAAGCCGATCTCCAGCGCCTTCAGCACATCGCGGCCGAGCAACCCGAACGTCGCCAGCGTGTTGCCAAAGGGCAGGACCTGCAACACATCACCGCGGGTAACCGGTCCCATCGGCAGTCCTGCGCGAATGCCGCCGCCATTGGCAATGGCGATCTCACTGCCTTCGCCGGCAGTGCGCCACAACATGATATCGGCCAACAGATTGCCGAGCGCGCATTCGCCGTTGCGACAGGTTGCGTTACTGAGCGCATTGACGGAAGCGCCGACCACTTCGTTCCTGATTTCGTGTAACGGCTCGTTCAACTTGGCCACCAAGGCGGCGACACCGGGGTCTTCCGCGATGGCGTTATCCATCAGGATTGGCGCACCGTGCCAGGCGCTCAGCCGCCCAGCGGCGTCGAAGGAGACATCGAGGCGGCCGAGATATCGGCTCCATTGGTAGGCTTGGACGATCAACACCGTCTCGCCAGCGGGCGATGTCACCAGAGTTGGATAGGGGCCGGCGGCGGAAGGGTCGTCGCTCGACAAATAGGTATGCGAATGGCCGCCGACGATGACGTCAACGCCATCGACGGCGCGCGCCAAAGCCATGTCACGCCAATAACCGACATGGCCGAGGGCGATGATCTTGTTGATTCCCCTACCCTGCAATGCCGCCACAGCGGCATTTAGAGATTGGGTTAGATCGGCAAACCGTATATTGGGGCCGGGGCTGGAAATGCTTGGCGTCTCCTCGGTGATGAGGCCGATCACGCCTAACTCTTCGCCGCCAATTTCGAGCACCGTCCAGGGGGCAACGCGCCCGGCGAGGTGCGGATCGGCGGAGACATCCATGTTGGCTGCGAGCAGAGGGAAGTCGATGCGCTCGGCGAAACGGGCGAGGGTTTTAGGGCCTTTGTCGAATTCGTGATTGCCGACCGCCATGGCGTCATAGCCGAGGCGGTTCATCACTTGGGCGGCGGCTTGACCGCTATAAAGGGTGAAGAATAGCGTTCCCTGGAACTGGTCGCCGGCGTCGAGCAGCACCACGTCGCCACCTTCGGCGCGAACCGAATTTATCGCACTAGCCTGGCGCGCGGCGCCGCCTAAGCATTTGTTTTTGCTTATATGTTGGGCGTTACATTGGGAACCAAAGGGTGGTGTCGCGGCGAAGCGGCCATGCACGTCATTGGTGTGTAATATGGTAAAATTCAATTCTCCAGAGAATGCCGGCGCGGCCGCCGTCAGCACTGAGAGTGCCAGCGCGACTGGCCAAAGTCGACGCAATGTGCGCAAGCGATTAATCCAGATAGCGCACTTGGTCGGAGGCGAACAGGGCGCTCCATGAATCGGGTATTTTGAGCCCGTCCTCGACCTTGGCTTCCATTTCCGCTTCGGCAACTAGCACCTGTTCGAGCTTTTCGATCACCGTATCAAGGAGGCCCTGCGGTACGATCACCACGCCATCGCTGTCGGCGACAACAATATCGCCAGGATGCACGGTGGTGCCGCCGATATTGACTGGCAAGCCAGCACTGCCGGGACCGGTGCGCGCCGGCGAATCGGGATTTACGCCGGCACAAAACACCGGCAAGCCGACCTTGAAGATGCCGCCGAGATCGCGCACCGCGCCGTCCGTCACCAAGCCGATGATGCCGCGGTTGCGTGCCATGCCGAGCATCAAATCGCCGACCACAGCCGTGCCCGTGTAGGCTTCGGTCGCCGCAACAATCACATCGCCGGCTTGGGCATGTGCCAACGCCGCCATGGCGCCGAGTTGATCCGAAGGCGCGTTTTGGCAGGGGAAGGCCGGACCGACGACAGCGCGCATACCAGCCGGCGAATCCGCTATCGGCTTGATCACCGGATCGAGCGCACCGCGCCCGCCAAGGCAATCGGCGATATTGCCGGTGAGCGCGCCCACCAGCTTGGCGACCTTGGCAGCGTCGGGGCGCGCGAAATTGCGCTGTATGGTCAGGATCGGCGGTGTTTCGAGCATAAATTTATCTCCCAATCAGAGTTCGCCGGCCAAATCTTCGGCCAGCGTGAGCAGTTCCATATCAGATCCGCGCCGCCCGACGAGCGACAACCCGAGGGGGCAATCATCGAGGCCGGCCAGCGGCAGCGATATTTGCGGCAAACCGGCCAAGCCGGCGGCACATAACAGAGCCATTGCCCGGCCCCTGAAATCATCCAACTCGGCGCCAGAGGCGCCGCGCTTCGGCGCGATACCGGGCGACGTCGGCAAACACAACACCGAGCCATCGGCCAGCAAATTGTATACTCGCTCGGAGAACATTTCGCGACGCTTCTTGGCTTCCGCGACGTCAGCTTCGGAAACCGTGGACGCAAATTCAAAACGCTCGCGAACACCAGGGCCGAAGCTCGGCTGGGTGCGTGCGATCCAATCTTTGTGGTTGGCCCATATCTCGGCAGCTTGCAGCGTGCGGAAGATGGCGAAACAAGCTGCGAGCCCGTCGCCGGCGATGACCGCCGGCTGATCGTTGCCGATCAACTTCCGCACCTTAACCAATGCACCGGCGAGCGCTGCGGTCACATCCGGCCCGGCGGACTCGAAAGCGTCGGTCGCGATGAGCAGCTGTTTCGGGCGCATGGCGCGCGGCGTCTCCTCCAGCAGCACCTCACCCACACGCGCCAGCGTTCCAGCATCACGCGTGAACCAACCGAAGGTGTCGAAGCTTGACGCCAGCGGCATGCAGCCGTCGAGCGCGATGCGGCCATGGCTCGGGCGAAATCCATAAATGCCGCAAAATGACGCCGGCAGGCGCACCGAGCCGCCGCAATCCGTACCGATGGCGAAGTCGACGAGGTTGCCGGCCACCGCCGCCGCCGAACCGCTCGACGAACCGCCGGGAATACGGCCCGGCGCGTTGACATTGACCGGCGTGCCGTAATGCGCGTTCTCGCCCATCAAGCTATAGGTCAATTCATCGGTGTGGGTCTTGCCGACGAGATCGGCGCCGGCATCCAACAAAGTTTGGAGGGTGGACGCCGTGGTTTCGGCCAGCGCATGGCTGGCGAGCCAATCAGGGCTGCCGCAGGCGCTCTTATGGCCGGCGACGTCGAACACGTCCTTGGCGCCGAAACCAAGGCCGCTCAGCGGCCCGGCCTTGGCGCCCGGAAGCGCGACATGGGTTTCCCGACAGAAGGCCCCAAGGGGTTCCTGCAAAACATCCGTCTTCATGGCCGAGATTCCGCTTCCTCTTATGACGATTTTGCCGCGCTTCGCGGTGGGCGATATAAACACCCGAAGCAATGATGATGGCGATCCCGATCCACGTCCAGCCGTCGGGAAAATCGCCCCAGATGAGATAGCCCAGCAGCGTCGCGCCAACAAGCTGACCGTAATCGAACGGCGATAGCACGGAAGCCTCGCCGGTCTCATAGGCCTTGATAAGAAAGAAGTGCGAGATGCCGCCAAACACGCCGAGCGCCAGGAACAGGAACCAGGTATTGATTTCGTCGGGCCAGGAAAAACCGAACGGCGCAATCGCCGAGGAGACGATCAGGGTGACGACCACGGTATAGACTGCGGTGGTGCGGCTGTCATCATGCGGGGCGAGCTTGCGCGTTAGAATCTGAAACAGGGCGTAACAAAGCGCAGCGCCGAGCGCCATCAAACTGGGCTCGGTCGCGATATCTCCGCCTGGCCGGATAATGACGATGGCGCCGCCAAATCCGACCAGCACCGCGAGCCAGCGCCGGATACCAACGCGCTCGCCAAGCAGGGGAATGGAGAGCATCACTACCATGAAGGCGGCGGTAAAGGTGATCGACGTGAGGGTGGCGAGCGGCAGCACCTTGAGCGCGCTCATAAAGAAATACATGGCGCCGACCTGCAGCGCCGAGCGTATCAATTGCAGAACCAGCTTGGTCGTGGTGAAGACCCGCAGCAACCCGTATCCCGGCGCGCACAGCGCCACCATGACGACGAGATGCATGATCGAGCGCACCCAGATGATCTGCCAGACGGAATAGTCGGCGCCGAGAACTTTTACCGTGGCGTTGAGGGCGGGAAACAGCAGCACCGTCGCCAGGCACATGTAGAAAATAGCGCGAAGTTGGGAGCCGCCGCGCACGGTGGAGGGTGATGTCATATCGGCGAGGACCTGTGTTCCATGCGGCAGTTGCGTCAACAATCATTGAACCCGATTCAAGCCGGTGCCGCACTCGCAAACTGCGGCCCGATTGCAGGAGTGAGCGGCGGATAATTAAATCGCCGGCACGGCAAATCGGAATGGAAGCGCCTCGCCAGATGAATTCATCGACGCCGATAGAAGGCGGAGAATCGGCGCGGCCATCAGGCCTTTCTCGATCTCGCCCTCAATGCGACGCTCCTGGACCTGGTCGAGCAGGTGATCGGCCCGGATATCGTCCTTTGGGGATGCCACCTATTTTGCAAACCCGGCGCGATGGGCCGCGAAGTTCCGTGGCACCAGGATGGTCATTTTTGGCCCTTCCGCCCGCTCGCGACTTGCACGATCTGGCTGGCGCACGGCAGCGACCGCCATGGCGGCAACGACTTTTCTATCGGGCACGCGTAAGCAGGCGCGCGCCTACACCGTCATGCCGCCGTCGATGATGGCTTGGGTGCCTGTCGTATAGGCCGATTCATCCGAGGCAAGGTAAACGGCCAAGGCCGCGATCTCTTGCGCCGTGCCGAGGCGGCCCATGGGCTGGCGGGCGATGAATGCGGCGCGGGCGGCGGTGGGATCGTCGAAGGCGTTGATGCGTTCGTCGAGCGAGGGCGTCTGCACCGTGCCCGGGCAGATGGCGTTGCAGCGGATGCCGTGACCGACAAAATCCGCCGCCACGGCTTTGGTCATGCCGATCACCGCGGCCTTGGTGGTGCCATAGAGAAAGCGGTTGGGCACGCCTTTCACGTTGGAGGCGACGGAGGCGACGTTGACGATCGAGCCGCCGCCATTGTCGATCATGGCCGGCAGTGCGGCGCGGATGATGCGGTACATCGAGCGTACATTGATATCGAAAGAGATATCCCAATCCGCTTCCGAGCAATCGAGAATGGTGCCGTTGTGCACGTAGCCGGCGCAATTGAACAGAACTTGGAGCGCACCCGCCTCATTGATGGTTTCTAAAATAGCCCCAGAATCCATCACATCGAGGCGCCGCGTAATAATGCCGGGCGATTCAACTGCTAGCGAAGCCAGCGACTGCTCGTTGATATCGGTCGCCCACACGGCCGCGCCCTCGCGAGCGAAAGAGAGTGCCGTGGCGCGACCAATTCCTTGGCCAGCAGCGGTAATGAAGGCTGTTTTTCCGAGCAATCGCTCACTCATTACAAATCCATTTCTCAGCAAATATTTCTATGACGCAGAAACGTCCGTGACTGACTGAACAGATTGGGCAACAGCGTTTGGCTGTCAGTCAAACATACGTTTTCGCATGCGACGGTAAGCGAAAGTAAAGGCGAAGACAGATAGCAGCAATGTATAGCCGAGATGCACCGCCACCATTCCCAGGTCAAGGGGCAGACCGGCCGTTAGGGGACGGATAATGGCGACCAGATGCGTCATCGGCAGTGCCCAAGCGATAATTTGTACGGGCAAGGGAAACACTTCGATTTCGAAGAATACGCCGGAGAAGATGAACATCGGCGTGACCCAGAAGGTAAAGAAGTAAGCGAAAAACTCGTAGCCGCGCGCCAGCGATGTCGCGAGCAGGCCGTAACAGGCGAAACCGACCGAGGCGACGAATATTATCGGCAGCGCTATCAGCCCGCCAGTGAACTCGGGAATACCGCCCCACAGCCAACCAACTATAAGAACGCTGAGTGCGGCGAGCATGGCCTTCAGTGAGGCCCACAGAACTTCGCCTAACAAAAGTAACCGGGGTCGCCAGCGTCGCGTCCCAGGTGCGTAACATGTAAAAGCGGGAGAACGAGCCAATCGTCGTCTCGAAACTTGCCGCGAACATGGCGGAGTAGGCCACCATTCCGGGAACGACGTAAACTAGGTAGCTAACGCCGCCGATGGTGTCGATGAAACGCCCCAGGCCGAAGCCAAAGGCGAACAGAAACAGGATCGGGTTGGCGATGTTTATCGCCAGCGAGGACCAGATGAGCTTTAACCACACGATATATTGGCGCCTGACGACGGCCATGGTGTAGGGCGTGGCGATGTGGACGAAGGCCATTAAGGTTCCCTAAGTTGGCGGCCGGTCAGGCGCAGGAACACGTCTTCAAGATTGGCCGGGCGGTGCATGTAGCTCGCCGCTTCGGGCAGTTCGTCGATGAGTTCTCGGGGCGATCGGACATAGTAGAGAATCGCGTCGCCGATATCTTCAGAATCGAATGGGCCATCGACGAAGCCGCTCGGCAGCGGCTTTTGGACCTCAATCACATGGCCTTTGACATGTTGCGAGATGAGCTCCTTCGGCGTTCCTTGGTCGAGGATCTTGCCGTGATCAATGATGATAATGCGGTCGCACAGGCGTTCGGCCTCGTCCATATAGTGGGTTGTCAGCAGCAGGGTCTTTCCATTTTTTTCAGCGTGAGCAATTGCTTCCAGATGAGACCCCGGGCTTGGGGGTCGAGGCCGGTGGCCGGCTCATCGAGGATCACCAGCTCGGACTCGCCGATCAGCGCGCGAGCGATCACGAGGCGCCGTTTCATGCCGCCCGAGAGCTGATTGACCAGCGCGTCGGCGCGATCCTGCAATTGCATGAAGGACAACAGCTCTTGCACACGATCGCGGACAGTGGATTTGGACAATCCGAAATAGCGGCCATAGATGAGCAGGTTCTCGCGCACCGTGATGTCTGGATCGAGGTTGTTGTCCTGAAGCACCAATCCGATTTTAGCTTTCATCGCCCGGGACATTTTCTGCACCGGTGCGCCGAAAACCGTTAGTTCGCCGGCGCTGACTCTCGACTGGCCCATGATCATCCGCATGGTGGTCGTCTTGCCGGCGCCGTTCGGGCCGAGCAATCCGACGCAGTGGCCACGCTCGATTTGGAAATCAATGCCTTTCATAGCCTCGATTTCGCCGAAGCGTTTCGTCAGCCCGTGCGCGGCGATAACCAGGGTATCGTTCATTTAATGAGAATTGTCCGGCTGGGGAACTGCGGTCGACTAATAACTGTGCATAATAGTTGGGCGGAACAGTAAGTGAAGGGGGAATGGTGCTGAAACGCCGCTGCCCACGTTGCGCAAGCCGAGAGGCTTCCATAACATGATCACCACAAACAAAAAATAAATTCGTGAAAAGGCAATCCGGGAAGGGTATCAGCGCATGGACATGGTGACGATGAACATCCTCGATTCCACCATGGTGTCGATCTGCCGCGAGATGGGCATCTCGCTGATGAAAACCTCCTATTCGACGATCTTCAACGAGGGTCTGGATTTCACTTGTGCGCTCGCCGACACCAACGGCGATATGATCGCGGTGGCCGAATTCTGCCCCGCACAGATCGGCGGTATGCCGCTCTTGATCAAAACCTGCGCCGAGGAATTTCCCATCGAGGAACTCGATGACGGCGATGTCATCATTCATAACGACCCCTATCGGGGCGGCTTGCATGTGCCGGAGCACACGCTGTTCAAACCGTTTTTTCACAATGGCAAGCCGCTTGGATATCTCGTTTGTATCGGCCATATCGCCGAGGTCGGCGGCATGGTGCCGGGCGGCTTCGCCGGTGAGGCGACGGAGATTTTCCATGAGGGTCTTCGAGTCCCGCCGGTCAAGATCAAAAAGGCCGGCAAGGATGTCGATGCGGTGTGGAAGCTGATGTTGGCCAATGTGCGCACACCGCGGCACAATTATGGCGACCTGCGCGCGATGATCGGCGTGTTGGACCTTGGCGAGCGCCGCATGACCGAGCTGCTGGCGAAATACGGCGAGGAAACCTTCAAGACGACATGCCATGATTTGATGGAATATTCCGAGCGCCGCATGCGCGCCGAAATATCTACCTTTCCGGACGGCCATTACAGCTTTGAAGACAGCGTCGAGAATGACGGCATCGAGGACAAACCCTATCTGCTGCGTGTCGATGTCTTTGTGCAAGGCGATGAGGTGGTGGCTGATTTCAGCGGCAGTGCTGCCCAGGCTCTCGGGCCGATCAACGCCACGCTCGGCGTCACCTGGAGCGCGACCTTTAACGCCATGTTTCACATGACCGATCCATCGATCCCGAAGAATGGCGGCTGCTTCCGCCCGATCCGCATCGTCGCCAAGCCGGGCAGTGTGACCAACGTCAATTATCCGGCGCCCGAAGTCGCCGGCAACACGGAGACCCATCCGCGCTTGGCGGCGATCGTCATCGGCGCGCTGGCCGAGTGCATGCCCGAGCGCGCCATGGCATCGGAAAGCGGCACAGGCGGCAATTTCGTGTTCGGCGGCTATCATCCGGAACATGACGAATATTTCGCCTGCTACGATTTGATGTCCGGCGGTTGGGGCGGACGCAGCTACGCCGACGGCAATGATTGCGTCATCGCCATCAATGGCAATTGCCGCTTCAATCCGGTGGAAGTGTTCGAGACGCGCTTTCCGTTCCATGTCGAAGATTTTTCCATGATGCCAGATTCGGGTGGCGCCGGTGCCTTTCGCGGCGGCCTCGGCTATCACAAGACGCTGCGAGCAACGACCACCGAAATCACCGCCAGCCAATGCACCGACCGTCATCGGATCAAGACCTGGGCGCTGTTCGGCGGCAAGGAGGGCGGCAACGGCGCGACGCTGATCCAGAACAAGGGTCGCGCGGATTGGCGCCCGGTGACAGAGGCGTACGGCAAAGTGTCGAGCAGCAAATATTCCAATATCACGCTCAAGCCTGGGGACCGAGTGCGCCTCAGTGTCTCGGGCGGCGGCGGCTATGGCCCGCCCGAGGATCGTGAGCGTGAAATGATTGAGGAAGATCTACGCGAAGGCTATATCACGCCCGAAGGGGCGCGGCGTGATTACGGCGTCGAGATGGATTAAGGAGAAACCAGAAATGACGGATTTGGCCAACGAACGGGTCGTCTACATCAACGGGGAGATCGTGCCGGAAAGCCGCGCCATGGTCTCGTTCCGCGACCGCAGCTTCAAATATGGCGACGGCGCGTTCGATATGACGCGCACCTTTGGCCACCGCATCTTTAAGCTCGATGAGCATCTGAAGCGATTTTACAAATCGCTCAAATATCTTCAGATGGACCCCGGCATGAGCATCGAGAAAATGAAGGAAATCAGCGAAGAGGTGTTGGCGCGCAATCTTCATCTCCTGAATGAGAACGAGGATTATTGGGTCGGCCAGCGCGTGTCGCGCGGCGTCGAACCGGTCGGCGGCGACATTCACGAAGCTTCCGGAGCCACGGTGATCGTCGAATGCACGCCGCTGCCGTTCAAAGCGCGGGCGCATTATTTTCGCGATGGCATGGAAGTGATCGTGCCGTCGCTACGCCGCACTTCGCCTGATTCGCTGACGCCACGGGCCAAGACCCATAATTACATGAACTTGATGCTCGCCCATGAGGAAGCACGGCGGCAAAACGCCAACGCCTGGGCGATCTTACTCGACGTGAACGGCAATCTCTCCGAGGGCGTCGGCTCGAACATATTTCTGGTCGATGACGGCGTGATCTATACGCCCGAGGACCGCTATGTGCTGTGTGGTGTGAGCCGCCAGACGGCGATCGATATGGCGGAGGCGGCGGGCATTAAAGTGGTGCGCACGGACCTTGATCTTTATGACGCCTATACGGCAGATGAGGCGTTCATCACGTCGACCAGCTTTTGTATCGTGCCGGTGCAGAGCTTTAACGGCATCGAAGTTGGCGATGGCACCATCCCCGGCCCGATCACCAAGCGACTGACGGACGACTATATTGAGTTCGTCGATCATGATTTTGTCGGCCAATATCTCAAGCATCTGGATTAGCCCGGCATGGCAAGCAAGAAAGCTCCGCTGCGCTCACAAGCCTGGTTCGGCAAGGCGGATAAAGACGGCTTCCTGCACCGCAGCTGGATGAAGAACCAGGGCATTCCGGCGGATTCATTCGACGGCCGCCCGGTGATCGGCATTTGCAATACTTTTTCGGAACTGACGCCGTGCAACGCGCATCTCCGTGGCCTGGCCGAGCGGGTGAAGCGCGGGGTGTATGAGGCCGGCGGCCTGCCGCTGGAATTTCCCGTGATGTCGTTGGGTGAATCAAATTTACGCCCGACTGCGATGTTGTTCCGCAATCTCGCCAGCATGGATGCCGAGGAATCGATTCGCGCCAATCCGATGGACGGCGTGGTTCTGCTGGTCGGCTGCGACAAGACCACGCCGGCGCTGCTGATGGGCGCGGCAAGCTGCGATCTGCCGACCCTAGTGGTCTCGGGCGGGCCGATGCTGAGCGGGCGCGTCGGCGGCAAGGCGGTGGGCTCGGGCACCGACGTGTTTCGCTATTCGGAAGCAGTGAAGGCGGGCGAGATGTCGCTCGCCGATTTCATGGATGCCGAGGCCGGGATGTCACGCAGCCCCGGCCATTGCATGACCATGGGCACGGCTTCGACCATGGCCAGCATGGCCGAAGCGCTCGGCATGGCGATGCCGCATAATGCCGCCATTCCGGCCGTCGATTCCAGGCGCAACGTGCTGGCCCAGCAGGCCGGACGGCGCATCGTCGACATGGTGCACGAAGACCTTTGCATCAGCCAAATTCTGACGCGCCACGCATTTGAGAACGCGGTGCGCATCAACGGCGCGATCGGCGGCTCGACCAATGCGGTGGTGCATCTGATCGCCATCGCGCGCCGCATCGGGGTGGAATTCGGGCTCGATGATTGGGACAGTCTCGGGCGCGATATTCCGACCATCGTTGATCTCATGCCGTCGGGGCGGTTTCTGATGGAGGATTTCTATTATGCCGGCGGGCTGCCAGCGGTGGTGCGCGCGCTTGGCGATTTCATCCACAAGGACGCACTGACGGTGAACGGCCACACAATCTGGGAAAACAGCGCCGACGCACCGTGCCACAATTCGGAAGTGATCCGCAGCCTCGACAATCCACTGACGGTGAATGGCGGCATTGCCGTGTTGCGCGGCAATCTGGCGCCGCGCGGCGCGGTGCTGAAACCCTCCGCCGCGACGCCGGAACTGATGCAGCATACAGGCCGCGCCGTGGTGTTCGAAGATATCGATCACTACAAAACGCGCATCGATGATCCCGATCTCGATGTCGATGAAACCTGCGTGCTGGTGTTGAAAAATTGCGGGCCGAAGGGCTATCCCGGCATGGCCGAGGTCGGCAATATGGGCCTACCGCCGAAAATCTTGGCGAAGGGAATCAAGGACATGGTGCGGGTCTCGGATGCGCGCATGTCGGGCACTGCGTACGGCACCGTGGTGCTGCACACCGCGCCGGAGGCGGCGGCCGGCGGTCCACTGGCGCTGGTCCAGGACGGTGATATGATCACCCTCGACGTCGCCGGGCGGCGCCTCCATCTCGATGTTTCGGACGAAGAGCTGGCGCGCCGGCGGGAGGTTTGGTCAGCGCCCGAGCCGCCGATGACCGGCGGCTATCAACGGCTTTATTTCGACCATGTGTTGCAGGCCGATGAAGGCGTCGATCTCGATTTCCTCGTTGGCCAGCGCGGCGCCGCGGTGCCCAGAGAATCACACTGAGCGAATTGCGCGGAGCGTTGCGCGGCGTCAGGCGGCGCGATGTTCGTCTATCTTGATGAGTGATTCGGCGGGAATGCCGAGACCCTTGTGGAGTTTTGAGATCATCCTGAGGGTAAGCGGCCGCTTGCGATTGAGCACCTCATAGACGCGGCTCCGGTTGCCGATAAATGGAACGAGATCCTTCGGACTAAGTCCGCCTTGGTCCATATGATACTTGATCGCCGCCACCGGGTCGGGCAGGTCCATGGGATAGTGCTTCGCCTCCCACGCCTCGACGAGCGTAACCAGAATATCGAGCCGGTCGCCTTCGGGCGTGTTCCGCTTGGCGCGCATTAAGCCTTCGATTTCCTTGAGCGTCCGGCGGTAATCGCGCCGGTTCTTGATCGGAGAGATTTCCATATGTTTCCCCTTCAAATAGTTTGTGCGTCGATTGCATCATACTGTCCGTGAGTCCCTATAAACCGTATGTACACGATCCTATGAACGTAGTTGGTCCACACCACAATTCTGTATTTGTTGCCCGCGATGTTGAATGCGATGCGGCCGTCCTTGAGGATGCTCGCGCTGCGAATGTCACGTTTGACGTCGGCTGGCGTCTCCCAGTTGGCGGCGCGGACTTGCCGGTACCACGCCATCGTCGGCTCGCGCGCGTCGGCATGGGCCGGATTGCTTTCAAGGAAAGCCTTCAACGTACTAAGCGCGATGACCCTCACCAGGGGAAGCATAGCACAGTCCCATATTGGGACCAAGCGCTACTTGCCTAGGCGTTATCATCATGCGAATGACCATTGCGCCGCGCCCGGTAGGCGCCAAGTAGCGTAATTCCCATCGCGGCACGCTCACGCCGAATAGTCATCGCAGATCGATCCGCTCAATCGGGTTTCTTGTCTCTCAGGCCGTTTTCTTCGATCCAGCGAGTGGTGTCGTCGAGGGCCATCGTAAAGCGCTGCATCATTTCACCGATTTCTTCTTCAGTGATGATCAGGGGTGGCGAGAAGGCGACGCTGTCGCCGGAGAGCGCCGAGCGGATGATCAAACCATGCTCCTGAGCGCGCATGCGGAGGAAATCCTTCACCTTGAAGGCCGGATCGAAAGAGCGCTTGCTGGCCTTGTCGGCGACCAGTTCGAGCGCCGCCATCAGGCCGACGCCGCGCACATTGCCGACCAGCGGATGATCCGAAAATGCACCGAGGCCGTTTTGCAAGGCCGGCGATACCCGCCGGACATGGCCGACGATATCGCGCTCCTGCATGAGCTGCTGGGCGCGGTTGGCGACGGCGACCGCCACCGGATGGCCGGTGGTGGTAAAGGCATGGCCGAAGAAGCCGATCTTGTTGCTTTCATCGCGCAGCACTCGGTAGATGTCTTCGGTGACCATGACCGCCGAGATCGGCTGATAGGCGCCCGACAGCCCTTTCGCCAGGGTCATGATATCGGGTTTGATGTTGAATGTTTCCGAACCGAACATATTGCCGGTGCGGCCAAACCCGGTGATCACCTCATCGGCGACCATGAGCACGTCATATTTGTTGAGCACCGCCTGCATTTTTTCGAAATAGGTCGCCGGCGGCGGGACGCAGCCGCCACCGCCCATCACCGGCTCGGCGAAGAATGCAGCGACGGTGTCCGGCCCTTCTTCGAGGATCATGGCCTCCAGGCTGTCGGCCAGCCGCGTCGCGAACTGCTCCTCCGATTCACCGACCTCGCCGTAGCGATAATAGTGCGGAAACTCGGTGTGCATGAAATTGGGCAGCGGCAGATCGAAGCCGGCATGCATGGCCGGAATACCGGTAATGCTGGCCGCCGCCATGGTGACGCCGTGGAAGCCGAACTGGCGGGCGATGATTTTCTTCTTCTCCGGGCGGCCGCGCGCATTGTTGTAGTAATAGATCATCTTGACGGCGGTATCGTTCGCCTCGGAACCGGAATTGGCGAAAAACACTTTCGACATCGGCACCGGCGCAATTTCCTTCAGGCGCTCGGCCAACACGCCCATGGGCTCGGTCGTTTTGTCGATCAGGCTGTGATAATAGGGCAGCTTCTTGAATTGCTGGATCGCCGCATCGATCAATTCAGGCTCGCTGAAGCCAAACGAGGCGCACCACATGCCGGCAGCGCCCTCGATATATTCCTTACCGTCTTCGTCAATGATGTGCACGCCGCGTCCGCCCGAAACGACGACCGGCGGGGTTTTTTCTAGCGCCGCAAGATTGCTGTAGCCATGCAGGATGTTCTCGACGGCGCGTGCGCCGGCTGAATTCGCTGTGCTGCTCATGATGCCAAAGCCTTTCCGTTTTCTTCTTTCATCTCTCTCAGGCTGGCCAATACCGCATCAGCCAGATGATCGATCTCAGCCTGCCCCATGGGGGTGGAAAGACAGCCCAGGCCCCAGGTGCTGAACAGAATGCCGCAATTTAACAGGCGGCGGAACAAATCTACCAACATCTCGGCGCGGCGCTCGGTATGGGCACGCCACGTTGCGCGGTAATCTCCGAGCGGCTCGCTCGAGAAATGCATCAAGATTAACGACCCCTCGCCTGTCACCTGGCCATCCACATCGGCCAGACGGAACGCCTCACGCAGGCTTTCGCGAGCGCGCTCGCCGAGCTGGTTGAGACGTTCGGTGGCCTCCACCGTCAGCAATTTCATCGCCGCGATACCAGCCGCCATCGACACCGGATTTCCGGCGAAGGTGCCAGAATGCGAACACAACGCCTTGCCAGCGCTCGAATCGTACACTCGCATGACATCCTCACGCCCAGCCACGACTCCGATCGGCATGCCGCCGCCAATTACTTTGCCCATGGTTGTCATATCGGGCTCGATGCCATAGCGCGTCTGAGCGCCGCCATAATCGAGACGCCACGTCACCACCTCGTCGAGGATCAACACCGCATCATTGGCGCGGGTGAAGGATTTCAGCATCTTGATATAATCGGCAGTGACCGGAATGCCGCCGCAGCGCGACGGCACCGCATCGAGCAGAACTCCGGCCAGCGCGTCGGCATTTTCTTCGAGAATTTGCTTGGACGCCGCCACATCGTTGAACGGCAGCACGACGACATCGCGCGTCACGCCCTCGGGCGCGCCGTGTGTATGACCGACGGCTTGCGGCTTTTGCTGACCCCACACCTGCGGATCGGAATCGAGGCTAACTTCGGCGACATCATAGGCGCCGTGATAGACGCCTTCGCATTTCGCGATTTTGGGTTTGCCGGTATAGGCGCGCGCGCCCTTTATCGCATGCATGACCGCCTCGGTGCCGGTATTGGTAAAACGCAGTTGGTCAAATGAGGCGGCTCGCGCGAGAACCATCTCGGCAAGCTCGATATCGAGCTCCGACGGCATGGTGAAACACATGCCGCGCGCCGCCTGGGCCTGCACGGCGGCGACGATATCGGGATGCGAATGGCCGAACAGCTGGACCGTGTAATTGTTGACAAAATCGATGCGCGCGACACCGTCGACATCGGTCACACGGCAGCCTTCGGCATGCGCAGCATAGATCGGATAGGGCGCATAGTAGGTTTGTCCGCGCGTCGTGCCGCCCGGATAAACATTCTTTGCCCGCCGGCTCAGTTCGGCCGAACGCGAAGTGGGATCGGGATAGGATATATTCATTTTGGCCCCTTTATCGCTCGCCTCTACAGCAGCTTAATTCACCCAATTGCGCCGTCGCAGGTGATTCCACCTGCTCGGGATTTGTTCTAGCTGCCGTCCTGGCAGGCTTGTGATCACATCATAACCTATGACCCGCCGTCCATGGCAATGCGGGCAACGTTAACTCGCTGTTGCCATCAGCCGCGAATGGCTTATCGTAGGGGGAACATACAGTGAAAATAAAAATGAGACGCGCAAAAACTTTCGGCATCGTTCTGGCAGCCTTCTGTTTTATCGCCGCCAGCCAGTTGATTTGGAACGATCAAACGCAAGCCGCGTCCGGCCAGGGCGATGCGCTGGTCAAGGATATCAGCGGTTTGATCGATGAAGCTGATAGCGCCCGCGCCGCCGACCCGAAATTCCTCAACGATTTGCGCCAGGCGCTGGAGGACTATCAGGGGCCAAAACTCGTCTCTTTGATGCATGATGATTTCGGCGACGGTAATTTTTCGAGCAATCCGCGCTGGCAGGAAGCCGAGGGTGAGTTCACCATTGACGGGAAACGGGGCCTCAGGAGCCTGGCGAAGAAGCCGGCACCCTCCCAAGCCGACAATTTGTCGGAACGCTTGAACGAATTGGAAGCCAAAAAAGCCGACAAAGGGCGTTTCACGCTGGTGAAATCCTCGACCCTGGCCAACAACCCCTATGTGCCGGTCGGCGAAGAGATCGAGCGCGTGCAAGCCGCTATCAAAGCAGCGGGCGGGCCAAGCCCCATGCAGGGCCGGCTCGAAGCATTGGAGGAAATCCGCAACGATTCCGGCCGCTTTACGCTCGTGCAATCGATGATTCTTTCCGGCAAGCCGAACGTTCCGGTAGGCGAAGAGATTGAGCGCACCAAGGAAGCCATTGCCAATGAGCAGGCCGCCAAGGCCGCAGAGAAAGCCGCGCAGCAGAGCAGCCGCGCCGAGCTCTACACCCGGATGGTCATTTCCAACAGTTTCTCCGTTCAATTGGAATTGCTTTCGAGCAAGGCCGACGGCCGTTTCGAAATAGATGTCTTCCAAGGCTATGCGCGCGCCGTCGGCTATCGCCTGGCCTATAATGCGGGCGCTTCACCATCCTTCGAACTGCTGCGTTTTGGGCGGAGCGGCGCGCGTGTCCTCGCCAGACTGGACAAGGCCGTCAAGCTCGAAGACGGATATCGCCACCTGATCCTGTTTAGCCGCGACGAATCCGGCGGCATGAGCGTTTCGCTGGATGGCGGAACCCTGGTGCAAACTAGCGACAAAAGCTTCCGCGATCCGTCCAATGGGATTGCGCTGATCAATGACGGTGGGGATTTTGCGGTTCGTGAGATTAGCGTTATGGGTGTGCAGAAACAGTAACCCCACAGCGGGTCGAACGACGCTTCTGTGCCGCGCTTAGATTTTGCCTTTTTTAGCCCCCGATTGAAAAATCGGGTTGGTGGCGCCAAAAGCACGAATCGCCGTTCCGGTAATCGCGGACGATTTCCCGGACGCCAAGAACAGCGCTAATTCAGCGATCTCGTGCGGCACCATCAAGTTCGCGTCTTGCTGCCTTCCCTTATGGTCAAAGGCGCTCCTGAAGCCCTCGGTGTCGGTGGCACCCGGACAAATGCAGGTCACGTCGATACCGAACTCCTTGACTTCGGCGGCGACACTTTCAGTTAGGCTGATCAACCCGGCCTTGGTGGCGCGGTAGGCGGAGCGGCCAGCTCCGCCTCTTGTCCCACCGATGCTTGAGATATTGATGATTTTGCCGGAACCGCGCTGGATCATATCCGGCAATACGGCCTGTGTGAGGAATACCGGCGCCACAAGATTTACCTGCAATACCAGCTTCCAGATATTTGGATCGAATTCGACCAATGTCGCGGAATCGTGAATGATTGCGGCGTTGTTGATCAGTACATCTATGCGACCAAAACATTCGAGAGCCTGGTCGGCTATGATGTGAGGGCTCTCTTCGAGCGCCAAATCGGCGACCAGCCCAACCGCTTTGGACCCGGCCTGCTCTATGTCCAAGCAAACGCTATCGAGTTCCTGCTTGTTGCGCCCGGTGGCCAACACATTAGCCCCCGCTTTGCCAAATGCGGCGGCGATGGCCCGGCCAATGCCCTTTGACGCACCAGTAACAATGACGGTCTGGCCGGAAAAATCCTCTGCCATCACAGACGGTTACTTCCTCTGCTGCGATGCTGAATCACGGTGCCACAGGCATCGAGCAAACGACCGCACGCCGCAATTTTCGTCGAAGCTGATTTTTGCTGAAGTAAAATAGACATAGAGTCCGGCGATTAGACTTCGTCGCGCACCCATTCGGCCAATTTGGCTTTCGGCAAAGCACCGACCTTCATCGAAGAAACCTCGCCATCCTTGAAAAGGATCAGGGTCGGGATGCCACGCACGCCATATTTGGCGGGCGTTGAAGGATTGCTGTCAACATCCACCTTGGCGATGGTAATCGAGCCGTTCATCTCTTCGGAAATTTCTTCCAGGGCCGGCGCAATCGCCTTGCACGGACCACACCATTCGGCCCAAAAATCTACCAATACCGGCCCCGGCGCCTTGAGTACTTTTTCTTCGAATTCGGCGTCGGTGACATGGGTAACGGTCATGATTTGCTCCTGCCAATGGGTTGAATTCAATTTAGGTGCGAGGTGGCTGAGCGTCAAGGTGCGTGCGCATCCATCAGAGAATCGGGCAGCCAAACAAGCGCCGGACCATCGGTAAACAGGAGCGCGCAGCGAATTTCATGGCCGGCAAAGATGGCCCGGAGAACGGCGCGGTAGGTGGCCATTTGCGCGACATAGGCTGTTGCAATCACCGAATCATCCTCGGACGCGGCGCGGCCCGATTTGTAATCGACCACCAGCACTCGACCCTTTTCAACCACCAGGCGGTCCACCTGCCCGGATATCACATGCTTTCCCAGCACTGCCGCGAGCGGCACTTCCGCCCGGCTGTCCGGGCCAAACAGCGCTTCGGCGCGGGGATCGCCCAAGACGGCCAGGACTTCTGCTGCAATTTCCGCCTGCGCCTGTTGCTCCAACCCATGCGCCGGGCGGGCGAGGAAACGCTCAGCCGCATCTGCCCGCGCCTCAGGTTCCAACTCCGGCAATAGTTCCAGCAGGCGGTGAATTAAGCGCCCGCGCAAAAAACTGCTACCGCCGTCTTCTTCTAGTGGCCCGTGGGCGGGCGGCGGCGCATCGATCGGGCGCGACGGCGTAAATGGTCGTGACGGGCTCGGTTCAGGCGGCGCGGGTTCGCGAAAATAGGATTTCAATGCTTCGATCTCGCCTCCATCCGGCGCCATTTCGGCCGCTGGCGCAGGCTCGGCAGTCTGCGCACAGGAGAAACGCAGACCACCGCCCGACCAGCCTTCACCTTGGGCGAATTCAAGTACTATTTTTTCCGTCCCTTCCAGTGCCGCCAGCCCATCGCGCACCAAATGGTTCCAGCAACCGTCGGGCGGGGTCTTTGTGCCCTGCCAGCCACACACGTAGAGCCGGTCCTCGGCACGAGTCATGGCGACATATAGCAGCCGACGGTATTCGTTCAAATCGCGTTTGCGGGCGCGCTCGCGAAGTCCGTTGCTGATACTCTCTTCGCGGGCGCGGCGCCCAGGCCAGAGCGGTAGGGCGCCGGAATCTTGATCCTCGGTCCACAGGATTGTGCGCCGATCATGCGGCAGTGACAGGGTATCGGGCAAAAATACGATCGGCGACTGCAGGCCCTTGGCGCCGTGCACCGTCATCACGCGCACCTCGTTGCGCGCCTGCTCGGGATCGCGCTTCAGATCAGTGGGCGCCGCGCGCACCCAATGGAGAAACCCTTGCAACGACGGCGGGTGGGCGCGCTCATAGGCTAAGGCGGCGGAAAGAAATTCGTCTATCGGGTCCGCGGCTTCGATGCCAAGGCGGCTGAGAAGCTGAGTGCGCCCGCCGCCGGCGCCGAGAAATTCGGCGTAAAATTCGAACGGCGGGCGAAAATCGGCGGACGCCAGGAGCCCGCTCAATATGCCATGGGCGCGGGTGAATTCAGGATTGTCGGCGCGCCGTGCGGTCAATCGGCGCCATAGGCTGTCGACACCGCGCTGCCAAGCAAGCGCAAACAATTGTTCCTCGTTGAAGCCAATAAACGGCCCCTTCAACAGCACGGCAAGGGTGAGGTCGTCGGACGGCAGGAGCAGAAAATCGCCGAGCGCCATCAAATCCATCACCGCCAATTGCTCGGTCAATTTCATGCGGTCGACACCGGCGACATCGACACTGCGCGCCTTCAGGGCGCGTACCAAAGCAGCGACGAAACTGCCGCGTTGGCGCACCAGCACCATGATATCGCCGGCCCGGATGGGGCGGTTTTCCGATTCCAGCCAGCCATCGCCGCCCGGAGCTTGCCCGGCTTGCACCCAACCTGAAATCTTATCGGCGATCTCCGCCGCCAAGCGCCCCGCCGGATCGTCGCCGGCGCGGCGTGTAACCGGTGGCGCCCAAGGCGCTTCCTCTGGCCCCGCGAGCGGCACCGCGATTGGCCAAATTTCGACCAACCCGGCGTGGCCGATACGCTCCGCATCATGATGCAGGCGCTCGTTTGGGAGCACCACGCCGGCCGCCGCATCCGCGCCGGCGAAAACGGCGTCGACCGCGCCCAGCACCGCGACGGTCGAGCGGAACGAGCGCTCGAGCGGCACTTCGCGCCACTCGCGGCGGGCATCTTCGACGCGGCGGCGAAATTCCACCCGCATCTCAGCCAGGGCTTCCGGGTCGGCGCCCTGAAAGCTGAAGATCGATTGCTTTTCATCACCGACAGCAAAAATCGTGCGGGCGCCTTGATCGCTGTCGCCGTGGGCGTCCTCGTGCGCGCTTTCACCGGCGAAGAATTCTTCCGCCAGGGCGGCAATGACCGACCATTGCACCGGGCTGGTGTCCTGCGATTCATCGACCAGGATATGGTCGAGCCCACCATCAAGCTTGTAGAGCACCCAGGGCGCGATATCCTCGGCGGCGAGGAGTTTGCGCGTTTCCATGATTTGATCGCCATAGTCGAGAACCGCGCGGGTGCTCTTTTCCTGGCGGTAATATTGCAGCATGCGGGTGCCGAAGCGGATCAGCGCGGCGCTGTTGTGCAGCACCGCGACGGCCTTGCGACGTTCCTCTAACCCCAGCAGGCGTGACTGTTCGTTGGTCAGCGACTCTACGGCTTCGGGCGCAGCCGCGCGAACCGGCTTGGTCGCCAGGGATTTGCGCGGATTGCCTTCGCGGGTGATGAATATTTGGCAATAGGGCTCAAACCCGTCACGACGGGCGGTTTCGTCAGCGGCCAACCAGCCGGCGATCAAACCGCCGCGCGCCGAATCGGCGTCGGAACCCTCCGCCAGCGCCGCGGCGGCCGCGACCAGCGCCGGGCGCTCGAACGCATCCTCGGCGCAGGCCGAGTGGACCAGATCCGTATCGTTTTCATCTTGCCTGACGCCCAGCATGCGGGCGATGGCCGCCACCATCTTGGCGCTGTCGTCGACGCCGCCGGGGCCGCGCTCCAGCCGGTCGCGGGCCGAGATCAATTCCGCCATCAAACTGGCGAAGCTGTCCTCGCCGATTTGCGTGGTGATGGCGGCAAGCGCGGCGGCGAGTTCTTCGTCTTCGCCTTGGCGGGCATGGCGCAACAGCCGGTTCTGTGCTTCGTTCAGCAGTTCGCGCGCGGTGCGGTCATCGGCCACGGCAAAATGCGGCGCGATGCCGGCTTCAAGCGGAAAACGGCGCAGCAGTGATTGGCAAAATGCATGAATGGTGAGGATTTTCATGCCGCCTGGGGTGTCCAGCACATGGGCGAACAGCATCCGGGCGCGGCAGAACTCGGCGTCCTTGGGCGCGCGGTCGAGCAATTCGTGGAGCGCCATATCCAATATTTCATCGCCCGCTGCGGTCCATTCGCCTAGCCTGCCGGTGATGCGGATAGCCATCTCTGCTGCCGCCGCACGGGTAAAAGTCAGGCACAATATTTGCCCCGGTTTGGTGCCGCTCAGGAGCAGGCGCAACACCCGATCGGTCAATACTTTCGTCTTGCCGGTGCCGGCCGAGGCCGATACCCAGACGGACGCAGCCGGATCGGCGGCGCTTTGTTGCGCCTCGGTCATGCCTCATCCTCGGTCTCGCCGCTCGACCATTCCTGGACGCGCTCGAGATGGGCATAATCGTTCCAGTTCGGCTTTGCATCGGGGCGCGGCAAGGCATGGTAGGGGGTATTCGGATCGTCGAATTCGGCGATCAACGCCAGCAAGCCGGCCTTGGCCACCGCCGCCAATACCGCCGGGTCATTTTTCTTGAGCGGCAGTATTTTGCCCGCCGGCTCGCCGCCATTGAGTTTCCAATAGGCGAGCTCGGCGACCGCTTCGGGCGCGACACCATCGAAACCGCCGGCTTCGGCAATCAGCGCCTCAAGGGAAAGTTGCGGGCGGCGCCCGGCGGCAACTTGCGTTTCAGTCGGAATTGCGCCGGTCTTGTAGTCGATGATGGCAAGCCCGCCAGCCGCGAGACGGTCAATGCGGTCGGCTTTGGCGGTTAGCGTGAAATCGCCTTCGGGTCCGCTGAGAACCAATTGTCCGCTGACTTCGGAGGCCAGCGGCGCGGCGCTTCTGCGCCGGGCAATTTCGTTATCGATAAACCATCGGGCAATGCGCTCAAAGCGTGGCCACCAAAAGGCCATCACGCCGGGGACAGCGGCGAAGCGTTGGAACTCTTCGCGCCCGAGTGCGAGCAGCCGGGGCAGCGCCTCGGGCGTGAGGACCGCAGGAAACTCGGCGATAAAACGATCGAGGATTCCGTGAATAATGGTGCCCTTGTCGGCAGCGCTGGGGTCGGCATCGATGTCGTCGATCGCTCTCAGGCCAAGGATGTGGCGGGCATAGATGGCATAGGGATCGCTCAGCCAAGTTTCAATCTGGGTCACCGAAAGGCGTCGCGGACGGGCGATGAGCGGCGGGCGCGGCGCCGGCGGGAGACCGGGCTGGGGCGCTGACTCCGGTTCGTCGAGCAATTCCTGCCAGCGCAGCCAAACATGCGATTCTTGTTCGATGAAGGCGTCGAGGCCGCCCGGCGAAAGCACGGTTTTCAAGCGCGACAACCAGCGCGACGGCACGGTCGGTTCACCCTCAACCCGCCGGGCACGGGTCAGCATCACTTCCGGCGCGGCGCAGCATTGCGCGAAATCATGCGCCGACAAGCCGATCCGCCGTTCATGCGACGGCAGGCCGAACTCGGCCCGCATCGCCTGGCTCATCCACGGATCGGCGTCGGGCGCAGGTGGCCAGCTGCTCTCATTGAGACCGCCTAAAATCATCACATCGGCGCGTTGCAGGCGCGCTTCGAGCGGGCCCCAAATGAACAGCCTCGGATGGCCGCCATAGCGTGGCCGCACGACCCGCCCCTCCACCAGGGCATCGAATAGAGCGGGATATTCCCAACCATCCAGGGCCGGCGCGTGGTCGGCGCTTTCGGCAAGTTCCGCCACGAACGCCGCCGCCGCCTCGCCTGCTTCACCAGACCACAGACGTTCGGCAGCGGTTTCAGTGGCGCTCTCGGCCAACCATTCGGCGAAGCCGACATGAGCCTGCACAATTTGCGTGAGCGTGACCCGCTCCGCCATCAATTGCGTGAACGGCCGGGCCGCGCCGGCAATGGTGCTCAGCCAATTGGCTGCCTGTTCCTCGCCCGCCGCCTGTAGAGCGCGCCGCAACCCGTCGAGGCCTGTTTCAGGACGGGCGCCGCGTAGCACAGCGCGCTCGACGGCGCGCAACTTGCGGCGAAATTCTTCCGGCGCCTCGCCACCCGCCGCCAGCGGATGCTTGAGCGCCGCGAGAAAGGCAACCGGTGCGGCACGCTCGGCAATCAATCTGGCGGCGAGGCGGAGAAACACGCCCGGTGGAGTTTTGCCAAGCGGCGCACCAGCCGAATCGTCGATCTCGATACGCCATCTTTTCAACTCGGCTGCGACGCGGCGCGCCAATCCGCGATCCGCCGTGACCAGTGCCGCCGTGGCGTCTTTGCGCATCAGGCTGGCACGGAGGCGCAGGGCGATTACGCCTGCCTCGGCGCTCGCAGTGGCGCATTCGCAGAGGGTAAAATCCTGGAGGGCCGCGGGATCGACCGGCGGCATGCTGCGCCAGGCGCCCACCGTTTCGGCCGGGTGCATGGCCTGGGCGATCAGGGCGGCGCGCGGCGTGGAGCCGGCAGTTATGTGCGACGCCGGCCAGGGTTGGGCGTCGTCGCGGGCGGCGCCGACGCGGGCGAGAAGCTGCTTCAGACCAAACTGCGGATGGCTCGGCCCGAGGGCGCGCCAACTGTCTTCATCCAGCTGCTGATCGAGGCCGGGCAGCACAAGACAGCCCGCCGGCAGGCGCGCAACGACCGCCATCAAATCGGCGGTCGCCGGCAGGCTGCCGGTCGAGCCGGCGGCGATCACCGGCTCCAACGGCGGGCTCTCACGCCACGCTTCGGCCAATCCGTCGAGCACCGCGTTGCGCCGGGCGGCGCTATCGATAGCATCGGTCTCGGCCAAAATTCGCGGCCAAACCTCGACCAGAAGTTTGAGAAAATCGAGCACTTTTTGCCAATGAGCGGCGTGGCGCTCAGGCGCCAATTTGTTCAATCCGGCGAGATCGAGGCGCTCACTCTGGGCCTGATCGAGGAAGCCGCCCAACTCCTGCGCCAAGCGAACCGCCTGGTCGATTTGGCCCGCGGACTCGCGTGCCAGAATAAGCTGGGCCAGCACGAATTGGCGGCGGAGCGGCGCCAGCGCCGGTGGCAAATCACCGCCCTCGGCCAACCCTTGAGCGCCGGGTTCGTCTTCGTCGAGATCGCCGAGCGGGCGGATGCGCGGCAGGAGAAGCGCGCCCTTATCCGATTGGCGGAGAAATGCCTCAGCGAGGGCGCGGCAGGCGCGCCGGGTCGGCAGCAGAATCGTGACCCGGCTGAGGGCCAGCGGATCATCTTCGCTGCGCTCGACGATCCCGCCATGCAGCACGCCATCGACCAGCGCATCGGCGAACGGCAATTCGGGCGCGATGGTGAATATGCGGGGTGCTGGATTCAATGCGCTCATTCGCCGCCCGCCCGCGACAACCGCCGCCCGGCCTCGGCCAACGCCTCAGGCGTGCCGACGTGATACCACCAGCCATCATGTTCGAGGGCGAACAGGCGCCCCGCAGCCGCAGCCTCGTCATAGTGCAGGTTGAGAGAATAGGGGCCGCTCGGCGCATTCCTAAACAGGCGCGGATGGAGCAATTGAACGCCGCAAAATATATGCGCGTCGGCGGCGCCGTTGGCGCGCACCGGGCGACCGTCCTCGCCGAGGCGGAAATCACCACCGCCGGAATGACCGACCGCACGCGGGTGCGGGCACAGCAGCAGCAACGCATCCATTCGCGCTTCGTCCCAAGCCGCCGCGAGACGCCCCAGCGCTGTTGAGTTATCCAGGATAGCATCGCTGTTGAGCACGAAAAACGGCGCCCGGCCCAAATGCGGCAACGCCTGCGTCACCCCGCCGCCGGTATCCAGCAATTGCTTTTCCGGCGATAGGCGAATGGCCAGTTCGGGATGTCGGGCGGCATACGCCTCAACATGTGCGGCCAGCACATCGCCGAGATAATGGCTGTTGACCACGACAGAACCGCTCCCGGCGGCGGCCAGCAGATCGAGCACATGGTCGATCAGCGCTTTGCCGGCGCACGGCATTAGTGGTTTCGGCAGGCTATCGCTGGCGGCGCGCATGCGCGTGCCGAGCCCTGCGGCGAGCACCATCGCATGGCTTGGAAAACCCTTGCTCATCGCCCGCCTGTGCGCTGCTCAAGCGGCACAAACTGCGTGAGCCACTCTGCGACCGGCGCCAGGGCCGGGTGGTCGAGATCGGCAGCGACGTGGCGCCAAACACGCGGCAGATAGTCGAGATAGCCGGGCTTGCCGTCGCGCCTGGCGAGGCGTGAAAAAATGCCGGCGATGCGGAGATTTCGATGGGCGCCCAGAATCGCGTAGGAGGTGCGGAAAGCCGCCGCGTCGAGTTCGGGAAAAGCGGCGAGAAAGCGGGTGATCATCGCAGCCTGCAAATCCTCCGGCACGTCGTGGCGGACATCTTGCAACAACGACACGAGATCATAGGGAAGCGGCGCCGCAACGGCGTCCTGAAAATCGAGCAAGCCGACCCTGCCGAGCCCCTCGCGGGCCGGCAGCCATATCAAGTTGGCGGCATGAAAATCGCGCAAGGCAAGGCCTTTGGGCGGCTTTAGCGCGAGCTCATGTGCGTCGCGCCATGCCGCAACCCAGGCATCAGCTTGTGCCGTCAGTTGAGTCGGTTTAGCGGGTGTCGCCTGGGCACTGCCGTGGGGCGGCCACCATTCGGCGAACAGGCGGATTTCAGCCGCAAGATAGGCCGCGTCCATGGGCGGGATATCGGCGCCAATCGGCGCTCTACCCAGTTCGGCAAGGAGGTCGACCGCTGCGCCGTAAAGCGCATTGGCACCGGGGGCGCCGGGGGCGTCGGGTCCGCCCGGGTCTTCGAGACAGCGCATAAAACTGAGATCGCCCAAATCCTCCAGCAGCAACAGGCGCGCGGCGCTATCTTCGGCCAAAATTATCGGTGCGCTAAAGCCACGGCCGCGCAAGCCCCGCGCGACACGGCAGAAGGGTGCGATATCGCTGGTGCCTGAATCCATCAGAACAGCGCTTTCCCTACCCTGCTGCAGGCGAAAATAGCTTCGCGCCGAGGCATCGCTGGCCAACGGCGCGCGCACCGCGCCAGACCATCCGGCGGCGCTGAGAAAGCGATCGATGTTGCGTCCGCGCTCAAGCATCCGAAAGCCCAGCTTCGTCATGCCTTAAGGCGCCGCAGCAGGTGTGCGGCGCGCCCACCGTGCGCTGTGAATGTCGCGCGCCGGGAAGTTTCGCTCTCCCCCGGGGTCAGGTGCATCTCCAACCAGTCCGGCGGTTCGTTGCCTACCATTTTCTCCGGCCACTCGATCAGACAGATTGCGCTATCGAATGCTTCTTCAATGCCGAGCTCAAAAATCTCTTCGGAATCCTCTAGCCGGTAGAGATCAAAATGCCAAACCGGCGTGCCGCCGTTTTCATAAATTTGGACCAGCGTGAATGTCGGGCTCGGCACCTCAACAGGACCTATCCGGGCACGAATAAAGGCGCGCGCGAACGTCGTTTTGCCAGCACCAAGGTCACCGGCGAGGCCGATAATATCGCCGGCCTCGGCCAGTTGCGCCAGGCGGCCGGCGAGCGCGTCGGTGGCGCTCACGCTATCGAGCCGCACAAGAAGGGGTTGCGAATCGTCAGGATGCGACATCGCCTAAATCATAGCATGACTGCGGCGGCGTGGCGGCAACGGGTCAAATCTCGCTAGCACTCGAACTTGCTTGGCGGCTGGGAAACACACAGGTCACTGTCGTGCCTTTCTCAAGAGCCGATTCCATGATCACCGAGCCGCCATGCAGTTCGACGAAATTCTTGACCAGCGACAAGCCGAGCCCGGTACCGCCCTGGCGCGCCAACGGATTATCGGCCTACCAAAACCGCTCGAACACCTGGCCATGTTCCTCACCGGCAATGCCAACGCCAGAATAGGACACCCAGATACGGATGTCGTCGCCGTCGCGCCGCGCGCCCAGCGTCATGGATCCGTTTGCCGGCGTATATTTTGTCGCGTTGTTCAGGAGGTTAAAGATTATCTGTTTGATCCGCCGCTCATCGGCTTCCATCCGGCCGATGTCTGGATCGCAATCGAAGGCGACCTGGAGCTGTTTGGTGCGCGCCCGTTCCTGGACCAAATTAAGCATGCTTAACAGGGTCGCATGCACGTCGATCGATTCGATCTCCAGCACCATCAGCCCGGCCTCGATCGTGGCCAAATCGAGAATGTTGTTGATCAGCGACAGCAATTGCTGTGAGGACTGCAGAATGCCCGAGACATATTCCTGCTGGCGCACGTTGAGCTGGCCGAAATACTGATAGGCCAATATCTCAGTAAAGCCAATAACCGTATTAAGTGGCGTGCGCAGTTCGTAAGAAACATTGGCGATAAACTCGGATTTGAGGCGATCGGCGGCTTCCAGCGCCTGCGTACGATCGCGCAGTGCGCGCTCAACCTGAAAGCTGTCGGTAATATCCAGATAAGTGATCAGCGTAGCGCCGTCAGGCAGCGGCACATAGTACAATCCAGTACTTTCTTATCGCGCCGTTCGAGCCGCATCGTTGAACGCGCGCGCTCGCTGATGCGGGCAATATGGTCGGCTTTGTAATTCTCCCAATCTTCGCCATCATCGATAAGTTTGCGCGACAATTCTGTGATTTCCGCGATATGCGGCTCGCCGGCCAATTGCTCCTGATTGAGCTCCCAGAGGGTCGCGAAGCCGGGATTTGACAGTTTGAGCCTGCCGTCGGCGCCTAACACGGCAACCGCCTCGAAGAGATTATCGAGTGTCGCACGCTGCACTGCCGTCAGGGTGCTGTAGGAGCGCTCCAGGGTGTACCTATCGGTGACGTCCTGCGACATGAACTGCAGGCCGCCAAACGGGTGCGGCAGGACAACATAGCGTAGGGTCGAGCCATCCGGCAGATGCAGCAGTTCCTCCTCAGGCTCGGTGACACTGGTAAAGAGATCGTTCATCCGCTTCTTGTAGAGACGCCAATCGGCCTGCTCGGGCAAACGCCGCCGCTCGCGCAGTGCTTCCAGCACTTCCGACAGGGTCGGCTCGCCGCTCAGCCAACCCTCCTCGAGATCAAACATTTTGACGAATTCATTGTTGAAAAAAATAAGCCGCCTATCGGCGGCATAGACGGCGATTGAGGTGTTGAGCGATTGCAGGACCTCCGCATGCGCCTCGATGTGGCGCTTGAGATCGGCTTCAGCTTGTTCCAAATCGCTAATATCATGCGCCCAGCCAGCGGTTCCACCGCCATGGCTACCACTGGCGCCAAGCGGCGATTCGACAATATCTAGATAGCGGCGCTCGCCGCCGACCACGACATGGTGGCGGGCGCGTTTCAGCGTGCGGCCCTCGACAGCCGCTTGCGCGAGGGCGCGCGCTTCGTCCTGGGTTACGCCGGAAATCAATTCAGGGCCATGCTCCGTCTGCACGCGGCGCGGCGACGAATCTACGTCACGCGCGTAGGATTTGTTGCACCAGCTTAAATCCAGATTGGCGGCGCGTTGCCAAATGGGCATTTCGATGGCATCGAGAAGCAGGCGCAAATGGTCGATCTCAGCACTCAATTCGGCGCTTCGCGCATGCTCCTCGGAGCAATTGCGCAAGATCAACGTGATGTCGCAGGCACCGGCAACAAAGCCGTTGACGGCATATGCTTCACCGTCGAGCCGTCCGGCGCAACGTAGTGAGAGGGCTTTACCGCTCTCAACCAGGCCGTCAATTGCGGCGTAAACCTGGGCACAGTCGTCGGCTGACAAGAGTTCGGCCAGGGCCTCGGTAACGCTTCCCCGTGTGGCCGCGCCCTCAGCGCCCTGGTTCTGGACGTTGACAACATGAATACCGGCGGTCTTTAGTTCGGCTTCGAGCGTGCGCCGCGCGCTAAGCGCGGATTTTTGCAGTTCTGCGCCCCGGATGCGTTCCTGCAAAAGCCCAGCGCGGAAATGGACCGCCACCGCAAAAGCAAACAAGGCGATACCGCCCACGCCAAGGAGCGCCACATCATCGGCTTGCCAGGCTGCGAATGCGCCCTTTGCGGCCAGAGCGACGACGAGAAACATAAGTCCCGCCATCGTCCGGCGCGCGGCGCTATAGGCTCTGTGATCTGTCATCGAGGGAGCAATGTTAGGGGTCAACTGAGGGCCGAACAAGATGTCGCATGCCCGGTTTGATCTAACTCCCCGGTTTGATCTACCTCAAAGCGCGCTGTGTGGATTTCGGCTGCAATGCTCAACGGTGCCGGCGCGGTGCCACTGCGCCGAATAATTTGTGGTGAATATATTTTCGAGGCGTGAAGCAATGGCCTGGGATCTCGCCTTGCCGCTACAGATTATGCTTTCGATTGGTATCTTCGGTGTCCCGATCTGCTACAGCGCGCGCAAGTCATGTTCGATCCGCGCGCCAAGAATCTTACCGACTCTCTTCCCGAAGGCGGAGACTAAGTTGCGCGGGCCCGCCCGGCGGACCTCCATCCTAGACCCGGAAAGGTTGCCTAATCGTTAATAGCGATAGTGATCAGACTTGAAGGGACCGTCCGTGGGCACACCGATATAATCGGCTTGTTCGGCGCTTAGCTTGGTGAGCTTGACGCCGAGCTTGCCCAAATGCAGCGCCGCGACTTTCTCATCAAGATATTTGGGCAGAGTATAGACCTTGTTCTCGTACTTTTCGCTGCTGCCCCACAGTTCGATCTGCGCCAGCACCTGGTTTGAAAAAGAGGTGCTCATAACAAAACTGGGATGGCCGGTGGCGCAGCCCAAATTCACCAAGCGGCCCTTGGCCAACACGATTAAACGCTTGCCGTCGGGAAATTCGACCTCGTCGACCTGCGGCTTGACTTCGTGCCAGGGGTAGTTTTGTAGCGCGCCAATCTGAATTTCCGAATCAAAATGGCCGATATTGCAGACGATGGCGCGGTCCTTCATCTGGCGCATGTGATCGAGCGTAATCACATCGAGATTACCGGTCGCGGTGACGAAGATATCACCCTGGGCCGCCGCATCGTCCATGGTTGTGACCTCATAGCCTTCCATCGAGGCCTGCAGGGCGCAGATCGGATCGACCTCGGTCACCAACACGCGGGCGCCTTGGCCGCGCAGCGAAACCGCGCAGCCTTTGCCAACATCGCCATATCCGTTCACCACCGCGATTTTTCCCGCGAGCATCACGTCAGTCGCTCGTTTAATGCCATCCACCAGGCTCTCCCGGCAGCCGTAGAGATTATCAAATTTCGATTTGGTGACGGAATCATTGACGTTGATCGCAGGCACCTTGAGGCTGCCGGCTTTTTCCATGTCATAGAGGCGCAGCACGCCGGTAGTAGTCTCTTCCGAGACTCCCTTGACCGCGGCCATCTGGTCGCCATAGCTGTCATGCATGATCTTGGTCAGGTCGCCGCCATCATCGAGGATCATGTTCGCCCGCCAGCCGTCTGGCGCTTCGATGGTTTGCTTGATGCACCATTCATATTCTTCTTCGGTCTCGCCTTTCCAGGCGAACACCGGCACACCGGTGGCGGCAATCGCCGCCGCCGCATGGTCCTGGGTCGAGAAGATATTGCAGCTAGACCAGCGCACCGTGGCGCCGAGCGCCGTTAATGTCTCGATCAGGACAGCGGTTTGGATGGTCATGTGAAGGCAGCCGAGAATGCGCGCGCCGGCAAGCGGTGCGGCTTCGCCGAATTCCTGGCGCAGCGCCATGAGGCCGGGCATTTCAGTTTCCGCGATGGCGATTTCCTTGCGGCCCCAATCGGCGAGCGAAATGTCCTTGACCTTGAAATCGGTAGCGTCCGACATGGATTGTTCTCCGGCATATATGGCTGAGGGTTTGTCTCGGTGGGCGGGCCCTAAACGGGGCTGCCACCGCGCGCGGCGTTGTAACACCGCCGCCCTCGGCACACAAGGCGCGCACGGCGAAAAACCCGCTATTCGCCAGCTATTCGAGCGTGTTAAAATCGTCCAAAAGCGCGGCAATGACGCCCGAATCGGACTGCTCCATGATTTGCTCGGCGCGCCGTTGCGCATCGGTCATTTCAAGACCCAGAACACGCTGCTTGACGCGCGGCAAATTGGGCGCCGCCATGGAGAGATCGCGCAAACCCAGACCCAAGAGCAGCGCCGTTAAGCGCGGATCACCTGCCATTTCGCCGCATAGATTGACCGGAATTCCGGCGGCTATGCCGGCTTGCGTGGCATATCTGATGAGCCGCAGCACGGCCGGATGCAGCGGGTCATAGAGATGCGCCACCTGCTCATCATCGCGGTCCGCGGCCAGTGTGTACATGGTAAGATCGTTGGTACCGATGGAGAAGTAATCACAATTCTTCGCCAGGCTGTCGGCGGACAATGCGGCGCCCGGCGTCTCGATCATGATGCCAAGCTCGGGCAGCGGGTCCGACATCGCCGCGCGCTTGCGCTCCATCCTCCGGACCACCTTATCCATCGCCTCGCGGACACGCTTGATCTCACTTGAAGTATTGATCATCGGCAGCAGGATGCGGAGCTTGCCATGAGCGCTGGCTCGGAGCATGGCGGCGAGTTGGGTTTCGAGCAATTTGCGCACTTTGAGAGACAGGCGGATCGCGCGCAGACCCAATGCCGGGTTGGCGCTGGGGCTGATATGCTCACCCAGCGAATAGGCCAATTTGTCGCTGCCCACATCGAGGGTGCGCACAGTCACGGGGTGGCCTTCCATGCCCTCGAGGATGTCTCGGAAGGCAACATATTGCTCGTCCTCGCTGGGCAATGTATCGCGGTTCATATAGAGGAATTCGCTGCGCAACAGGCCGACACCCTCAGCGCCGACCTGACGCGCCAGGGCCAATTCAGTCGGCAGTTCCAAATTGCACTGCAACGTTATGCGCACCTCATCGCGGGTCATCGCTGGCACGCTGCGCAAGCGTTCAAGCTGGCGCTGGCGCCTGGCTAGGGCTTCGCGCCGGCGTTCGAAGCGCGCGATCGTCGCCGCGCTCGGATTGACAATCACCGTGCCGCGCACGCCGTCAACCACAACCATATCGCCGGGCCGCACGTCATGGACCAGGCTGGGGACACCCAAAACCGCCGGCAGCCCGAGCGAGCGAGCCATGATGGTGGTATGCCCTTCAGCGCCACCGAGGGCGGACGCGAAACCGCCGACGATTGCCGGATCCATCAACGCTGTATCGGCCGGTGTAATTTCCTCGGCGATGATAATCGAGCCCGGCGCCAGGCCCGAGAAGGCCTGATAATCCGCCTTGGTCAGATTGCGCACCAGGCGGGCGCTGACCTCACGCACGTCCTGAATTTTGCCGGCGAGATAGGAATCCTCCATCTCGGCGAAGGCATGAGCAATTTGCGAAAGCTCCGCCTGTACGGCCGCTTCGGCGTTGAGTTTTTCTGCGCGAATGCGGTCTTCGACACCGCGCACGAGGCGCGAGCCGGCGAGCATTTGCCGGTGCGCTTCGAGCAAATAGGATAGTTCCTCCGCTGCCGCCCCGGACAACGCCGACGCCTTAGTACGCAGTTTCTCGACCTGCTTAATTGAAAATTTTACCGCGCCGTCAAACCGTTCGAGCTCCGCGTCGATGTCGGTGACGCAATAATCGGGCACATCAATCAGACCGCGCTCCATCACATGCGCCGGGCCAATGGCGATGCCAGCGGACACGCCCAATCCCGAATATTTCATTTCCACCGACGGCGAAGTCGAATCGGATTCGGCTTTGGCAACCGCGGGCGGGCCAATGCTAGTAGGGGCTGTCTTGTCAGTCTTCATCGAATTTATCGTCTACCAATTTGATCAATGCCGCGAGAACCTCAGCGCTCTCTTGGCCCCTTGCTTCCAGCGTAATTTCCGTTCCCGGCGCTGCCGCCAGCATCATCAGGCCAAGAATAGAGATGCCGGAGACCCGGGTGCCATTGCGAATGACCCAGACTTCGGCATCGAAGGCACCCGCCATACGCACGAACTTTGCCGCCGCGCGGGCATGCAGGCCCAAGCGGTTGGCGATCAGACAGGTGCGCCGTTCGAGTTCGCCAGGCGCATGCTCGCCTTCACCGTGACCACTCATGAACGGGCCGACGGCACGGCGTTCACTGTTTTTCTCCCTCCAACAGGCTGCTGGCCACGTTGATGTACTTGCGCCCGGCCTCTTGGGCCAGAGCGACGGCCTCGGCCAAATTATCCTCGCCGCGGACGCTGGCCAGTTTGATCAGCATCGGCAAGTTCATCCCAGCGACGACTTCCACCTTCGCCTGATCCATCACCGAGATGGCGAGATTGGACGGGGTGCCGCCGAACATGTCTGTGAGCAGGATGACACCGTGGCCGTCGTCGACTTCGCTGATGGCGGCAAGGATATCTTTACGCCGGACTTCCATATCGTCATCGGCGCCAATGCAAACGGCGCGCGTGTTCGGCTGGCGACCAACTACATGTTCCGTCGCCGCGACAAATTCCTCAGCCAAACGGCCGTGGGTTACCAACACCAGCCCGATCATTTTCTCCCCCAAACAATTTCATAACGCGCGCGGGCACTGTGTTTCAGCTGTGCGCGAGCAGCTACTTCCCTAAGTTGGAACGCCGCGTCTCACTAGGCACGCGCTCCAGTTTCCGTCGGCTGCGGGCCGCTTTCTAGGTCGCGGTGGCGCACGCCGACTTGGCGGCCGGTTTTCTTGAGCACCTCGGCAACGCGTTCAGCAACGAATACAGAGCGGTGACGCCCTCCCGTGCAACCCACCGCAATCGTCAGATAGGACTTACCCTCACGCTCATAGGCGGGCAAGAGCGATATCAGCATATCCCTCAGACTAACAAAAAATGCGGTGTAGGCCGAGTCCGCCTCGATATGTTTGCCGACCGCCCTATCCAGGCCGCTCAGCGGACGGAGATTGTCCTGGTAATGGGGATTTGACAGGAAGCGCACGTCAAACACCAAATCGGCTTCCGCCGGCAGGCCGCGCGGATAGGAAAATGACATCACGAAAACGCTGAGCTCAGGCTTGCGGGCCGGTGCGAAATGGCCCTCCAACAGGCGACGCAAATCGCGGAGGGTGAGTTCAGTCGTGTCGAGCGCCAAATCGGCGCGGCGGCGCAGCCAATCGAGGCGCTCGCGCTCACGCCGGATGCCGTCGATCACCGGGCGATCGACGGCCAGCGGATGGGGTCGCCGGGATTCGGTAAAGCGGCGGCGCAAGGCTTCGTCGTCGCCGTCGAGAAACAGCAGCGTGACATCCAAATCGGCGCGGTCCAGGAGCGGCGCGATATCATGCTCAAAATGCTCCAGGTCGAACTGCCTCGTGCGCACGTCCACGCATAGCGCCAGCGGCCTGTTGGGCGGCGCGGCGTATGATTCCCCTGCAGCGTCTTCGGGGGCGCCTTCGAGCGCCGAATCCATCGGGCGGACAAGATTGGAAAGCAGCGATAACGGCAAATTGTCGACCACCTCATAGCCATTGTCTTCAAGCACTTTCAGCGCTGTGCTCTTGCCGGCGCCCGACATTCCGGTGACCAGTAGAAGACGGCGGCGCGGCACCATAGGTGCGGCTGGAGCGCTCATGTCTGGCGCGCCTGGACAGGCGCCAGCTCTTCTACCAGCGCTTCACCGCGGGCCAGCATCGCGCATGTCATACGGAGTTTGGCCGGCGCTGACACCTCGAAAGGCGTGACGGCGATGCGTGGCAGTTCGATGCCTTCGATGGTGCAGTGCGCTGGCTGCGGTAGGCGTTCGATCTTATCTGGCGGGACGAGATCGGCGACCAGCACAAGCGCCACGCGTGAGAGATAGTGCAACTGCATCAGGCCAATTCCACGGATTTCAATAAGCCCCGCCAGCGCCGGCGGCGGAGCGGCAAACAGGGTGCCGTCTTCAGGCTGGCAGCGCACTTGATCGTCAGCGACGAGGGTGCCGCCGCCATCGATCAGGCGCAGCGCCAAATCCGATTTTCCGGCGCCGGAGGGCCCGCGCAGCAGCACACCCTGGCCCGCCAGCGCTACACAAGTCGCGTGGTTGAAATGCATGTTGCAGACAAGGTGAAACGCCGCCAGCGCGCTGTCAATCCGTGTAACGGGGGCTTAAGCGGCGGGCGCCTCCGCGGTCTGCGTGAGCAGCGCGAAAAGCGCTTCGGCATGGTCCGATCCGCGCAGGCGGGTGCATACATCATCGTCGCGCAATAGCCGCGAAATGCGTGCCAGGGCCTTCAAATGATCGGCGCCGGCGCCTTCGGGCGCCAGCAAGAGGAAGATCAAATCGACTGGTTGTTCATCGATCGCCTCGAAATCGACCGCGGCGGGCAATCGGGCAAACACGCCGTACAGGCGATCAATATCGCCGAGTTTGCCGTGCGGAATCGCAATGCCCTTGCCGACGCCGGTCGAGCCGAGACGCTCGCGCTCCAACAGCACATCGAAGATTGTGCGCTCGTGAATGCCGGTCTCCTCGGCGGCCACGGCGGCCAATTCCTGTAGCAGCTGTTTCTTGCTGCCCGCCTTAAGATTGGCAAGCACGCCCCGCAACGACAGGATTTCCGTTATTTCCATGTTTGCGCCTCCGGCGCGCTACGAGTGGATAAAATCTAACATATGGTACCCACTAGTTTTTCGTAATTTGCGGATCGATCCAGCCGATATTTCCATCGGGCCGGCGGTACACCACATTCATGCCACCATGGCTGCGATTAAAAAACATCCGGGCCGGTAATTCCGCCAAATCCATGCGCATGACCGCCTCGCCGACGGTTAGTTCAGCGATCTCGGTCGAGGTCTCGGCGACGATGGTGGGCGACAAACCTTCCGGCTCGGCGCTGTCCTCGTCATGTTCCCGTTCCGCCTCTGCCTCGATCACATATTGTTGAGCCAAAATCGCAGCCGTTTCCGAGACGCGGCCACGGTGGTGATCACGCAGACGGCGCTTGTAGCGTCTCAGGCGCTTCTCAACATGCTCGGCGGCGATATCAAAACACGCGAATATTTCATCCGCTTCGCCTTTGCCCTGCAGCGTGATGCCGGAACCGACATGAACTGTGATATGGGCAGAGAAACTTCTTTTGCCACTTTCGAACACCACATGGGCATCGATTGCGGCGTTAAAATACTTGCTGATCGCGGATTCGAGACGCTCACGCACATGTTCGCGCAGACGCTCGCTGACCCCGACATGTCTGCCTTTGACGGTTAACTGCATTGCTTAAATCCCTTCACGCGGCCCGGCGCACCTGTGATCGAATTATTCGACTGACCGCTCCGGTTCGGAAGGCGGCAGCAACATAGTTCTACGCCGGAAGCGAGTCAATAGGCCCGCCGAGACTCGCGATACCTCAGATTTAATATAGGTATTTCAACGGTTTATATTATAATCCACGGGCCGCTTTGGCCAGGTCTCGGCGGCGCCGTTGCGACGAGGGGATGTGCATCGCTTCGCGGTATTTGGCCACCGTCCGGCGCGCGATCTCGACCCCGGATTGGTTCAGCAGTTCGGCAATTTTGTCGTCCGATAAGATGCTGCCGCTGGTCTCACCGGCAATCAACTCGCGCACGCGGTCACGCACCGCTTCGCTGGCATGCGCAGCGCCGCCGGCGCTACTGGCCAGGCTGGCGGAAAAGAAAAACTTGATCTCGTAGGTGCCGCGCGGCGTGCCAATGTACTTGTTGTTGCTGACGCGGCTGACCGTACTTTCATGCACGCCGACAGTCTCGGCAACCATACTCAATGTCAGCGGCCGCAATTGCTGCACGCCGTGGGTAAAAAACGCTTCCTGTTGGCGTACCAATTCGGTCGCAACTTTTAAAATCGTTCGGGCGCGTTGATCGAGCGCGCGCACCAGCCAATTCGCATCTTGATAGCAATTAGAAATAAAGCTGCGCGCCGCGCTGTCGGTCGCGCAATCGCGCAATTCGACGTGATAACGATTGTCGATCATGACGCGCGGTAAGGTTTCAGTATTGAGCTCCACGCTCCAGCCGCCGCCGGGCGTCGGACGGACGAACACGTCGGGCACAATGGTTTGCGCGATGTGATGATCGAAGGTCAAGCCGGGCTTGGGATTGAGGCGTTTGATTTCGGCCACCATGTCGGCCAAATCTTCTTCATCCACGCCGCATAATTTCAATAAGCCGGCCGCGTCGCCAGCCGCCAGGCGATCGAGATTTTCGATCAGCGCAGCCATCGCCGGGTCGAAGCGACCGACGTCGCGCAGCTGAATGGCCAGGCATTCGCCGAGGTCGCGAGCAAAGACGCCGGGCGGATCGAAGCCGTGCAATATGCTCAAAACGAATTCGATGCGCTCCGGCGCACAGTTGAAACCCGCTGCAACAGCGCCGAGATCGCCCACGAGATAGCCGGCATCGTCGATCAAATCGATGATGGCGCTGCCGATCAATTTGTCCGAAGGCTCGGAAATTTCAATGCCGAGTTGGCCCAGGAGATGTTCGCGCAGGGTGTTGGGCGCCGATTCGGCTAATTCGATTGCGTCCGAAGTTGTCTCGGAACCGGTACCTCGCGCCGGCAAGGCGGCGCTCTGCCGCCCGACATCGCCGGCTTCGCCACCAGGGGCGCCGCCGCCTGACCAATAGTAGTCGGCATTTAAATCGATATCAGCCAGCTCCTCGCCCTCGGGCATGTCAGCATTTCGCGACAACGCGGAATCAGATTCCATCGGGTCGCCGTCCGGCGCTTCGCCCTCGTCGGCCTCGGGCGATTCGCTTTCTGAGAGCGCGCCGTCCTGGCGCTCAAGCAACGGATTCTTTTCAAGCTCGCCATCAATGAAGGCGGAGAGCTCGATATTGTTCAGCTGCACAAGCTTGATCGATTGCTGTAATTGCGGCGTCATGACCAGTGACTGGCCCAGCCGCATCTCCAGCCGTTGTGTTAACGCCATCCGAGCAACAATCCCTACATTTGGAAGCGTTCGCCCAAATACACCCGGCGGACTTCTTCGTTGCTCACGATATCGGGGGGCTTGCCCTCCATCAGTACGGCGCCCTCATAAAGAATGTAGGCTCGGTCGACGATCTCCAAGGTTTCGCGCACATTGTGGTCGGTCAGCAAAACGCCGATGCCGCGGTCCTTGAGATGCGCCACGAGCTCGCGAATTTCCGCCACGGCGATGGGATCGATGCCAGCCAGGGGTTCGTCCAACAACATGAAGCTCGGCTTCGAGGCCAAGGAGCGTGCGATTTCCACCCGCCGACGCTCCCCGCCCGAAAGCGCCAACGCCGGCGTCCTGCGAAGATGAGTGATGGAGAATTCGGCGAGCAATTCATCCAACAAGATCTCACGCTTCTCGCGCACCGGTTCAACGACTTCCAATACCGCACGAATATTGTTTTCGACCGAAAGGCCGCGAAAGATGGAAGCTTCCTGCGGTAAATAGCCGATGCCCAACCGCGCGCGACGGTACATGGGAAGATCGGTAATGTCGTGGCCGTCCAAATGAACCGAACCATACTCGGAAGCAATCAACCCGGTCATAATATAGAAGCAGGTCGTCTTCCCCGCACCGTTCGGACCGAGCAGCCCAACAGCTTCGCCGCGCCGCACATGAAGGCTCACATCGCGCAAAACCGGGCGCTTTTTAAAGCGCTTACCGAGATTATGGGCGGCCAGTCCCTTGCCTTCCGCCACCAGCCGCGGCTCTGTGCCTGGTGCGCCGCCATTATTTTCTTGGATGACCGAATCCTCGCTGTTGAGCTTGGGTCTGTTTATACCGCAAACTGGTTAATTATTTTCCTTTTTTGGCACAAACAGCCCGCGCACCCGCTCGCGCTTACCATCACCGGTCGCTGCGCTTAGAACCTTGCTTTGGCCGGTCGCCAAATCGAGTTCCAATTGTTCGCCTTGGATGATGTTGTCGCCCTGTGTGAGAACCACCTGCCCGGTCAGCCAAATTTTCTCGTTATCGACATCGTAAATGCCGCGCGCACCTTGCGCCGTCTCGTTAGGCGATGAGACGAAGACATTACCTTCGGCATCGATCTGAGATATTCCCTGCTGGCCCGGCGTCTCTTTGTTGGCGCGGTAATGGACGATCAGCATGTCGGCTTTGAGCAACATGTCGCCCTGGATCGCATCGACATCGCCACGGAATATCGCCAGGTTTTCGGCCTGGCGAACTTCTAGTGTATCGGCCGTAATTTCGATCGGCGCCTGGCTGTTGTGACTGCCGTTCAATTGGTCGAGCTGCGCTGCGACCGGGGTGAAAGCGGCGGCGCAGAGGAACCCCGCCAACACCAGGGATAGGACCCATCGATCGTTCATTCCGTCATCCTCGCCCGCCGGGATATACAGTCATCTTCACGCCACCCCCGAAAAACATAGTTTGCTCGCCGTCATCGAGAAAAAAATTGCCGGCTTCAAGCAGGCCAAGCGGCCCTTGGCCGTTCAACGGCGCATCGCCATCGGCGGTGCGCGCCGCAAGATCGACATGCGCCCGCGAGGTGTGAAATTCATGGCCCTGATCTGAAAAAATAGTGACATCGCCTGCCAAATCCAAAAAACGCTTTTCACGTTGATACAGCCCTTCGCGCGCCGTCAGCGCCAGCCATTGGCCGCTGCGATCATCTATGAACACATCAGCGGAGATTTCCTGCAACGTCACCAACGGCGAGTTCGCTTGTGGCTGGCTCGCTTCGGCCGCGGTCACCGTAAAGGGCTGGTTTTTATCGTCCACGCCGAGGTAGCGGGCATTGACCATGCGCAGCGAGCCATCGAGATTGGGCGCATCGCTGAACGATATACGAAAGCCTTCTTCCCGCCCGGTTGCCAGCGGCCACACGATGATCAGGCCGAGCAACAACAAAGCGCCAAGCGGTAGCGCATAGCGCATGAAGCCGACGAAATTGCTGTACCCTACGGTCCGCCCGGCAGCACCCTCGCGGGCGTGCGCCTGCAGGCCAGCAAGACGGGGGGCCGGCTTGCCCGGTGGGCTGGCTGGTGGGCCGGCTGGAGGGCCGATCGGCGGCAGGGCGCCGCCATGTCCTGAATTCGCGGTCATGTAATGCCCGCCCGAAGGCAATCATGGATATGCAGTATGCCGACCGGCGTGGTGCCATCGGCGACGAAAAGGCCGGTGATCTTGCACTCGTTCATCACGCGCACGGCTTCGGCGGCAAGCGCTTCGATACGAATCGTTTGCGGATTGGCCGTCATGAGATCGCTTGCCCGTCGCTCGAGCAGATCATCGCTAAGATTGCGGCGCAAATCTCCGTCCGTCACGATACCCAGCAGCTCGCCGTTTGCGTCGATCACACCGACGCAGCCAAAGCGTTTGGCGGTCATGACCACAAGCGCCTCCGACATCACCGTATCGGCACCGACCAGCGGAAGATCATCCGCGCCGTGCATGATATCGCGCACGCGCACCAGGCTTTGGCCGAGCTTTCCGCCAGGGTGAAAAACGTGGAAATCCGACTCGGAAAATTGCTTGCGCTCGAACAGCGCGACCGCCAAAGCGTCACCAAGGGCCAACGTCATGGTGGTCGAGGTTGTCGGCGCGAGGCCGAGCGTACCTGCCTCGGGTTCGTCGGCCATAATCAAGGCCACGTCGGCGCTCTCGCCCAACGTACTTCCGGCCCGCCCAACGATGGCGATCAGAGGAATTTCAAAGCGCTTGGAAAATTGCACCAAGTCGCTCAATTCGGTGGTTTCGCCGGAATTAGATAGCGCCAGCAGCGCATCGTCACCTGTGATCATGCCGAGATCGCCATGGCTTGCTTCCGCCGGATGCACAAAGATTGCCGGCGCACCGGTGGAGGCAAGGGTTGCCGCAATCTTGCTTCCGATATGGCCGCTTTTGCCCATACCGGAGACTACAATCCGCCCTTTAGTGCGCGCGAGAATATCCACGGCGACGGCGAAACTGGCATCCAATTCCTCAGCCAGACGCGACAGCGCACGGGCCTCCAACTGGAGGACCCGACGGCCGGCGGTCAGGTCGCGATTCTCCCCCGAATCGCCACGCTCCGCCTCGGACATAGCCTTCTTCGTTGGCGCGTTCATGTCGGACATTCGCGATTTCGTTCGTGCGCGCGGCGCAATGCGATTCGCCGACGACACCTGATTGTTTGGAACATACTCGCTTCCGCGGAAAAATTAACCGTATATTCGTCGACGGCGATGGAGAAATTGGCGCTTGCTATGCGTAATCACACAGCTTGCCGATGGCGCGATAGACTGAGTTTGCGATCTGTTGCGCCGTCCCGGCAAGTTGAGTAGCGTGCAGCGCCCGTACAACAAACCAATTTGGCGTCGGGAAACGAAATAATAACTGGACCAGTTTGATGGCAGCGGCGCGCCAAAACAAATCTAAATCCGGCCCCGTCTCTCCCGGCTATGAAGCCTCCGGCGTTAGTGCAGACCAGGCGGAAGACGGACTTGGGCGGCTGGTCGAGCATATCAAATCGACATGGACCTTGAGCGATGCGCCGGTCCAACTCGATCTCGGCTATTTCGCCAATGTCATCGACGTGGCCGGCACGGGAATCGCCATTTGCACCGATGGTATCGGCTCCAAGGCGCTGATCGCCCAGATGCTCGGAAAATACGACACAGTGGGTATCGATTGCGTGGCAATGAACGTCAACGACTTGGTTTGTGTCGGCGCCACGCCGCTCAGCATGGTCGACTATGTGGCCGTGGAAAGTGCTCAACCAGCGATGCTGGAAGCGATCGGCGCGGGCCTGGCGGAAGGCGCCCGGCAGTCAAATATTTCCATCTCGGGCGGTGAAATTGCCCAGCTCAAGGACATTATCAAAGGCCATGCGCCGGGGCTTGGTTTCGATCTCGCCGGCACCGCGATTGGCCGCGTCGATCTCGACCGGATCAATCTTGGTAAGACCGTTCGTGCCGGGGATGTCATTGTCGGCATCAGTAGCAACGGTATTCACAGCAACGGCCTCAGCCTGGCCCGCCGAGCGCTGTTTGAGATAGCCGGCTATGACGCCACGACCCATCTCGAGGAACTCGGCTGTGGCGTTGGCGAGGAATTGCTGCGGCCGACCTATATTTATGTTGCCGAGGCGCTCGACATTCTCCGCCGCGTCGACAATGTCGGCGCGCTCATCCACATCACCGGCGATGGGTTTTTAAACCTCACCCGCGTCACGGCAGATGTCAGCTTCGTCATCGACGACCTGCCGCCTGTGCCGCCGTTGTTTATGCTGATCGAGCGCATTACCGGCGCCACTGCGATGGAGATGTATCATGTGTTCAATATGGGCATCGGCTTTTGCCTGGTGCTCCGCCCGGAGGCCGAAGCCGAAGTGCTGGAGATCATCCGCGGGCATGGCAAGGCCTGCCAACGCATCGGCTATGTCAGCGATGGCCCCGCCGGAAACGTAAAAATCGAGCCGGCCGGAATTGAGATGACACGCTGAAACTTTGCGCCGTTTAGGCGCGGCTTAGTGGTGGAAGATGTCGACCTCGTCCCAGCCCATGAGATCGAGCCGCGCGCGGTGCGGCAGAAAATCGAAGCAGGCCTGCGCCATTTTAGTGCGTCCTTCGCGGGCCAGCATGGCATCGAGAATAGTTTTGATTTCATGCAAGTGTAGGACGTCAGAGGCGGCATAGGTTTGCTGCTCGGGCGTTAATTCCGCCGCGCCCCAATCCGATGATTGCTGTTGCTTGGATAAATCGATACCGAGCAATTCGCGGCACAGGTCTTTGAGGCCGTGGCGGTCGGTATAGGTGCGCGTCAGCTTGGAGGCAATTTTAGTGCAATAGACGGGCCGGCAAGTGACGCCGAGATAATGCTCGAGGATGGCCACATCGAAGCGCGCGAAGTGAAACATTTTGAGAACATTGGGATCGCCGAGAATGGCCTTCAGATTGGGCGCGGAATAATCGCCGGGCGGCGGGAAATGCACCATATGGCAATCACCGTCGCCGCGCGACATCTGCACCACGCACAGGCGATCGCGATGCGGGTGAAGGCCCATGGCCTCGCTGTCGATTGCGACGCTGTCGCCGAAGGCGAGCCCTGGCGGTAAATCATTGATATGTAAATGTATGGCCATCCCGGTCTTGGGTAGCCGGGCGGTTTATGCCTGTCAACCCGAATCGCCGGCATGATTTACGCTGGCAGCGGGGCCTGAAGTATCTTAAGTAGGAGCCTTCATCATGAAAGCGGCGGCGGTATGAGCGAACGCATTGTGACGGTATTTGGCGGCTCCGGATTTCTCGGCCGTCACCTGATACAAAAATTGGCGAATGACGGCGCACTTATTCGGGTCGCCGTGCGGCGACCCGAATCTGCTGGATTTCTACGTCCGATGGGCGGCGTCGGACAGATCGCCTTGATCCAGGCCAATGTGCGCGACGATGAATCAGTGGCGCGCGCCATCCAGGGCGCCGACGAAGTGGTGAATTTGTCGGGCATTTTAGTGGAACGCGGACGCCAGCGGTTCGCCGAAGTCCACGTCCGTGCGCCCGGCCGCATTGCCCGTGCCGCAGCGGCGGCCGGGGTCAACAAGCTGGTCCATATTTCGGCGATCGGCGCCGACGCCGCGGCCAATTCTGCCTACGCTCGCAGCAAGGCCGACGGTGAACAGGCGCTGCGCGAGGCTTACCCACGGGCGACGATCCTTCGCCCTGCGGTCATGTTCGGCCCGGAAGATGATTTTTTTAATAAATTCAGCGCATTGGCAAGAATTTCTCCGATCCTTCCGGTGTTCTTTAAAATTCGCCAGCGGCCCAAATTCCGCATCGAAGGGCTTTATGTGATGCCCGAAATCGAGGCCGGAACGACACGTATGCAGCCGGTGCATGTGAGCGATGTCGCGCAGGCCGTGGAACGTGTGCTGAGCAATGGTTCAGGCGAATGTGACGGCAAGACCTATGAATTGGGCGGGCCTAGGATTTACAGCTTCCGCGAATTGATGGAACTGGTGGCGCGCGAAACCGACTATAAGCGCCTGCTGGTGCCGGTGCCTTATATCGCCGCCGATGTCCTCGGCTTGATGGCGCAGTTCCTGCCCGAGCCGCCGTTTACGTTGGATCAGGCGAAGATGCTACGGGCCGACAATGTGGTGGCCGAGGGCGCGCTGACGCTCAGCGACCTCGGAATCGAGGCGAGCCCGGCGGAAATGATCTTGCCAACTTATTTGCACCGCTTTCGCCGCGCGCGGACGGATTCAAGCGCAGAGGCGCAGTCCTAAACGGACGTCTAGATGCCGAAGGACCAATCGAAGCCGTAATAAAGCACCAGCAACACAATTCCCAGAAACAGGCGATAAACGACAAACGGCGTGAAGCTCACCCGTTTCAGCATCAGCATTAATATCGCGATCGAGAACAGCGCCGTCACGAAGGCTATCGCGGCCGCGAGTCCGGCGTCGCCGGTGATAATAGGCTCGCCCGATTTCGCCAAATCCCGAGCCACCACCGCGCCCGCCGCGACGATTACCGGAATCGACATCAGCATCGAAAACCGTGCCGCCTCGCCGCGTTCAAATCCGAGGAAGCGTGCCGCCGTCATGGTGATGCCGGAACGGCTGGTGCCGGGTACCAGCGCCAAGATTTGCGCCACGCCGATGATGACCGCGCTGCCAACGGTCATATGTTCGACCCGGCGCACGGTCATGCCGATGCGGTCTGCAAGCCACAACAGCACGCCGAAAACGAGCATCGTCCAAGCGACGATCAGCGGAGAGCGGAACAGGTCTGGGGCGAAAGTGACCAGCAATCCGCCGGCCACCAGCACCGGCGGCAGGGAGAGCAAGAGGTAGATGCCGAGCGCCCGTCCCGCCCGGCGCTCGCGCCGCCGACCGCCACTGAAGCCGGCGAGGATCGCCCATATATCGCGCCAAAAATAAACCAGCACGGCGCCCAGCGTGCCAACATGCACGGCAATATCGATATTGCCGCCCTGGTCCTGCCAGCCGGCGATATGCGGCAGCAAGATAAGGTGCCCGGAGGAGCTGACCGGCAAAAACTCCGAGATGCCCTGGACGATCGCCAATATGACAATGTGCAACAAAAGCACGATGTAACTAGCCTGCGTGTAATAAGTACCAACAGCAATGCTTGTGTGGAAAGCTTATATCACATTGTAGTCTAAGGATAATTAGTAATTCGCACAAATTTCTCAGGGTATTTCGCAGGGTGCAATGCGGAGCGTTCAAATTCGGCCTGCGAATGAAACAGTCTTAAAATCGGACTATAATTACGGAAATCATTTTTCTTACTCTTGGTGAATTTGATTATCGGCAATCAAACCGGGCCTCTATGTCAGTATTTCTGACCTACATGCCGTTTTTTCTCGCATCTGCTCAGATTCTCCGCTAGATTGCCCGTCCATATGTAGCGCCTGGAGAGAATTTCCGGCAGCTTCATAAAATACCAATCAGCGCAAAATCAGGAGCAAGCGGGCGCTTTATGCTTAAATTCGTCGATATTGCGGCCAAGCGGCCGGACAAACGCGATCCCGCGGAGCGCCGCGACGACTGGAACGAAGTCTATCGCGATTACGTGCCTGGGAGTGCAGTAGAGCAGGCCTCACGCTGCTCACAATGCGGCGTGCCGTTCTGTCAAATCCATTGTCCGGTGCAGAACAATATCCCCGATTGGCTCATGCTGACCGCCGCCGGGCGCCTGCAAGAAGCCTATGAAATCTCTTCAGCGACCAATAATTTTCCCGAGATTTGCGGCCGCATCTGCCCGCAGGATCTGCTGTGCGAAGGCAATTGCGTGATCGAGAAGGGGTTCGATTCGGTCACCATCGGTGCCGTCGAGCGCTATATCACCGACACCGCGTTCGCCGAGGGTTGGGTTAAGGCGGTCCGCCCGGCGGTAGAGCGGCCCGAATCGGTGGGCATTATCGGCGCCGGACCGGGCGGCCTGGCGGCGGCGGAAATGCTGCGCCAGCAAGGCTATCAGGTGCATGTCTATGACCGCTACGACCGCGTCGGCGGACTGCTGATCTACGGCATTCCGAACTTCAAACTGGAAAAACATATTGTCGAGCGGCGCGCCAATCTGCTGATCGAGAGCGGCGTCGAATTTCATCTGCAGTTCGAAGTCGGCCGCGACGCGACGCTCGCCGATTTGCGCGCCCGCCACGATGCCGTGTTGATCGCCACCGGCGCCTACAAGGCGCGCGAGATCAAGGTGCCCGGCGTTGGCCTCGATAACATCTTCAGGGCGATGGATTATCTCACCGCCAGTAACCGCAAGGGGCTGGGCGATGCGGTGCCCGAATTCGACGACGGCACCCTGAATGCCGCCGGTAAGAATGTCGTGGTTATCGGCGGCGGCGATACGGCGATGGATTGCGTGCGCACGGCAATCCGCCAAAAGGCCAAATCCGTCACCTGCCTCTACCGCCGCGACCGGGTCAACATGCCGGGCTCGCTGCAGGAGGTTACCCATGCCGAGGAAGAGGGCGTCTCGTTCGCCTGGCTGTCAGCGCCCGAAGCCTTTGTCGGTGACGGCGTGGTGGCGGGAGTGCGGGCGGTTCACATCCATCTCGGTGTGGCCGATGCATCAGGCCGTCAGACGCCGCAACCGATTGCCGGCTCGAGCCACACCCTGCTCGCCGATCTGGCGATCAAGGCGCTTGGTTTCGATCCGGAGGATTTGCCAGTGCTGTTCGACGCGCCGGAGCTCGATATCACGCGCTGGGGCACGATCAAAGTCGACTGGCGCTCGATGACGACCAATCTCGACGGCGTCTTTGCCGCCGGCGACATCGTGCGCGGCGCCTCGCTCGTCGTCTGGGCGATCAAGGACGGGCGCGATGCGGCGGCCGCCATCCACCGCCATATCGGCGCCGGCGCCATGCCGCTGGCGCAAGCGGTATAAGGGCGCCCGGCGATGACCCACCACACCAATCGCGAAAGCGGCGCGGAATTTACCGCCAATTGGCGAGAGAATGCCCGGCGCCTGGAACGCGATGGCCTCTACCGCGCGGCGGACGAACATGATTCCTGCGGTGTTGGCTTGATCGCCTCGCTCGACGGCAAACCGCGGCGCGACGTGGTCGAAGCCGGTATTGCCGCGCTCAAGGCGGTGTGGCACCGCGGCGCTGTCGACGCCGACGGCAAGACCGGCGACGGCGCCGGCATCCATCTTGAAATTGCTCAGGACTTTTTCAAAGAGCATGTCGAGGATACCGGCCATCGGCCCAAGGAAGGCCGCCTGGCGCTCGGTATGATCTTTCTGCCGAAAACAGATATGGGCGCGCAGGAGACGTCGCGCGGCATCGTCGAGAGCGAGATCCTGCGCTTCGGCCACGGCATTTACGGCTGGCGTCAGGTGCCCATCGACTATGCGGTGATCGGTGAAAAAGCCAACGCCACCCGCCCCGAGATCGAACAGGTGATGATCTCTAACGACCGCGGTGTCGATGAAGACCAATTCGAAATCGACCTCTACATCATCCGCCGCCGCATCGAGAAAATCGTCCTCGAGCACCACATCAAGGAATTCTATATTTGCTCGCTGAGCTGCCGCACGGTTGTCTACAAGGGCATGTTCCTGGCTGAGCAGCTCACCGCCTTTTATCCCGACCTGCTCGACCAGCGGTTCATTTCGAACTTCGCTATTTTTCATCAGCGTTATTCGACCAACACCTTCCCCACTTGGCGCCTCGCGCAACCCTTCCGCATGCTTGCCCATAACGGCGAAATCAACACCATCAAGGGCAACGCCAATTGGATGAAGAGCCATGAGACTCGCGCGGTGAGCGAAGTGTTTGAAGACTATAATGACGATATTTTTCCACTCATAGAGCCCGACGCCTCCGATTCCATGGCCCTCGATTCGGTCGTCGAAGCCTTGGTGCATGCCGGGCGGCCGGTGCCCGCGGCGCAGTGCATGGTGGTGCCCGAGTCTTGGTCGCATCGCCCGCATATGCCGCAGGCGCACCGCAACCTGTTCGCCTATTGCAATTGCGTGATCGAACCATGGGACGGCCCGGCAGCGCTGGCAGTGTCGGATGGCCGCTGGGTCATCGCCAGCATGGACCGCAACGGTCTGCGTCCACTGCGCTATACCGTCACAACCGACGGCCTACTCGTCGTTGGCTCGGAATCCGGCATGGTGCCGATCGACGAAGCCCAGGTCATCGAAAAAGGCCGCCTCGGACCGGGCGAAATGATCGGGGTTCAATTAGAGGAAGGCCGCTTCTACCACGACCGCGAACTCAAGGACATGCTGGCCGCGCGCCACCCGTACGGCGAGTGGGTCAAGAAGATTGTCGAGATCGACAGTTTGATCGGCTCGGAAAAGGAACCGGTGACCTACGCTGCCGAGGAACTGCGCCATCGCCAGCGCGCGTTCGGCTACACCATGGAGGAGTTGGAGATGATCCTCCATCCAATGGTGGAGGACGGCAAGGAACCGATCGGCTCGATGGGCGACGATACGCCGATCGCCGTGCTGTCGCGGCAATATCGCGGCATGCAGCACTTTTTCCGGCAGAATTTCAGCCAAGTCACCAATCCGCCGATCGATTCGCTGCGTGAATACAGCGTCATGAGCCTCAAAACACGGCTCGGCAATTTGGGCAATATGTTCGGCGAAAGCGCATCGCAAACCGATATTCTGCTGCTCAACTCGCCGGTCCTCACCAATGCCGAATTTGCCGCCATGCATCGCTATATGGGCGACAAGGCAGCCTGGGTTGATTGCACCTTCGAGGCCGGCGAGGGCCATAACGAATTGACCGACGCGATGATTCGCATCCGCCGCGAGGCCGAAGATGCAGTCCGTGGCGGCGCCGTGCATCTGGTGTTGAGCGATGAGAACACCTCGCCTGAACGCGCAGCCGTGCCCATGATCCTCGCTGCCGGCGGCGTGCATAGCCATCTGGTGCGGCAGAAACTGCGCACCTTCACGTCGATCAATGTGCACTCCGGCGAATGCCTGGATGTGCATTATTTCGCCGTTCTCATCGGCGTCGGCGCGACCACGGTGAATGCCTATCTGGCCCAGGAGAGCATTGCCGATCGTCAGGCGCGCGGCCTGTTCGGCAATCTCAGCCTGGACGAATGCTGCCAACGCTTCCGTACCGCCGTCAATGCCGGCCTGTTGAAAATTCTTTCGAAGATGGGCATTTCGGTGCTCGGCTCCTACCGCGGCGCCTATAATTTCGAGGCCGTCGGCCTGTCGCGCGCCTTGGTCGCAGAATTCTTCCCCGGCATGAGTTCGCGCATCTCCGGTATTGGTCTGTCCGGCATCAAGGAGCGTGTCCTCAAGCTGCATTACCGGGCGCATGACGGAACGCGCACAACTTTGCCCATAGGCGGCCTCTATAAAGCCAGAAGCTCGGGCGAGGTGCACGCCTTCGACGGCCGCCTCATTCATATGTTGCAGCATGCCGTGGCCAGCGATTCATTCGCGACCTACAAGAAATATTCCGCCGGCGTCAACGACATGCCGCCGGTTCATGTGCGTGACCTGTTGGACTTCAAGCGCCCCGGCGAGGCGGTCGCGTTGGAGGAGATCGAATCGATCACCGAAATCCGCAAGCGCTTTATGTCAGGCAGCATGTCGCATGGTGCCTTGTCCAGCGAAGCACATGAGACTCTGGCGATCGCGATGAACCGCATCGGCGCCGCCTCCTGCTCGGGCGAAGGCGGCGAGGATCCGTCGCGCTACGAGCCACGCCCGAATGGCGACAATGCAAGCTCGGCCGTCAAGCAGATCGCGTCCGGACGTTTCGGCGTGACGGCGGAATACCTCAACCACTGCCGCGAAATTGAAATCAAGATGGCGCAGGGCGCCAAGCCCGGCGAAGGCGGCCAACTTCCCGGATTCAAGGTCACCGAGGAAATCGCCCGCTTGCGCTATGCCACGCCGGGCGTGACGCTGATCTCGCCGCCGCCGCACCACGATATCTACTCGATCGAGGATCTGGCGCAACTTATCTACGACCTCAAACAGATTAATCCGCAAGCCCGGGTCTCGGTCAAGCTGGTGGCGGAATCCGGCATCGGCACCATCGCCGCCGGCGTCGCCAAAGCGAAAGCGGATATCATTTTGATTTCCGGCCATGACGGCGGCACCGGCGCGTCACCACAATCCAGCCTCAAATATGCCGGCGTGCCGTGGGAGATGAGCCTGGCCGAAATTAATCAGGTGCTGACCCTAAACCGCTTGCGCCATACGACTACGCTCCGGGTAGATGGCGGCATCAAGACGGGGCGCGATGTGGTTATCGCGGCGATGCTCGGCGCCGAGGAATTCGGCATCGGCACCGGCTCGTTGGTCGCCATGGGATGCATTCTGGTGCGCCAGTGCCACTCCAACACCTGCCCGGTTGGCATCTGCACTCAGGACGAGGCATTGAGAGCCAAGTTCGAAGGCTCGCCGGAGAAAGTGGTCAATCTGTTCAGCTTCATCGCCGAAGAAGTGCGCGAGATTTTGGCCTCGCTCGGCGCGCGCACGCTGAATGAAATTGTCGGGCGCAGCGATTTGCTGCGCCAAGTGAGCCGCGGCAGCCGCGATTTGGACGATCTCGACCTCAATCCGATATTAGTGCAAGCCGATCCCGGTGGCTTCGCGCGGACGTCTTCGCGCGAAGGCCGCAACGAGGTGCCGGAAAGTCTCGACGAACAGATGATCCGCGATGCCGACGATGCGCTTGAAGTGCCGGAAAAAATGCAGCTCGCTTATACGGTGCGCAATACGGACCGGGCAATTGGCGCCAAGCTTTCCTCCCACCTGACGCGGCGCTTCGGCATGACCGGCCTGTCACCGAATTATTTCACCGTGCGCATGCGCGGCGCGGCAGGCCAATCGCTCGGCGCCTTCGCCGTGCAAGGGCTGAAACTCGAGGTTATCGGCGAAGCCAATGACTATGTCGGCAAGGGGCTTTCAGGCGGCACCATCTCGCTCCGGTTGGCGACCTCCAGCCCTCTCATTTCCAACGAAAACGCTATCATCGGCAACACGGTGCTGTACGGCGCCACGGCCGGCAAGCTGTTCGCGGCGGGCCAGGCCGGCGAGCGTTTCTGCGTGCGCAATTCAGGCGCCAACGCCGTGGTCGAAGGCTGCGGCTCGAACGGCTGTGAATATATGACCGGCGGCGTCGTCGTTATTCTCGGGCCGGTGGGCGATAATTTTGCTGCCGGCATGACCGGCGGCATGGCCTTCGTCTATGACACCGACGGCAGTTTCGAGCATCGCGTCAATGCCGATTCGGTGGTTTGGCAGCGCATGCAAAGCCGCTATTGGGAGGGCGTCTGCCGCGACCTGGTGCGCGAACATTATGGCGAGACCCAAACCCGCTTTGCCGAGCGTCTGCTGGCGGATTGGACGCTTGAATCGGGCAAGTTCTGGCAGATCTGCCCGAAGGAAATGATCTCGCGCATCGAACATCCTCTGAGTGACGAGGCGACAGCGCAAACCGCGTGATTAGCCGATGCGTCCGCCGCCTTGGCGCGTGATCGCGAGGATAGAGGGGCGCGGCGGCATGGCGGGGTCAAAATCGGGCCAGTGCGTGGCCGCATCTTGGTCGGTCGCGACCCAGAGGCGCCCAGCGCTATCCAGCGCCAAGTTATCGGGACAGGCGAACCAGCCGCCCGGTGAAATATCGCGGTGCCATCGGGCCGCCACCTGTTGCTCCGCGGGATTGCCGCAAGCGACCAAAATATCCCATGAGAACCGCTCCGCGGCATGATCTCCGCCGGGCGCTGTGAGTTCGATGATCTGTCCCCACAGATTGGCTGCCCGACTGTTCACCGCATCGAGCCCTTCGGCGCTGCGGCGTTGGTTCTTGGTCAGGCTAAGATAAATCTTGCCGCCATGCGGCGCGGCGCGCGGGTCAATGGCGACGCCCTCGGGCCGGTCCAGCGGCGTGGCGCCGAGGAGATCGGCAGCGCGGCGCGTCTCGATGGCGATGTCGGCTTGCGAATGGAAGCCGTTCTCCGGCGTAAGCGGGCCTTGGCCGAAGACGAGCGGCACCCACGCCACGCCGCCGTCCGCATCAAAGCGGGCGACAGAGAGGATGCCATGATCGAGGAGATCGCCGTTCGCTACACCGCGCGCCGGATCGAACGCTCGCTCAGAAACAAAACGATAAAAATATTCGAAATAATGATCATCGGCGGAGTAGACGACCGCGCGGCCATCGCCGTTGACGATTGGCGCGGCGCCCTCATGGCTGAAACGCCCGAGCGCGGTGCGCTTGACCGGCGTGCTTTCGGGATCGAGCGGATCGATCTCAACGATCCAGCCAAAGCGGTTGGCTTCGTTCGGCTCTTGATCGATGTTCCAACGCTGATCGAAACGGCTCCAGGCATAGCCCCGTCCGGGAAGTCCGAGGCGGCGAAAATTCCGGCTCTCGGGATGGTCCACCAGCGCTGGGTCGATTTCTGCCTCGGGGTCATCGGCGATAGCGCTGCCGAAGCAATAGAGAAAACTCTCTTCGGCCGTCAGCCAGGTGCCCCATGGCGTCATGCCACCAGAGCAATTGGCGACTGTGCCGATCACGCTTGTGCCGCTGGGATCGGCCGTGGTTTTGAGACGGGCATGACCCGCTGCCGGGCCGGAAAGCCGCATCGCGGTTCCGCCGGCCGTGATGCGCCGGGCGAAACGGCTGGCAGGCACTATTTGCCACAAGCCGTCGGGGCCGCGCGCCACCTCCACAATTGCGCCGCCGATAGCCGCCATCTCGATGTTGGCGAGCTCACGCGTTGCTTGGCTGAAATTCTCGTCATAGCGGCCGAGCCCGGGGAACATTAGTTCCTCGATACAATATTCATGATTGACGCAAAGCAGGCCATGGCGCGAATTGCCCGAAGCCAGGGGCAACGGCAGATAGCCGATAAAGTCGCTGTTATAGCCGAGCTGCGCCGCCTGGGCGGTGGCATTCTGGCGCTGCGGATCGAACGGCGGCGCCGTGGCCGTCACACTATCGCCCCAGCGCATCAACACGCGCGCATCATAGCCAGGCGCAACATGATGGTGCCCGTCAACACCGTGGCCGAGGGCTTCGAAATTAAACCCCGGCGTCTTGGCGCCGGCCGGAGTTGGCCACAGCGCGCCGGCGCCGCCGAGCGCCAAGCTGCCGCCGAGAAAGCCGCGCCGGGTCATGCGTGTGCGGGCGATATCGCTCAACGCCGCCGCGCCGTTCACCTGTCCGAATCTAGCCTTCATCGTGGCGCATGATACAGTGGCGGCGCTTAATACCAAGCTGGCCAAAAGGGATTTTTCGATGCCCGCTCTGTTCGATCCGATTCAGCTGCGCGACCTGACGCTGAGCAACCGGGTGATCATTTCACCGATGTGCCAATACAGCGCCACGGCGGGCTCGGCCAGCTCATGGCACGCGCCGCATCTCGGCCAGCTTGCACAATCCGGCGCCGGCTGCCTGATCATCGAAGCCACCGCTGTCAGCGCCGCAGGGCGCATCTCTGAAGGCTGCCTCGGGCTCTATGACGACGCCAACGAACAGGCTCTGGCGGAGGTGCTCAAATCGGTCCGCGCCTGGAGCGCCATGCCGATCGGAATTCAATTGGCGCATGCCGGGCGCAAAGCCTCGGTACGCCGGCCATGGGAAGGTGGCGCACCGCTGGCGGCTGCGGAGGGCGCGTGGTCCAGCATCGCGCCTTCGCCGGAGCCGTTTAACGATGGTTGGCAAAAACCCGAGGCGCTTGACCGGAGCGCGATGAAAAAGGTGATCGGCGAATACACCCAAACGGTAGCGCGGGCGGGCCGCCTCGGGCTCGATCTGATCGAAATTCACGCCGCACATGGCTATCTGTTGAGCCAGTTTCTCACACCGCTTGCCAACAAACGCGCCGACGAATATGGCGGCAGTCAGGAAAAGCGCATGCGCTTTCCGCTGGAAGTCGCCTCCGCACTGCGCGCGGCCTGGCCGGCAGAGCGCCCGATGGGGATGCGCATCAACGGCACCGATTGGCTCGATGGCGGCATCACCGCCGCGGACGCGATCGCCTTCGCCGGGGCGCTCAAAGATATCGGCATGGATTTCGTCTGCGTGTCCTCGGGCGGCAACAGCGCCAAGGCGAAAATTCCGCTGTCGCCTGGCTATCAGGTGGCGCTCGCCACCGACATCAAGGCGGCAACCGAACTTCCAACCATGGCGGTCGGCCTGATTGTCGACGCCCATCATGCCGACGAAATCATCACGTCTGGCCAGGCCGACATGGTGGCCCTCGCGCGCGCCATTCTCGACGACCCGCGCTGGCCCTGGCACGCCGCGGACAGCCTCGGCGTCTCCCTCGATGTGGCGCCACAATACGCCCGCGCCCGACCCGAAACCTGGCCTGGCGCTGCGTTTCGCAAAGGCGTTTGAAGGCACCCCAGAAAGACCCGTCCGAACGGCACCACCTCCGGAATGCTTCACGCATTCCGGCAAGCGCGACCGCGCGCCCGAGTTAATACGAGGGAGCCAAGGGAGCGGATGCGACCGCCCGGCGTCTGAGGGGCCAAACAAAAAAGCGCTTTCGCGCTTGGTTTGTCCCTTCTCCCCAACCCCTCTTCCCCGTGGGAAAGAGGGGCTTGTTAGCGCCGCGGTTAAATCAGGCTTGTTGGCGTAGGACGAAGCGCTGAACTTTGCCGCTCGGCGTTTTGGGCAAGGCGTCCAGGAATATTACTTGGCGCGGATAGGCATGGGCTGAGAGGCGCGTGCGGGCGTATTGCTGCAACTCCTCCACCAGTTCGGGCGAACCGTTATGACCGCCGCCCAATACCACGAAGGCAACCGCGACTTCACCGCGCTCGCTGTCGGGCTTGCCGATCACTGCGGATTCGGCGACCGCCGGATGCTCTATCAGGCAGCTCTCGACATCGAACGGGCCGATGCGATAGCCGGCGGACAGAATGATATCGTCGGCGCGGCCAAGAAAGGTCAAGCTGCCGTCAACGCCGAGCTCGGTGGTGTCACCGGTGAGGTAGTAAGGCCCCTTCAGCGGCGATTCCTTATGATCGCGGTATCCCTGAAACGTATAGAGCGGCGATTTGGTTGTATCGACAGCCAGAATTCCTGACTCGCCGGGCGCGACTTCCTCGAGATCGTCATTGAGGACCACCATGTGGAAGCCGGGCATGGCCAGACCCATCGAGCCAGGGCGCGTGGCGTGGCGCAAGCCGTGATGATTGCACACCGTCATGCCGGTTTCGGTCTGGCCGTACTGATCGAACACCGGGCAACCGAGATGCTTCTCGATCCAGCGGTACACTTCCGGATTGAGCGGCTCGCCGGCACTGCATACGGCGCGGAGGCTGAGCGCGCGGGCATCAGCAAGATCACCGTCGGCCGCCATCAACAACCGATATGCGGTCGGCGCCGAGGCGGCGATTGTGATGCGGTATTTTTCGAGCATGTTATAAGTGCTGTCGATCGTGAAGCCGCCTTCATAAAAATGCGTTGCGTAGCCGAACAGTAGCGGGCCGGCGACCGCATAGAAGAGACCGTACGCCCAGCCTGGATCGGCCATGTTCCAGAAACGGTCCTCAGGGCCAACGCCGATGGCATACTTCATGTAAACCAGGAAACCCGGCAGGGCTTTTAGCGGGACCGCCACACCTTTGGCGCTGCCGACGGTGCCCGAAGTGAACATCATGATGAACGGGTCTTCGGCGGTCAGCATGACCGGCGTGAATTCGGCGGGTTGCGCCGCGAGCGCTTGGCGAAAATCTATATCGCCGGGGCGCACCGCTTCATCGGGCTCACGCGTCACCACCATCACCGGCGGCGCGCCGGCGATGCCGTCGAGCTTGGCCCGGTTGACCGCGTCGGTCACCACCAGTCTGGCGGCGCTCCGCTGCAAACGGTATTCGATCGCCTTCGGGCCGAAAGCGGTAAATAGCGGGACATAAACCGCGCCGGCGCGCCATACGCCGAGCGCGACCACGAACAGGTCGGGAATTCGCGGCAGCATGCAGGCGACCTGATCGCCCGGGCGCACACCTTGTGCTGTGAGCAGATTGGCGAAGCGCGCCGCGCCCTCCTGCAACTCGGCGAAACCATGGGTAGAGCTGCTGCCATCGGCGCCCTCCCAATAGAGCGCGATGCTGTCCGTTTCGGCCCAGCGGTCGCAGCACTCGACGCAAACATTGAGGCCGGTCTCGAGATCGCCGGAGAGCAGGCCGGTTATGTCCTCAAGCCGAAATTCCTCTGTAAATGCACTGTATTCCTGAACATCTCTTGGCATGCTAAATCTCCCTGCGGAAACACTTCATTGTATCGGTTGCGCGGCGCGCGTGAGAATGCGGCGCATATTATCGGGCGCCATCAATTTATCCGGCGAGAATGTCAGCGATACCGCGCCGAACAGTTGGGATTTGCCTTCAGGATCATTGGCCAGCGCGTGGTTGAAGGCGGCTTGCTCGGCGTTTGGCTTGGCAAAAGCTGCCAGCCGCAAAGTGAAATCATAATAGGGCAGGAGCCAAGCATCGCGCGCGCGTTCATATTCGGCCAACTCCGCGTCGAGCGTTTCGGCCGCGCCAAACCCACGATCGACAGCATTGGCCAGCATATCGGCGCTGGCGAATGCGCCGGCGATGCCCTGGGCGGTGACCGGATCTTTCTTCATACCGGCATCGCCGACCAGGGCCCATCCCGGGCCGTGGCTGCGGCGCACGAAGCTCCGCGTGCAACCCGAAAAAAAGCGATCGACCTGGACGCCCTCGGTCAGTTTGGCGGCGAGGTCCGGCGCGATATGTTTCAACATGGCATGAAACGCTGGTTCCTTCCGCCGCCGCGAGCGCAGAAAATCTGCGTGCAATAGATTGGCCGCGACTAGAACGGTGCCGTCGCTGGAAGGAAAAGCAAACGCGCCAGCGCCCTCGCGGATTGTGATGTGGAGATGATCGACCGGCACATCGCGCCAATAACTCCAAATATTGCTCTGCAAGGGCGGCTCCACATGGTGCTCGGCGGCGCCGACGCATTTGGCGACCATCGAGGCCGGCCCATCGGCACCGATGACCAGCGAAGCGCGGGCGCTGAACTGCCGCCCCTCACTGTCCTTGGCTTCGATGCCGACGACACGCCCGCCGTCAAACAGCAGCCCGCCAACCCGGCAATTGTCGCGCAACTCGGCGCCGGCGCTCTGAGCCGCGCGTGCCAATTCCCCGTCGAGAATATCGCGCCGCGGCGCGGCCGAGCGCGCCATGCTCCCAACTGGCGGCGGCGCACCGTGCAGAAACGCGCCGTGCAAATCGACACTCCAATCGGTGAAACTCGTGGCGCGCTGCAAGATCGCATCCAGAAGTCCCCAGGTTTCGAGGTACGCCAGGCCTAGGGGGTGAATGAGGTGGGTGGAATGGGCCATGTTGGACGGCACGGCAGTTTGTTCCAGCAGCAGCACGCGATGGCCTTTTGCCGCCAACAGCATCGCCGTCGGCGCACCGGCGCAACGCGCGCCGACTACGATCACGTCATACGCGCCTGAAGGTCTTGTGGGCATTTTGTAGACGACTGCTCAAGTCAGTCCGGCGAGCCCTCTGAGCACATAGTGCAAGATGCCGCCATGGCGGAAATATTCGGCTTCTTCCGCCGTGTCGATGCGGCAGTTGAGATCGAGAGTCTCGACCGCGCCATCGGCGCGGGTGATGCGGCAGGCGACTGTCATGCCCGGCGTGACGCCGCCGGCGACACCGGTGAGATCGACCACTTCGGAGCCGTCGAGGGCGAGGGTCTGGCGCGTTACGCCGTCCGGAAATAGCAGCGGCAGGACGCCCATGCCGACCAGATTGGAGCGGTGAATGCGCTCGAAGCTTTCAGCGATCACCGCCTTCACGCCCAACAGAAGCGTCCCCTTGGCGGCCCAATCGCGCGACGAGCCGGTGCCGTATTCCTTGCCGGCGATCACCACCAACGGCGTGTCTTCGTCGGCATAGTCCATGGCGGCATCGAACATGCTGGTGGCGCGGCCGTCCGGCATATGGCGGGTCACGCCGCCTTCGGTGCCGGGCGCCAATTCGTTGCGGATGCGGACATTGGCGAAGGTGCCGCGCATCATCACCTCGTGATTGCCGCGCCGCGAGCCGTAAGAATTGAAATCCACCTGCGCCACCTGGCGCTCGGTGAGATAGGCGCCGCCCGGCGAGTCTAATTTGATCGATCCAGCAGGCGAGATATGGTCGGTGGTGACGCTATCGCCGAGGAGCGCTAGAATCCGCGCGCCGGTCACGTCTTCGAGCGCGGCAGGCTCGGCCTGTATGCCGTCGAAATAGGGCGGGTTTTTGACGTAGGTGCTGCCGTCCTGCCACTCATAAGTCAGACCCTGCGGCGCATCGATGGCCTGCCATTCGGCGCTGCCGGTGAAGGCGTCGGCATATTGTTCGCTGAACATTTCCGGCGTCACCGACTGTGCGATGGCGGTGCGCACCTCGTCATTGCCGGGCCAGATATCCTTGAGATAGACCGGCACGCCGTCGCTATCTTCGCCGAGTTGCTCGGTGGTGATATCCACTTTCATGCTGCCGGCGATGGCATAGGCCACCACGAGCGGCGGCGAGGCGAGATAATTGGCGCGAACATGGGGGCTGATGCGGCCCTCAAAATTGCGATTGCCGGAGAGGACCGAGGTCACCACCAGATCGCCGTCATCGATGGCGGTAACAATTTCATCGGCAAGTGGGCCGGAATTGCCGATGCAGGTGGTGCAGCCATAGCCCACCACGTTGAAGCCGAGCGCGTTGAGATCCTCTTGCAGCCCGGCCTTGGCGAGATATTCGCTCACCACCTTTGAGCCCGGCGCGAGCGAAGTCTTGACCCAGGGCTTCACTTTCAGGCCGCGCTTGACGGCATTCCGTGCCAACAGCCCGGCACCGAGCATCACGCTGGGGTTGGAAGTGTTGGTGCAGCTGGTAATCGCGGCGATCACCACATCGCCGTGCCCGAGCGCGTGATCCATACCGGCAACCGCCACTTCGGCAGCGCTGTTCTCGGCCGCGACGCCGAGTTCTCCGCTGAGCGCTTGACCAAAGGCCGGCGCCGCATCGGTGAGTAAAATTTTATCCTGCGGACGCTTCGGCCCGGCGATGCTCGGCAAGACCGAGCCAAGCTCCAGCTCCAGCGAATCGGTGAACACCGGATCCGGCGTATCGGCGTCGCGCCATAGTCCCTGCGCCTTGGCGTAGGCTTCAACAAGCGCAATGCGCTCCGGATCGCGCGCGGTAAAGCGGAGATAGTTGATGGTCTCCGCATCGATCGGAAAGAACCCGCAGGTTGCGCCATATTCAGGCGCCATGTTGGCGAGGGTGGCCTGGTCGGCGAGCGACAGTTCGTCGAGGCCAGGGCCGTAAAATTCGACGAACTTCCCGACCACGCCTTTTTTGCGCAGCATCTGCACTACGGTCAGCACCAGATCGGTCGCCGTCGCGCCCTCGGCAAGACCGCCGGCGAGGCGAAAGCCGATGACCTCGGGCACCAGCATCGAAATCGGCTGGCCGAGCATCGCAGCCTCGGCCTCGATACCGCCAACGCCCCAGCCGAGCACGGCAAGGCCGTTGATCATGGTGGTGTGGCTGTCGGTGCCGACCAGCGTATCGGGATAGGCGATGGTGGTGCCATCCGATTCAGCGGTCCACACAACTTGGGCAAGATGCTCGAGATTGACCTGATGGCAAATACCGGTGCCCGGCGGCACAACGCGGAAATTCGAAAACGCCTGCTGGCCCCAGCGCAGGAAGGAATAGCGCTCGCCGTTGCGTTCCATCTCGATGGCGGTGTTGTCACGCAACGCGGTCAAGGAGGCGAAGCGGTCGACCATGACCGAGTGATCGATCACCAGATCTACCGGCGATAGCGGATTAATTTTTTTTGGATCGCCGCCCAGGGCCAACATCGCGGCGCGCATGGCAGCGAGATCGACTACGGCAGGCACGCCGGTGAAATCCTGCATCAGGACGCGCGCTGGGCGATAATTGATTTCCTGGGTCGAACGGCGCTCTGTGAGCCAGGCGGCGAGGCCTTTGATGTCCGACACGGTGACGCTTTTACCGTCCTCGAAGCGCAGAAGATTTTCCAGCAGAACCTTCAGCGAATAGGGCAAGCGGGAGATATCGCCAAGTCCGGCGCTCTCCGCCGCGGCAAGGCTGAAATAATCGTAACTGCGCCCACCGACTGTCAGCGTGCGGCGGGTGTTGAGCGTATCCTGGCCAAGCGCGATCACGAGGGTGTCTCCTATTTATTCGGGATAATTCTAAACTGGGGCGCGCAGTGTAACATTCAAATCCTGCCGTCAAACTGCGGAATCAGGAGGCGCCGGCGCCTCTTTGATGGATTCGATGAAGGCGAGCGCTTCTTCCATGACCGCCTCGCGCGCCTGCACATGCGGCTCGTGCGCGCAGTCAGGAATGAGAACCGTCTTGGCGGACGCGCCGACGCCCGCCTCGATCCGGCGCAATTGTGCGGCGCTGCCATACTCGTCATCAGCGCCTTGCAAGGCGAGCACCGGCGCTTGGATGGTGTCGAGCGTCTCGGGCGGGATGGACCAAGCACGAAAGTCCGCCGACAGCCAAATATCCGCCCAGCCGCGGAACATACCCACGGTATTGTCGCCGTGATAGAGGCGGAGGCGTTTTTCCATATCGCTGGTCTCGAAGCGCTCGACCGCCGTCCGCACACCGGCGAGCGAGACCTCCTCGACAAACACATGCGCCGCCTCGGTAATCACGCCGAGCGTGCGCTCCGGATAGCGCGCCGCGAACAGGAGCGCGATCGAGCCACCATCGCTATGGCCGAATAAAATGACTTTCTCCAGGCCGAAAGAATCGAGAATTTGTGGCAGGACAGACACCGCCTCGCGTTCCATAAAATCCGCCGGACGCGGACCGAGCAGTGGGTCCGAACCGCCATGACCCCAGCGCTCGTACACCAGAGCGTTACACCCGGCGGCGCGCGCCAGGGTATCGGGAAAATGCTTCCACTGGGCGATACTGCCAAGGCCCTCATGCAGAAAGACGATGGTGGGGCCGAACCGCAGACCCTCGCCGTAGGAAACGGCGCGCACCAAATGACCGTCGGCGCGCACTTCCAGCACCGGCGAATCATCCGCATTCATTGCCTTATGTCCGGTGACCAGCCCGGGGCGCAGCGGCCCCCTGGCGAGCGGTTTGCGGTTGAACAAACGCCTGAGCATTTTCGCGGTTGAACTCCTATGCCTTGCCGACACGCGGACGCGCCGATAGCTTACGCCCGTGTTTTTTAGGCGTGCACGGCGCGCCGCGCAACGGCGGGGAATTGATGAACGGCGGCGGCACCAGATTCGAAGCGCGCGAGCTGGCATGTATCAGGGGAGAACGGCCGGTTTTCCGCGCCCTCTCGTTTGAACTCCTGCCCGGCGGTGCGCTGATCCTGCGTGGCCCCAATGGCTCGGGAAAATCGAGTTTGCTGCGCATCCTTGCTGGGTTTTTGAAGCCCGCAGGCGGCACGGTCGCCTGGAACGGCGAAGACATGCGGGAGGCGCCCGAGGCGCACCGCGCGCGCACCCATTATGTTGGCCATTTGGAGGCGGTGAAGCCGACCCTGACGGTGGCCGAACATCTCGACTTCTGGGCCGCCGCTAAGGGCTTCGCCAAGCCGACCAATAATATTCTAGTCGCGCTCGACCTTGAGGACCTGGCTGACGTTCCCGGACGTTTTCTCTCGGCCGGGCAAAAACGCCGTCTCACCCTCACCCGCCTGCTAGCGACGCCCGCCGAACTTTGGCTCCTGGACGAGCCGAGCATCACACTCGATGACAGATCGGCGGCGCGCCTGGAGAAGATGCTGGCGGATCACCGCGCTGGCGGCGGTATGGCGATTGTCGCGACCCATGCGGAAATTGCGCTGCCAGACGCCGAGACCATTGATATGGCGGGCCATGGCATTGCCGCCAATGTGCTTGTGGGCGACGCCGCACAAGCCACGGGCGATCCGGATTACGACCTCACTGACGAGCCGGATTACGGTCAGTGGTAACGGCTTTTTTCAGCCTGGTGGGGCGCGATCTCCGCCTGGCAGCGCGCGGCGGCATCGGCAGCCTGGTTGTGGTGGTATTTTTTTTCATCGCGGTCGCGCTGTTTCCGCTTGGTATCGGGCCGGAGAGTGCCCTTCTGGAACGGGTTGCGCCGGGCGTGCTCTGGGTATGTGCCCTACTCGCCACCATGCTGTCGCTCGGCCGCATGTTCGACGAGGACTATGAGGATGGCAGCCTGGAGGTCATCGCCCTCGGCCCGCTGCCGCTTGAATTGGTGGTTCTTGCCAAGGTACTGGCGCATTGGCTGACAACCGGCCTACCGCTGATGATCGCCGCCCCGGTACTGGCGGTGCTGCTAAATATGAGCGCGCAAGGTTTCGCCGTACTGATGATCTCGTTGCTGCTGGGCACACCCATTCTCAGCCTGATCGGCTCTGTCGGTGCCGCCCTCACGGTCGGGCTTAGGCGCGGCGGTGTTTTGATTTCTCTTCTGGTGCTGCCGCTCTATGTTCCGGTATTAATATTCGCCGTCGGCGCGGTGGAAGGCGCGATCTTCGGCTTTGGCGAGCGCGCACATTTGCTTATTCTCGCAGGCGGCTTCTTCGCTTCACTTGCGTTGACACCCTGGGCAAGTGCCGCAGCATTGAAGATGGCCCTCGAATAGAACTTGAGCAGCACTGGAACGGTTAAGGACAAGATGGCGAGAAAGACGAAGAAATCTGGCATCGGGATACATTTTTTCGCCAATCCGGCGCGCTTCCTGCGCTTTGCGAAGAAAATATTTCCGTGGGTGACGATCATTGCTGTGGCCTGCATTGTCGCCGCTTTGGTGCTCGGCCTGGCCGTGGTGCCGCCCGATTACCGCCAGGGCGATGCCTATCGCATCATATTTATCCATGTGCCGTCGTCATGGATGGCGTTGATGATTTACGTCATCATCGCGCTTTCTTCTGCCGCAGGCTTTATATGGCGCCATCCGCTGGCCGATCTCGTGGCCAAATCAAGCGCCCCGATTGGCGCCTGTTTTACCTTCATCAGTCTGGTCACGGGCTCTCTCTGGGGTGAGCCGATGTGGGGCACGTGGTGGGTGTGGGATGCACGCGTTACCTCAATGCTGGTGCTGTTTTTCCTCTATCTCGGCTATATCGCGCTCAATAGCGCTTATGACGACCCAACCAAAGGAGTGCGCGCTTCAGCCATTTTGGCCCTGGTCGGTATTGTAAATATCCCGATCATCAAATTTTCCGTCGATTGGTGGAATACGCTGCATCAGCCGGCGACGATTTCCAAATTCGACCCGCCGTCAATGGACTCGTCGATGATCGCGCCGCTGCTGCTGATGGTGGTGGGTTTCATCGCGTTTTACCTGGTGGTGCTGATAATTCGCCTGCGCTCAGAAATCGCTGCCCGGCGAATTCGCAACCTGCGCCTGGCCCAGGTCGGGAATCAGGGCGCAAGCGGCTGATATTGCATAAATAATTTGGAAATTTCGGGTATCACGCCAATTTCATATGAAATACCGCGTGCAAACCATTACCCTCAGCGAATTCATGTTACCAATAGCGCATCACGACAAGTCTTAACTGCCAGGTTTAATTGCTATGTCTTTCTTCGAAATGGGCGGATACGCCGCCTACGTCTGGCCCTCCTTTGGCGTCGGCGCCGTGGTGTTGATTGGGCTGCTGCTGTGCAGCTTGCGCAGCCTGAAGAGCCGCGAAGCGGTGCTGCGTCAGCTTGACGCGGCAGGTGGCGGGCGGCGGCGGCGCGGCGGGCCTGACGAAGAACGCGAAACGGAAGAGGCGGCGACATGACGCGTCAACAACCATGAAACGCAAACAACGGCGCCTCCTCTTTGTCGGCCTGGGCATGGCTGCGCTTGGCATCGCGGCGGCGCTTATTCTGTTCGCCTTCGACGACAATCTGGTGTTCTTCTTTAGTCCGACTGAGGTGCAGGCGCGCGAATTCTCGCCCGATCAGCGTGTCAGGATTGGCGGCCTGGTCGAGGAAGGCAGCGTGGTGCGCGACAGCGACGGCCTGACTTTTCGGTTCAACATCACCGATCTCTCTGAAATCGTCGCGGTGAGCTATACTGGCGTTCTGCCTGACCTGTTTGACGAAGGCCAAGGCGTCGTCGCCGAGGGTCATATGCGGGGCGGCACTTTCCAGGCAGTGGAAATCCTGGCCAAGCATGACGAAAACTACATGCCGCGGGAGGTTGCGGACGCGCTGAAAGCGTCGGGCCAATGGCAAGGGGACGAGGCCGAATAATGATCGCCGAGATAGGACATTTCGCGCTCATTCTCGCCCTCGCCTTGGCCGTGGTGCAGAGCACGCTGCCGCTGATCGGCGCGTGGCGCAATAACGCCGCATGGATGGCCATCTCGCGCCCGGCAGTGACCGGACAATTCGTCTTCATCTCGATCGCCTTCGCCTGCCTGATGTACGCCTATGTGGTCTCGGATTTCTCGGTCGCCAATGTGTTCGAGAATTCGCATTCGGCCAAACCGTTGCTCTATAAATTCACCGGCGTCTGGGGCAATCACGAAGGTTCGATGGTGCTTTGGGTGTGGATTCTCGCCCTGTACGGCATGGCCGTCGCGGCCTTTGGCGGCAATCTACCGCCAGCGCTACGCGCCCGCGTGCTCGCCATTCAGGGGCTGATCGGCCTCGGCTTCCTGGTTTTTCTGCTGGCCACGTCAAATCCGTTCCTGCGTCTCGATCCGGTACCACTGAACGGCCGCGATCTCAATCCGTTGCTGCAAGACCCCGGCCTCGCCTTCCATCCGCCGCTGTTGTATTTCGGCTATGTCGGTCTTTCGGTGGCTTTTTCCTTTGCCGTCGCGGCATTGATCGAAGGCAAGGTCGATCCCGCCTGGGCGCGCTGGGTCAGGCCGTGGAGCTTGCTGTCCTGGTCGGCGCTCACCGGCGGCATCGTGCTCGGCTCGTGGTGGGCCTATTACGAATTGGGCTGGGGCGGCTTTTGGTTCTGGGATCCGGTCGAGAACGCCTCGTTTATGCCGTGGCTGATGGCAACGGCGCTGTTGCATTCGGCGATCGTCGCGGAAAAACGCGACGCGCTCAAAAGCTGGACCGTGCTGTTGGCCATCCTCGGCTTTTCGCTCAGCCTGATGGGCACCTTTCTGGTGCGCTCGGGCATGCTAACATCGGTGCATAGCTTTGCCGCCGATCCGGCGCGCGGCGTCTTTATTCTCGGCTTCCTGGTGGTCGTGGTCGGTGGCTCGCTCACCCTTTATGCCTGGCGCGCGCCGTCGTTGCGGAGTTCCGGGCGTTTCCGTCCGGTGTCACGCGAGGGCGCGCTGGTGATCAATAATCTGCTGCTGGTGACGGGCTGCGCCACGGTCTTTATCGGCACGCTTTATCCGCTGATCCTCGACGCCATATCGGGTGAGAAGGTGTCTGTCGGCCCGCCGTTTTTCGAATCGAGCTTTGTCTGGATCATGGCGCCGCTGTTCCTGCTCGCAGCGGCCGGGCCGCTGATGGCGTGGAAGCGCGCCGATCTTCCCGGCGTCACCCAGCGCCTGACAATCGCGTTTGCCGCGGCGGCAGCAGCGGCGATCCTTTTGGTGGCGTTGAAGGGCGGGCCGTGGGGCGCGATCCTCGGATTGACCATCGCTGCGTGGCTCATCGGTGGCGTCGCCGCCGAATTTATCGAGCGGTTGCGTCTGTTTCGGGTGCCGCTGATCGACAGTTTTCGCCGTGCCCGCGTCCTGCCGCGTTCAGCCTGGGGCATGAGCCTGGCCCATGCCGGTGTCGCCATTTTGATCGCCGGCGGCGTCGGCGCCACAAATTGGCAAACCGAGAGCGTGCAGGTCATGGAAGTTGGCGAGCGCGTCGAGGTCGCGGGCTATGATTTCACGCTTGCCTCGCTGACCGATTCGCAGGGGCCGAACTATGACGTCCGGCGTGGCGAATTTACCGTCGACCAGGACGGCGAGCGCATTGCCACCCTGCATCCAGAGAAACGTAAATATTGGGTGCAGGGCATGGATACCACCGAGGCGGCGATCCGTACCACATGGATTGCGGATATCTATGTTGCAATCGGCGATCCGGCGACCAGCGGCGGTATCGCCGTGCGCATTTATCACAATCCCCTGGTACCGTGGATTTGGTTTGGTGCGATCATCATGGTGGCTGGCGGCTTGATCTCGCTTAGTGACCGGCGTCACCGGGTCGGCGCGCCGAGCCGCGCCCGGCGAAAATCGACGCCAGCCCAACCGACCGAGCCGGCCCAGCCAGCCCAACCGGCCCAGCCAGCGGAGAGCCGGAGCGACACATGACGCATCAGAATGG